>Ga0180436_10004082_pt1 | contig 13229 bp, 11 predicted proteins | sample SS_ome_2_FD_132434 | JGI IMG/M metagenome (GOLD analysis project Ga0180436, IMG submission 132434) | Hypersaline lake sediment archaeal communities from the Salton Sea, California, USA - SS_3_S_2 metaG | ecosystem: Environmental > Aquatic > Non-marine Saline and Alkaline > Hypersaline >...
TCCGGCAGCGGGGCCGTACAGTTTACCCAGGTGCCACAATGATCCATATGGCCAGTTATCCTAGCCCTAGAACGGGCTGCCGAACGCCCCCAGGGGCTTGCACTCCCAGCGGTGTCTGCTACGCTGACGAACCGGTCCGGCACCTCCTCCGTCGAGCGAGACCTCCGATGGCTGCATCATCTCCGCTTGTCCGGCAATGGCTCCTGCTGCGCACGCTTTCGGCGTGGCGGCATGGAGCGACGATCCGCGAGCTGGCCGACGAAGTGGAGGTGAGCGAGAAGACCATCCGCCGCGACTTGGAGACGTTCCAGCAGGTCGGCTTCCCGGTGCGCGAGGTGACCGAGGACCATAACCGCAAGAAGTACCGTATCGAGCCGGTCGGCGGCGAGCCGGGCCTGAGCTTTGCCTTCGATGAGGCGTTGGCCCTGTACTTTGCCCGGCAGTTGATGGAACCGCTGGCCGGCACACCCTTCTGAGAGGCGGCCAGTCGGGCGTTTCGCAAGATCCGCGCCAGCCTCGGGCCGGGCGCATTGGCATACGCGGAGCAATTCCGTGGGATGTTCCACCAGACCACCATCGGCACCAGTGACTACGCCCGCAAGGCCGAGTTGATCGACCAGCTCATGTTGGGCATCGAGAACCACCGGGCCGTGTTCATTACCTATCAGTCGCTCCGCGCCACCGAGCCGGTAACCTACGACGTCTATCCCTATGGACTGGTCTACCATCGCGGCTCATTGTATCTGGTTGGCTGGGCGCCGGAGCATGAAGAGATCCGACATTGGAAGCTCGACCGCATGACCGATGCCGAGGTGACCGAGGTCCGGTTCGCTCCCCCCGCTGGCTTCGATTTGCAGGAACACCTGGCCGATTCGTTCGGAGTGATGCAAGGCGACGGCGATGTGCGGGTGAAGATCCGCTTCTCGCCCGACGTCGCCCGCTATGTGCAAGAGGGCCAGTGGCACCGCACCCAGCAGCTCACCACCCAGCCCGACGGCTCCGTGCTGGCCGAGTTCCACCTCGATGGCACCGAGGAGATCAAGCGCTGGACGCTCAGCTTCGGCAGCCACGCGGAGGTGCTGGAGCCGGAGGAGCTGCGGGAGGAGATGGCGAGCGAGATTTTGTGGATGAATCAACCGTACCAGGAGGCATCACGTAGATGAATAAGGCCGTCTCTGGAGCCGTGCGGAAGAACCGTAGGCAACGAGACCAACAGCAGCGACTTTGAACAACGAAAGGCTACAGGAGTATTCGGGACGAATGGACGATCGAGTCAAACGCGTGCCACTTGCTCACAGTGCCAACGATGTTGGGGAGGTGGAGTCACTGGCCGTTCACATCGAGGCGGTCGCGCGAACGGCAGCCGAGTTTGCTACCGCTTTTGGTGCCAGCGACGAGTTACGACTATGCGGGCTACTGCACGATATTGGGAAGCTGGACCCCGCATTTCAAGAGCGGCTGCGGGGTGCTCCACGCCGCGTTGACCATTGCTCGATTGGGGCATGGCACGCGCTAAGCCGGTGGAAGGAAAATGGCCTCGCGGCGGCCGCCTGCATCTGGGGACATCACCAGGGACTCCAACGGCTGGCGGATCTTGAAGACCTCCGGGGCATCTCGCCCGACAGCCGGCGCGCCGCTTGCAAGCGACAACGAATCCGACTGGGCGAGATCGACCTCGAGAGTCTGCTAGATTGGTTCGACCAGCATGGCATTGTTCCGCCGAAGAAAATCGGGGCGGTCTGCCCGATGACGCAACTATTCAGTCGTGACACGGCTGCCGCGTCGATGCTGGACATCCGCATGCTCTATTCATGCTTGGTCGACGCCGACTTCCTGGAGACCGAGGCCCACTTTCAGGCACCGGTGCCCGGCGAGCGTTATGCACGGCCCGTCGCGCCCGAGTTGCGTCCGGACGAGGCCTGGGCCTGCCTCGAGCGTTATCTCGACGACCTCCGCAGCCACTCGAACGCACCCCGGCAAGTCCAGGCCTTGCGCGAAGATTTGTTCAGCGCTTGTTGCAAGGCTGCAATTCGGCAGCCGGGCCTCTTCACACTCTCCGCGCCAACCGGTGCGGGCAAGACGTTGGCGATGCTCGCCTTCGCCTTGCGCCACTGCATCATCCACGGCTTGCGCCGCATCGTCGTTGTCCTCCCGTACCTGACGATTATCGAACAGACCGCCGGCATCTATCGCGACATCTTCGAAGCCGTGTTCGGCGATCGCTATGTGCTGGAACACCATAGCCTGGTGGGCAGGGAGAACAGAGCCGGCAGCGGCACGGCCGGCGAAGACTCGATCGACGAAGTCGAGCGCACGCGTCGATTGACGGCGGAGAACTGGGATGCGCCGATTGTACTCACCACCAGCGTGCAATTCTTCGAGTCGCTGTTCGCCAATCGTCCGGCGGCGTGCCGGAAGCTGCACCGTCTGGCCGGCAGTGTCATTCTCTTCGACGAAGCCCAGACGTTTCCGGTCCCCCTGGCCGTACCCACGCTCGCCACGCTCTCGCGTCTTTCGCAACGATACCAGTGCAGCGTGGTCTTCTCGACGGCAACCCAACCGGCGTTTTCGCACCTCGATAAGTACGTCCGGAAGCTCGCGCCGACTGGATGGGAACCTAGTGAGATTGTCCCCCCTGAGTTGGACCTGTTCGATCGGGCAAAACGCGTCGACGTCCGCTGGCCGAAGTCCGAGGACCGGACCATCACTTGGGGCCAACTTGCCGATCGGCTGGCGGTCGCGGAGCAAGTCCTCTGCGTCGTCAATCTCAAGCGACATGCGATCGAACTCGTAGAGCAGCTCAAGGATCGGGTGGCGAATCGCTCGCTGCTGCATCTGTCGACGAATATGTGCCCCGCCCACCGAACGGCCGTGCTCGATCACGTTCGGGACCGGCTGAAGCGGGGCGATCCCTGTCGGCTGGTGTCGACACAGTGTGTCGAGGCGGGCGTCGACTTGGACTTCCCGGCCGTCTACCGCGCGATGGGCCCCTTGGATGCCATCGCCCAGGCCGCCGGACGCTGCAACCGCAACGGGCGGCGTTCCTCGGCCGAGGTTCATGTGTTCATTCCCGAGGACGAGGGCTACCCCCCTGGCGCGTATCGTCATGCAAGCCAGCAGACGAAGGCCCTGCTGCGCGCCGGCCCGATCGACATCAATGACCCGACTGAGTTTGACCGATACTTCCGTACCCTCTACGACCTCCACGACTTCGAACATGAAGAGCTGGTCAAGTTGATCCGTCAGCGGGATTTCCCGGCCGTCGCGGAGAAGTACCGGCTAATCGACCAACTAACGATCAACGTGCTGGTGCCCTACGATCAAGCGACGTTCGACGCCCTGATCAATCAGGTGGAGAAAGCCGATCGGCTCTCGCCGGAGCAGATCCGTGGGTGGTGTCGCCGGGCGACACCGCACGCCGTCAGCCTCTACCGACCGAACCACGACCAGCCGATCCTCGCCCATCTGATGCCCATCTCGTTCGGTCGCGTGGAGCCCAACGGCGAAACGGCCCGGTGGTTCCACGCCCTGCCGGGCCTGAAATACGACGACTTGATCGGCATCCCGCAAGAATTCGAGAGCAGCTACATCATGTGAACCCCAAGTCATCCACCCCTTACCGAAAGGAACCCTGTATGGCTGTACCCGACTCCCCCCATCACGTTCTACAGCTCTGGGCCGATTTCGCCTGCTTTACCCGCCCGGAGATGAAGGTCGAGCGGTACTCCTATCCCTGCCCGACGCCTAGCGCCGCGCGCGGGGCGCTGGAGGCCATCTACTTCAAGCCGCAATTCTTCTGGCAGGTGCGACGGATCGAGCTGCTCGCCCCGCCCAGCTATATCGCCCTGCGGCGCAACGAGGTGAAGGACAAGCTCAACGCCACGGCCGCCGGCCGATGGATGGCGGGCAAGGAATCGCCCGAGCCGATTTGGGCCGACGCCGACAAGGGACTGCTTGGCACCGACCAGAAGGGGCGCACGCAGCGTCAAACGATGGCCCTGCGCGACCCTCGGTTTCGTGTCACCGCCCAGATCGTCCCCCGCCCTGGCCACGAGGCCAAGCAGAAGTCGTTCGACGAACAATTCGTCCGCCGGGCGTCGCAGGGCAAGTGCTTTCAGCAGCCGTACCTCGGCTGCCGCGAGTTCGTCGCCTTCTTCCGCTACGTGCCCACGCTCGATGCGGAGCCGGCCCCGTGCGACTACTCGCAGGACCTCGGCTGGATGCTCTACGACACGTTCGATCTACAAACAGACAACCACGCCCCGCTCGTCGATAAGAACGACCCGTCGCAACGCAAGCCCGGCGGTTGGAAGAAGATTGCCCCGTCGGTTAGCGTCTTCCGCGCTAGGGTGGAGCGCGGCGTGCTCGAGGTGCCCGCGTTCGACAGCCCTGAAGTGCGAAAGCCGGACGATGAAAGGAGGTCGGCCTGATGCTCCAGGAACTCATCCAGTACGCCGAGCGAAACGGCCTGGCCGGGGCGGGCTACTCGACCAAGACGGTCAAATGGGCCATCCAGGCCGATTTGGACGGCCGCTGCCTCGGCATCGCCGAGCTCGGCAACCCTGACCAGAAGCGAAACCGCGGCCGCGAGTTCAACTATTGTCCTGACACCCCGGGCATGCAGTCGGGCGGCAAGAGCCATTTCCTGGTCGAATCGTTGGAAACGGTGCTGCTCTTCGGCAAGAACGCGCAAAGGCGTAGCGCGGTCGACAAGCACGGCTTCTTCGTCGGGCTACTGCGCAAGGCTGCGGCCGTCGTGCCGGAGTTCGCACTGTTCGCCGACATCCTCGATGATGCCGGGCAGCGAGCCAGGCTCTGCGAGCAGGCAGAGGCCCAGAAGGCGAAACCTTCCGACAAGATTACGCTGATGGTCGTCGACCGCGACGAACCGTTGCTGGTCGAGGATCCCGCCTGGCGCCCGTGGTGGGACGACTATCGCCGCTCCCTGCTGGAGCAGGCATCCGGCGGCAAACATGCCGAGGGCGGGCGGATGCGATGCTTCGCCACCGGCGAGCTGATTAAGCCGGCAGATACGCATCCGAAGATCACGCAACTTGCCGGCGTGGGCGCGTCGTCGATGGGCGCATCGCTCGTCTCGTTCGACAAAGACGCCTTCGCTTCGCTCGGGCTGTCCCAGTCGGCCGGGGCGGCGATGTCCGAAGACGCCGCCGCGGCGTACCGCGCGGCCATCGAGGATATCCTCGCCCATCATGGCTACAACCTGGCCGGCGCGCGAGTGGGCTACTGGTACGACAAGACCGTGCCCCCGGAAGACGATCCGCTGTCGTTTCTCGTCGATCCGGGCGATAGCGAAGAGCAAGGCGCCCTGGCCCGTGCCCGGGAACTGCTCGACGCGGTCCGAACGGGCAAGCATCCCGAGGCCGACAAGTACGCCCGAACGCACTACTACGCGATGACCCTCTCGGGTAACGGCGGCCGCGTGGTCGTCCGCGACTGGATGACTGGGACGTTCGACGAGTTGCTCGCCAGCGTTGTGCAGTGGTTTGAGGACCTCTCGATTATCAGTCGCGACGGCTCACACGTGGTCGAGTCGCACAAACTTGGCGCGGTCCTCGCGGCTCCGCTGCGCGAGCTGAAGGACGTCCCCGGCCCGCTCAGCGCTGCCATGTGGCGGTGTGCTGTCAAACAAGCGCCAATCCCGACGCAAGTGATGGCAAAGACACTTGCCCGGGTCAAGGTTGATCTGATTCAGGACGAGCCGGCGCGACATGCCCGGCTTGGTTTGCTCAAGGCTTACTGTAACCGAAATGAAGGAGTCCCCAACATGAACGCTGAGTTGAACGCGTACGAAACTGATGCCGCGTATCTGTGCGGCCGCATCATGGCGATCCTCGCCAAGATCCAGCAGCGAGCCATGCCCGAGGTGGGCGTCGGCGTCGTGCAGCGATACTACGCCGCCGCGAGCGCCACGCCCGGCCTGATCCTGGGCCGGCTGGTGCGAACGGCCCAAATCGCCCATCTGCCGAAGATCGGTAGCCCCGGGCTGCGTCACTGGTTCGAGAGCCAGTTGGGCGATGTCTGGAATCAACTCCAGCAAGCCCCGCCGAGCTACCTGACCCTCGAGCAGCAGACGCTCTTCGCGATGGGCTATTACCATCAGAATGCCAAACGCGCCCAGAAGGCGGCCGAATCCGATCCCAACGGAGAACTGGCCGAGGAGGCCACGTCGTAGGTTCTACTTCGGTCACCTATTTGATCACGATTCTTCAGCACCTCACATTCTTCATCCAGACAAAAGGAAACCCGATGTCCAATCCCATCAACAATCGCTACGAGTTCATGTTCCTGTTCGACTGCGAGAACGGCAATCCCAACGGCGACCCCGACGCCGGCAACGCGCCGCGGATCGATCCGCAGGACATGCACGGCCTGGTCTCCGACGTGGCCCTGAAACGCCGCATCCGCAACTACGTGCAGATCGCCAGTGGCAATGAGATGCCCAACGCGATTTTCGTCGAGCATGCCTGCAACCTCAATCGGCCGATCGCCAAAGCGCACGAGGAAACGGCCGGCGCCATGCCCGACGGCGGCAAAGGGGCCTCGAAGGACAAGGTCAAGGCCGCCCGCGATTGGATGTGCCGCAATTTCTTCGACGTCCGCGCCTTCGGAGCGGTGATGTCCACCGGCGCCAACGCCGGCCAGGTCCGCGGCCCGGTTCAACTGGCCTTCGCTCGCTCGTGCGATCCGATCCTGCCGCTCGACATCTCCATCACGCGCATGGCCGTCGCCGAAAACGTCAAGGGAGCCAAGAGTAGCGAGGACTACCAGGCCTGGGAAGACGAACAGCCCGAGGACAAGCTCCGAACCATGGGCCGCAAGTCGCTCATCCCTTACGGCCTGTTCCTCGGCAAGGGATTCGTCAGCGCCCATCTGGCCGAGCAAACCGGTTTCCACGGCGATGACCTCAAACTGCTCTTCGAGGCCATTCTCGGCATGTACGAGCACGACCGGTCGGCCAGCAAGGGCATCATGACCGTCCGCCAGCCGATCTTCGTCTTCAAACACGTCGGCACCGACGGCGACGAGCAGCAACGGCGCCGGCAGGCGATGCTCGGGTGCGCGCCGGCCCAAGTGCTCTTCGAAAGCGCCATTAAGATAAGCAAGAGGCCGACGCGCGAAGATGGCACGCCGGTCGACGCGCCTCGCGGTTTCGCCGATTACGAGATCACGGTCGACGAGTCCGGCATCCCCGCTGGCGTTGAACTGCTCCGGCTACCCCAGGATATGGAGCGCCTCTGCTAGGACGCGCCCCCTCCTCCCCTCTCCCGCTTGCCGAGAGAGGGCCAAACACCTCCTCCCCTCTCCCGTTCGACGGGAGAGGGGCCGGGGGTGCGGGCGCGTATCAACCCGGGCCGAGGACATCCACAACCGGGCCGAGGGAATCGCACCATGTTCACCGACGACCAACTCTTGCCGATCTCCGCCTTGCAGCACTTCAACTATTGCCCGCGTCGCGCGGCGCTGATCCATGTTGAAGGTCTGTGGGCGGAGAACCGGTTCACCGCCGAAGGAAATGTCCTGCACCGCCGCACCCATGACGCCGCCAAAAGCGAGTCACGCCCCGGCGTCCGGATCGCCCGCTCGCTGGAGATCCGCTCCTATCATCTTGGCCTCTGCGGTCGGGCTGACGTCGTCGAGTTCCAAACCGACTGCGCCGGCCGACTCACCATCTTGCCGGTCGAATACAAGCGTGGCCGGCCCAAGCCCGAACTCGATCAGCCATTTCGCATCCAGCTATGCGCCCAAGCCCTCTGCCTGGAGGAGATGACCGGGCAGCGGATTACGCAGGGTGCCCTCTTCTTCGGCAAAGTCAAGCGTCGTGTTGCCGTCACGCTCGACGAACCGCTTCGCCGGGCAATGGTGGACACGGTCGAACACTTGCGACGAATGATCGACGGCCGGGGAACTCCCCCGGCGAGATTTGCCCCGAAATGCAGACGATGTTCGATGTTGCACCTCTGCATGCCCAAGGCCTTGCGCCCGCGTGCGACGGCGGCCGCCTACCTCGCGGCCCTCACAGGCGGGGCTGACGTTTGCGCCCGCACGGCAACCGATGACAAAGCACATCACCCCCCAACTCCGCCATGAAACAGCACCTCAATACCCTCTTTGTCACCACGCAGGGAGCGTACCTCTACAAACACGGCGAAGCGGTTGCCGTCCGCATCGAGAAAAAGGACCGCCTCCGGGTCCCGCTGAACAATATCGGATCCATCGCCTGCTTCGGCCGCGTCGCTTGCAGCCCCCCGCTGCTCGGCGCCTGTGGACAACGTGGCGTCAGCGTCTCGTTCCTCACCGAGCGCGGCCGCTTCCTGGCGGCGGTCAACGGCTTTACGCCCGGCAACGTCTTGCTGCGACGCACCCAATACCGTCGCGCCGATGACCCTGAAGCGTCCGCCGAGTTGGCACGCGCTTGTGTTATCGGCAAGCTGGTCAATCTCCGCACGGTGCTTCGCCGTACTGCCCGCGAGCACGGCCAGTCGGAGTCGGCCAGGAAATTGACCGGCGCCGCCAATCGGATCGACCACGCCGTCCAGTTGCTTGACCGGCGGACGTCGCTCGATGTCGTCCGTGGTATGGAAGGTGAATCCAGTGCGACCTACTTCGAGGTCTTTGACCATCTGATCACTGCGCAGAAGGAGCCGTTCAAGTTCACCAAGCGAAGTCGCCGCCCACCGCTCGACCGTATCAACGCAGTGCTCTCGTTCCTCTACTCCATGCTCGCTCTAGACGCCCGAGCGGCCTGCGAAGCTACCGGCCTCGATGCCGCCGTGGGCTTCCTTCACCGCGATCGCCCAGGCCGCCCGAGCTTGGCGCTCGACCTCATGGAGGAACTCCGCCCCATCTTGGCCGACCGTCTGGCCCTTTCCCTGGTCAACCGCCAGCAAATCAAAGCGTCCGGTTTTCGCATCGAACCCACCGGCGCAGTCCTAATGGGCGACACTACCCGCCGTGAGGTCCTCGCCGCGTACCAGCGCCGAAAACAGGAAACAATCACTCACCCATTCCTTGGCGAGAAGATGACACTCGGCCTGGTCGTCCACATCCAGGCCCGGCTGTTCGCCCGCCACCTCCGAGGCGACCTTGACGCCTACCCACCCTTCGTTTGGAAGTGAATGCCATGATGGTTCTGGTTGCCTACGACGTGTCTACGAAAGAAAAAAAGGGACAGCGGCGACTCGCCCGCGTCGCCAAGACCTGCCTCGACTATGGTCAGCGTGTGCAGAACTCCGTCTTCGAGTGCACCGTGACTCCCGATCAATGGGTCGCCCTGAAGACCCGGCTTGTCGAATTGATCGAACCGGAGGAAGATAGCCTGCGTTTCTACTTCCTCGGTAGCAACTGGCAGCATCGCGTCGAACACGTCGGCGCCAAACCACCTATCGACCTGGAGGGACCGCTAATGATCTGAGCAAAGATAGACAGGCTGAGCTGTGAAAAAGCGGCCACGCGGCCGCCGCGAACCTTTAGCGCGCAGAAAAACCCGGGAGGTTCGCGATCTACCTAAACGTTAACCAGAACATGCCTTACGGTATCCCATGAACTTCGGTTTGCCCATTTTAGCCGCCGATCCGCGAGGTTCGCGGATCGTGCCGCGCAACCTCTTTAGGCGTTTGAAGTTGCATGGGGTGAGTCGCCCGCCACGTGCGGGCGTGGATTGAAACTTGGAGCCGCGACAAGACTGCTCCAAAGGCCGTGTCGCCCGCCACGTGCGGGCGTGGATTGAAACGAAGGGAAGGGGAACCCCCCCGCGCTAGCCTAACGCGTCGCCCGCCACGTGCGGGCGTGGATTGAAACCGCCTTCGGGAAGGCGAAGCAGGTGCACGAATGCGGTCGCCCGCCACGTGCGGGCGTGGATTGAAACAAGCATTTGCGGCTTTCCACACCGACCCTTCCGGTCGCCCGCCACGTGCGGGCGTGGATTGAAACTCAGTGTGGGTTGCCACGAACTCCAACAATTCGGGTCGCCCGCCACGTGCGGGCGTGGATTGAAACCCGCAAGGGTGTGCTTTCGCTGATCGGAACTGGCAGTCGCCCGCCACGTGCGGGCGTGGATTGAAACATTGCATCATCCGCGACGGTGCCGATAATGCGGATGTCGCCCGCCACGTGCGGGCGTGGATTGAAACTTGGAGCCGGGACAAGAGCGCGCCCAAGGCCAAGGCGTCGCCCGCCACGTGCGGGCGTGGATTGAAACTTCCGGGCAAAAACGCGATTTTCTCCGCGCGGCGGTCGCCCGCCACGTGCGGGCGTGGATTGAAACTGTGACTGCGTTTTCATGCTGCGCGCCCCCTATGTCGCCCGCCACGTGCGGGCGTGGATTGAAACCTCCTTGTCGGGGTACTCGGCCGCGATGATCAGGTCGCCCGCCACGTGCGGGCGTGGATTGAAACCTTGTCGGCCTTGCTCTCTCCGTTGTACGGCGTGTGTCGCCCGCCACGTGCGGGCGTGGATTGAAACCGGCTGGGCTACGACCTCCGCGACTGCAACCGGGTCGCCCGCCACGTGCGGGCGTGGATTGAAACTTGGCGTCGCTCATTGCCCATCCCCTCCCGCCGCCGTCGCCCGCCACGTGCGGGCGTGGATTGAAACATCTACCACGTGCTGCGGCATCGGGACAAGCGGTCGCCCGCCACGTGCGGGCGTGGATTGAAACGGGTAGCTCCGCAACGCGCACTCGTAGTTGAGCAGGTCGCCCGCCACGTGCGGGCGTGGATTGAAACGTTTCTGCCGTAATGCTCGTTGCGGCGATGCAACCGGTCGCCCGCCACGTGCGGGCGTGGATTGAAACACACGTAGCGGCGACGATCAGTTTACGATCCACAGTCGCCCGCCACGTGCGGGCGTGGATTGAAACTCGTTTCCCGGGGCAGTGTATTGCAGCGAAACGTGTCGCCCGCCACGTGCGGGCGTGGATTGAAACCCTTCTCGCCTCTAGGGTAGTGGTAAATGTACAGGCGTCGCCCGCCACGTGCGGGCGTGGATTGAAACTGCGCCGGATTGTAGGGGGGGGCTACGCTGCGCGCGTCGCCCGCCACGTGCGGGCGTGGATTGAAACGATCATCCTACGCTCGGCAGGATCATCACTACGGGTCGCCCGCCACGTGCGGGCGTGGATTGAAACCGCCGAACCACTACCCAAACCCGATGAGGTGCCCGTCGCCCGCCACGTGCGGGCGTGGATTGAAACCGTACTAGCGTGAAGCACCCCGAACGGTACGCCGAGTCGCCCGCCACGTGCGGGCGTGGATTGAAACAAGTTCATGCAGGACGGCAACACCTGCGGGACCACGGGGTCGCCCGCCACGTGCGGGCGTGGATTGAAACCAACACAGCACGCCTTACGTGCGGCTGGCGTATTGGTCGCCCGCCACGTGCGGGCGTGGATTGAAACGGCAGCGATCTCGCAATACTTTTCCTCGATCTCGTCGCCCGCCACGTGCGGGCGTGGATTGAAACGCCTTCGGGGAGGCGAAGCAGGTGGATGAATGCGGGTCGCCCGCCACGTGCGGGCGTGGATTGAAACCGCGTTGGACACTTAGGCGATAATCTGCGAACGGTCGCCCGCCACGTGCGGGCGTGGATTGAAACTTGGCACTCTCATTGCTTGGAAAGCGGCCAGTGGTCGCCCGCCACGTGCGGGCGTGGATTGAAACACCGTCGCCGACCACGGACCCGCCGGGCGCTACTGTCGCCCGCCACGTGCGGGCGTGGATTGAAACTTCGCGCTCTCATTTGACGGGAACCTGCCAGTGCCCGTCGCCCGCCACGTGCGGGCGTGGATTGAAACCTATTGCATGGACGTGCTGTCGCGGCTGTTTTTGTCGCCCGCCACGTGCGGGCGTGGATTGAAACTTGGTGTGCGTGGCCACGAACTCCAGCAGTTCAGTGTCCCGAGTGCGGCCGGCTGCTGGGCGAGGACACAAAGAGGTGGAGTGAAGAGCATCAGCTCAGCGTGATCGAGTGCCCGGAGTGCGGTACCATGTCGCGTATTGACGACTCGGGCGCCGGCTCGTAGCGAGCGGATCGGACAGCAACCGTTAACAAGACTTGTCGGTGTTGGCGAACCCCCAAGAACACCAGAGATCACCCATGCAATTCCACACCTTCACCACCACCCAAGAATCCTGCCGGCGCTCCGGCGGCGTCGCCTCGGCCGAGGAGTTCTACACGGCCGCCTTCGCCGATGCGATCAAGATGGGTTCCGGGCAGTTCTATGGGCAGCTGATCAACGAACGGACATGGGAGCAGGCGCGCAAGCCCTACTACAACGTCTGGCCCAGCGTCGTGCCGATGCTCACGCGACTGAACCTGGACCTGGACTCATCGCTGATCCGGCTGCCGGTGCCGGTGCTGTGCGTCCGGTTGCCCGTCGAGGGCAACCCGCTCTCGTTCGACTGGCAGGGCAAGCCCGTCGACATTCTCAGCATGCTGCTGGGAACGATCAATGACGGGCGCGGATTGTCGCTCTTGATCGACGTGGGCGAGATGATGGGCGACGGCCAGGAGGTCGGCGTACTGATCTTCACCTACCGCAACTTCCGGCGGCAGGAAGGGGTGACCGTTGAGGAGGCAATCCTGGAGCTGGGCCCCTGCCCGGACGAACCCGGTGTACGGATCCCCGAGGCGCTGATCCTCGACTGCATCCGGCTGTGCTGCTCGCTGTGCCTGCTGGAGAACGATCCGTCGGTGATCGAGCCGGACGTGTTGAGCAAGGACCGGGCCAAATTCCAGCAGACCGGCGAGGAAAAGTACATCGACAAGGCCCACCGCCGGGGCAAGGTGGGCTGGAACGTCGGCCGGCGGATCGAGGTCGCCCCCCACTATCGCCGACCGCACATGGCGCTGGTGTGGACCGGTGCGGGCCGAGCGGTGCCGCGCGTCGTGCCTCGCCGGGGCAGCGTGGTGCATCGCGAGAAGGTGGAAAAGGTGCCAAGCGGTTTTGGGGGATAGGCACCCGAGCAGCTCGCGTGGATGCCCCCAGAACGGTATGGCATCCAACCAGGGTCCCCAGGGTCACCGCACACGGCTCGCCGGCATAAAGGTGTCAGAGGCCGCCGACGAGGGCAAGACGCGATCCTGAACGACGTGGCGGGCTCGGTTACCGAGTCGGTCTTGTCCCGGATCGCGGATCACAGCGTGCGTCCCGGTTGCTTGCAGTCTGCCGGCCTTGGAATACACTGGAAGCCATTCCCCACAGCTGGCGA
>Ga0180436_10004085_pt1 | contig 13221 bp, 11 predicted proteins | sample SS_ome_2_FD_132434 | JGI IMG/M metagenome (GOLD analysis project Ga0180436, IMG submission 132434) | Hypersaline lake sediment archaeal communities from the Salton Sea, California, USA - SS_3_S_2 metaG | ecosystem: Environmental > Aquatic > Non-marine Saline and Alkaline > Hypersaline >...
CATTGGGTGTGGATGATGGATCACGGCAAGGTCATGCGCTGGACTCCCCAGGGCAAGCCGCTGCTGATGGCTGGCACCCATCAGGACATCACCACACGCAAGGAGGTTGAGGAGCGGCTGCGCGAGGCCGAGGCGCTGCTACGCTCGGCGCTAGAGACCATCCACGAAGCCTTTGTGATCTTTGACCCAGAGGATCGGCTGGTCTATTGCAACGAAGAGTATCGCGCCCTTTATTCGCTCTCAGCCGCCTTCATTCAGCCCGGTCGCACGTTCGAGGAGATCCTGCGTCATGCGGTCGCTGATGGGCAATACTTGGATCAGCGAGAGAGCAGGCCCGAGCTTGACGACGACTTTGAGGACGACTGGATTGCCGAGCAGTTGGCCGCGCACCATGGGGGTGATTGGGAGATACTGCGCAAGCTCAGTGATGGCCGCTGGATGCAGATCCGCGAGCGGCGTACCCCAACCGGGCATACCGTTGGCTTCTGCGTTGATGTGACCGAGCTCTATCAGGCCAAGGAGGCCGCCGACAACGCTAATCTCGCCAAGAGCCGCTTTCTGGCCACCATGAGCCATGAGATCCGCACCCCAATGAACGCCATTCTCGGCATGGCGCAACTGCTCACGCAATCGCAGCTCAGCGAGCAGGACCGCAGGGACTCCGCGAGCAGCATCCTGGATGCAGGCCAGACCCTGCTGCAGCTGCTGAATGACATCCTCGACTTTTCCAAGGTCGAGGCCGGCAAGCTGCAACTAGAACAGACGCCGTTCTCGCCCGCGGAGCTGCTGCGTGATGTCCAGGCACTGTTTGTGGTGCAAGCACGGAATAAGCAACTGCAGCTAGAGCAAGCCTGGCGCGGTCCGCCGCGGCAGGGCTATGAGATTGATGTGCATCGCGTGCGACAGATGTTGATGAACCTGGTCAGCAACGCGATCAAATTCACCCCTCAAGGCCAGATTCGGTTGGAGGCGACCGAGCGCTCGCGGGATCAGGAGCATGCCTGGCTTGAGTTCAGGGTTGAGGATACCGGTATTGGCATCGAGCCTGCGCAGCAGGCACTCCTGTTCAAGCCCTTCTCACAGGCGGACAGCTCGACTACTAGACGCTATGGCGGCACCGGGCTCGGGCTTTCGATCATCGACGGCCTAGCCCGCCTAATGGGCGGCGAGGTCGGCTTGCAAAGCACCCCAGGGCAGGGCTCGCGTTTCTGGCTCCGGTTACCAGCGCGGCTGGTCCCGCTGCCGGCCCCGGAGCAGCTAGCTCCAGTCTCGTCAGCAGCGGCCAGCGGCCTAGCGGCGCCAGACCCCGCCCGGGTCAACGAACTGATCAAAGCGCTGCAACCGCTGCTGGCGCAGCACAAGCTCGACGCCCTCGCCACCTTCGAGTCCCTGCGGGCCGAGGTCGCGGGCACGCCGTTGGCGGCGGAGCTGAGCGAGATCAGCACGGCCTTGAACAACTTCCGATTTGATCAGGCGCTGGAACAGTTGCACCATCTTGCTAAAGCCCATGACTGGGAGCTATGACGCATGATCGATGAGCGCCCACGCATCTTAGCCATCGACGATACACCCGCCAATCTGCTGCTCCTAGGCCGGGCATTGGCGACCGAGTTCGATGTGCAGATCGCCACTTCTGGCGCCGAAGGGCTAGCGCTTGCCACCGAATCGCCACCCAATCTGATCCTGCTCGATGTGATGATGCCGGGCCTCGATGGCTTTGAGACTTGTCAGCGGCTCAAGGCCGTCCCCGCCCTGCGCGAGATCCCGGTCATCTTTGTCACCGCCCTCAATGAGCTTGAGTCGGAAGCAAAGGGGCTCAGCTGCGGCGCTGCCGATTACATCCTCAAGCCGATCCACGTCGGCATCACCATCCAGCGCATCCGTAACCTGCTAGAGCGCGAACAGTTGCGTCAAGTGGTCGCCCGTCAGCGCGACGAGCTGGCCGCGCGCGTGCAAGTGCTGCAGCGGCACGAAGACTGGATGAGCGAGCGTAACCGGATGATCGAGCAGCTGCTCGCCTGCCCTGACCGTGAGCAGGCCTACCAGATCATTGCGCAAAGCGCCGCGGCACTCTTTGCTGGCCACGCCGGATTGCTCGCGGCATCGGATCAGGCCGATCCCAGCCAACTGCAAGTGGTTGCCCGCTGGGGCGAGCCCCCCGCATCCATGCCCGACCGATTCCCCGCCGACCCCAGTTGGACACCGCGGCTGGGGCTTGGCGCTGAGCTTGGCGATGAGATCAACGATGAGATAACGGATGGAACCACCCAGGCCAACGCCAGGCATCCCTGTGATCAGTTGAGCCAAGGATCAGCAAACGCCGCTCTCGAGGTTCCGCTCAGTCTAGGCGGTCAAACCTATGGCCTGCTGCATCTCGACCTCGCCAACGCGCTCGACGCCACCCATTGCCAATCACTGTGCAGCCTGTGCCTATCCATTGGCGAGTCGATCAAGCTCGCGCTGGCTAACCTGCGGCTGCGGGAAGAGCTGCGCGAGGCCGCCATTCGTGATTTGCTCACCGGTCTCTTCAACCGCCGCTACCTGAATGAGACCCTACCGCGCGAGCTGCATCGTTGCCGGCGTGAGGCCAAGCCACTGGCCGCCGCGATGTTGGATCTGGACCACTTCAAGCGTTTCAACGATCACTATGGTCATGATGCCGGTGATGCCGTGTTGCAGAGGGTGGGTGGTCTGCTCAAGCACTATCTGCGCGCGGAGGATCTTGCCTGCCGCTACGGCGGCGAGGAACTGACCCTGATTCTGCCCAACGCCACCGCCGATGAGGCCAAGCGAAGGCTGGAGCGCATCCGCCAAGACATCATGGCGCTGCGCATCGTCCATCAGGATGGAGAGCTACCCGCAATCACCGTCTCCATCGGCATCGCCGCCACGGAGGCCGGCCAGCTCGATGCCATCAAGCTACTATCGCAGGCCGATGCCGCACTCTATCGAGCCAAGGCTGGCGGGAGGAATCGGGTAGTGATGGCGTAAGCCCAATATCGGCCATCTCAATCACCTCGACTCGGCGACAGGCCATCGATCCGCAATAACTGCTGCACCAGATCGCCGGTGTCGTCGCGCTGATCCAGATCCGCGAGCGCGGTCCAGGAATAGTCGGCCTCAAGCCGATAGGAGGCAAGGTAAGGATGTGGCGGCTCACCGCGCCAGTCCTCGGGAGAGAGCATCGAGAAATAACGGCTGCCATCGGGCTTGCGATAAAGATGATAGATCTTGCCCGGCAGACGCTTGAAGGCGCATTCGGCATGAGTCAGCGCCTGTTCATCGCGGGCCTCATCGAGCGCCTTGCGCGCCTCGGCCTGCAAGGCCTTGATCTGATCCGCGATCACGCGCAGCTTAGCGCTGGTGCGCGCACTCAGCATGGACTCAGCGCGCGCGATCTCCTCGGCCAGTTCTGGCGCCTGAAAGGCCGGCGCTAACCGGCTCACCGGATAGGGCGAACTGCGCCCCGAGCCTTGATGCAGCAGGGCCTTCTTCTCATCAGTCATCAGTTTTCCTAGTGGTCGCTTACTCAGAATCGCTTGCTCAGAATCGCTTGCTCATCAAGCGCGGGATTTACAGCCTTGATACCCACCAATCACTGCTGCAAAGTACGGCCCCCATCAACGGCGATGATCTGACCGGTAATGTAATCGGCATCGCGCACCAAGAACAGCAAGGTGCGGGCGATGTCATCTGGCGTCCCCGCGCGCCCAAGTGCAGTGCGAGACAGGATCTCTTCCTTGGCTGCGTCAGAGAGTCCCTGCTCCGGCCAGAGGATGGCGCCCGGCGAGATGCCGTTGACGCGCACCTCGGGACCCAGCTCGCGCGCCAAGGTCTTCACCATCATCGCATTGCCAGCCTTGGCGATCGAATAGATTGGATGCGCCTTGAGCGGCCGCTGGGAGTGGATGTCGACCAGATTGATGACCGCGCCGCGGCTCTTGCGCAACAGTGGTGCCGCGGCGCGCGTCAGAAAGAATGGGCCTTTGAGGTTCGATCCGAGCAAATGCTCCCACTGCGCCTCGGTTGCCTCGTCGAGGGGCGTCGGATAGAAGCTTGAGGCATTGTTGACGAGTACATCAAGGCGCCCGAAGCGGTCTTCAACCTCAGCGACCAATCCTGTCAGACGCGGGATATCGCAAAGGTCGGCTTGCAGCAGTTGCACCGAGTCCTTGCGCTCGTCCTCAAGTGCCTGCCGTAGGGCCGCGGCGGCCGCTCGGGAGTGGTGAAAATGCAGTGCTATATTGGCGCCTTCGGCGTGGAGTAACCGCGCGATCCGAGCCCCGATACGGTGCGCCGCGCCGGTGATCAAGGCGACCTTGCCACTCAGCGCGCCCTGTTCCGGGACGGCTAGCGGCAGAGGCGATGCAGGGGAGGATGGCTGATCAGTCAATGAGATCTCCAGTTGAACCTAAGAAGAGCATTTTTGCATCTCCGCGCGAGATATCTTTATGATGTCATCTACGCGACATGGCACCATCTGATTGACATTATGCGGAGGCCGCACCCGATGGAATCCAACGATGGCTGATGTCGAGGACAGCGCGGCCCAACACCAGCAGGCGCTCATGGCCCTGATCCGCGCTGAGATCAGCGCCGCGGGCGGTCAGCTAGCGTTCGACCGCTTTATGGACCTCGCGCTCTACGCGCCGGGGCTTGGCTATTACGTCGCCGGGGCCGCTAAGTTGGGGCCGGAAGGCGACTTTGTCACCGCCCCTGAGATTTCACCGCTGTTTGCACGCTGTCTCGCCGTCGCCTGTCGGGAGGTACTGAGTCAGATCAAGCAGCAGCACAGCGGCAGCAATGCCAGCAATGCCAGCAATGGTAGCAACAATGATCTCGCGGGCAAGGGCGCAGTGCCAAGCAGCGGCGCCGATCTGCTCGAGCTTGGCGCCGGCACCGGCGCGCTAGCCGCTGAACTCCTCGCCAGCCTTGCCGCGCAAGGCCCCCTGCCAGAACGTTATCTTATCCTTGAGCCCAGTCCTGATTTAGCCGCGCGTCAGCGCCAGACCCTCGCCGCGCGCGTGCCCGAGCTGCTCGCGCGCTGTCACTGGCTCGATCGACTACCAGACCGATTCGATGGCCTCGTCATCGCCAACGAGGTGTTAGATGCGATGCCGGTCAATCGGTTTCAGATCGGCGACGCGGGACAGGTTCAAGAGGTCTGCGTCGCCATCGATGGCCAGGGCTTCAGCGATCGCCTCTCGGAATCGGCATCGCCGGCGCTACAACAGGCCGTCCTCGCCTTGCAGGCAGAGGGTCTCGCCACCCAGCCAGGCTACCGCTCGGAGGTCAACCTTCGGCTTGCGCCCTGGACCCAGGCGCTCGGCAGGATGCTTGGCAGGGGTCTGCTCTTGGTCATCGATTACGGTTATCCGCGTAGCGAGCTTTATCTGGCCGAGCGCAATCAGGGCACCCTGATGTGCCACAGCCGCCACCAAGCGCAGGGCGACCCCTACCGCAACATCGGCTTGCAAGATCTCACCGCTCACGTCGACTTCAGCGCCCTCGCTGAGGCCGGTATCGCGGCCGGGCTGACCATCGCCGGCTACACCACCCAAGCCAACTTTCTCATCGGCTGCGGCATCGATGCGCTGATCGCCGAGGCTGCAGCCGACCCCATGGCCATGCTGGAACTGACCGCCGGCGCCAAACAACTCCTGCTGCCGAGCCTGATGGGCGAGCGCTTCCAGGTCATGGGTCTGAGCAGGGGGCTCAACGACCTCTTGCTCAGCGGCTTTTCAGTGCGCGACCTAAGCGCCCGCCTCTGATCCACCTCAGACTTGGCGATCCCGCCTAGCCTAGCCTAGGTAGGTCGGCACGATGGTCTCGATCGCGGTTGGATGGATGCCAAGCTCAAGCAGCCCATCGTGCTCGCCGCAGACACTAGGCGTCTGCATCGACCAATAATTGTCCATGGTAAAGGGCTTGCCTGGTAATCGCTCAAACAGCTGCGCCTGCCAGCGCGAGGCGCGATCGTTGAGGCCGATCAGGAGGCAGCGTTTGCCGATCCAGCGCGCGGTCTGCTCGACCAACTCCTCAAGACGAAACACGCGCGGACCACAGAGATCATAGCGCCGGCCAATGCTGCCAGGATCATCTAAGGCGCGCTTCATCGCCTCACAGACATCGCCGACCCAGACCGGCGCAAAGCGCGCATCCGGGCAAGCCAGCGGAAAGAGGCCTGGTGTCATCTCCAGCAAGGATGCAAAGCGATTAAAGAAGCTGTCACCGCGGCCAAAGATCACCGAGGGACGTAGGCTGGTGACCTGCAAGCCCTCGGCCTGATGCGCGCGGTCCTCACCGGCGCCTTTCGAGCGCAGATAGGCACTGCCGCCTCCGGTCGCATCCGCATTCAGCGCGCTCATCTGGATCAGCCGCGGCACGCCAGCCGCTTGCGCTGCCGCGGTCAGCTCAGACACCAGTTCGACATGAACGCGTTCAAAGGTTGTACGGCCGTCCTCATTGAGGATGCCAATCAGGTTGACCACCGCATCACAGCCAGCAAGCAGCTCGGCCAGGGTCGCCTGATCAAGACGATCGACCGGGATCAGGCTAAGGTGCTGGATGAGCTTGAGGTCGCGATGCCGATGTGGCCGGCGTGTCGGTACTCGGCAATGCCAACCGGCTTCGCCAAGCCGTTGAACCAGATGCTGGCCAACAAAGCCGGCGCCACCGAGGATACAAATTGTCTTGGTTCTCATCGGACTCCTTGAAGATCGCGCCTTAGGTCTGGCGCGGCTGGGGCCCATGCTGGGGAACAGCGGGCGATCTAGTCGCGTATTATGCCCGATCAGCGTCCTAAATCGACCGCAGCCAACGTGGACCCACTCGCCCTTATCGCCTATCTCACCACTGGCGCAGTCGCCGGATTGCTGGCTGGACTGCTTGGCATCGGCGGTGGCGCGCTCATTGTCCCCGCGCTCATCGCCATCTTCAGCTATCTGCATCTCGATAGCACCTGGGCGCCGCATCTTGCCGTCACCACCTCATTGGCCACCATCATCGCCACCGGCTCGGTCTCGGCCTACTCCCATCATCGCCGCGGCGCCCTTGACTGGGCTATTTTTCGCGTGCTAAGTCCGGCCCTGCTCATCGGTGCTGGCATTGGGGCCTTCTTTGGGGGTGAGATCACGCCACTCTGGCTGCAGCGCCTATTCGCGCTCTTTTTGTTCTACAGCGGGGTGCGCATGCTAGCGCGCCAGCCGCGGACCGCGACCAAACCCTTACCAACGCGACCGCGACTGCTTGGCACCGGGATTGGCTTCGGCGCCTTATCGGCATTGCTTGGTGTTGGGGGTGGCGTCTTGGTGGTGCCCTTCCTTGCCCGCCACGGCATTGACCTGCGACGCGCAGTCGGAACGGCCAGCGCCTGCGGTGTGCCGATCGCGGCAGCCGGCAGCCTTGGCTTTATCCTCGCTGGCTGGGGCCGTAGCGGACTGCCAGCACAGAGCCTCGGCTTCCTATACTGGCCCGCGGCAGTAGCGATTGTGGCGACCAGCATGCCATTCGCCAACCTAGGCGCGCGGCTCGCCCATCGGCTTCCGACGCAAGCCTTGAAGCGGGTGTTTGCGCTGCTGCTGCTCTTGGTCGGTGTCGGTCTAATCCGCGGCTAAGTCAAGACTGGACTTAGGTCGCGATGTCGTCAGTCCGCGGCGTCGCTAGCGCCGAAGGGAAGCGCAAAGGCTGGCTCATCGAGCCAGAGTCGGCGATAGAGGTAGATGCTACCCGCCGCATCACGCAGTACCAGTCGCCCGCGCTGCTCAGCGAACTCATAGGCGCGCACACTCTCCGTTTGAGGCTCATAGAGCGCGATACGATCACCGCGGCGCTGGAACAGGCCCTCGATATGCCCGCCCTGAGCGGCCTGCAGCCGAAAGCGATGACCACGGATGATCATCAGCCCACCGTCACGCCCCTCCCAGATACCCTCTAGACCGCTCGCACCAGCGCCCCAGGGCCAACCCCTGATGCCCGGCATCTGATCGGCCATGCCCTGCATGCCAAAGGCCTTGATCGGATCGGTAAAGGCGTTATAGCCGGGTATCTGCGCCCAAGGCATTTGGTTAAAGGGCATCTGGCCGTAGCCAAAAGTGCCCAGGCCCGGCATCATCGAGGGCATGCTGGCAATCGCCGGACCAGAATCCTCATCGAAGAGCCCCATCGCCTCCATCATCCGCGCCATCGCCTTGGCCATCAATTCGGCCGCATCGCTTGCGGAAGCACTCGCGGGGAGCATTACCGACAGGCTCAGGGCTAGAGCAATCAAGGCAAGAAAACGCATAGTGAAGTAGGAACATAGTCAAGCAGGGACAAGATTCAAGGCCGCGATGACAATCAAGCAGAGCTGATCAGCATAACAGAGGCTACTGATCGACCCGCGATCTTGATCATCGGACGCGGCGCAGCAAGGCGCCAACCCGCAAGGGTGGCAGGCCGAGCCGATGACGATAGAAGACGCGGTAGGTCAATACCCGCCGCACATACTGTCGCGTCTCGCGATAGGGGATCTCGGTCAGCCAGAGGTCACCGGCCATCGGCGCCTCGGGCAGCCAGCGGCTAACCGCGGTGGGGCCGGCATTGTAAGCGGCACTGGCAAGCAACGGATGGCCATCGAAGCGTTGCTGCATCTGCGCGAGATAGGCCGTGCCCAATGCGATGTTGAGCGCCGGATCGATCAGATCGAGCCGCTCGGGCTCGGGCAGTCCAGACTTGAGCGCCACCTCACGGGCCGTCGGCGGCATCAGCTGCATCAGGCCAATGGCGCCGGCATGCGAGGCGATGTCCGGGTCAAAGGCGCTCTCCTGGCGGATGACCGCATAGACCCAGTCCAATGGCAGGCCTTGCTGAGTAGCTGCCGTGCGCGCTTGGTCGGCGTAGGCAAGCGGAAAACGCAGATCGAGATCATCCCAATAAGCGGCCTGAGACAGGGCCAGGATCGACTCATTGGCCAATCCGAGCTGCGCCGCCGCCGCCGCGGCGACGAGCTTCTGCTCGCGCGGCATCAGGCGCACCAGCTCCAGCCATTCGCGCCGTACCTCGGTATCGCGTCCAAGCGCCTTCAGGGTCTGCATGCGTGCAATCGCATCGGAGCGCAGCAGTGCCTTCAAGGCGCGCCGCTGGACGGGCACCGGCCGATGCTTGAGTGCCGGCGGGCGCCCGATCAGCTCCGCGGCGAGGAAGCCCCAGAGCGTGCGCTCCTCGGCCGCCGCCGCAAAGGCATGCGCCGCGGCAGCACGATCCATCGGGTCGGTGGCAACCTGCAGCAGCGCCTTACCGCGCCAGTAGCGCCATTTGCCAAGCTCATCCGCGGCAGGCGGCAACGCCTCCGACCAATCCGCAAGCTGTTGCCAGGCACGCAGCCGGAGCGCGATACGCAGACGCTGGAGCTGCAGATCTTGATTATCGATGCGCGGCTCAAGCTGAGCCAGATACTCAAGACCTCTGAGATCACCAGCCAGCGCGAGGGCCTTGCCAACGGCGGCATCGGCCCGCTCGGCGAGCAACGCGGGCAACTGCTCCGCCGCCCCGATTGAGGCCCGCAGTTGCTCGGCGGTGCTCGGCGATTCCGCGGCAAGCCGCTGCAGACCATAGACCAGGATCTGTTGTCGCCGCGTCGCATCGGCTACCCGTTCGCTGGTAATCGCCTCCTCGAGCAGCAACGATGGCCGTCGATGCACGGCCAACATCAGCTCGAGCCAAGGCTCCTGCTCAGCGGGCAGGTAACGCGCCTGAAAGGCGGCAACCCCTGGATTGCCAGCGTACAAGGCCCGCTCGATGCGTGCCCAGACCAGCTCGCTCCTGAGCCCACCCACCTCGGACCAGATCGCAAACAGCGGATCGCAGTCCGAGGGCAACGAGCGACCCGTCAGATAGAGATCGGCGAGCCCAGCGAAGGCGGCAACCGGCTGCCCGGTCCCGAGCAGCGCGCGTCGATGCCAGCAGTCGCGCTCGGTCGACCCGTTATCGACATGCGCTGCCAGATAGTCTGACCAACGCCGCTCGCGCACCAGTCGACGCAGCCAGAGTTCGCGTAGGCGCTCAGCCGCGACGGAACCCTGGTGGCGGGAGAGAAAGCGATTCACCTCCTTGGCATCGGCCACCTCGAGTCGTGATTCTAGATCGGCGTAAGCGAGATCCGCTGGTGACGCTGATCCTTCAAGCGCAGCCGGCACAAGCAAAAAGAGGCCAACGTAGGCCATGAAACGCAGCAAGAGGTACCAGGGCCGTGGCCGCAATCGGCCCCGCGCTGACCTGGCCCCGATTGATTTGTGTCGAATAGCGTTCATCTGACTCTCGCAACCCCATCGAAACCAACCGCCACATCAACGCTGAGCATCATCATGGCCTTATTCAACCAGCCCGATCTCGATACCCTGAGTCAGCGCATGCGGGAGGTCGCGCGTGATGAGCTTATGCCGCGCTTCGGCCAGCTACCAGCGAGCGAAAAGGCCGATGGCAGCCTGGTCACCGCAGCCGATTTGGCGGTTCAGCAACGTCTGGTCAACATCCTGGCGACAGACTGGCCGGACATCCCGCTGCTTGGCGAGGAGATGTCCGCCGCCGAGCAGCAGCGACTACTCAACGATCAGGACGCAGCGCTCTGGTGTTTAGACCCGATCGACGGCACCAGTAATTTTGCCTGTGGCTTCCCCGGCTTTTGCATCTCCTTGGCACTGCTGCGCGCTGGACAGGTCGAACTCGGTCTCGTCTTGGACCCGGTACGCGATGAATGTTTCAGTGCCTTGCGCGGCCAGGGCGCGACCCTGAACGGAGCAGCCATCAAACCCTACAGCCCCGGACCACGGCTCAGCGACTGCCTGGCGATGATCGACTTCAAACGCCTGCCGAAAGCGCGTATCGCCGGACTCTTTGGCGCTGATTCATTCCGCTCGCAGCGCAATCTAGGCGCCGTGGCCCTGGAATGGTGCTGGCTTGGCGCCGGCCGCTTTCAGCTCTATCTGCATGGTGGCCAAGGACTCTGGGATCACGCCGCTGGCCGACTCATTGCCACCGAAGCCGGTGCCGCCACCCAATTATACGCACCCGGCAGCAGCCAACCGGAAGCAACCTTGACGCTCGCCAAGCGCATCGCCCTCGGCGCCGCCAACCCACACCTGCTGCGGCAATGGCAGACACGCGTTGGACTGCCGCTCGACAACCCCTAAGCGCAAAACCTAAAGCGAACCGTCATCCTTCATCTTTCAACCCTCATCCTTTAAACCAGAGGAATTCCAATGTCCGAGCAGATCAGCAACCAAGATATGGACCTCAGCAGCGGCATCGCCGCGTTCGAATCGAAACAGTTCTCGCGCGCGGTGGGCCTGCTTGGTCCACTCGCGGAATCCGGCCACCCGGAGGCTCAGTACCGTGTCGCCATCATGGCGCAGAACGGCCTCGGCATGGTCGAGAATCCGCTGCAGGCCTATAAGTACATGCGCGCCGCCGCCGAGGCCGGTCTTGGTCTCGCCCAACATGGGCTTGGCTTTATGTATATGGAGGGCGAGTGTATCGATAAAGACGCGACCAAGGCGGTGGCCTGGTTCAAGAAGGCCGCCGAGCAGGGACTAGCCGGCTCGCAGACCACCTTGGCGATGCTGTACGAGGAGGGGCGAGGCGTCGAGAAGGACCCAGAGGAGGCCCGCCGCTGGTATCATTTGGCGGGCTTCGACGACAAGTAGGCGCGCCGATTACCAGCCTCAACGACGCGCTCGCCGTCGCTCGCTGGCCTCGGCCAACTGCTCTAGCATCGGTACCGTCTGCTCCCAGGCGATGCAGGCGTCGGTGATGCTCTGGCCATAGACGAGTTCGCCGCCGGCGGTCAGATTTTGCCGCCCGCCCACCAGGTTGCTCTCGATCATGGCGCCATAGATGCGCGCTTCGCCGCGCGCGATCTGCCCGGCGACATCCTCGGCGACGCGCGCTTGCTTGTCTGGCTGCTTCCGGCTGTTGGCGTGACTGAAGTCGATCATGATCTTCGGCACCAGCCCCGAGTCTTGGATCGCCGTCGCGGCGATATCGACGCTCTCGGTGTCGTAGTTTGGTCGGCTGCCGCCGCGCAGGATGATATGGGTGTCTTCGTTGCCGGTGGTGGTGAAGATGGCTGAGTGTCCGTCTTTGGTCAACGACATGAAGACGTGTGGCCGGGCTGCTGCGTGAATCGCATCGATGGCGACCTTGATGCTGCCATCGGTGGCATTCTTGAAGCCAACCGGGCAAGACAGGCCCGAGGCGAGTTCGCGGTGGCCCTGGCTTTCGGTGGTGCGCGCGCCGATCGCACCCCAACTGACCAGGTCGGCGATGTACTGCGGGCTGATCAGATCCAGAAACTCAGTGCCGGCTGGCATACCTTGGTCGTTGAGGTCGACCAGGAGTCGCCGCGCCATCCCCAGTCCCTTGTTGATCTCGAAGCTACCGTCGAGGTTTGGATCATTGATCAGGCCCTTCCAGCCGACCGTGGTGCGTGGTTTCTCGAAGTAGACCCGCATCAGAATCAGCAGCTGGTCACTGAGCTGGTCGCGGACTTTGCGCAAGTATTGGGCATACTCAAGCGCAGCCGCCGGGTCATGCACCGAGCAGGGGCCAACCACAACCAACAACCGATCGTCCGCGCCATGTAAGATGTGCTGGATGGCCTGACGGGTCTCGTATACCGTTGTGGCTGCCGCATCCGTGATCGGAAACTCGGCGTGCAGGTCTTTAGGCGCGATCACCTGTTTGATCGCACGAATACGAAGGTCGTCTGTTTCGTAACGCATGGTCTTTTATGGTGCGCACTGCAGCGCATCCTCTGCTCTAAACAGGTCATTATGCCTGCCGGGATGCTCGCCTCGCCATGCGATTGACCTAGAATCGCACACAAAGGCGGCCATCAAGGCGGCCATTCTGAGCAGGGAGCAGGCGAGGGGCCTTGGACCCCAGGCAAAATCGGCAACTTTCGGTTGCCAATGCTTGCCGCAAGGGTTTTTCGGCCTAATCTTTGCAAAAAATGCTAGCAACTTTGTACACCGCGGTTCGCCCGCGCAAGTCGCAATCCGCGAGCAAGCTCGCTCTTATGAGGCAGGAGCCGGCTCTCCAAGCGGTTCTGAAGTCTCGCCCCTCAACCGCCAAGTTGCCCTAGGCAGCAGTAAGCTCTTTGCATGATGTTATCCCCAACGCCACTCAACCTTGACCTCTCCCGCGCCAGCTCCAGGACTCGCGCATGACCGATCGTCCGCCACC
>Ga0180436_10004086_pt1 | contig 13218 bp, 9 predicted proteins | sample SS_ome_2_FD_132434 | JGI IMG/M metagenome (GOLD analysis project Ga0180436, IMG submission 132434) | Hypersaline lake sediment archaeal communities from the Salton Sea, California, USA - SS_3_S_2 metaG | ecosystem: Environmental > Aquatic > Non-marine Saline and Alkaline > Hypersaline > Sediment...
CAAGAGCGCAGCGAGGAGCAGACTCGCTGCAGCTACTGGTCGCCGCCCCATGTCCACCTACATTCGCGGCACTGCAGTCGGACAGGCCTAGACCGTGAAGCCTTCCAGGTGCTTCTTGCCAAGGAGGAAGCCCTGCTGGACCTGATCGACACTGCCCTCCCAATTGGGATCCTCGTGCTCGATGTTCATCACCCAGTTGTAGCCGACGTTGTAGAGCGCTTTGACCACCTCATGCCAGTTGACCCGACCCATCCCAGGGACACGGCGCTGCTGTACGCCGATACCGGCACTGAGGATGCCGTGCTGATAGCACATCTCCTCGTCCAGATCCATATCTTGCGCGTGCACGCAGAAGATCCGGTCCTTGAAGTCGTAGATGAACCGGATGTAATCGATCTGCTGCCAGATGAAGTGAGATGGATCGTACATGATCCCGAAGTGCTCGTCTGGAATCGCCTCAAAGGTCCGGCTCAGGATGGCGGGCGAGTAGCTGAAGTTGTCTCCACCAGGCCAGGTATCGTACCAGAGCATCGGACAGTGCTCGATGGCGATCTTCACGTTGTGATCCGCAGCGAACTTGATCAGGTCCGGCCACACTTTGAGGAACTCCGCGAAGTGGCTATCGATCGTCTCCTGCCAGTTTCGCGCAGTGAGGGTCGCGGGGCGCCCGGTGAAGGTCCCGACCACACCAATGTCCAGCTTCTCGGCGGCCAGGATCACCTTCTTCAAGTGACCTATCACGCGCGCTCTGTGCTCCGGGTCGTCGTGCAGCGGGTTGGGGTAGTAGCCCAATGCTGAGATCTCTACGCACTTCTCCTGGCTCAAGCCCTGGATCTCATCGACTTGCGTCGCGCTCAGGGATTCGACGTCAAGGTGCACCACGCCGCCGTACTTCCTATCCCGGCTCGCGCCGGCGGGCCAGCAAGCCAGCTCAACTGAACCAAATCCATTGGTCGAGAGGAAGTCCAACACCTGCTCGAAACTCTGGGTTGGGAACGCCGCACTCATGATCCCGATCTTCATCCGATCACCTCCGTTAGTGTGAACACTGGTTTCGCCGTCACGGCGTCGTCGCAGGCGGCTGTGACAGCCATTCGCGCCTAGCACTACTGCATTCCCAGTTCACTCCCACGGTATCCCGACAGCCCAGTCCGGTATCTCCCATCCCTATCTGTAGGGTTCCACGGCCCTCGCCATCTCCTCGGAGTGCGCATGGTCCCGGAACTTGGTCATGATGTACATCCCCTTGCCACCCACAGCGTCCAGCAGCGGCAGGACCTCCTCGGGCTCCACCTGGATCGCCTGGACCGACTTGCCGGCCTCGAGTATCTTGCGGTACATCGGATACCACTCCGGGCTGCCCCCGCGCGGCACCTGCGGATCGGGCGTCCACTCGATCGCCTGGAGCGGCTCGATCTCCAGCAGCAGGTCCAGGTGGGGGATGCACTGGTGGCCATCCAGGTGGAACATGGAGAAGTCCAGCCATTCGCACTGGGCCGTCAGTGCCGGCACGACGAACTTGCTGAACATCCTGGGAGAGAACATCGCCGACGTGTCGCACTGCACCTTGGCGACCTTGCCCGGTCCCCACAGGCTGAAGGCACCGAAGACCGAGCTCCCGTCCTCCAGCTTGATGATGTCGTAGACGCGGTCGTAGGCCTCGTAGAAGGCTTGGTTGACCTCGTCGACCTTCTCCAGCACCCAGCCCGGCCGCTCGATCATGTCCATCAGCAACAGCTGCGGATCGCGCAGCGCCGCGACGATGTCGATGTTCTCGACGATGTCGGGACAGCCAACGGCATACTTGTCCTGCGCCAGCTCGGCACACCCCTTGAGCGTCGCCTCCTGAATCTCCCACCACCGGCTCTCCGGGTCAAAGCGCAACGGCGGATGGCCCTCAGGATCGTCGGGGTCGATCATCGGCTTGTACCAGACGGTCTCCCAGGAGAGCTCCGCCTCGCCACCCATATAGAGCGACAGCGACCCCGGTCCGATGTCGGTGTTGGCCACCGCCATCACCTCGGCTGGGAAATCGCGCCCGGCAAGGTTCTGGTGGTTCCACCGCGCCTTCCACGCCGGCTGCGAGTAATAGAAGGTCGCGTCCGGCGCTTCCCCCGGGTCCGCGACTACCTCACGAGGCGCCGGTCGCGGCACGGTGTGCCCGCACAGGATAAGGTCATCCTGCCGCCACCAGCCTAGGAAGTGCTGCTTTGTCTCTTCCCAGTTCGATTTCCAGCTACAGGTCATGGGGTATCGCTCCGGTAGGCCCTGCGTACGGCAGTCACGAGTGATGTTGGCTTCTAGTACCCCACCGCCTGGCCATCCTTGCGCCAGTCGGTGCCGGCGCAGTAGCCGGCTTCCAGCTTGTAGATCAGCTGCGCGCCGCCGAATCGACCAGGTGATGCCTCGGCGTGAACCGTGTGGCCGCGCCGGCGCAGGGCTTGGATTGTGTCGGTGCTGAAGCCGGGCTCCAGCCAGACATCGTAGTCGCGGTCAACAAACCACCGCGGCCCATCGGACGCCACCTGCGGGTTCTGTTCGTAGTCGAAGATGCGCACCATCATCTGCGTGTGGCCCTGCGGCTGCATCGGTCCCCCCATCACGCCGAAGCTCATCACAGGCTGCCCATCTTTGGTGGCGAAGGCGGGGATGATGGTGTGGAACGGGCGCTTGCCGCCGGCGACCTGGTTCGGATGACCCGGTTCCAGCGTGAAACAGGCACCCCGATTCTGGAGCGAGATGCCCGTGCCGGGGACAACGATGCCCGACCCGAAGCCCATATAGTTGGACTGGATGTAGCTGACCATCATCCCGTCAGCGTCCGCAGCAGTGAGATAGACCGTGCCGTGGTCGGTTGGGATCGCGGACTCCGGGAAGCCGGCCCGCGCCATATCGATCTCGCCGGCGCGCTGTGTGAGGAAACCTGGGTCCAGGAACGCCTCAGCGGGGGCCGCCATCCAGGCGGGATCCGCGATGTGACGGTAGGCCTCAGCCAATGCCAACTTCATCGCCTCGATCTGTAGGTGGAGGCTGTCCACACCGTCCACCGGGTACTGGCCCAGGTCAAAGCGGTCCAGGATACCCATCGTGATGAGCGCGGCCAGGCCCTGCCCGTTGGGAGGAATCTCATGCACATCGATGCCGCGGTAGGCCTGCGAGATGGGCTTCACCCACTCAGGCTCGTGGGAGGCCAGATCCTCCTCTGTCATCAACCCACCGGTGGCGCGGGCATGCGCGGCAATGGCCTCCGCCAGGTAGCCGCGGTAGAACGCCTCGCCCTTGGTCTCGGCGATGGCTTGCAGCGTCGTCGCGTGGTCCGGCGACTTGAAGAGCTCGCCCGGCCGCGGCGCGCGCCCGCCCGGGCAGAAGGTGGCGCCGAAAGACCCGAAGCGCGCGTAGTGGCCGGCGGCCCGGCCCCAGGCGGCCCCCGTGATGGGCGATACCAGGTGCCCCTCGCGCGCCAGGTGGATGGTGTCAGCGAAGAGCGCTTCGAAGGGCAACCGGCCCAGTTTCTCGGAGAGGGCCACCCACGCACTGACCGCTCCGGGCACGGTCACCGGATCCCAGCCGGTCGTGGGCATCCGCTCAAGCCCCTCGAACCGCTCCGGGGTCAGCGCCTTGGGAGAACGCCCCGAGGCGTTGAGCCCGTGGAGCCGCTCGCCATCCCAGACGATGGCGAACGCATCGCTACCGATGCCATTGCTGGTGGGCTCGACCAGCGTGAGCGCGATGGCGGTCGCCACCGCCGCGTCGACGGCGTTGCCGCCCTTGCGCAGCACGTTGAGCCCCGCCTCTGCGGCCAGCGGGTGCGACGTCGCCACGACGTTGCGCGCAAGGACGGGCATCCGCTGTGATCTGTAAGGAAAGTCCCAGGTGAATGCCATCGCTAGCTCCCCGCCTTGCCCAATCCCAGACGCTCGTACTGCTCGGGCGGCGCGTCGCACGCCTCCATCAGCCGCACCAGGTGATCGATCATGCGCTGCTCGATGTCGGCATCCTGCAGCGGGTTGAGCTGCTGGGGATCGTCGACGACGTCGAAGAGCGACGTGCCGAACTCGACCGGCCTCGCCCGCCCCGGCACAGTGACCCGCAGCACGGGCAGCTCCTTGGAGAAGCTCAGAGGCGGCACCAGAGTCATCTCAGGCACCTCACCATCGGAAATCAGCCGACGCCTCCAGCGGATCGTCTGCAGCGTGTAGGCGTGGAGAGGACCGTTCCCGGGCTCCGGCGCCCGGTAGTAGGTGTATTGGCCATCGGTCACGTTGACATGGTAGCCGAAGTTGCCGAAGATGGCGGCCTCGCGGACAGGCTTGTCCTCAGCGATCGTCTCCGTGAGACAGTGTCCCAACATATCTGGCGTCTCGTCGACACCGAAGAGGTCCAGGAGCGTCGGGCCTACATCCAGCGCGGGCTGCACCAGGGCATCGCAGCGCGCGCCCTTCCGCGCCGAACGCGGGTCCCAGACGAAGAACGGCGTGTGCGAGAGCTCCTCATACCAGGGTTGGTAGTTCTTGGCAAAGAGATCGTGCTCGCCCAGCATATGCCCGTGGTCGGTCCACACCACCAGCATCGTGTCGTCCCATAGGTCCAGTTCGTCCATCAGGTCGAGCACCTCGCCCAACCGCGCATCGCAGGCGGTCACCGAAGCCGCGTATTGCGTGCGCAGGTGATGGATCTGCTCATCGGTCTCATCGGTGCGCTCGTTGTAGACCGACCAGTCGAAGACCGGGCCCTCGTAGGGGTCATCGTAGAGATCGAGATACTTCTGAGGCACGCAGAAGGGCTCGTGCGGGTCGAAGGCCTCGATGTGCAACATCCAGTTGTCCGCTTCGTGGTTGCGGCGGATGAACTCCATTCCCGCGCGGATCGTGCGCGTGGTGGGCAGGTCCTCCTCCGCGGCGATATGGGGCCGGTTCACCCAGTCCTGGCGCCGCCCCTTCTTGTTGATGTGCTCCGGAATCTCCGGGTCGGCGACCTGGCCAATCCAGGGATCGCCCTCCTGCCCCCGCAGGAATTCCCACGTGTCGTATCGGGTGTTGTAGTAGTGACCGTTGTCCTCCCAGTAGTGGTAGTGGTCGCTCACCAGATGAGTGTAGACACCGTTGCGACTGAGGATCTCGGGCACGGAGTCATCGAAGGTATCCAGCGGCGTCCACGGCGTGTGTAGGAAGTTCGGGCGCGACGTGTGGAAGTCGCGCCGGGCGGGCATGCACGGCGTCGAGCAGACATAGGATTGCTCGAAGGTCACAGCCCGCTCGGCCAGCCGCTCGAAGTTGGGCGCGTGAACCCAGTCCGCACCGTATGGCGGCAGGAAGTGCCGGTTGAGCGAGTCGAACATCAGGACAATCGCTTTCATCGATGGTGCACCCCTTCTCTAGTGGAGTTCATAGATCCGCACGTAGTCGATCAGGTACTCTTGCGAGAAGATGTCGTCTTTGACCCCATACTGCCCTCCCCAACTCCCGCCGACCGCGGCGTTGATGATCAGATAGTGCGGCGCGTCAAAGGGCCAGGCTGCTGATCCGGTCTCCTCATTCTCGAAAGTGAAGTACAGATCGTCGTCGACAAAGAAATCGATATGGTCCTCGAACCACTCGACCGCGTAGACGCGGAAATCCTCGAACGGATCGTTGATGTGGACGCTGGCGCCCTTGTTGGTGCCCAGCACGTGGTTGTAGGCCTCTGTATGCACATTGCCGTGGATGCGGTCCGGGGAGAAGCCCACGTTCTCCATTATGTCGATCTCACCGCACGCGGGCCAGTTCACCTCATCGATATTGGCACCCAGCATCCAGATCGCGGGCCACATCCCGGTGCCTGTCGGCAGCTTGGCGCGCACCTCGATGCGGCCATAGGTCCACGTCGCCGTCTCTTTGGTGTGGAGACTCGCCGAGGTGTACTCGAAGCCCTCATACGCCTCCTTGCGAGAGGTGATGATCAGGGTGCCATCCGCAACACGGGCGTTCTCTTCACGTCCCTCGGTGTAGTATTGGAGCTCGTTGTTGCGGATGTAGCCGACCTCGTAGCCCCACCGCTCCAGGTCCGGCAGCCCCCGGTAATCGAACTCGTCAGACCACACCAGGTTCCACACTCGGCCATCGCCGGTGGTGATCGAGTGTGGCGTCGGCTTTGCGCCGGCACAGCCGGCCAGCAGCAACAGCAGGATGACCGCAGCCAACATCCTCATGGCGACCTCGCTTTCCCCTGCACGACTCACGCCAGCAGGTCGGCCTCACTGAGCGTGCGGGCCTCGGAGTCCAGCCGCAGCGTCTTGATCTCGAAGGGCCCCAGCGCCACGCGCTGTGAGAGATCCAGAGCCGGAACCCGCAGCGTCGTCTCCCGGGCCTGCCCAGTGGGCTCGAACAGGCGGATCACGTAGCCTGAACCATCTTCAGCCCGCTTGAACGCCGCGAGCTGGACTACACCGTCAGAAAGCTCCAGGCCAGGCAGTGGTCGCTCTCCACCGCCATGCGGGAAGAACGAGAGCGCAAAGGGTACCTCGTTGCAGATCAGGGCCTCTCGGTCCACGGCAGCGAGGCGACGCGATGCTGGGCCGGCGTTGAGCCAGAAGCGGAAGAGTCTCTCGCCCTGGTCGATCCTCGGCGTGAAGCGATCCTGCTGCACAATGGGCCGATCGTGGATCGGGTAGCCGGTGTAGGACGGGGACCGCAGGAGCGAGAGCCGCAGCTCGCCATTGGCATAGTCGGATCCGTAGACACCGTCGTCGATGCAAGTCAGTGCCAGGTCCTGATCCTCGTCCACGACAGCGGACCACTTCTGAGAGACAGCCTCATCGCCGTTGTCGGGCAACGGACCGTAGCCATAGGCCACCTGGCCCAGATAGCCGGCATCGGGCATGGTCGTGGGCACCGAGAGCTTGAGCATGCGGTCCTTCTCGTTCCAGAAGACGCGCACAAGGACCTCCACCTCGGTACCGGTCTTCGGCAGGAGGTAGTGAACGCAGAGCGCAGAGTGTTCGTACCTGAAAACCGCCTCGACGACAGTCCGCACGTCGCCGTCCTCGATCACGCGAACCGACGGCAGCTCGCCGGCACTCACGCCCGAGAAGATCGCGCTCTCGGCCGGCGACATCAGCTCGAATCGGCCCACGACCTCGCGGAAGCTCCGCGCCTCGATCTCCCAAGGGTCGGCATTGTCGGCGATCACGAGGGCCGACAACGCGCCGGGAGCCAGCACATCCGCGCCGCCCACACGGTACCGGTCGATCAGCCCTGTCTGGGTATTGACGATGACCTGAAGGTCGCCGGTCTCGAAGAGGATGGCGTCGCCATCCGCCTGATAAGCCAGCGCCGGCTTCTGCGGCAGGAGCTCGAGCTTGCAGTCGAATCGGTTCATCCGGCTGGGGGCCAGCTCGGCGTTGAAGACGACGCGCTTGCGCCAGTCGGTGTTAACGTTGCCAAGCTCCTGCTCGACCTGCGTGGGCAAGGCCATGCCATCGCGGGTCGCGGTGACCTGGGTGAAGGCCTCGGTCCAGTTGATGTCAGCCGTCTGGAACTCGCAGACCACGGTGGTGCGCACGGGGAATGGATGCGGATTGTAGACCAGGATGGGGATGTCGCCCTCGGCCGCCCTCGGCTGCCCCTGAGCCAGGGAGAAGAAGGCGCGCGCCCGAACCCGTGAGAGAACCTCCAGGCCGTAGTCGATCACGCGGAGTGACATTTGCTCCACAGGCTGGATCGACGATCCGGGCAGGATGTCGTGGAATTGTGAGAAGAGCAGCACCTGCTGCGCATCGTCCAGCTGCGCCTTGGGATAGGGGACCAGGCCCTGAAGTGCCGCGTTGGCCGCCATCTTCTCGACCGCGTAGAGCGTGTTCTCCAAAAGACGGTGCTGCTGCTTGATGCGCACCTGAGAGGTGTAGCAACCGACGGCCCAGGGGTTGATATCGTGCTCGTGGCGCGGGAGGGTCAGATTGCCATCAGCGTCCGTGTGCGCCTCGCGGACCTCGGCGAAGTAGCGCTCTGGCGTGGCGTGGACGATCTCGAAGTCCTCGGTCTCGCCCATCAACGCCGTCAGGTCGCGCAGGTCCTTGTGCGAGGGCCCGCCGCCGTGGTTGCCCACGCCCCAGAGAAGTAGGCTGAGATCACGGTCCGGGTGCTCGCCCATCCAGGTCTCGATCTTCTCACGAGCGCCGCCCAGCGGCGCCGTGTACCAGGTCACCGACCGGTGCCCCATCACCTCGGAGCCATCATAGCCCACCCAGACAAAGTCGTCGCCCGGCAGGTGGCACCAATCCTCCCAGGGCCGGCAGAAAAGGTAGGACTCATAGCCGCTCTTGGCCAGAATCTGCACGAGCCCGCGCGTGTGCCCGAAGGGGTCGAAGTTGATGGCGGTCGTCGGTCGTTGCCCGAACTTCTCGTCGAAGTACCGCCGCCCGACCAGTATCTGGCGCACGAAAGACTCGCCGCTTGGCATGTTGCAGTCGGGCTGCAGATACCAGCCTCCCATGATGTGCCAGCGTCCCTCGCGCACCAGCCGCTGGATGCGGGCGAAGAGCGCCGGCTCATACTCCTCGACCCACTGGTAGACAACGACCTCGTTGTGATTGAAGACAAAGGCATCAAACGCCTCGCACAGGTCCGCAGCGGTACGGAAGGTGGAGATCGCCTCGGCGGCGCCCTCCTCCCACTCCCACTGCCAGACCGGGTCGATGTGCGCGTTGCAGAGCAGATGGATGCGGGGACGTGCCCCGTTTGCCGAAGCGTCTACATGCATCAGCTACCTCCCAGAACGTGGGCCATCACTAGGAAAGCCACGATACATCCGTATCCTCAGCAGTCTCCTGGTGCACGCGCTCCCAGTAGCTGCGCCACTGCGGCGGACCGTACCAGCGTGTGCACTCGGTGGGGAACGGCGTCGTCCCACCGCTGCGCAACCAGGCCATCAGCCGGTGCTCGGTACCGCGCCGCTCTGCCTCTGCCAGCGCGGCCTGGTGCAAGCGGGACACCACCTCGGGATGCGCGCCGGCGACGTCGTCCACACTGCCGTGCCGAAAGAGCCGGCAAGCCGCCGGATCAGCCGCGACATTGAGATACCAGTCATCGTCAAAGACACTGAACGCGATGCGCTGAGGATCGTTGGTCCAGGACACTGTCGACTGTCCAGCCAAAGCAATGCCGCGTGGACCCTTGGCACCGTCGGTCGCGATGGTGACCAGGTCGTGACCGACCCAGGCCTCGGGAATCGAGAGACCGGCCATCGCCAGTAGCGTCGCCGAGATGTCCTGCGGCTGGGCAATCGCGCCACAGCGCCCGACAGGACCATCAGGCAGGTGGATGAGCAGGGGCACGTGTGCCTCTTGCTCATTCACGGTCCCCGTCTTGCCAAAGCCACCGCGCTCGCCGAGGTTGGTGCCGTGATCGGCCGTGAGTACGATGGCAGTTTCCTCGGCCAACCCGGTCTCGTCCAGCGCCTCCAACACCTTCCCGAACCAATGATCGACCCACGTGACCTTGGCTCCGTAGGTGGCGGTGAGGCGCTCTCTGACGCCGGCCGGGAACCCGCCGTCGCGGGGACGGCGCACCGCACCGAGGAACGAACGTGGATCTATGCGCCCGTCGTATCCCGGCGTCTTGTCGTACATCTTGACGAAATCCGGTGGCGCGTCCCAGGGCTCGTGAGGATCGAAGCAATCGAGCCAGAGGAAGAAGCCATCCTTGCCGTCCCTCCCGCGACCGGCGTTGTCGCGCACAAATTCAGCACCCTTGAGGAAGAGCTGGGCCGCGTTCCAGTCCTCGGGCCGGCGTCTCTTGCGGTTGGCACGAGCGTAGGTCAGCGACATCCGCCCCATGTGGGCGACCAGCTCCTGCGGATCCACATAGTCGAAGAGCGGATCGTGTCCCCAGTTGTCCAGGGGGGCCATCACGGCGTCGTCGATCCAGGGGCGGTCGACCTCGCCGCCGCGCACGAAGGTCCACGCCGCAAAGGGCCAGTCGAAGGCGTGTCCCCCGTTAACCATGTGGGGCGTGTCGTGAATCAGCTGGGTCGCATAGCCCGCCTGCGCCAGCAAGCGCGGCATCGTCCGCGCGTCGAAGCGCAGCGGCATCCAGGGATGGAAAGGGCCCTTGTAGGACCAGGCGTACTCACCCGTCATCAGGTCAGTGCGGTGGGGAATGGTCGGATAGCTGGCGGCGTACGCACGGTCAAAGACAAGCGATTTCGCCGCCAGGGCGTCGAGATTAGGGGTCTGAATCCAGTCATTGACCCCGTGCGCCCGGATGAAATCATACCGCAACGTGTCGATGACCACGAAGACGATGTTCATGCCGTCACTTCCTTCCCTTCTAGCGAACCTGTGTAGGAGCCGCTACTCACGATTCACGATGCACGATTCGGGTCTCCTAGGCTCCCAGCAGCACCTCTGCCACGGCGGTAGGGCTTCCGTCCGCGTCCACTACGCCAAAGGAGCCCTTGTAGTCCCAGTTGGCCCAAGCGATGTCGTGCTGATCAAAGACTGAGAGAATATCGCGGTACCACGCTCGACGGAGTGGGTCGGGCGTGTGGTCATAGCAGCCGAACTCACCACAGTAGAGTGGCAGACCTCGCTCACGGGCTATCCGGAGCGGCAGCGCAAGGTCCTCCAACATTGCCTGCGGGCCAAAGGCTCGATTCAGATCTTCGGACTCGATCTTGGCTCGCATCACCGAATCGAGCACGGCGAGATCCTCGTCTGCGATGGGGCTACCGGGATAGTGAATAGGCCCATCATAGGTTCCTCCGCCGGCCCACCACGGCGCGGCGTAATGGGTGATGAACATCGGCGTGTAGTAGTGGAACGTGAGAATCAGATCGTCGTCTTCCGGCACATACAGATCACGAAAGGTATGGTGCTGGTTGAACCAGTTGGAGCCCAGCACGATGGTGCGTCCGGGCTCCTGCTCGCGGATCGCGTGGTAGGCAGACATCGCGACCCGATTCCAGTCTTCCGGATCGCGCGCCACAGCCTCATTCAGCAACTCATAGGCCACAGAGTTCGTGGGGCGATCATCCAGGCGGTGGGAAAGGTCACGCCAAAGGGCGACAAACCGCTCCTCCTCACGCGGGCTTGTATAGAGCGGTGGGTTTCCCTCATCAAGGAAATGGTGCGCGCGCAGCAGGTGCAGGTCGACAATGACCTTCAAGCCGGCCTCTGCGCACCAATCCAACGCCGCGTCGAGCAGGTCGAATGCCTCATCGTACCTGTATCCGGACCGATCCCACATCTGTTCCTCATCGATGGGCAGACGGATGTGATCGAACGCCCCGTGTCCCATCGCAGCGATGCGTTTGACGTCCTCCTGTGTGAAGTACGCGCGCCGCTCAGCACCGCGCTGTCGGCTCTGGCTGAGCCAGTGTGAGATGTTCGTCCCCCGTGCTACCTGGAAAAGCATGGTACTCGTATTCTCCCTTTCTCAGCGACAATGACTGGTGATTGGCAACTGGGGTTTGAGTGAGATGTCCACCCAGTCCCCAGTTGCCGAGCTACCAGTCCCCACCTTCAAACAACTACCGCCTCGATACCCATGAACCTGCACACCTCGAGTAACGCCTGACTGTAATCGCCGTGGATCATGCTGGCGTGGTGGATGAAGCCTTCCTCGACCAGCGTACGGTAGAGCTTTTCATGGTCGGCTACCTCTACCCAAGACCAGGTACCGGCCAACGTCTCATCACTCGGCAAAATCTCGCCGGTGGTGATGAGCATCTTCCAGGCGTCGTCGTACTCGGCCAAGCGACAGAAGGTCACCAGACCCGGCTTGATCTGGAACTGGGCCAGACCGGCCTGTGTGTCGCCATCGGACACGGGCTCGCAGCCGGTCATGTCGCGGCGAGAGCGCAGCGCCACCTTGCTGGGATCGGTCGCCAGACAGGTGGGGGCGTTGCCGCAGTGCCAAGAGAGCAGCTGATTGGGCTCGTCACGGTGGCGTATGGTCCAGTCGACGAAGTGTGGCAGGGTCTGACCCAACGCGGCATAGTAGCAGATCATCATCGAGAGCGCACCCAGGACGTCGGTCTCGCACGCGGTGAGCATACCCTTTCCGGTCATGCGACCGTAGCTGTTGCAGACAGAGATGCCCATCAACCGCTGAATCGAGGGCCAGCACTGCATCGTCATCGCGGATAGCCCGTTGGTCTCGAAGAAATCGGTCAACGCCAGCTCCAACTTGGACGCGTTGAGCAGATAGGTCTCCGAAACGGTGATCTCAGTGTAGGAGGCGCGGAAATCCTGCAGCGTCGTCAGCACCCTGGGGTCGTCGTCGGCCAGCGCCAGGGCCTTCGTCGTGATGTCCGAGAGGTTGGTGAAGATGACATTCTGGCCAAACTTGCGAATCATCGCGGCCTCGTCGTAGCCGACGGTCTCGAAGGTAGCCGGACGGACCCCGATCTGGCCGATGCGCGCGCCCGTCAGGCCCTTGACCACGGCGACGGCCCGTGCGAAGTCCTGGACCTCGGCCAGCAGCTCGGGTTCGTCGGGGAAGAAGAGCCCGGCATAGCGAAACGGTATCTTCCTACGGTAGAGCCCCGAGGCCATTGATAGGTTGCCACAATAGGAGTCCGACACCCGTGTCATGCCAGGGTTGTCGTTGGCCAGCGGCTCCTTGGTCGCATAGAGCAACACCGGCACGCCCAGCTTCTCGGCGACCTTGACCGCCGAGCGCTCATCGCCAAAGTCCAGCGGGCAGAGGATCACGCCGTCGATCTTCTCCCGCTGGAAGTACTCGGCAACCGCCTCGCCCTCATCCAGGCCGGAGACGGTGCCGTGGGGCGTCAGCCCCTTCTCGGCGTCCACCGTCTTGCCGTCCGGCGAGGGCTGTGGCACCACGATCTCGACCCCATCCAGCTTGGCGAAGGCTGCTAGGCTGTCCTCCCGCATCTTGGCGGTCCACTCGGTGTGGCGGAACCGGTAGGATGGCACAAACCCAAGCTTCACAGTTACATCACGTGACATCGATATCTCCTCTGTTGCGCTTCCACGTACCAACGTTGTAACGTTTGAAAGTTCAGACGTTTCAATGTCCCCACGGTCCCTAGATGTCCAGTTGCTTCAGGTATTCCCTGCTGATCTTGGCACTCTCGAAGGCGCTGGACTTGGTAGTGCGATCCGTCTCCACGATGATCCAGCCCTCGTAGTCCGCGGCCTGGAGGATGTTGAAGATGAGGGGATAGTCGACACAGCCCTCGCCCAGCTCTGCGAAGATGCCGGCCTCGGAGAACTGC
>Ga0180436_10004087_pt1 | contig 13218 bp, 11 predicted proteins | sample SS_ome_2_FD_132434 | JGI IMG/M metagenome (GOLD analysis project Ga0180436, IMG submission 132434) | Hypersaline lake sediment archaeal communities from the Salton Sea, California, USA - SS_3_S_2 metaG | ecosystem: Environmental > Aquatic > Non-marine Saline and Alkaline > Hypersaline >...
GAGGCTGCTTTGAGGTCGAAACCAGCCCCAGAATCCAACGCCATGGGCCGCCGGCGGACGCGTTCCGCTCCGGCTGTGGCAGGGCCTGCGCTCCACGCGACCGCCGGCTCCCGAGGAGGTGCATCACGCAGAAGTGACGCCACGCTTGACGGACCCCTACATAGTTGAAGCCCCGGCCACCGCATGCCGACGGCGACGCCGCAGCAGCCGGCGAGCCGCACTGCCAGCCACCGCCAGGGCACCAGCGGCGGCGAGGGCCGCGGTGGTCGGCTCGGGCACCGCCTCGGGAGCGATGCTCGAGTCGATTGCAAAGCCGGAGAGCGAGCCGTGGGCGGCCTTGGTGAAGCTGATCTCGAAGCTGCCACTCTGATCGCCGACGTTTTCCCAGAGATAGAGATACTCCACCAGTGTCTGCGGCCCGGGTGCTCCGGGGGGCGAGACGGTCTGGCTGGAGCGCAGCGTGGTCGAGTCGGGGGCTCGCTTGGAACTGCCCAGGCCGATCCCGTCGAGGAAGCCTCCTGCCTCGCCGAGAAATCCGCGGACCTGCAGAGCGATCGTGCCGGCGTCGCCCGCCGAAAGCGAGGAGGGCGAGCGGAGCGTGAAGGGCTCCGCGGCAAAGGTGTAGAAGTTGCCGCTCGAGCCGGGAAAGGCTGCCGTGACCACCGCTGCGGTGCCCGTCGGCGGGTCGGAGGGAAGCAGCTGTGAGTTTGGGGCGTAGCTGTAGAGCTCGGGTGATCCACCCAGCGACGTGGGCGATGCAAAGGGATTGGCCCAGGCGTAGTGGGCCGTACCCGCCTCGCCCCGCCACGCGAAGGAGAGAAATTCGCCGCGGGCAGTCGACGGCCCGCAGAACACCAAGGACAGCACTCCAACCGCCGCGAGGCCCAAAGACCTCCGCAGGAGAGAAGCAGCACGCTCGTTTTCCGACAATTCGTTGTTCACCATGGAAGCACCTCGTGAGGGTCATGACAGACTCCGCCGGCACCGGCAGCAGCCGGAGATGGGCCAGATTCGTAATGCACACCGGCCCGACGCCGGAGCGACTCTGAAGCTGGCTGGCGAGCGGGCAGAGGCCCGCGGCTGGCTGGCGAATGGACACCGAGAGACCGAAATCCACCGCCAGCGGTTCGGAGGACTTGACTTTCGTCCGCCAATACCGAACATACACACCGCTGGCGATATTGAGAATCAATCTCAACAGCTTGCCGGAGTGTAGCCCACTTTTTTTTGGTGTCAAGCAATTGGTGGAGTTCTCGTGACGAATCACTCCCCACGGTCTGGCAACCCGCAGGCTGACAAGAAGGCCGCACGCGGGCCTTGCCTCGCGAGTAGCGACAGCGAGGAACCGCCGCCGGGCGGCGTGGGTCACAGTTCGACAGAGCACGCCTCCCAGCCGCCGATCGATTCAGGCGACCTGCTTGGCGGCGGCAGCGAACGGCTGATCGCTCACAACGGCGAGGTGTATCGGCTGCGGCTGACTCGCAGCGGAAAACTGATCCTGCACAAGTGATACCCAACGGCTCCCGGGCCGCGGCCACTCAGCCGCAGTTGCCGCACTGCCCCTTGAGCAGCACCTCGGTGACGGTGTGGATGCCGGTGGCTCGGCCCGCGGCCTTGCCGCTGCGTTTGCCGGCCACTCCCTTGCCGGCCACTCCCTTGCCGGCCTGCGTGCCCATCGGCAGTTTGGGCGTGATCGCCACAGTCACGTCATCCAGACAGGAGACCTCACCGCAGGTCGTGCAGAGAAAGTGGGGGTGGCTCTCCTCATGGTGGCCCGCCGCATCCTCGCGACGCACTTCGAATCGCCAGACATGGTCCCCCAGTTCCACCCGAGTGGCGATGCCCGCGTCGGTCAGTTCGGTGAGGTTGCGATAGATCGTTGCCCGATCAAAGCCCTTGTCGGCGAGGGCCTCGGCCACCTCGGCATGCGTCGCCGGCCGTGTCGCCGAGAGCAGGTGGCCAAGCACGGCCAGGCGGGCCGCGGTACACCGCAGCCCGGCTGAGCGGATGCGATCGCGGACGCTCTCGAGCGGCGTTGGCTGGGGACGGTTCACGAACCGATTCTATCGGCTCGGCCCAGCCGCGTCACACGGCAGCGGCACCCACCGCTCGTCCTGAGAGGAATTCCAACACACCCCCCATGAAGGCGGGGAGGTCGGAGGGGCGGCGGCTGGAGACGAAGTGCCGATCGACGACCACCTGGGTGTCTTCCCAGATCGCCCCGGCGTTGACCAGGTCGTCCTTGATCCCGGGGCTGCCGGTGACCCGCACGCCCCGGTAGACCCCCGCCGAGATCGGGATCCAGCCGCCATGGCAGATCGCCGCCACGAGCTTGCCGTGCGAGGCGAACTGCCGCACGAGGGAAAGCACTCTCGCATCCCGCCGCAGGGCGTCGGGCATCCAGCCGCCCGGGATCACCACGCCGTGAAAGTCATCCGCCTCCATGTCGGCGATCGCGGCATCGCTCGTGCAGGGATAGCCATGCTTGCCACGGTAGCTGCAGCCGGACTGCTCGCCGGCGAGGGTCACGTGGGCCCCGGCCTCCTCGAGTCGCAGTTTGGGATACCACAACTCCAGGTCCTCATAGGCATCCCCCACGAACACAAGGATCCGGATGCCCTCGAGGTCGTGTCGAGTCGCAGCGTGGCTCATGGCGATTCTCCTGTCACAGGTGGCCACCGGGTGCATCCGCCCGCGTGGCAGGGGGCCGGCACCGCGGCCGGCTTCCGGGCTCTCATGGCAGCCCGCCCGCATTCTCACCGGCAGTCACGACCGAGGCCACGCACCCCGCAGGCGAACCCCTCCCGAGAGTGGCCAAGGCAAGGGCCGTCACAACGCGGCCCAACCGCCGACTGCCAGCTGGTCCGAGGCGAGTCTGCCACTCGTCCCAAGGGCCCGGGCGGCCGGTTTTCCTGCCCAAAACCCACCCTGAAAAAAAACCGCTTGACGCCCGGGGAACCACCGCTACATTCACGCCCCGGCCATATGAAGTGGTCACCGGAAGGACCGCCACAACATCTTGCGATAGCATGCAGATGGACCTGCGTTCTCGACGCTTCGTGATTTTGTCGGCCCCCATGCCGACTCGCTGCCGACACCTGGCAGCCACCGCGGCAGAAAGCCCACCCTCCAGTGGGGTTTGCTGCGGGGGCCGGCTGGATCGGTCAGGTTGCGTGTAGCCTATACGAAAGTATACTTGAGGGTTCGGCTGACAGGAGGCCGAAAAAGCGTCGGGGTCGTGTCCGTTGGGGCCGGGGCAGGCCCCAACGGGATTCCCGGATGATTCGTCGTTCACGTCACTGGTTTGTTCACGTCACTGTTTTTTGAACTGAAGGAGTCGCGACCATGCACGATTTCGAACACGCCTCGGCCAGCACCCGCTCACCGGCCGGCACCGTCTCGGGCGAACCGACGACCCCGCCGGCGGCCGACAGGCAGCCGCTCGAAATCGAGGCCGTCTTCTGCCCGACCGACGTCGAAAGTCCCTTCGATACGACCGAGTGGGAGCTCCGCACCGCCGCGATCAAGGGCGAGGACGGCAAGGTCCTCTTCGAACAGCCCGCCTGCGAGATCCCCGCAGCCTGGAGCCAGCTGGCGACCAACGTCGTGGTCAGCAAGTATTTCTACGGTGAGATTCACACTCCCGAGCGGGAGCACTCCGTCAAGCAGCTGGTGCACCGCGTGGCCCGCACGATCGCCGATTGGGGCATCGCCGACGGCTACTTCAAGTCAGCCCAGGACGGTGAAACCTTCTACCGCGATCTGGCCTGGCTGTGCGTCCATCAGCACGGCGCCTTCAACTCCCCGGTCTGGTTCAACGTCGGGCTCTACAACCAATACGGCGTGAGCGGCGCCGCGTGCAACTGGCGGTGGGACCAAGCGACCCACGATGTGGTCCAGCCTGAAAACCCGTACGAGTATCCCCAGGGCTCCGCCTGCTTCATCCAGAGCGTGCAGGACAACATGGAGGACATCATGGACCTCGCCCGCAGCGAGGCGATGCTCTTCAAGTTTGGCTCGGGCACCGGCACCGACCTCTCCACCCTCCGCAGCCAGCGGGAGAAGCTTGCCGGTGGCGGCAAGCCCTCAGGGCCCCTCTCGTTCATGCGTGTCTACGACCAGGTGGCGGCGGTCGTGAAAAGCGGCGGCAAGACCCGCCGGGCGGCCAAGATGCAGTCGCTGAAGGTGCATCACCCCGACATCATGGAATTCATCGAGTGCAAGGCGAGGGAAGAGAAGAAGGCCCGCGTGCTCATCGAGAAGGGTGGCTACGATGCCAACTTCAATGGCGAAGCCTACGCCTCGATCCTCTTTCAAAACGCCAACCTCTCGGTCCGGCTCACCGACGACTTCATGCAGGCCGTCGAACGGGACGACTCCTGGACCACGCGGTGGGTCACCGATCCGGCCAAGGCCGGGCCGACCTACAAGGCCCAGGAGGTGCTGCACAAGATGGCCGAATGCGCCTGGCAGTGCGGCGATCCCGGCGTGCAGTACGACACCACGATCAACCGCTGGCACACCTGCCCCAACTCGGGCCGGATCAACGCCAGCAACCCCTGCAGCGAGTACATGTTTCTCGACGACACCGCCTGCAACCTCGCCAGCGTCAATCTGATGAAGTTTCGTCGTCCCGACGGCGACTTCGATGTCGAGCGGTTTGCCGCGGCCTGCCGGGTGTTTTTCATCGCCCAGGAGATTCTCGTCGATCACGCCAGCTACCCGACCGCCAGAATCGCCCGCAACAGCCATCTTTTCCGTCCGCTCGGCCTGGGCTACTCCAACCTCGGCAGTCTGCTGATGGCCGACGGGCTGGCCTACGACAGCGATGCCGGCCGCGGCGTCTGCGGGGCGTTGACCGCGATCCTCCACGGTGCGGCCAACCGCACCAGCGCCGAGCTTGCTGCGGCCGTGGGGCCCTTCGAGGCCTTTGCCGCCAATCGCGAGCCGATGCTCGGCGTGATGCAGATGCATCGCAAGGCGGTCGATCAGATCGACGTGGCCTGCCCGCAGTATCTGCGGGATGCCGCCCGTCATATCTGGGATGACGTGCTCGTTGGTGGCCATCAGCACGGCTACCGCAACGCCCAGGCCACCGTGCTTGCCCCGACCGGCACCATCAGCTTCCTGATGGATTGCGACACGACCGGCATCGAGCCGGACATCGCGCTGGTGAAATACAAGCAGCTTGCCGGCGGCGGGATGCTCAAGATCGTCAACCAGACCGTGCCGCTGGCCCTGCGGACCCTCGGCTACGACGAGCGGGCCGTTGAGTCAATCCTGGCCTACATCGACGAAAAGGACACGATCGAAGGAGCTCCTGGGCTCGACGAAAAGCATCTTGCTGTCTTCGACTGCGCCTTCACCCCGCGGCTGGGAACCCGTTCGATCGCCTGGATGGCCCACGTGAAGATGATGGCGGCGGCCCAGCCCTTCCTCTCAGGTGCCATCTCCAAGACGGTCAACATGCCGCGGGAGACCACCCCCGACGACATCGCCCGGGCCTACGAGGAAGGCTGGAAACTGGGGCTCAAGGCTCTGGCGATCTACCGCGATGGCTCCAAGGAGAGCCAGCCGCTCTCCACGAGCACCGAGGGGGACAAGGCCGCCGGCAAGCTCTCGGCGGCCCCTCGCCGCGATCGTCTGCCGGACACGCGGCGGAGCGTGACCCACAAGTTCAATGTGGGCGGCCACGAGGGCTACATCACCGTGGGCCTCTTCGACGACGGCCGGCCGGGCGAACTGTTCATCACGATGGCCAAGGAGGGCAGCACGATCGGCGGGCTAATGGACGCCTTCGGCACGGCTGTCTCGATGAGCCTGCAATACGGCGTGCCGTTGGAGGTGTATGTGAAGAAGTTTTCACACACCCGCTTCGAACCCTGGGGCTTCACGAAGAATCCCGACATCCCGGTGGCCAAGAGCCTCGTGGACTACATCTTCCGCTGGATGGGGATGGAGTTTTTGCCGGGCTACCGAGAGGCGAGCAAGGCGGCGGCACAGGTGGCCTCCGGCGACAGCGGCGGCGGGGAGGCCGCCGCGGAGGACGAGGAACCGAAGACCAAGCCCGCCGCCACGAAGGCGCGCGGGCTGGCTGAGGGCCAAGGGAAGGCCAACCGTTTCCCGAAGACCACCGCCGCCAACGGATCTGCCACGACCAACGGCAGCGGTGCCCACCACGGCAGTGCCAACGGAAACGGCACTTCCAATGCTCGCGGATCGGCCACTGCGGCCCTGCTCGAGCGGGCGGGCCTGCGGATGCGGCACGACCCGGATGCCAGCCCCTCCGACCGAGAGAACCAGTTCGCCACGTTCCAGATCGACGCCCCCGCCTGCGACAACTGCGGCTCGATCACGGTTCGCAACGGCAACTGCTATCTCTGCCACAACTGCGGCAACAGCATGGGTTGCTCCTAACGGCCCACCGGCGACGGATTCACCGATGCTCAGCCTGGAGTCGACGACTGCGGATCGCTGGCTCGCGGGGATTGATGCGGGCCTCGAGGAGATCCTCATCGACCATGCCCACTGCGAGAAGAAGGCGGCTGGCACGGCGATGAACCTGATCTTCGCCTATGTCGAGGACATCGAGTTGTGCCGCTCGATGACCGAGATCGTGGAGGAGGAGCTGGCCCACTTCCACCTCGTGGTCGATCTGCTCGCCCGGCGGGGCATCCGCTTCCGGCGGCTGACACCCTCGAGCTATGGCCGGCGGCTTGCCGACCTCGTGCGGAAGGCCGAGCCGGGCCGGGCGGTCGATCGGCTGCTCGTGGCGGGGCTGATCGAGGCCCGTTCCTGTGAGCGGTTCGACCTTCTGCGGCGGCACATGCGGGGCCGCGATGACGAGCTGGCAGACTTTTACGGCGGCCTTTTTGAGTCGGAGGCCCGCCACCACGCGACCTATGTACGCCTGGCGAAGCATTTCGCCGAAGACGGCGTGGTGCAGGCGAGGCTGGCGGAATTGGCCTCGGCCGAGGCGGCGATCATCGCCGAAGGCGACCCGCAGCCGCGGATGCACAGCTGACACAGTCGCGCGACCGGCAGCGGCAGGCCGCCGGTGAAACTGTAGCGAGTCTGCCGGGCCCACCGACGGTGACGGATGCGCCCCGTGGCGATTTTTCTCGACGCCCCCGACCTGCGAAATGTCGAATTCCACATTCAGTCGAAACGATAGAACTTTTTCCACTCCGTCGGAGCAGCCAACCCACAACGCGTCGGCCCGGGGCCTCGCAAGGTCGTGCCTGCACGGCCCGCCCCTCGCCTTTCTCGCAGCGACCTCCTCCGTCGCATTCGGAAAAAGTTTTCGGCCCACCAGGCCGCGGCACCCGCGAGGCTGCCGCGGCCTTTTTTTTGTCTGCCGAACCGTCGCCACGCCCCGGCTGACGACTGCCCGCCCGCGTCAGGACCGGCCCGACCGCTCGACCGAGAGGGTCAGGAAGTGGGTGGCGCAGCTGATGCAGGGGTCGTAACTGCGAATCAGGGCCTCGCAGCGTTGTGTGGCCGCGGCATCGTCAAGGGCCAGCACTTCCGGCAGGAGGCCGAGCAGGTCGGCCTCGATGCGGGCCTGGTTCTGGGACGTCGGGGGGACGATCTCGGCGGCCGCCACGAGCCCGTCTTCGCCGAGGCGATAGCGGTGGTAGAGCAGCCCACGCGGGGCCTCGGTGGCATGGCAGCCCTCGCCGGCCCGCGGCTCGTACGGCACCCTCGAGGGGCTGATCTCGGTGGCTGCGTCGGCGGCGATCGTCGAGGCGATCTCGAAGGCGGCGGCCATCTCCACCGCCCGGGCGATGATCGACTCAAAGGCGTTTGCCAGCGGCCATTCGAGACCGAGGCGGTCGAGCACCTCGGCGGACCGCGGTGGGAGCTGCTCCCGGCAGAGATTCAGCCGACTGATCGGCCCGGTGAGGTAGGCCGTCTCCCCGGGCAGACGAACGCTGTGCAACGCCGTGCTCTGGGGAACGTGCCGTTCGGCGAAGTGCCGATCATAGTCTTCAACGGGGATTTCCAACGGCCCGGCCGGGCCGCCCTCGGCAACGATCAGGCCTTCGTTCATCGGGTATTCGTCGGCATGACGCAGGGCCACGCACTCATACCGCTGCGAAAAGCGGGGGAACTCGAAGTGGGCCACGGTCTCGGCCAGCTCGAGGGAGGTCGCCAGGCCCCACTCGAGATCGGGCAGCATCCCGCGAATCGCCGCGGCTGAGGGGGCCTTGTAGAAGCCTCCCACGGTGACATTGATCGGGTGCACCGCCCGGCCGCCGAGCAGCTCCAGCAGTCGATTGCCAATCGCCTTGAGCCGCAGGCCGTTCTCCACGAGTTCGGGATACTCAGCGGCCATCGTGAAGCCGCTGTCGTAGCCGAGGAAATCGGGCGCGTGAAGCAGGTGGATGTGCAGGGCATGGCTCTGGATCCACTCCCCGCAGTAGAGCAGCCGGCGGAGGGTGCGAATCCCGGGGGTGACCTCGACGCCAAGTGCCTTCTCGAGGGCATGACACGAACTCATCTGGTAGGCGACCGGGCAGATGCCGCAGATTCTCGCGGTGATGTCGGGCACCTCATGAACCTCGCGGCCAAGCAGGATCCGCTCGAAAAAGCGGGGCGGTTCGTAGATATTGAATTCGGCGATCTCCACCCGCTCCCCGTCGATGCGAACCCGCAACGCCCCTTCGCCCTCGACCCGCGAAAGCGGCTTGACCTCGAATCGCCGCGTGCTGCCGCTCATCGCTCCGCTCCTGAGTCGGTGTTGCCGGCGAGCCGGTCGCCCTCGGCCCGGAAAGCCCCGGCATAGCCGTTGATGCCGCGGACCAGCCGCAGCAGACGCTCCCGCGGGGTGCCGCGATGCTCGTAGAACCCGGTCAGGCTCACGAGGTTGGTTTCTGCGGCGGGGCCGAAGCAGCCGAAACATTCCCGGCCGTGGGCCGGGCAGATCGCCCCGCAGCCCGCCTGCGTGACCGGCCCGAGGCAGGGAATCCCGCGGGCCACCGCCACGCAGACGGTGCCCGCCGCCTTGCACTCCACGCAGACACTCTCAGCCGGCAGCCGCGGCTTGCGGCCCACGAGCACCGCCGTGATCAGCTCCATCAGCTGGTCGACGTCGATCGGGCAGCCCCGCAGCTCGAAATCGACCGGCACATGGTCGGCGATCGCGGTGCTCGTGGCGAGGGTGGAAATGTATTCCGGCGAGGCGTAGACCCCCGCGAGAAACTCGTCGATCCGGCCCCAGTTGCGGAGAGCCTGGATGCCGCCGGCGGTGGCGCAGGCACCGATCGTGACGAGGGTCTTACAGTCGCGGCGGATCGAGTGGATCCGCTCGATATCCTCGGCGGTACAGATCGATCCCTCCACAAGACCAAGATCGTAAGGGCCCGGCTCGACGTGGCTCGAGGCCTCGAGAAAGTGCGCGATCTCCACCCTCTCGGCCAGTTCCATCAGCTTTCCGGCCGCGTCGAGCAGCTGCAGCTGGCAGCCGTCGCAGGAGGCAAACTTGTAAACCGCCAGACGGGGTGGGGGCATGTCGTTGACTCACCGCTAGAGCTGTGGCACGCAGAGGTACGGAGCGATCTCGGCGTGGGGGAAGACCGGGCCATCCTGGCAGACGAATTTCGGGCCAAACTGGCACAGCCCGCACTGCCGCACCGCACAGGCCATGTTCCGCTCGAGTGAAAGGTAGATCGAATCCGACGGCACGCCGCGGGATTTCGCGGTGGAGGCCACCGCGGTCATCATCGGATCGGGGCCACAGCAGAGCACCGCCGCCGGACCCTCGAGCGTCATCGACTCGAGCACCGCGGTCACCAGACCGACCCGGCCGTCCCAGCCGGCGGCCGGCTCATCGACGATGATTTCCAGTTCGATGCCCGCCGCCCGCCAGGACTCGTATTCACGGGTGTAGAAAAGACCTTCGGGCGTCTTCGCGCCGTGGATCACCGTGACCTGCGTGCAGCCGGCCCGGTGACGGGCCAGCTCGTAGATCGCCGCCCGCTGCGAGGCCAGCCCCAGACCGCCGCCGATGATCACCACGTGCCGGCCGGCGAGGGCATCCACCGGCCAGGGCCGACCGTAGGGCCCCCGGAGCATGAGCGTCTCGCCGACTTCCATCCGGGCCAAAGCATCGGTCACGTTGCCCACCGCCCGCACGGTGTGCGCCAGCCGCTCCGGCTCCTCGACATCGGAGCTGATCGAGATCGCCGCCTCGCCGATTCCCGGCAGATGGAGCATGTTGAACTGCCCGGCCGCGAAGCGATAGGCCCGGCCCACCTCTTGATCCTCGAAGTGCAGCTCGTAGGTCCGCACTCCGGGCACCTCGTCGGTGATCGCGGCGATCCGCACGGTGTGCGAACGCCAAGGGTCGTCGACGCATCCGGCCGCCGGGAATCGAACGCTCGGGGAGATGCTCACGGCGAGGCCTCCTGCGGGTCGGCCCGAATCGCCGCCACCTCCTCGGTGATGTCGATCCCCACCGGGCACCAGGTGATACACCGCCCGCAGCCGGTGCAGCCGCTGGTGCCGAACTGGTCGATCCAGCCGGCGAGCTTGTGGGTCAGCCACTGGCGGTATCGCGAAGCGGTGGAATTCCGCACGCTGCCGCCGTGCATGCGGGCATGATCGAGGGTGAAGCAGCTCGCCCAGTGCCGTTCCCGCTCGACGGCCTCGCCGGAGAGATCCGCCACCTCGCTCACGCTCGCGCAGAAGCAGGTCGGGCAGACGAGGGTGCAGTTGGTGCAGGAGAGGCAGCGGCTGGCCACCTCTTCCCAGCGGGGATGCTCGAGGTTGTCAAAGAGCAGATCGCGGATGCCTTCGGTCTGGAGGCTCCGCGGCCGGGGCTGCCCGGGCTCGGCCACCCGGGCGTGCATCGACCGGGCGAGGGCCGCGGGCTGCTCCCGTGCCGCGACGACTTCCTCGGCGGTGCATGCCTCGAGCGGATCGGCCGCATCGAGGGCCGCCACCAGGGCCTCTCCCCGCGGCGAACCGATCTGGCAAGCAAACCGCTCGTCGAACTCCGTGAGTGCCAGGTCAAACCCGTCGCCGGCCGCGGGCCCGCAGCCTGTGGAGTGGCAGAAGCAGGTGGCCACGGCACGTCGGCAGTTGACGGCCACGACGAACAGCCGCTCCCGACGGCGACGGTAGCCGGGGTCGACATGCTCCCCGCCGAGGAAGACGCGGTCCTGGATCGCGAGAGCGGCCAGGTCGCAGCCCCGCACGCCAAGCACCGCCAGCGGCGGCTCGTCGATCGTATGATCCTCCTGCCGCCAGGTGCCGTCCTCGCGGACGAAGCGGCCGATCGTCTCTCGCGGGGGAAAGAGGAAGTTTTTCAGCGAGTGCGGGCCGACGACATGGTCGAAGATGCCGGCCGACGCATCCTGCCTGAGCCGGTAGTGACCGCCATCCTGCTCATCGAGCCAGCCCGCGGGCAGCTGCCCGGCCGACGAAAGCTCTCGCAGCACGACCGCCCCGTCGGCCACTTGCGGCCCAACGACACGGTAACCCTCGCCGAGCAACAGGTCGATCAGGTCCTGCAGCCGATCCTTCGCCAGCCAGACCCATGCAGGATCCACGCCACTGGCCGACCCGCCGGGGGAATCACCACCTTCGCCGCGGCCTGGCCGTTCGGGATCGCTTTGCATTCCACACCTCCGGCCACACTCTCGCGCACCGCATCCTATACGCGGCCCCGCGGCAAGGCGACCGGCCCGACAGCCTGCAGGCGGGAGAAATACCCTTGGATTGTTAGATTGGTGCAAACGGGGCTCGATCGCGGCTTTCTTTCTCGCGGAGTGGGTGCATGCGACAGTCGATTCAATGGGCCTGGAAGCGGATTTCCGGGATCTTCCTCGCCGGGGTGCTCGTGCTGCTGCCGGTGGTGGTCACAGCGGGCATCGTGGTCTGGGTGGTGGAGTTCTTCGCCGGAGTGCTCGGGCCGGGCTCACTCATCGGCGGGCTGCTCGAGGGGCTGGGGCTAACGGTCAAGCCGGGCTCCAACGCGCCCTACGTGGTGGGCTGGATCGTGGTGCTCGCGGTGATCTTCCTGCTTGGAGCGGTGGTCGAAGCCGGGGCCCGCCGGGCGTTGCTGCGGCTGGCCGACCTGCTCTTCTCCCGAATTCCGCTGATCGGCAGTCTCTACGGGACCACGAAGCAGGTCGTCGATTTGTTCGACCACCGCGACAGCGAGGCGATCAAAGGCATGACACCTGTTTTCTGTAGCTTCGGGGAGCGGCAGTCCGCCGCCTTCCTCGCCTTTCTCGTCTCCCCCGAGACGGTGCTGGTGGGTGGTCGCGAGCACCAGATGGTGATCGTGCCGACCGCCCCGGTCCCCTTCGGCGGCGGGCTGCTGTTTGTGCCGGTCGAGCAGGTTGTGCCGGCTGGAATGAGCGTCGATGCGATGATGAGTGTGTATCTCTCGATGGGGGTCAGCCTGCCGGAGCACCTCCGCAGCCGCCCAAAACCGGGCGTCGACGGCCCGCAGGCGGCCTCGGGCCGGTGATTTGCGGGCCCGTTGGGAGCAAACTAGCATTTCAACGGGAGGCCCTCAGGCAGAGGCGGTGGCGTGACACCGCAGCACGAGGCCTCGTACCCGTTCAAACATCTCCCGTCTCAAGGGGCAACGGCATGCGTCGCTGGCTGCACATTTTTCTCGTGGGAATCCTGACTCTTGCCCTCTCCCTCGATTCGGCCACCGCGGGAAGGTTTCTGCACCGCCGGATGTGCCGCATCCGCGCCCGTCGAGCCGCCTGCCGGATGCACTGCCCGCCGGTCTACTGCCCGCCGCAGCGATGCCTGCCGGTTTCCTGCGAACCCGCCTGTGAGCCCCTGCCGGCCTGCCCGACGGCCTGCAACCCGTGCGACACGGCGGTTGTCGAGGAGGCCACAGAGGTGGTGGTCGAGCAGGCTCCCGAAAGCGAGCCCGCCGAGACGGTGCTGCTCCCCGACCCACGGCCGACCGGGAACGAGACCGCCCAGCCGATGCCCAAAAAGACCGATCCGGTGAACCCGGCCTCCGCCGAGGAGCCACTGCCCGATCTCGAGCCACCTGCTGATCCGGAGCCGGAACCCGAGCCGGACATGCCCGCCGAGCCCCAACCCCAACCCGAGCCCGAGCCTCAGCCTGAACCGGAACCCGAGCCGGACATGCCTGCCGAGCCTGAGGCCCAACGCGAGCCCGAGCCCGAACCGGACATGCCTGCCGAGCCTGAACCGCCTTTCGGGTCTGATGCCGACGAC
>Ga0180436_10004089_pt1 | contig 13214 bp, 16 predicted proteins | sample SS_ome_2_FD_132434 | JGI IMG/M metagenome (GOLD analysis project Ga0180436, IMG submission 132434) | Hypersaline lake sediment archaeal communities from the Salton Sea, California, USA - SS_3_S_2 metaG | ecosystem: Environmental > Aquatic > Non-marine Saline and Alkaline > Hypersaline >...
GTTTTCAAGACGCTTACGCCTATGTGGGCGCCCGCATCGTCGGCATGGTATACGGCAGTGCCGAATCACCGGGGGAAATTGCATCTAATACCGGACTGATGACACAGGCTGAAGAACTGGGTCAAAGGCTGATGCGTTAAGAACGCTAAACTGCGTAGAAGATTACAGCCATGCGAAAACTAATACATAACTGCGCTCAATAGCCTATGGTAATCGCTTTTAGCTTTAAATGCTAACACTTGAATCCTTGAACCCTGGAATCCTTCGATCCTACTTATGCAACTAAATTGAGAAGAAAAAAATATAATTACAGAAACGAAAAAACTCAGTAAAGGAAAATAACTTTGTACTACGATTATTTTGAAACCGGACTCATCGGCACCTTGACCCTCATAGGGGATGGGGTCGGATTGAGACATATTTTGTTCGAAAAAGAAAAAAACCAGATCGTTATTCAAAACGACTGGCGGAATAATCCTGATTTCTTTGCGGTAGTTAAAATGCAATTACGCGCCTATTTCAAAGGCGAGTTAAAAGAATTTGATATCCCCCTGGCCCCTGAAGGGACTGCCTTTCAACAAAAGGTTTGGCAGGCTTTGCGAAACATACCTTACGGCAAACTTGTGAGCTACAAAACCATTGCAGAAACCATTGGCAATCCCAAAGCTGTCCGGGCCGTGGGCGCTGCCAACGGTAAGAATCCCCTTCCCGTTATTGTCCCCTGCCACCGGGTCATCGGCAGCGACGGCGCCCTAACCGGTTTCGGCGGCGGACTGCAAACCAAACAGCAACTCATCGATCTGGAACGTTCTTCATCGTGATACTAGACTATGAATGTTTGGTTAATCTCGATGATGAGCTATTAGTGAATTTGAAATATACAAAAATGATGATTATGATTAATTTCTTGACAGAATTTTTTGTAAATCAGAATATTGGCTTTAAATCGCCCTGCCTTGCAGGGGTCATGGCTGACAGCGGTTGTTAAAATTGTATTCCGTTTCATATGCTAAGTGAATTAGATTTATAGCAGACAGCATAAATGTTCGAAAATGTGTACTATAACCTTGAGTTGAGTTCCAGTGGTTGATTCAGATTTAAAGCATGGAGGTTAAAATGAATAGAAAAGAAGTTATGGAAATGTTCAATCGAAAAACACGTATCGGTGCTTTGGCCACAAGCAATAAAAATGGCGATGTGAATGCTGCCGTATTCGGCTCACCCCGCATGATTGATAAAGACACGGTGATTATGGCTATCGGCAATAACCGTTCCCTGCAGTATCTGGAGGAAAATCCCAAGGCCAGTTTTATCGTGATCGAACCCGGTGATTCTCCCCAGGAATGGAAAGGCGTGCGGCTTTATTTGGAAATGAAGGAGTTCGAACGCTACGGCGAAATACTGGATTCTTTCAGACAAAAAATTCGTGAGGCCGCCGGAGATGCCTCCGCCAACGCCATCGTGGCGGCTATTCGGTTTCACATTACAGACGTACGCCCGTTGATTGCGCCTTTAACTTGAGCTTTAGGTGTAAAATCACATTCTAAATTATAAGCCCTGATCCACTTTCCAACAAAGTGGATTATTTATACAGCGGTGGGCCGAGAAACTATCTGAAAAATAAGGAGGCCGTTATGATTGATAAAAATACGCTGTGCCAAAAAATACGCGAGCTTTATCCGGACGTCGGTGAGTGCGGAATCGATGTCGAAGCAGATTATGATTCGGCTGAAGAATCCTGGGTCGTTCACCTAAAAAAAGGTAACCAGAAGTTGAAAACCTATCTGGAAACAGGTGATGCCGAAAAATGTATGCTGGGTGAAGTTTGCGTTGGTCTGGGTATCGAGATCGCCCAGTTGCGGGCCAATATCGAACGCATGTCCGGAGATACCAAATAACCGAGCCTGCGACTTATTGATTTGGAGAAGTTCCGGGCATGAACCTGAGCAATCTTCAGTATCGACAAGTTAGGACGTGATGGGCCCTTACTAATCCACCTCAATTAGATTCCTGCAGAAACACCACCGAAACATATTCATGCAGCCGTAGCAGCCTGCCACACCTATGGCCGGCTGCCAATTTCTGAGCGTTTGGATGAAGTGTCTTTCCTGATGCCACAAAAAGAAAGTTTTACCGATTTCTTAATCGATCTCAACGAAATCGTCTAGCTTTGATCCTGATATTCGCCTTATTGACAACTTGAATCCGACCTCCTCTGATGATTTGATCAGTTTCTGGGTGATGTCAAAATGACAGAAGTCGATTTTAAAGTTGACATTTTCTAGGCATTCAATTAATTTATTCGTCGATAACCACGAATTCAGTAAATTTATTGCGATTTAAATTAATCAATTGGTCTCAAACTGCAATTCTCATGGGGAATGCAGACCAAGATCCTTAGAACCAGTTTACGACCATTTTCTAGGATCGAAACAGAGCGTTTCACATTATGAATTCAAAAATCTTAGACCGATATGAAATCACATCGGACAACCGCTTTATCATTGATGTCAACATTCCAGAACCCGATGAATTATTTGAAACCTACGATGAGAATGCATCTTTTTATAAAAAAGATCTCAATCCCAGATTTGAAGGATATCTATTGGATTGTGTGCAGGAAATCGGCTTAAAAAATAAGTTTATCATTCGTATCGGTCTTCCAAAAGTTCAGGCAGAAAAAACTGATGAAGGCGAAATCCTATATGGCTTTAAACAGTATTTCGAATACTGCATTCTAATTTGTAAAAAGGAGATAAAAACCATTTCTATGCGGATGTTGCTGCACCTGGGCTTGGCTTGTTCTGTCCTGGTTTTATTGATGGTTTTCCATTTTGCAAATTCCGGCGCTACGGCTAGTTTTACCGGTCTGTTGATGACTGGATTGTCTGCTGCCGTATGGGTGCTGTTGCTAACCGGATTTTCACGGTTTTTATTTCGCACATTGTCCCAACGATCCGACATAAAGATATACCGGGCCTTAAAAAATACACCGGTAGATTTCGTCTATAGAGGAGGGCAAGACTAAATGGGTTTAAAGCGCTTTTTCCTAAGAAAGGTGGTCGCTGCGGCCCTGACCATTGCCGTGATTGTGTGTGCCAACTTTTTTATCTTCCGGATGGCACCCGGCGACCCGGTGCGAATGATGTTTCGCGATCCCAGGGTAAGCGAGGATAGCCTGGAATTGATGAAGCAAAAATTCGGTCTGGATAAGCCCTTGAGCGGCCAGTTTGTCGCCTATGTAAAAAATCTGGCTCAAGGTGATCTGGGAATTTCTTTCTCCCAGCAAAAGCCCGTACTGGAAGTATTAGCTGAAAGAATACCCAACACGCTGCTGTTAGTCGTTACGGCATTAATCATTGCGATCGTCCTGGGCGTAATATTAGGGGCTCTGGCCGGATGGCTGAGCGGCACCAAGCTTGATACCTTTATTCTGACAGCTTCGGTGGCCATGTACTCGATTCCCACTTTTGCCTTGGGCATCATTTTACTTTTAGTCTTCGCCTACCTCATACCCATATTTCCTTTGGGTGGCATTTCAACGCCGGCATCCGGTTTTGAAGGTTTTGCACTGATTCGGGATGTTGGCTGGCATATGTTCCTACCGGCGTTCTCCATTGTCATCTGGTATATTGGAGAGTATGTCATTCTAACCCGCAGCTCCATGATTGAAGTCATGGGTCAGGAGTACATCACCACTGCCCAGGCCAAAGGATTGAGAAAACACAATATATTGAAAAATCATGCCCTCCGAAACGCCATGTTGCCGGTGATCACCATCACCGGGGTCAATCTGGCCTTTGCCACGGCCGGGGTTATTGAAGCCGAAACAGTATTTGCCTGGCCCGGAGTTGGACGCCTGGCTTATGATGCTGTCTCACAAAGAGATTACCCCCTGCTCCAGGGAGTTTTTATGTTATTCGCCTTTGCCATTGTTCTGGCCAATCTGGCGATCGATTTGATATATGGATACATTGATCCGAGAATTAAGGTGGGGGGATAGCCCGAACATTTCATGACATTTCCGGGATAGAAAGATTATGTCTCAGTATATGAGTAAAACCAACAAGCTACAAGAGTTTCTGCAGCTCCTTTTTGGTCACCCCATGGGATTTTTCGGTGTCATTATCATCACCATATTCTTGGTTATGGCCATTTTTGCACCTTTTTTAGGTACCGTAGATCCGGCCGCATCCGGCGATGTCGACAATTTACTGATGCCCCCCTCAAGCCAATTTTGGTTTGGAACCGATGATCTGGCCCGGGACATCTGGAGCCAGACCATTTATGGTTCCCGAATTTCATTGACCATCGGCTTTGTGGCAGCCTTGATTACTGTATTTTCCGGCACCTTTATTGGGCTTGTCGCCGGATATTATGGTAAGTTTTTAGACGAAGTGCTTATGCGTATCGTAGACTTTTTCATGATGCTGCCCGAGCTGCCGTTAATGATCGTTCTGGCAGCAGTACTGGGACCCAGCATGTGGAACATCATCCTCGTGGTCAGTCTGGTTAGCTGGCCCACCACCGCGCGGGTGGTCAGGTCCCAGGTGCTGTCATTAAAGGAACGGCCCTTTGTCGAATCTTCCCGCTGCATTGGGGCCTCAAGCTTCCAGCTGATGTTTGCCGAGATTCTTCCCAACGTCGTACCCCTCATGTTTGCCCAGGCCGTGCTGATGATTACCGAAGCCATCTACGCCGAAGCAGTCCTGAGTTTTCTGGGTTTAGGGGATCCCACCAGCATCAGCTGGGGAATGATGCTGCATTCCGTTTTTGAGTCCGGTGTGATTTCCGAAAGCTACTGGTGGGTCATTCCACCCATCGTCAGCATTGTCACCCTGATTGTCAGCTTTAGTCTGCTGGGGACAGCGGTGAGCGATGTGCTCGAACCGGGGTACAAGGAGAAAAAGGGGTACTGAGTGGCGCTAATAGACGTTGAAAATTTGAAATTGTACTTTATGACCCGCAGGGGGCCGGCCAAGGCAGTGGACAATATCGGGTTCGCCATAGACAAGAAAAAAACCCTGGGACTGATTGGCGAATCCGGTTGCGGCAAAACAACCACGGCCATGTCACTCATGAAGTTTATTAAACCACCCGGTGAAATAGTCGGGGGCAGCATCCGTTTCATGGGAAAGGATATTGTTCCCATGACAGATGAGCAAATCAGACAGTTGCGAGGAAAAGAAATATCGATTGTGCGCCAAGAGGCCCAAAATGCGCTCAACCCGGTATTGACCATCGGCAAACAGATCACCGAAATGATTCATGAGCATGAATCCGTTACCCGGGAAACAGCCCTTGCCCGTGCAAAAAAGCAGCTCAATTTGGTTGGGATCAGTGACCAGCGCATTAACAGCTATCCCCATGAGTTTTCGGGAGGTATGAAGCAACGGGCGATGGCAGCCATTGCCACGGCCTGCAGTCCCAAATTTTTAATTCTGGATGAACCCACAACCGGACTGGATGTGGTTGTTCAACGTCAAATTTTGGTTATGCTCAGAAATTTGAAGGAAGAACTCAGTCTCACGGCTGTTTTTATTTCGCATGATCTGTCGGTTGTCGCCGAAACCTGTGACCGGGTGGCGGTTATGTACGCCGGTAAAATAATGGAAGAATCGGACACGGTTTCCTTGTATCAAAATCCCCTTCATCCTTATAGCAAAGCATTGATTGGTGCTTATCCCTCTTTGAAGGGCGCTCGCAAGCAGTTAAAAAGTATCCCCGGAGCCCCGCCCAGTCTGATAGATCCACCCCCGGGCTGCCGTTTTGCACCCCGATGTGAATGGGCGCAATCCATTTGCGACGAGGAACCGGCTATCAACGTCATTGATGGACGGCGGGTTGCTTGTCATTTTGTTAAGGCATAGGCTATTAGGGATTTAGGCTGTAGACTTAAAACTATGTTTGTTGTGTTTATTGAGTTCATTGTGTTTATTGAGTTGCTGAGTGCTAAGGGTAAACCTGTAAACTAGAATCCATTTGCTAACCCAATGAACCCAACAAACCCAATAAACTCATGGATTCAGAAATCTTTCAAACATCTGGGTAATCACGATATTTATATTTACAGCCATATAGTGCCTCAAGGTTAAACATGGAATCCAACAACATTATTGAAATAGAAAACTTAAAAAAATATTTTCCTTTACGCCAAGGGCTGTTAGCCACCTTGTTCAAGGGTGAGCAATCGTATTTGCGGGCAGTGGATAACATTAGTTTCTCAGTAGGGCACAAGGAGATTCTCGGGTTTGTGGGAGAAAGCGGATGCGGGAAATCTACCCTGAGTCGGACGATTCTCAAGCTGGTGGAGCCCACCGGCGGGAAAATCTATTTCAAGGGGACCCGCGTGGACGCCCTGAGCCGGGGGCGGTTCAAACCCTACCGCAAGAAAATGCAGATGATTTTCCAGGATCCATTTGGGTCACTGAATCCACGCCGGACGGTTTCTGAAATTCTACGCCAGACCATCAAGATTCACAATCTTACCGAAGATCGGGCCGCAGAAGATGCGCTGATCAAAAAGACTCTTGAAGAGGTCGGTTTGCATCCGGTTGAGGAATACTGGAATAAGTACCCGAAACTTCTCAGTGGAGGACAGCTTCAGCGGGTGAGTATTGGCAGAGTACTTGTACTCCAGCCGGAGTTTGTCATCGCCGATGAATCTGTCTCCATGCTGGATGTCTCCGTTCGCATCGGCATACTCGATCTGTTGTTCAAAATGCGTGACGAGTATGGTATTGCATTTATTTACATCACCCACGATCTGGTTACGGCACGCTATATTTGTGACCGCATTGCCATCATGTACCTGGGGAAAATTTTGGAGATCGGGCCCACCGAGAATATAATTAACAACCCATGCCATCCCTACACCCAGGCCTTGATCTCCGCGGTACCGGTGCCTGATCCAACTGCGGAGACAAAGGAGCTGCCCATTCGGGGTTACATTCCCATAACACCGGATGATAGCATTGACAGTTGCAGTTTTGCACCACGCTGTCCGGAGCGAAAAAAAATATGCCGATCCGGCCAGCCCGAGATGGTGCCAGTGGGGGACGGCCACTTTGCTTCGTGCTTTTTGGTTGACGGCAGCGCTTGTCAGAATGGCAATTGATTGTGGAATGTGGAATCACGCGCGCAGCACAGACGCTTATGTCGCGTGTCGCTGATATATGAAAAAGAAAATCGTGGAACACGATTTTATTCAACCCAACAAAAGGAGGAAGGAAATGAAATCGAAAATTGCAGTTATGATGGTAGTGATGATGAGTGTCGCCCTGATGTTTGGGTGTGCATCCATGGGAAAAATGGATCCGAATATGGTTCGGACCGACGATCTCAATTTCTGGGAAGAATGCAGTTGGACCGATATGACTGCGGCAGAGCAGGATCTCTGGAAAGTGCTTGGTTGGGATGAGGCCAGCTGGGAAGGTGAAGCCAAGCAGCCGGCTTCGGAGGACAAATACTGGAATCAGTTGTCTTCAGAAGAACAAGCCGCAGCAAGCGCTTTGGGGTATACTAAAGAAACCTGGGACGAAGAATAAACCTCAAAGTTGAGGTTATAGAACAGGATTCGAGGAATCAAGGGGTCAAGGGTTCAAGTGGCATAACACTGCTTGGCATTGCGTTTTAATAGCATGTGGGGGCATTGTAGGGTAACAGATTACGCTTCGGGCGTTAATTAGGAAACTTCCCTTGAGAACCCGACCTATTGTCCCCTTGAATCCCTATTAGTTGTTGTTACGACTTCAACGGGAATACAACCTTGATGTACTCGTAAAAAGTCAAAATTCTCATTTTTATCCTCTCTAACCTGTTGAATTTGTTAGGATTGAAATTTGAATTTTGCCAATTTTCGGACTTTTTACGAGTCTATCAACCTTCAATCTTTCACACCCAACACGCATGTCAGGTGACCGTTCCAGTCCCAACTGTCCACATACACACCCAAAGTAGTCCCGGTGCACTTCCTTCCAATAAGCCAAGGATAGATCTCCGTCCTTTCACCAGTCGTAGTCGTATCTTTCCTTTACATACTCCATTACCGTGACCATATCTGTTTGGGTAACGCCATCAATGCTGTTAATGCGGTCTATCAGTTTTCGTGCAGCCAACATGTCTTTCACAGAAAAATTGGTATCAAAGTCAGCTTTTCCTGAAACCCTGGCCACGTAGTACAACTGCGGTATCTGTTTGAGCGCTTGGGTGACTGGCTTCATTTGTTTGATATCAGCCTGAATCCGAATGCTGCCCTCAACGCCATTGCCCAGTTTTACGGGGTCGATGATGGCGGCAATCTCGATGTACTCCTCTTTGATTAGCCGCTGCAGACGGTACCTGACGGTAGTTTCGGTAATTTCGGTGTGCTTTGCAATTTCCGTGTTGGGCATTCGACCATTTTTCTGAAGCAGCTTGATTATTTTCCTATCAGTCGCGTCGATCCCTTTCATATATCAACCCCTTTTGCAGCAAATCAGAGTCTAAATAGTGCCGATTTTCGGACTTTTTACGAGTCTATCAATTTTGAAACATTCATTTTGGGTATGAGTATACACAACACTGAATTTGAGTACAGTTATTATTGCATTTCTTGAATCAAAATGATTATATATGCAAATTAATTCTGATTTTATACCGGAAATCGAATAATTTTTCAATTAATTCGAACTTATTGTCCTGACATGATGATAGCAACAATTGCATGAGGAGAATGGCATGACCAACAAGGCCACATCCAATGGGAAAGTAAATCTTACTCGGCGACGTCTGCTTTTGGGCATGGCAGCCGCCCCTTTCGTGATCCGTCCGTCCTCGTGGGCGTCAACCACGAGCAACCCGGATGTTATCATCATCGGTGCTGGCGCAGCCGGTCTGGGTGCCGCCGTTACCTTATCGGACCTGGGCGTTTCATTTGTGATGATCGAAGCCCAAAGCCGTATTGGCGGTAGGGCCTATACCGATCACCACACCTTTGGGGTGCCCTATGATATGGGCTGCCACTGGCTTAATTACGGCCGGGTCAACCCCTGGTTAGACTATGGCAAGACGCTTGGATTTACGCTTACTCCTGTCCCGGATGATGATTACGATAAGTATGGACTTTTTGTGGGCAACAGAAAAGCCAGTGCGGCAGAAGTCAAAGCCTATGATGACGCTTATAACCACATCGAAGAAAAAATCGGATGGGTCGCCGAAAAAAGCAATAACCCGGATATCAGTCCGGCCGATGCCATAAAACTCGAAAGCAAATGGGATAAACTATCCGCCTACATGATGGGGCCCCTGGACACTGCCAAGGAGTTCGACGATTTTTCATGTCAGGACTGGTGGGAGACACCTGGTTCGGATCCCTATTTCTGTAAAGAAGGCTACGGCGCCCTTGTCGCCCATTATGGTCGCAAGCTGCCGGTACAGCTGGCAACCCCGGCTCAAGGCATCAACTGGCAGGGGCCGGGTGTTCAAGTCCAAACTTCAGAAGGAACCATCAGTGGCAAGGTAGTGATTATTACCGTTTCCACCGGTGTCCTGGCGGCCGACAAAATAAAATTTACCCCGGCTTTGCCCGTAAAAAAACAGGAATCATTTCATTACATCTCCATGGGCACTTACAACAATGTGGCCCTGCAGTTCTCCAAGGACTTTTTCGGTCTGGGTCCGGACCGCTATGTGGATTATGTCAATGAGGACGGTACCAATCCCGGTGGTATGCTGACCAATATGGGCGGTACCAACCTGACCTATGTCTACACCGGCGGTGATTTCGGTCGGGATCTGGAACTGGCCGGTGTAAACGCCGCCGTGGAATGGGGCCTGAATGAAGTCATAAAAATATACGGCAGCAATGTCAGAAATCATTTTATAAAAGGCATGTTTACCCGCTGGGGAGAGCACCCCTGGACCTTGGGTTCCTATGCGGCGGCCGAACCCGGCTATTTTCACATGCGCGCTGAACTGCGACAAACAATTGCCGACAAGCTTTTTTTTGCCGGAGAGGCGACACACCCACTGCAATGGGCCACCTGCGGCGGTGGCCTGTTAAGCGGCATCAATGCGGCCAATAACGTTGCCGCCGTCCTGGAAACCTGAATTGCGGACAAGCAGCGGGAAATTCAAATTTAAAACACAATCCAGCGGAGTTTGGAATGAAACAAGTTGAATTCAAAGTTAGGCCCCTCTTGATGTTCTGTTTGATTACGGCAGGTTTATTTTTTTTCGCTTATTCCCTCAATGCCGCGGGCAATCTGGAGAGCGGAAAAAAAATTTACGACCGCAACTGTATGGAATGCCACCACACCGACGGCATGGGTATTTTGGCCCCGCCCTTTGTGGAGAGCACCCGCTTTAAATCGATAGATGGGGTGCTAGCCTTGATTGACTATATTATGCCGGCCGAAAGCCCGGATCTGTGCACCGGCGACCGTGCAGAAGATGTGACGGCCTATGTTGTTCAAGAGTTCAAGTTTCAGATGCCCAAGGATGCCTTCGATCCTGAAAATGTAACCGATGCCGGAGGCCGCAAAACTCTGTACGATCGCACCTGCTCGGTATGCCATGGTATTGATGGCAAGGGCGATCTGGCCCGATCCATTACAAAAAGCACCTTGTTTAAAACTGAAAAGGATTGTGTTAGGTTCATACATGGGCTTATGCCTTTCCACAATCCGAGCTTATGCAAAGACGCCTGCGCGGAGAATACGGCTCAATATATCATTGATAACTTCGCGTTACAGTTGTCCGGAAATTAATTTTCGTAATTTTGCATAAACCGATCTATCAATGCATGCGCGGAGTCGATGTTGTTGAAGCAGAATCAAACAACAGAGATGCAGAACGGACAGACGCGGCGTCGCTTTATAAGCTGGGGCGGTGCGGTTCTTGTCGGCCTGGCATCCCTGGCCACTTTTCTATTCATGCTAGTCAGAATGTTATTCCCATCCGTTCGACCAGAAATGTCGGGTCGATTCAATATAGGACTGCGGCGTGAATTTCCCTCGGGAACCATTAGGTTTTTTGATAAGGAACAAGTGTATATTTTCGCCGATTCAGATGGCATACACGCCATATCAGCTGTTTGCACCCACCTGGGATGCGTCGTGAATAGGGATGAGTCCGGCTTCATCTGTCCTTGCCACGGTTCAAGCTATGATCGGGATGGAAAAGTCCTAAAGGGCGCTGCGACCCGGAATCTACCCTGGCATCCGATATCTTTACTGCCCAGCGGCCATCTGGAAGTTGATAAAAAGCAGGTTGTTAAACTTGGCACTAAATTTAACATCTAAAGCTTATGGTAATCCCTAGCTTACAATCACAGCGCCGGCGTAGCAGCAACAATATTTTTCTACATGTCCATTCCAGCAGAATCCACCCGCATTCCCTGCGTTGGAATTACACCTTTGGGTTAGGGATCATGTGCCTCGGGCTGTTTGCGATCCTATTTTTGACAGGTTTGTTTTTGATGATTTACTACAAGCCGGATACCGCCCGAGCTTATTTTTCCATCAAAGATATAATTTTCGTGATTCCATCCGGTCGATTTGTCCGCAATATCCACCGCTGGGCCGGCCACCTCATGATCATTGTAGCTTTTCTACATATGGCCCGTGTTTTCTACACCGGTGCCTATAAACGTGGGCAGGCATTTAACTGGAATATCGGCATCATATTATTCCTGTTGATTCTATCCCTGGGATTTACGGGCTACTTGCTGCCCTGGGATCAGTTGGCCTACTGGGCTGGAACCATTGGATTTAATATCGCGACGTCGCCGGCACAGCTTTTAGATGCCTTGGGCATAAACGCTGCAGGTAATCTTAGCGCCATGCTGAAGCACTTGTTGTTGGGTGCGGACCAAATTGGAAATGAAGCCCTGGTTCGGTTTTATGTATGGCATTGCCTGTTTTTGCCAGTGCTAATAATGGTGTTCATCGCCATTCACCTATGGCGTATTCGTAAACAAGGCGGGCTTGCGCGTCCGGATTCAGTCGACCAAGACAGGCAACCGGCGCCTGAGAACAACATTACGGTACCAGCCATTCCACACGCATTTCACATCGAATTTACTGCCGTCATGTTTATTCTGGCACTAAGTGTTGTGATGGCCTTTTTTATGGACGCCCCTTTAAGAGAGCCCGCCAATCCACTGGTACCTGAAAATCCAGCCAAAGCGCCCTGGTATTTTCTAAGCCTGCAGGAGCTGGTCAGCTATTCAGCCTACTCAGGTGGCTTCGGAATTCCGCTGCTTGTGCTGCTGGGCCTATTCAGCATACCTTATATCGATCGGGAACCAATCGGCTACGGTTGCTGGTTTGGTGATTCAACCGGTTTGCGGATAACCTTTGGTTCGGCGGCTTATGGCGCCATTTGCTGTACCGGCATACTCGTTCTATCCATCGGCTTTGACACTTTCAGCTCATGGTTGGCAGGGGGTCAACAATTTTTCACCCACACCATTAATCCGAGCACCCTAGTGATACTGATGTTTTTGGCATGGTCCTTGTGGGTTTATAAAAATTACCGGTCAACCCGATTGGGTGTTATGGCGCTTTTTACCTGTTTTTGGGTTGCTGTTGTTGTTTTCACCTATTTTGCATGGGGCCACCGCGGTCCAAACTGGGAATTTTATTGGGTGCCTTTTTCATGGCTGCATTAGTAGAAACCTGCATCCAAAAGGTGCAACACCGGTGGTGGAAGCGTTGTCGAAATCGGGATCGGGATCGGGATCGGGATCGAGATGGTATTAGACCAGGAAAAATAACTGGACCTTATTGCAGCGATGCATACAACCTATCTCAAAATAATGATTTGGTCATCTGACATGGGATTGGGCAGATAGGAAGCGGAGGATCAAAGTACTATTTGAACTGTTTGGGCCGCATTGCTATCCAACAAGAAAGAATGGGATTATTTTGAGATACTGTGGTCGATATGGGTTGCCGGGGTTATAGCGTAAAGGAAGGGTTCGGGGAATACGGATAAACTGAATTCGATCCCGATCCCGATAGCGATTTCGATAAAATATAGGTTGAGCTTTATTTCCTTTGATCCGAATTTTTGAACCCTTTCCTCCAGCTAAGTTGGAGAAGAACCAATTTTTATGAAATCCATACTATATATTTCCTCCATCACCGTTATTCTGTTCTCAGGTCTATACCTGTATCAGGAGAATATGGCGCCGGAATGGCGCATGCATCAGCTGAAATATCTCGATCAGA
>Ga0180436_10004090_pt1 | contig 13214 bp, 13 predicted proteins | sample SS_ome_2_FD_132434 | JGI IMG/M metagenome (GOLD analysis project Ga0180436, IMG submission 132434) | Hypersaline lake sediment archaeal communities from the Salton Sea, California, USA - SS_3_S_2 metaG | ecosystem: Environmental > Aquatic > Non-marine Saline and Alkaline > Hypersaline >...
AGCCTGGATAGAACTTCGCGAGAAACATTATCCGCTCCAGTATATCAGGGGATCCCAGGAATTTTTCGGCCGGGATTTCGCTGTCGCACCAGGTCTCCTGATACCCCGTCCTGAAACTGAACTCGTTGTTGAAACCTGCCTCGAACTTACTGCTGAAGCGGAGCGACCCGTCGAATGCTTTCGGATTCTCGACATCGGAACCGGGACCGGTTGCATAGCGATTACCCTTTTGGCGGAGGATCCGTCTTTACGGGCCGCGGCGACCGACATCAGTTTCTCGGCTGCATCGACCGCATCGGAAAATGCCAGGTCACTGCTGAAGGACCCCTCCCGGCTGTTGCTTTTTGTTTCCGACCTCGCCGGCTGCATCTCCCTATCCACCCGCTTTGATTTGATTGTATCGAACCCTCCCTATATCGGTTGGGCCGAATCGGGGAGAGTCGATCCTTCAGTAAAGCTCTACGAACCTGAGGAGGCGCTGTTCTCTGGGGCATCAGGGTTTGAGTTCTTCGCCAGGATATTAAGGGAGACCCCACGACTGCTTGCCCCGAAGGGAGCACTGGTTATCGAAATAGGTGAAGGCCAGCAGGAACCGCTGCGGAAGATGGGGATAAGCGAGGGGTGGGAACTGTATTCGACCCATCAGGACCTGGCTGGAATTCCAAGGTGCATGGTTTTTTCACGTCGGTAAAATTCAACCGGCCGATCCATTCCGGGATGTGCCGGCAGGCAGGAGAAACACCAACCGGGATTCAATATCCCCGGTCCGGATCCGTTATCCGCAATATCTTGTCTACCACGGTCATTTCCCAGGTCGGAATCCGCAACACGGCCAGCCTGAAATAGTACCTTCCTGGAGGTATTCGAAAAGTACCGTTGTAGAGAATGCCCCTTCCGTCATCCATGATCTGGTTCCTGGTCAACTTCACGCTGAAAACTCCGCGGAGGCGCAGGGCCTCCTCGCCCGAGACATCACTCAGCAGACCGACGTAGCCAAACTGCGTATCTATATTCCCTTCGCTGTTGAGAGGGATGGTAAAAGGACTGATTTTTATCCTGAAAGGAACCGATGCCACTTCCCCGTCAAACGAGGCCTTGCGAAGGTCAACGTCAACACCGAAATCCCGGAACTGAGAAATCCTTTCCACGCCGGGCGGCTGGGCGTTGCTGTCAAAAAGGGCCTCTATGAACTGTTTCTTGGCTTGCACCAGATCGGGAAGATTTTCGTAAATACCCCTGATACTGTAACTGTCACTGCCCGCACCGGCCAGTCTCAAGTGAATATTCCGATCCCGTTTGCCACGCCCGCTCAACTCGGAGTAATAACCCACGGTGTAGAGGTTCCCAAAGACCTCGTCATTAATCTGGGCCATCACATCGCCAAAATCCAATATCGCCTCAAAGCCCCCAAAATGCCTCCCGCCGGTGGTAAGAGACAATGAAGAGTAAGCCTCTCTCTTCCTCTCTCGATCGACCCTGACCTTTTCGTCATCGTTGACCGCCGGTCCTGAATACATGAATGACGCTGAAGGAATCCAGACAGTGTAAAAGACCGCCGAACTCTCGCGGGCCAGAGCAGCGGTGGCCGAACTCCTTGAAAACTCATCATCCATGCCGTCCGACAATACAATTATCACCTTTTGGTCCCCGGGCCCGGCCAGCCTGTTCATCTCGGTCAGAAGCCTGGATGAGGCCTGGTAGATGGCAGTCTTACCCTTGTGCCGATCAGCCTCGGCAAAGGCATCCAGGACATCTCCGCTGTCTTCGGTGAATTCCTGAAAAACCAGAAGCTGATCAGTGAATCCGAACACGCCGACCTTGACGGAATCGCGGATATTCTCGAAAAACCGCTGGGCGGCGATTATCTCCGCGCTTCTCGTGGCGAGGGTGCTGCCGCTCACATCCAGGAGGAATGCCAGCCAGGTGGTCCCGTTCGTCTGTCGACTGGTCCTGGGGCTCTCAAAAATGCTGGTCTCCTGCGGCCTGCCATTCTCAGTCACCTTGAAATCCTCTGCCTGCAGGCCGTTGACAAATCCTCCCGCCTGGTCCCTTACCGAGAAACGCAGGGTTACCAGGTTGACATCGACTGTGAACCTGGTCTGTGAAGAGGATGGCCCAGCTTCCTGGGCAATGGCCGGACAGATATTCCAGCTGGTCAGGAAAATGATCAGGGCGGTAAACGGCTTGATTCGCATTATTTCACTGTCTGGGTCTGATAAGGTTCAGAAACTCGTTTCTGGATCGCTGGTCTTTCCTGAAGTAACCAAGCATTGATGAAGTGACCATTCGGGCATTTTGTTTCTCCACTCCCCTCATCATCGCACACAAATGCTGGCACTCGAGTACTACCGCGACACCTTTTGGATCAATGGAGCCCTGAATTGTTTCAGCTATCTGCTGGGTCAAACGCTCCTGGACCTGGAGCCTTCGGGCAAATACATCCACCATCCTGGGAATCTTGCTCAGGCCGATAACCTTACCCCTCGGTAGATACCCGACATGCGCCTTCCCGAAAAAGGGGAGCATATGGTGTTCACAAAGACTGTAAACGTCAATGTCCCTGACTATGACCATCTCATCATAGTCGACATGGAACAGGGCCCCGTTCAGGACCTCTTCAATAGCCTGGCTGTATCCCCTCGTCAGGTAAGCAAGCGCCCTTTCATAGCGGTCGGGAGTATCGACGAGACCCTCTCTGTCGGGGTCCTCTCCGACTGCTTCAAGGATTCTCCTGATTTCATCTTTCATTTTTCAATCCCGGCTAGTCCTCTTCCTGCCGCGGCCTCGGCCCGGAAGAGAAAGACTCCGGCCAGGGAGCGACGCTACTCCAATTCAGACGCCCTTGTCTTTATCGCCCAACCGCAACTGAGAATCCAGTTCCTCCAGAGTCTGCATGAATTTTTTACGGTATTCAGCGGCAAATGGATTCTGCCTGGCCATATCCTCGAAAAGTTGACTGGTATCCTGCTGAACGGTCTTGACCAGGCGGTAAAAGGTATCCGGCCCCGGAGTCGATATTGCCTTGACCCCCCATCCGAGATCTTTCATCGCCTGGGCAATAAGGTGGAATATCGCCTGGGTCTGCGCAATCTGGCGGTCATGCTCCTCGGGAGTAACTTCTACGACCAACAAATCCAGATCATGAAGAAATCCGGTTATCTCCCGGTACGCCTCGTCACTGACTCGGACCGGACAAACCACTATCTTGAAACCGGCGATCCCTTCCTGTCCGCTGTCCGGGCCAAACAGTGGATGGGTCCCCAGAATCTGCACCCCGGTGGAAAACATCCTCTCCATCAACTCCAGGGGCTTCTTTTTGACGCTGCAGGTATCAATCAGTACTTGACCATCGCGAACAAATGGCAGAACCTCCCGGCAGACGCTCTCCATCTCTGAAATGGGAACAGAGAAAATCAGGATCTCTGAAGCAGCCGCCTGTTCAAGGCCGACGGCCTCCGGCAGGGCGGCAACCGCCTCCCGGTCGGAGTCATACACCCTTAAATCCGTTACCTCTTTCAGGTAACGGTGGACCATTCTCCCAAACCTGCCGTATCCGATTAATCCTACCTGTTTCATAAATTCCCGATTCCATTATAAAGACAATTCAGCCGGCCTGCGAGTTTTCCGGCCGGCCCTGCCTTCCTGCCGTACAGTTTTGGCCCCCTTCCACTTGTTCCGCTCCAGGCCGATCATCCTGCAATCATGTTCCCCGCCGCTGAATTCTGCACTGTAAGCCCGGCCCGGGATGGCTTATAATCGATTAATGGCAGAAAATTGCATCTACAGTTACAAAACATCTCTTGACAATGAAATCCTGCTGGATCCGAGTGCCGATCACTGGAAACAGTCATCTGAAAAGGCAGCCATTACCAGGCTTTGGAATGGGAAGTCTCCAGTGAAAGCCGCCCAGCCTGTCGGGGCCGAGGCAGCATCGCTCTGGAAGGAAAAAGCCCTCTATTTTTTCTTCCGATGCTCCTATGAAAAGCTGTTTGTTAACCGGGAATATCCCGACGACCGTTCGGTGGAGGGTTTGTGGGATTTTGATGTCGCAGAAGTCTTTCTCAAACCCGAAGGTGCCGAAGGCTATTTCGAATATGAAGTCAGTCCGTTGTCCCAGTACCTGGCCGCCCACATCATCACGCCCTGGCGGAATGTAAATTTTGCATGGGAATCAGGAATGTCAGCCCGGGCGGAAGTGGAGGAAGCATCGAATACCTGGAGTGCTGTCATCAGCCTGCCTTTCGAAAATATGGCACGCGCGGAGGTTTTCCGAATGCCCGAGCCCGGGGACATCTGGAGGGTGAACCTGCTGCTGGCGCTGGGAGCAGAGCCTGCCCGCCACTATATGTGCTGGCAGCCCACAATGACCAGCGAGCCTGATTTCCATGTCCCGGACGCGTTTGGAAACCTGCTTTTCAAAGATTAATAGCTGCCGGCTGCCTTCGAGAGTTTTCGAACCAGTCGGTAAAAGCCCTGTTGGGACCTGATGGAAGACTATCAAGAAGGATCAGGGAGCTTTGAGCTGACAGCCGCAACTGTTGGATCCCTGACGGTTTCCCGCCTCACCCGAATCGTTTCAGGCCGCGAGGACTCGATAGCTCCGAATGTCCTGCGAGCGATGGAACTGGATAAACGGTCCGGCGTCACCCGGCTAGCCCTCCGTCTTCGAAAGCGGCTCTCCGCCCGCATCATGGAAGAATCCCGGCTGGAAAAACTGTGCCGCTACGAAAGGTCTCTCTGGGAGCGGGGCAGAAATTTAGTCGCCGGACTGGATGAGGCAGGGGCAGGGCCCCTCGCCGGGCCAGTAGTCGCCGCAGCCGTAATTCTCCCTCCCGGATTTACCCTGCCCGGTGTCGACGATTCAAAAAAATTGTCGGCCCGGAAAAGGGAGCTGCTGGCCTCACAGATCATCCAACATGCAGTCTCCTTCGCCTTCGGGGAAGCGTCTCCGCGGGAAATCGACAGGGTGAACATTTTCCAGGCATCCCTGCTTGCCATGCGCAGGGCAGTGCTGGGTCTGGATGCAACACCCGAACACCTGTTGATCGATGCCAGAAGAATTCCCGGCATCGATCTCCCCCAGACTCCGATAACAGGAGGCGATGCAGTTTCTTTCAGTATTGCCTCGGCTTCGATTCTGGCCAAGACCCGCCGGGACGAAATGATGCGGGGACTGGACAAAAAATATCCGGGCTATGGGTTTGCCCGCCACAAGGGGTATCCCACCGCGGAACACCGGCAAGCCCTTCGCAGGCTCGGCCCAACCCCCGAACACCGGAAGAGTTTCACCCTGATTCCCGGCACCTGGCCATCGGCAACAGAGGTTCCCTTCCTCATCAAGTGAGCTTTCCAACAGGAAAGAGAACTCCAATTCAGACTGAAAGCCCTCTATCCGACCGCTCTGACCGGCTGAGTCAGGAGTTCTTCTCGAAAAACGGCCTCACTTTTTCCTCCGGGGGAGGGGAATCAACCAGGGAAACCAGTATCAGGGCCAGCAGGGAGACTGCGATCGCCGGAAGCACCGGGTCGACAACTTCCGGGCCCAGCCATTTCCAGAGGAGAGTCACAAGAATCCCGGAAAAAATCGAAGCCACCGCGCCCCTGGCAGTAGCCCTGCGCCAGAAAAAAGAGGCTATCAGGGAAGGCGTTATTGATGCCCCATAAATTGTATAGGCCAGGAGAGCAACGGATAAAAATTCTTCCGAGAGAGTCGCCAGCCAGTAAGAACAGAGACCGGCGCATACAACCACCACCCTGAGCAGTATTACCAGGCTGCGCTCGGATGCCCCGGGATTTATAAACCTCTGGTAGATGTCCCTGACCAGGGCGGTGGAAGGTGACAGCAAATAACTTCCGGCCGTGGACAGAACGATTGCCATGATGGTCGTCAGCAAAACGGCTCCGAGCAGCGGGGGCAGATAATCACGGGCGGCATAGGCAATTACCCGGCCCGGTATTTCGAGATCCGGTTCAAGCGAACTGGCAATCCAGGCGGTTACGATGATAGCCAGCTCCATCAGCGCCACTCCCCCCAGTGTCCAGAGTATCGCATTACGGGCGGTTCCAGCGCTGCGGGCGGAAAAGAACCGCTGGTACATGTTGGCATCTCCAAGCACCAGGAGCATCGCGGGAAGTATCAGGCCCAGGGCCTCCAGCAGCCCAATCGGGCCAAAGAGTTCAAACCGCTCCGACCCGAGAACCGCCCGCATTCCGGAAAACCCTCCGGCCCGGTAAAAAAAAACCGGGAGCGTGACCAGGATTCCCCCGATGATGGTTATGCCCTGAATGAGTCCGATCCTGGCGATTGAGACCATCCCGGCAATGGCAGTGTAGACAATTATGAAAGCGGCTGAAAAAACCACTGCCGCATTGTAGGAAATCTCAGGAAAGACCAGGTTCAAAACCGCACCCGCGGCGCGATACTGATAGGAAACAATCGTAAGATAGGCCAGGACCAAAGCCACGACTCCCAGAACCCGAGCTGTGGAATTATATCGCTTCTCCAAAAGGTCCTGAATCGTAATCTGCTTCAAGCCTCTCGCCCTGGCCGCCAGGAAGCTCAGGATGGCGATCCCCGCCAGAGATCCAATCGGAATGATAAAAGCCGCTATTCCGACTTCATATGTCTTTTCGGCATTTCCGAAAATACTTCCGGTACCAATCCAGGTGGCCAGCATGGTGCCAAACAGAACAAAGGTATTGAGCGACCTTCCGGCAACCGAAAAATCCTCCTGGGTGGAGACTTTGCGCACCCCGATAAGTCCAATCCCCACCAGGGCCAGCAGGTATCCGAGCAGCATTACCGAGTATAAATTCATTATCTCAGGATCCCCCCACTGATTTCAGAAATTCGAAGATTTTCCCCAGCCTGGTGGGGACAATCTTCCCCTCCTCGGCCTCCCGCTGGAACTTGAGGAAAAGCGCGGTCAGATCTTCCGGATTTTCAGCTATGTACTCGGGGTTCTCGCGCTGAAGCCGCTTTCGACCGTGCCAACCCCAATCGGCTCCGATCCTCTGAACCCCGGCCTTGCGGGCCTCATGCATATCTCCAAGCGTGTCCCCGATATAGTAGGGCTCCCTGTCAGGGTGAAGTTTCTTGATCCGGCGGATACTCTTTATCTTACTTCGCTCAACGTCGGAGCCTATGATCTCCCGGACTCCTCGGATTCCGTTGCGGGAACAAAATGAAGCCACTGTTTCGACACGGTTCCCGGTGATAATGTAAAGGGGAAAGGCCTCCGCGGCCTGGTTGACTACGGCTACGATTCCGGGGAAGGGCTCTATCCGGCTGTAAAGCTTCTCCATGTGGGGTTTGAATTTGTGACCGAGCCACTTGAGTTTGCCAATTGGAAATCCAGCCGCAGTGAGGCGAAGAAAGACGTTTCCATCAAGAAGAGAGATCAGCTCCTCCCTGGTGCTGAGCTTATCGAAACCTACCTCATCAAAAACCATCTTCACTTCCGGGAGGACGACATCCAGCGAGTTGCAAATCACCCCGTCAAAATCAAACATCAGAATAGGAGGTCTAACCTTCGAATAGAATAGTCGTTCTAAAATCATTGGCTTATAAATTCGGGGGCCTTGCCTCTGTTCCTCGGCTCAGAAGCTTATGGCTTTCCAATTACGCCCCAACTGCGCTACCCAGCCCAGGCGGGCCGTACACAAATTTTTGGTTAATAAAATCCGCAGCCGATTGGCCGGTACCAGCGAAACCAGAACCCGGCATTTTTTCGCGCATCAGGAACGAATAACTATACATGAGATCCAGCGTCATTACTACAATTCAGCCCATTCGAACGGCTGGCGCGGCTCATGTCACTTCCAGAAACGGTTCAACTTCGATTATTGGTTTCCTCTTCCAAAAACAGCCGCCGGACTATCGGAACCATCCCCCAGACCGTTGCAGGAGTGTTGCGTGCAACGGTCTGGGGTGTTTCATGCAACACCCCGGGCATTAAAATCAATCCCTTATTAATCTACCCGGTCTCCCTGCCTGGTTTTGCTTTAACTGCGCACAAGCACGGCCATGAGGGGAGAAGACTGCTCTGAAGCCGGAATTTAATCTAAATACCCGGAGATCCGGAGACGAATGGAATCATACTTGCGTAGAAGGTAACCAGAGACGCTCACTTAAAAATGAAAAGGAATCAATAAATGTCAAACAAGATCGTGGAATTAACAGACGCCAATTTTCAGGAAACCGTAAATTCCGGAGTTACTCTGGTAGACTTTTGGGCACCCTGGTGCGGGCCTTGCCTGATGCAGGGGCCGCTCATCGACCAGGTCGCCGAAAAAATTGAGGGGAAAGCCACCGTCGCCAAGGTAAATGTCGACGAATCAATGCAAACGGCGATCCAATACAGGATTCAGTCCATTCCGGCTCTTCTGGTCTTTAAGGACGGCGAAGTAGCGGACCAGATGGTTGGTGTACAATCTGAAGAGCAGTTGCTATCAGCCGTTAACGAAGCATTGTAAGCGGGAGAAGAAAAATGTGGAGATACGAGACAACCGTACGCTGGGACTCGGGAAAAGAGGGGAAGCTGAATTCCGGAGGAAAACATGAAATCAGCGTAGCCACTCCCCCGGAATTCGGAGGGCCTCACAACATCTGGTCCCCGGAAGACCTGGTGGCGGGCGCGGTAGCCAGTTGCGTAATGACCTCTTCCCTCTTTTTCCTGGAGAAGGCCGGAATCGAGCCGCATTCCTACCTGAGCAAGGCGGAAGCCGTGATGGAGAAAACCTCCGCCGGTCTAGCCTTCACCGGAATACAGGTAGATGTAAATGTCTCGGTAGAAGCCGAGGATGAGATCGAGAAAGCGTACAATGCCATCGAAAAGGCCGAGAAGTCCTGTCCGGTGTCCAAATCTCTCGCATGTGAAGTCAGCTTGAAAATCAAGGTCGACTGCCTCGCAACCTGTCGCGAATCCTGAATCAAATGGGGGAATAACTATGCCAATATTCGAATATAGATGCGGAGAATGCGGAGAGAGGTTTGATCACATTGTGCTTTCCGCGAAACAGGCTCCGCCCAAATGCCCCAAATGCGGAGCTGAAAATCCGGCAAAGCAGATCTCGACCTTCAGCACATCGGCCTCAGGATCATCCAGGTCCGGAGCAGCTCCCGCCCCTACCTGATCCCTGACCTCCTGCTCGTAGAGCAGCGTAGAAGTTCGCATCCAGGCAAAAATCACTCAGAAACAAACCAGGCCGCTCAGCTGACAACTTCTCTTGCGAGGGCGGGGTTTGCCCAGGCGGCCGGTTGTCAGAATGGTAAGGCTGCCTGATAAAGATCAATGCGGGGGCTCGACCCCCCATTTCTTGATCTTGCGCCATACTGTAGTCCGGTCAACCCCAAGCCGTCGCGCCGTTTCGGAGCGGTTTCCCCCGGTTTCCCTGAGGATCTTCCTGAGGACTTCCGGCGTAATCGTCTGTTCCGGCTGCACTGGACTGCGATGTCCGCTTGGCAGATCTGCGCATTCGTCATTCCTGCGGCCCGCCGTCCTTATCTCGTAAGGGAGGTCATCTATCCTGATACAGTTGTCGGGACAGGTGACAAAGGCGTGCTCGATGGCATTTTCCAGTTCCCTTACATTGCCCGGCCAGCAGTAATCGACCAGGCAATTCCCGGCATCAGCAAGAAGGCAGTCAATCGATTTCCCGGTGCGTCGATTCATGCGCCCGATAAATTCCTCGTACAGCAGCGGAATGTCTTCCCTGCGGTCTCTGAGAGAAGGAACCTGGATCGCGAACACCCTGATCCGGTAGTAGAAATCCTTTCGGAACCTGCCTTCCGACACTCTCCGTTTCAAGTCCCGGTGAGTGGCGGCAATAATTCGAATGTCGGCCCTGCGGGTTTCCGATTCACCGACCCTCTCATACTCATGCTCCTGGAGCAGGCGCAATAATTTCAACTGGATGACCGGACTGAGGTCCCCCACTTCATCGAGAAACAGGGCCCCTCCTTCAGCCGCCTCAATCCTTCCCGATTTGTCGCTGAAAGCCCCGGTGAAGGCGCCCCGTACATGCCCGAATAGTTCACTTTCAAGAAGGGCTTCAGAAAGTGCCGAGCAGTTCACCTTGACCAGGGGCTTTTCCCGCCTGGAGCTCTCCAGGTGGATCGCCTCGGCAACCAGCTCCTTGCCCGTGCCGGTCTCACCCTCGATCAGTATGGTTACATCCGAATCACCAGCCAGCCGTATCCGCTGGTAAACTCCTTTCATCAAGCGACTTTGTCCGATCAGTCTCCCCGGAGGGGCTGCCGCTTCAGGACCCTTCAGCCTGCTTATCTCCATTTCGAGCCGGCGAAGGGGCCTCAGATCGGTAAGTACATCCAGAAGCCCGACAGCATTGCCGGCTGAATCCCTTATTACCCGAGTTACCTTTCGCACAGGAATGTCCTCCCCGTGTTTGGTCTTCAAGGTACACTCGATCTCCTGGGGGGCAATCCTGGCTTTATCCCCGGAAAGCAGGCACTGGCGCTCAACATTAAGCTTACTGCCGTCAGCAGGATCACGGAAATCGAGAACAGAACAGGTGCTGCCGATGATTTCATCTTCGGAGTATCCGGAAATCCGCTCCATCGCCTGATTCCAGCGCTGAATGCGGCAACCCTGGTCGAGTACCATCAGGCCGTCAGGTATGGTATCGATAATCAGATCGGAATCTACCTTCAAATCTATTGCGGCTCCACCTTCAAGGCCTTCGACCCGGAAAAATCCGCGCAGAAACGCCTGCTCAATATTTGTCTCCCTCTTCATTCACCATGGGGACAAAACGAACCGGGAGCACTGCCCTCCTCACCAGTTTTCCTCCGCTTTTAACCAGCAGCACGAGTTCCTGCCCGAATCCGGCACCAACCGGGATGATCATTCGTCCTCCTTCGGCCAGTTGCTGTTCCAGGGGCTTCGGGACATCAGAGGGAGCGCAGGTTACTATGATCGCGTCAAAAGGAGCTTCTTCTGGCCAGCCCAGGTAACCGTCTCCGTGGCGGACATGTACATTGTCGTACCCGTTGTCCCGAAGCGTACGCGCTGCTTTTTCCGCCAGCAGACCGTTGACCTCGATCGTCCAGACATTGTCGCAGATCTCGCCGAGTACGGCGGCCTGGTAGCCGGACCCGGTACCAACCTCCAGCACCTTGTCAGACCTCTCGAGGTCCAGCTTTTCGGTCATGAAAGCAACTACATAGGGTTGCGAAATTGTCTGGCCTTCTCCTATCGGAAGAGGCCGGTCAGAGTAAGCATACTCACGCAGCTCTTCAGGGACGAAAAGATGACGCTCAACATCGCGCATCGCCTCCAGAACTCTTTCGTCAGAGACTCCCCTGGCGGAAATCTGCTGCTCAACCATCTCCATTCTTGCCTCCCCAGGCTGGAAGGAACCTTCCTCCCCGGCCAGACAGCCGCCGGTAACCAGGAAACATAAGATTACGAGAACCTGACAATACCTGTGCATACGAATTATTCCCTGTTCTCTCTACCCGACATTCAGGTTCAAGAGATACTTTCGGGCGGGTAAACACCCCAGCCTGTCACCCATTCAGAACATCTCGTACCAGCTGGCCAAGATCGTGGCTGGAAAAGGGCTTCTGTAAAAAGTGCACGCCCTGTTCGAGCACACCCTGTTTGGCTATTACATCCGCAGTATACCCTGACATATAGATAACCTTGATCCCGGGATGATATTCCTGCATCTTCTGTACGAGTTCCCTGCCGTTCATCCCCGGCATTACAACATCGGTTATCAACAGGTCTAATGGTTCCGGGTCGGATGAAACAAGGTCCAAAGCTGCGGAAGGATCTTCCGCGGCCAGAACCCGGTAACCCTGCTTTTCAAGCATTCTCCTGGCCATTTTCATTACTGCCGCCTCGTCCTCGACCAGAAGAATCTTCTCGGAGCAGGCGAGCGGGAGGGTAGACTTCTTCTCCTGCTTCTTTCTTCTGCCGCGGACCTTGCAGCGGGGAAAATAAAGCTTGAATGTCGATCCTTTACCCGGCTCACTGGCAGGCAGGATAAACCCTCCGCTCTGCATGACAATCCCGTAGACTGTGGCCATTCCGAGGCCGGTGCCCTGCTCGCTCTCCTTGGTAGTGAAAAACGGTTCGAAAACGGAATCCAGCGTCTCCTGGTCCATTCCGCAGCCGTTGTCACTCACTTCCAGGAGGACGAAATCGCCAGGTGAAACCCCGGGATCCAAGGCCGCATCCTTCTCATCAAAATTCACATTCGCTGTCTTCAGGGAAATCCTTCCCTGCCCGGAAATCGCATCCCTGGCATTCAGGCAGAGATTGATGACCGCCTGTTCCAGCTGGGTCGGATCGAGCCTGACCGTCCAGGGCTTTTCAGAGAGAACCAGGGTCAATTCAATATCTTCACCGATCAGGCGTTCCAGCATTTTCTGCATCCGGGACAGGACTTCATCGATAATCCTGGATTCGGGGGCAATGGTCTGCTTGCGGGCAAAAGCCAGGAGCTGCCGGGTTACATCCCGCGAACGTTCCGCGGCAACCAGGATTTCTTCGAGATTATTGTGAATCGGCTGATCCTTCCCTATATCCAGCATGGCCAGTTCCGCGTTACCAAGAATGACACTCAGCATATTATTGAAGTCATGGGCTACTCCCCCGGCCAGCCGCCCGATCGACTCCAGCCTCTGGGCCTGGACCAGCTGGCGCTGGAGGACCTCCCGCTCCCCTTCCTGGACGACCCGTTCAGTAATATCCTGGAGAAACCCATACAATCGGACTATCTTTCCTTCCGAGTTTCTCTGCGCCTGGCCATGTACAATGCAATGCCTTATTTCTCCGTTGCTACGAACTACCCTCAGCTGCAAACGGTAAGAAGTCCCTTCAGTCCGGCAAGCCTCAACCGCCTGCTTCAGTTTCTCAAAATCTTCCGCAACATAAATTTTTGACTGCTCGGCGAAAGGAGGTGCTCCCGCACCGGGATCCAGCCCGAAAATCCTGAACAGTTCCTCCGACCATGTCACCTGGTCAGGCTCAATCCCCCACTCCCAGCTCCCCACTTTTGCAATCTGCTCGGTTCGGGCCCGCATTTCCTCCTTTCGGCGCAGAGACGCTTCAGCCTGTTTGCGTTCGGTAATGTCCAGGAAAATCACAATACCGCTGATCACATTGCCTTCCTCATCCAGGATCGGCGCGGCGTTGGCCCATACAACCCTGTTTTCACCATCGGGCCGACGGATAATGAACTCC
>Ga0180436_10004092_pt1 | contig 13210 bp, 11 predicted proteins | sample SS_ome_2_FD_132434 | JGI IMG/M metagenome (GOLD analysis project Ga0180436, IMG submission 132434) | Hypersaline lake sediment archaeal communities from the Salton Sea, California, USA - SS_3_S_2 metaG | ecosystem: Environmental > Aquatic > Non-marine Saline and Alkaline > Hypersaline >...
AGGTAGGTCTGTTCATCAAGAACGCGGCGCATTGGCTACTCCTTTCTGTGTTGGTTGCTCATTCACAGAAAAGCCGATGCGCCCTTTCTTTTCAAGCTAATACCCTTTCCGCAACAGAAACTATTTAGCACTCTCATGGCGCTGGTTGCGGATGTCCCGGCCGTGCCGCCGCATGCATATTATTCGGGCACCGCGTTGTCGGCGGCAGGCCAGCCCGTGCCGGGAGCTACTGTCCTCGTTCAGAAAGCGGGGACGGCAATAAATGCACAATTGTTTACGGGCGAAAGCGCCGGCACGACAAAATTCGGTCTTTTCCTTGACCTGACCTCGGCCGCGGAGGACGTGTCTTCGACCTTGGTGGGCTTTCCGGAGGATTACTACGATTACTACGCGTTTGATGACAACACAGCCACGCGCTGGTCGTCCGCCTTTGGCCGCCTGCCGCCGTTTTCGCCGCCTGCCAGCAGCCACGAGTGGATCTGGGTCGATTGCGGGGCGGACGTTACATTGCGCACAGTCTGGGTTGACTTCCAGCATTCAGCCGCGGTGGACTACACGATCCGGCTTCTGACGAACGGGGTGAGCCTGTCCGAAAACGGACAGGCCGGCGGCGGACCGGACAACTGGACGATCATTGCGACCGGGACGGACCTGCCCAACGGTTTGACGAGTCCAAACCGGAAATTGCCCGGCGTGGCCGACGAGTGGGACTTTGCCAACGGCACGGCCCTGATCCCGGACAATACCACCGGCACGGCAACGGTCAATGTCACCGATCCCGTGGGACGCTACCTCATGGTCGACGCGACGGAGGTGTCGGACGCCGGCTTTGGAAATCTCTCGATATGGGAAATCACGGTGGAACCCGCGTGGACCTCGGAGGCGCCTGTCAGGAATGTGGTGTATACAACGGAATCGGATAACTACGTCGAGCAGGCCAATCCGATCGTTGCCGACGAGAACGGCAGCTTCGCCTTCTATGTCGAAAACGGCGATTACGATATCCATATCTCCGGAGCCGGCGGTGTTGCATATTCCCTAACCGATGTCACGCTGATCAATCCTCATCGTCCACACTCCATTCGATCGTCCTCGCAGACGCCTCCGCTCACTCTCGTCGAGAAAGGGGAGAAAACAAGTGGAGGGAACAACGTATTGTCACTCGGCCGGCCGGGGTCCACGGACGCCAATAATCCCCCAACGCCATACCGGATCATGGTCAACAAGGGTAAACAGGGTTGGGCACAGACGTTAAACGCCGATTGGGATGAAACAACGGATAGTTGGAAACAACGGACCATCGGGAATCAATCGTATGTGCTACGAATCAACGGAGAGGATCATTCCCTCGAGTACGGAAACGACTACTCTACTACTCTTACATCGCCCGTCATGGAAACCCTTTTCCGGGTGTCCGCGGACGGAGAGATGTCGGCGAAAGCTTTCAGCGGGGGGTATGAAGGACTTGCAATGGAAGTAAAGAATAACACTGGAGGAACTCTTAACATCGGGAATGTGGTCGTACTGGATCCTTCCGATCCTTTTGCCGTAATCAAGCCGCGCAAGTATGCCGACGAGAATCCCGCCGTGGTTTATAAGAAGGACGGTTCCCGGGTGTTCATTATGATTTCGGGGAGAATGATTCCGAACACGACGGGAACCGTAAACATAGGCGATTTACTGGTCACCCAGGGAGCGGGGTCGCTGCAAGCAGTTGCCGCTCCCGCGGGAGTCGATCCCCGGGCAGTCTTAGGTAGAGTGAGCAACGCCGCACGCGCTACGATTATACCTTAGCAGGAGGCATATTCAATGTTACACCGTAATAGAAGTCGATCGTTTTCGTCAAACACTGCCCTTGGCGCCCTCGTGCTCCTGATGTGCGCGGGGAACGCATTCGGCAAAGCGAAACATATCGGGCAGCTCTTCCTCGATACCGGAGCGCCTCATGCCGGCGCACAAGTCTACGTTTACTCGGGCACCGTGTTGGCAACTCTTTATGCCGATTCCGGAGGTACGCCACTGGCAAATCCTGTTACCACTTCCAGCGACGGCGTGTACTGGTTCTATGCGGATAATGGTCGCTATGCAACCGCGGAGGGAAGCGGAGGCGGAAGAAGGATAATTGATCCCGAGGTTCACGTCTTTGACCCCTACGATCCTCAAGAGTTGACGGCGTCTTCTGAAGAGGTTGCGCTGACTCTAACGCATGTCGACTCCGACGAGGTCGAAACCGGCAGCACCATAGTACTGCGCCGTGAGGACGGGCCGGAAATCGAGACTAAAGGCCCCTGGCGCATGCATTATGTCGGCACGGGCAGTGAACCCGCACCACCCCGCAGCTACATGCTTCTGTACAATACGGACCTGCAAAAGGATGCGGCGGGAAACGAAACGTGGGCGCCGCGCGATATCGAGGATGTTTGCATACTATTCAAGACCACGGCTACAACCGCGGGCGGTTGGGCTGACGGGTATCTTAAGTATGCAGTTGCACCATCCGCGCCGGCCGGCACTGCTCCGGTTTTCAACAATGCTCTAAACCATGCTCCGGATGGTCTCGTGAATACCGCCGGTTCGCTGTTGAAGGTAGGCGAAGGACTTGATGATAACACCCGCTACTTTCGACTCCGCTACTATGACATTACATCTCCTTTCGCGTTCAGCACCACTTTTGGCGGACCTTTCCTGGAAGAACCGCAAATATACGGCGAGGTGCGCGTGGTCGACCCGGTCAGCGGAGACTTTAAGCTTGCAACGAGCAAGGGAGAACCTCACCCGGTGGTTAGAACCGTCGGGTTTACCTATTATGCTTCGGCGGGCGAAGCTTTTGTTCAGCTTAAAACCGGAGAAATCGTGCAACCTGGTGACACATTGGTCACGTCCTCGGAATCGGGATGCGCCGAAGTGGATAATTCTCAAAAGGACCCGAACAAGATCATCGGCTGGGCTCTTGAGAATTCAGGCGCGAAGAGGGCTGGTTTCGTCCTTGTGATGCTAAAATAGGAAAGATCGAAAATGAAAAGATTACGCATTGCTGATGTTGGCTTAGTTATAGCCGTCGCATTCCTCCTTCTGCCCGAATACGGATACGGGATGAAGAAACATTTCGGACGAGTCGCCAACCCCGTGACCGGGGTGTCTGTTGCGAGTGCAAAAGTCTATGTTTATCTTGCCGGCACTACGACTCAGGCGGACATATTCGCCGATTCGGACGGCCAGACGCCTCTCTCGAATCCCGTCATTGCCGACGCGGGCGGGCGATACGGTTTCTATGCTCCCACGGGCAAATACAGGTTGCGCATCCTTTCACCCGCGGATGCGCTTCTCTATGACCATGACGACATAACGATCTGCAATCCGCGCGATCCGCGCACAATTCTCGCGGATGAAACTCAACCCGCTTTATCTCTGAATTCAATGCCGATCGGCGGAGAGATAAACTTGCCTTTGATGATCGAAAAACTGGACGACAATGAAAACCTGGTGGGGGCCAGGTGGAGATATCAAACGCATAACACGGAAGTCGGATTTGGCAATTTCTATAACTTCAGGAGAAGAGGAGGCGATCCTGATTCCGCTGATTTGCCATCCATCGACTCGGGTTCCGAACCTGTGCTGACGTGGGGAACTAACGATGCCGATGACGGCATATTCACCATGCCCGGTTTCTACATTTCCGGCGGCGGGCTGTGGCTTGGAGATGCACATATAGTAGTCTGCAATCTGGGACTACCCGTTCCTCAGGGCGACAATCCTGGCGGTGTCGCGGTCTTCATGAATGCGCCGGCCGGCCTGGCGAAAGGTGATGTCGTTGCCCTGGACACAAGCACGCGGTTGAGGGTCAAGTCGGTCGGCAGTCGCGGAGCGAAACTGCCTTTTGTCGTGGCAAAAGTCGACGAAGGAGGGACTTTCGTCATGGTTCGCGGACTGGCCTGGGCAAATGTGACCGGGACGGTAGAGCCGGGAGACATACTGGTAACGTCGCCCGTATCCCTGCATGCCCAAGAATACAATGCGAATTCAGACCCCGGCCGTTCGCTGGGCGTTGCCGTGAGTCAAGCCGTCGGCGGAAAGGTCCTTGTTCGCATTGCGCGTATTGCTTTAGGCGACGGCGAAGAATCGTTCGGCACGGTGGTCTTCGGCCAGTGACGGCGTGGAGGCGCAAAAAGGCGCTCGATTGCAGGATGTGTCGTGCTGGTGACCAACGACACGCTTCCCATTGGCGCCCTCGCCCAGTTGTACCGTGCTCGGGCGGACTGTGAGAGTGTATTAGAGAGTGTTAGCGTTGGCAATTTGAGCGGCTTATTCGACTCGCAGCGCAGCGGTCCGGCATCCTCATGTGTACAGTTCATCCCGGCGCTGAGCAAGCGTAACGCTGATCATCTGCCGATTTCCGGCTTTACCACGCCTCATTGGTCTTCATATAGTTACGGACATGAGCACTGCTGCTTCCAGGACCGGACGAAAGGCAATTGTGAGGCGGGACCACATCCCTCGACCGATCAGCCGCATTGTTGATCGGATTGTCGACCGCTTTGCGCCGGAGCAGATCATTTTGTTCGGCTCGCACGCCAAAGGCACGGCGGACCCGGATAGCGACGTGGATTTGCTCGTTGTTATGCCGGTCAGTGGCTCCAGGAGGCAAAAGGCTGTGGAGGTCGGCGTCGCCCTCCATGACTTCAAAGTCCCCAAGGATATCATGATCAGTACGCCCGAGGATTTCTCCTGGCGTAAAGACGTAGTAGGAACGATCGAGTATCCGGCAACCCGTGAGGGTATTGTCCTCTATGCCAAGTCCTGAACAACTGAGCAAGGTTGCCATGGAGTGGAAGCTGAAAGCAGAGGAGGATTTCCAGGCCGCTATCTTCTTGCTGAAGTCAGGCAAGCAATGTCCGACAGCCGCCGTAGGCTTTCATGCCCAGCAATGTGTTGAGAAGTATCTCAAGGCGGTGCTGGTGCTCAAGAACATGGAGTTCCCGAAAACGCACGACATTGAGAGACTGGTCGGACTATTGCCTTTGGACGTCATCGTCACACTGCCTGTTTCCGAGCAGCGCACGCTGACCGTCTACGGCACCGCCACACGTTACCCGGGAGACTGTGAACCCGTCAGCACGCAGGATGCCCGCAAAGCCGTTTCAGCGGCACGTCGAGTAAGGCGCCAGCTAAGGAAACTGCTGCCCAAAAACGGGAATTGACGCTCCTCGCTCCGCGCCGCGAGCATCTCGCCGAGACCGAGCTGCAGCCGAATCAAGACGAACTTGCGGGCCGGCCGGTGATTTGAAACACTGTTCCGGCGCGCTGCGCGCCGGAATGCGGCTGACTGAAAACGATATGGAAACAGTCAATATCGGAGTAATTGGTTGTGGCTCGATGGGAGTGGGCGTTGTCCGTCAACTGCTTGCGTGCGATAACCGTTTGCGGGTTACGGCTGTATACGACCTCGACAGCCGATCGGTGGAGAAGGCGAAGGCTGAAATCGGAACGGCTTTCGCGGTTTGCTCCGACTATCACGAAGTGCTGAACATGCCTGACCTGCACTGGGTTATGATTGCGTCATGGAACTGTTACCATGCTGAGCCAGACCCCTCCTTCAGTAGGCCTGATGGAAGGACTGGAATCGGCCGTGACCTGCTTTGCCATCGACGAGGCGATGGATACAGGCACGGTAGTTGATGTCCGCAAATACTGGGAGAAGATAGAAATGGTCGAGTCAAGCGTTGCACAGAGACGCGGCGAACCGTGCGCGTGAACGTAAACGTTGTTCTCTGGAGGAAATGTGAATGACTTGGCCGAGAAAGACATTGGCAAACGCAGACAAGTTGTGCATTGCAACGGTGATTGTCGCCATGGGGCTCTCCGCCTGCACACATACACCCACGCCTGATGAGCAGCCCGCGGGGAAAGCATCTGCGCCTGCGGTGGGCCTCTGGCGCGGTGTTCACCTGTTCGCAAACGGGGACCAGATCGAGCCGCTGAAGAGGGCGATTGTTGAGAAGCTCGCGCCCAGCGGCATCAACATCCTTGTGCTCGAAGTCGACTACGGCTTCGAATACAAGTCCCATCCTGAGCTGCAGTGGGCCAAGCCGATTTCAAAGAAACAGGCCCGTGAATTGCTCGAAGTCTGCCGCAAACACGGCATGCGCCTCATACCGCAGTTTCAATGCCTGGGGCATCAGTCCTGGGCGCGGAAGACGCACCCTCTGCTGATCGAGTATCCCGAGTTGGACGAAACGCCCCAGATACCCCTCGACAATCCGGGCATCTACTGCCGAAGCTGGTGTCCTTTGCATCCGAAGGTCAACAAGATCGTCTTCGCCCTCATTGACGAGCTGATCGATGCATTTGAGGCCGATGCCTTCCACGTCGGCATGGATGAAGTCTACCTCATCGCCAGCGACCAGTGTGATCGCTGCAGAGGCAGGGACGCAGCCGAACTCTACGCCAGGGCCGTCAACGACCTGCACGGGCACATCGTCCGCAAGCGCGGCCTGGAGATGCTGATGTGGGCGGATATGCTGGTCGATTCGGAGCAGGTCTTTTCTTCGACGACCTGGGGGGGACCCACTTGCCGCGCGCTCGACAAGATTCCCAGGGACATCATCATGTGCGACTGGCAGTACGGGGATACGAGAGACTATCCGTCGATCAAGTACTTCATCGACGAGGGTTTTCGTGTCTGGCCCTCCGGATGGAACGGCACGCGCGCCACAAAGGGCCTCATCGAGGCCGAGGGGCGCTACGCCCATCCGCGCATGCTCGGCCACCTCTACACAACGTGGAGCGCAGTCTTCGACCTCTACGAACCCACCGGGGCAGAGCCCGGCGGGCGTCGTGGAGTCGGCGCGATCATCAAGGAAACCGCGCATCTCATTCGCCCCGCACCTGCCACCCGTATGACGGCCCCGCCGGCCACGCATGCGGTGGACCGCGAGATCCGGATGGAGATCGAACTGCGAGAGGAGGGCAACTTCGGCAAGGCCATTCGAAGCGCTTCCGCCGAGATACTGATCCAGGACCTGGAAGGGACACGGGTCAAATCGCTTGGCAGGGCCGTGTCGGGCTCGACCCCGGCGAAGGAGGTCTGTTTCCGCCTGCCCGTGGGTTCGTATCGCGCCGTACTGCGAGGCGATGCGCACCTTGAAGGAGACGAAAATCATCCGTTCGAGGTATTCAGCCCCGCGTTCCGCGTGGCGAAAGCCCACGCGCATGCCGCGCGCGGCGCTGCGGTAGGGCTCGTCAACCCGTTCAGCCCGAAGTACCCCGCCGCCGGAGTATCCACTCTTACGGACGGCATCCTATCCGACGAGACGTGGTGGAGCGGCGACTGGCAGGGATTCCACCGCCACGACCTGGACGCCACTGTCGACCTTGGCCGCTCGGTCTTGATTCAAACCATCCGCACGACATTCCTGCAGCACCAGGATGCCTGGATCTTCCTGCCCACGAGCGTCGAAAACGCCGTTTCGGCCGACGGGGAATCCTTTCGAACCGTCGCCGAGATGACGAACACGATTCCCCCGAAGAAGCCCGGGGCCTTCATCCACCCCTTCGAGGCGGAAGATCTGAACACCGTGGCCCGTTACGTTCGCGTGCGCGCCCACAACATCGGCGTCTGCCCCCAGTGGCACAAGGGCAGAGGTGGGCCGGCGTGGCTGTTCGTCGACGAGATCATGGTGAATCCCGCAGAGTAAGCGTGGAAAGAAGGAATGCCGGAAACGCAGCGCGAGCTCGTTCCTTTTGGAGGCGCGAACCGGAATTGAACCGGTGTAAGAGGTTTTGCAGACCCCTGCCTAACCACTCGGCCATCGCGCCCCGGGAAGAACTGCTCAGTTCCCGCGCGGCGGGGAACCGGATTTGCGCAGGCGCTCCTTCAGTCTCCTCTTCCTGCGCAGTCTTCTCTTTCTCTTGAGTCTCGGTTGATATTGTCGTCCCATAAGTGGGGTATTGGTATCAGAAGGCGGCCCGCCGTGTCAAATCATCAGGACCGGGAGTTCCGCCGGGCACTCAGACGGTCGCGGTTGCGGCTTTCCAGCAGCTCGCGGTAGACGGACAGGTCAATTGCTTCGGCAACGCCCGATTGCACCGCGGCCGCGCCGACGGCCCAGGACACCTCGACGAACAACCGGCTGTCGAACGGCTTGGGTATGACGTACGCGTTGCCGAATTCGAGCGGTTCGCCGGGGTAAATGCTCTGCACCTCGTCGGTCACCGGCTCCCTCGCGACCCTGGCCAGGGCTTCTGCCGCCGCGACCTTCATGGGCATGTCGATCGAGCGGGCCCGCACGTCCAGGGCGCCGCGGAAGAGAAACGGAAAACCCAGCACATTGTTGACCTGGTTCGGATAGTCCGACCTGCCCGTCGCCATGACGTACGGCTTGCCGCCCATGGCCTGGGCAACAACTTCCGGAAGAATCTCAGGATCCGGGTTCGCCATGGCGAAGATCGCCGGGTAAGGCGCCATGTTGACGACGTCCTCGGGCTTTATGCAGCCGGCGACCGAAACGCCAATGAAAATATCGGCGCCGCGCAGGGCTTCGCCGACGGTCGGGGGCCCCTCCGCCACCGCGTGCTCGCGCTTCTTGGGTGTCAATCCCTCGCGCGACGCGGTGATAACGCCTTTCGAGTCGCAAAGCACGACATCCGTTGCGCCCGCGGCCTTGATCATCTCGGTGATGCGGATGCCGGCGGCGCCGGCGCCGTTGATCACGATCTTCTGCGCCTGAAGCCGCTTCCCGCTCAACAGGCAGTAATTCATCACACCGGCCAGCGTGATGACGGCCGTCCCCCACTGGTCGTCGTGAAACACCGGGATATCGAGCAGTTCTTCGAGCCTGTCCTCGATTTCGAAGCAGGCCGGAGCGGCTATGTCTTCGAGATTGATACCGCCGTACATCGGCGCAAGAGCGCAGACCAGGTCCACAACGCGGTTCGGATCGGAAGGGCCGCGATTGCCGCCGCCCCGGCGGCAGTTGTTGAGCGGGACGGGCCAGCCGTCGACGTCGCCGAAGGCCTTGAAAAGCACCGCCTTGCCTTCCATAACCGGAATGCTCGCCTCGGCCCCGAGATCGCCAAGTCCCAGGATGGCGGTGCCGTCGGTTACTACCGCGACGAGGTTGCTCTTCGCGGTGTAACGGTAAAGGGCTTCACGGTCGCGGTGGATTTCCTTGACCGGAACGGCTACACCGGGCGTGTAGGCCATGCACAGTGCGTCCCGGTCGGCGAGTTGCCGCGCCAGACGCAGGCCGACCTTGCCGCCCAGATGATAGGCCAGAATATCTTCCCGTTTCAAAACCATGGCGCAGGAAGCTAGCAAACCGCCGTCCGCAAGACCAGAAAAACCGGCGCGTCAGCCAAAGCAGAGGCATTACCGCACTGAATTGACGCAAGGATAGCGGATTGAATTCGGCTTCTGATTTTCGCTTACCCCAGACTCACACACTCCCATACCCACACACCCGCATACGCATTAGAATCATGATAAAACGTGGCATGTTCATGCAGATCGCGATCTGTAGCGAGCCAAAGCGTTAAGAGCCAAAGCAGGATTACGCTTTCTTCGGTGTTCGAACGTGGTGTATTCTTCCCGCTGTCTGCGAACTGAGAAACATCGCGGGAGAGACAGGAAATGTGGAATTACACCGAAAAGGTACTGGACCATTTCAAGAACCCCAGGAACGTAGGGGTCATAGAAGACGCCGACGGGGTCGGCCAGGTCGGCTCGATGGCCTGCGGGGATGCGCTGAAGCTGACGTTCAAGCTTGACGGGAAGAAGGAGCGCATTGTGGACGCCAGGTTCAAGACGTTCGGCTGCGCCAGCGCCATCGCGTCGTCCTCGGCCCTGACGGAACTGATCAAGGGCATGACGCTGGAAGAGGCCGAACGGGTTACGAACAAGGAAATCGCCGATTACCTCGGCGGACTTCCCGAACAGAAGATGCATTGCTCCGTGCTCGGGCGCGAAGCGCTGGAAGTGGCGATCGAGAACTACCGCACCGGCAGGACCAGCAGGAAGATTCTTGAGGGCAAGGTTGTCTGCAACTGCTTCGGAATCACCGAGGAGGAGATCCGCCGCGTGGTGCGCGAGAACGATCTGACGACCGTCGAGCAGGTCACCAATTACTGCAAGGCCGGCGGCGGGTGCGGAAGCTGTATCCCCGACATCGAGAAAATCATCCACGCCGTCCGTGAAGAACGCCGCAGGACCGAACCGCCCGCCGCGCCGCAGCAGGCCAGGCTGACGCCGGTTCAGAGGATTCACGCAATAGAAGAGACCATAGACCGTGAAATCCGTCCCATGCTCAAGAAGGACGGCGGCGATCTGGAGCTTATAGACGCCGTCGGGCCGCGCGTCGTCATCTCCTTCCGCGGCCGCTGCGCGGAATGCCGGGTGGCCGAGTTCACCATGAAAGACGTTGTGGAAGCGAAGCTCCGGGAGTTCGTCGACGATGGGATAGTTGTTGAGGAGGCAAAGTCGTGAGGAACATCTACCTGGATAACAATGCCACCACCGCCGTGGCCCCCGAGGTGACCGAGGCAATGATGCCCTTCTTCAGCGAGCTCTGGGGCAATCCATCGAGTATGCACCACTTCGGCGGGCAGGTGGCGTCCTACCTCGAAGCAGCACGCGCCGCCGCGGCCGGTCTGATCGGGGCCGATCCCTCCGAAATTGTCTTCACCAGTTGCGGCACGGAGAGCAACAACACGGCGATACGCGGCGCGGCGGAAGCCGCGGGTGACAGCCTGAAGGTGATCACAACCCGCGTGGAACACCCCGCCGTGCTGGGGCCCTGCCGATGGCTCGGAGAGCGCGGATACGAAACGCTCGAACTGGGGGTCGACGGCAGCGGCCAGCTCGACCCGGCCGAGCTCAGGAAGGCGCTGGCCGGGGGGCCCGCACTCGCCAGTATCATGTGGGCCAACAACGAAACGGGGGTGGTGTTTCCGATACAGGAGGCGGCCGAGATCGTGAAGGAGGCCGGCGGCATCATGCACACCGACGCAGTCCAGGCGGTCGGCAAGCTGCCGATCGACGTGCGCCGGACTCCCGTCGACATGCTTTCGCTCTCCGGACACAAGCTGCATGCGCCCAAGGGAATAGGCGCCCTCTACATCCGCAGGGGCACCAAGGTAAAGCCCTTTCTGCTGGGCGGACACCAGGAGCACGGCCGCCGCGGCGGGACCGAGAATATTCCGTACATTGTCGGGCTCGGCAAAGCATGCGAGCTGGCCGCCCGGCACATGCGCGAAGAGATGGAGCGCGTCGCGGCGTTGCGGGACAAGCTGGAGCGGGGCCTGCTCGCGTCCTGCCCCGACACCCGCGTCAACGGAGACCGCGCCAACCGGCTCCCCAACACGACCAATCTGAGTTTTCAGTATATCGAGGGAGAATCGATTCTGTATCACCTCAGCGATATCGGCGTGGCGGCGTCATCGGGTTCGGCCTGTACATCGGGATCTCTGGAGCCTTCGCACGTTATCCGCGCCATGGGCGTGCCTTTCACCGCGGCGCACGGCTCCATCCGTTTCAGCCTCAGCCGGTTCAACACGGAGGAGGAAATCGACTACGTGATCGAGCACATGCCCCCGATCATCGAGCGTCTGCGCGCGCTTTCTCCGTTTGTGTGATTCGCACCTTGCACGCCGTCTTTTCCGGCGGCCGGGCTGCTGTTGAATCATTCATAGCATGAACCAACGTTCATTTTATGCTTGCGGATGAACCAAGGTTCCTTTATATTGGCGGCGTGAATGAAACCCCTTTAACGACCATGTCCTGGCCGCGCGCGATTCTGCATATCGACGCAGATGCCTTTTTTACTTCGGTCGAGCAGGCGCTCGATCCGGCCTTGCGCGGCAAACCGCTCGTAACCGGCAAAGAAAGGGGAATTATCGCCTGCGCAAGTTACGAGGCCAAAGCCATGGGAATCAAGCGGGGCGTCACTTTGTCCGACGCACGCAAATTATGCCCGCAACTGATTATCCTGCCCAGCGATTATGAGACATACAGCCTCTATTCCCGGCGTATGTTCAACATTATGCGCCAATACACGCCGGACGTGGAAGAATACTCGGTGGATGAAGCCTTCGCCGACATTACCGGCCTGCGCCGCATCTTCCGCACTTCTTACCGGGAAATGGCCCGCAAAATAAAAACGGAAATACACGCGGAGCTCGGCATCACGGTTTCCGTCGGGCTGAGTCTTTCGAAGTGCCTGGCCAAGCTTTGCTCCAAGTTCCGCAAACCGGACGGTCTGACTGCCGTGGAAGGCAGGCACATTCATCTTCTTCTGCAAAGAACCGCCCTGGAAAAGGTGTGGGGGTTCGGCCCGAATTCGGTGAACCTGCTGCGCAAATTCGGCCTGGAAACCGCCTACGATTACGTCCGCCGTCCGGAGCGATGGGCCGGCAGGTTATTGCACAAGCCCGGGCGCGAGATCTGGAACGAGCTGCGCGGGCATTCCGTGCTGAAGGTTACGCCGGAAGAGAAAACAAGCTATGCCACTATCATCAAGTCAAAAACATTTACTCCCGCCGCGGGCGACAAAGCCTTCGTACACGCCAAGCTGGTCCGGAACGTGGAGTCGGCCTTCATGAAAGCGCGGCGCTACAGGCTGAGGGCCCGCACACTTGGCGTGGTTCTGCGCCACCACGATTTCCGGCATGACGGACTGGAAGCCCGGCTCAACCGCCCCACTTCACTGTCCATCGAGGCGTTGCCGTTGATTCGCATGATGTTCGACAGGATCTTCAGCGAGGGGTCCAAGTACAGTTCAACCATGATCGTACTGGGCCGTCTCGAAAGCAACGAAAGCGAGCAATTCGAACTTTTCGAAGACCGTCTTAAAATTGACGGATTAGGCAGGGCAACCGACGCCATCGACGCCATCAACCGCAAGTACGGCAAGCACACACTTTGTTCGGCTTCTTCGCTCTTCCTGAAAGATAAGCCCGAAAACGCCCGCGATGCCCCCCCGCCCCGCCGGAATCTTGCCTTTCGCGGGGAAACTCCGCGCCAGAGGCTGGCAATTCCCCGGATGAGCATCGCGGTTTAAGAGCCATTACCGCAGTCAGCTGAACCAATAGTATCAGCGTAAGATTGCCGTTGAAGATTTCTCTTACCCCACTCAGGAGGAGTTAGGCGCTAGGCGTTAGTAGTTAGTCTTGAACATGTTAACGACTGCAATCCATCTCCCGACATGTACAGTTACTC
>Ga0180436_10004093_pt1 | contig 13209 bp, 7 predicted proteins | sample SS_ome_2_FD_132434 | JGI IMG/M metagenome (GOLD analysis project Ga0180436, IMG submission 132434) | Hypersaline lake sediment archaeal communities from the Salton Sea, California, USA - SS_3_S_2 metaG | ecosystem: Environmental > Aquatic > Non-marine Saline and Alkaline > Hypersaline > Sediment...
ACGCCGGCCGGCGGGGCGTCGGCCCCCGCAGCCGCCAGCGGCGGGTTGGCCCGCACCAGCCCGCCGACGGTGAAGATCAACAGGTTGGCGGCATGCCCCAGCAGGGCCAGACCGAAGATCAGCTTGACGATGTTGCGGCGCAGCATGAGGTAGATGCCGCTGGCGTAAAGGACGCCGATGAGGATCGCCATCAGGATGGTCATGGCTCCTCCTCACCGTCGCCGCGGTCCGACAGGGTCAGCACCATGAGCAGCGTGGTGCCGGCCACCACGAGGTAGACGCCGACATCGAAGAGCAGCACGGTGCTGACCTTGCCGATGCCCGGCACCGGCTGTTTGGCCCAGAGCCCGGTGAGGAACGGCCGGCCCAGGAACAGCGGCGCCAGGCCGGCGCCCAGGGCGGCCAGCAGCCCGCTCCCGATCAGGGTGCGCGGATCGATGCGCAGCACGCGCCGGGTGGCCTCCGGCCCGTGGGCCAGCAGGTAGAGGCAGAGGCTGCCCGCGGCGAGCAGCCCGCCGACGAACCCGCCGCCCGGCTCGTTGTGGCCCCGCAGCAGCTCGAAAAACGAGAAGAGCAGCAGCAGCGGCATGAGCAGGCGCGTGGCGGTACGCAGGATCAGCGAATCCCTCATGACCCGTCCTCCCTGCCGGCGCGCCCGGCCCCCAGCCGCAGCAGCGCCATCACGCCCAGCCCGGCCGCGGCGAGCACCGTGATCTCACCAAGGGTGTCCATGGCGCGGAAGTCCACGAGGATCACGTTGACCACGTTGCGGCCCTGGGCCGCGGGCACGCTGTTGGCAAGGAAGAACTCGCTCACCGCGGGATCGCGGGTGACCCGCGAGGCCACGACAACGAACAGCGCCATCATGCCGCCGACCCCCAGGGCCACCGCCACGTCGCGCAGCCGCGTGGCCAGTCCGCTGCGGCGCACCACCGCGGGCAGCCGGTAGAGGACCATGGCCAGGATCACCACGGTGAGGACCTCGATCATCACCTGGGTCAGGGCCAGGTCTGGCGCGCTGAAGAGGACGAAGAGCAGCCCCATGCAGGTGCCCACCACGCCCAGCAGCATCAGGGTGGCCAGCCGCGCACGGACCACTGCCGCGGCCAGCGCGGCGAGCAGAGTCAGCACGCCGATCACCACCTCATGAACGCGCCAGCCCTCGTGCGCGGCCACCGGCTCGGCGCCCAGGGCCCGCAGCAGCGGCGGCGCGGCCACCAGCACGGCGAAGACCAGGGTCACCAGCACGTAGGAGCGGAGGCGGCCCGACTGGATCAGCCGCGTGATGCGGTCGGCGCCCGCGTAGAGCCCCCGCAGCAGCAGCTCGTAGAGCCGTGACGGCCCGCAGGTGAACGCACTCCGCAGCGCCGGCCCCAGCGGCGCCACCCGCGCCCGGATCATGGCGTAGAGCCCCCAGCCCAGGGCCAGGGTGGCCACGCTCAGGCCGAGCACGGTGAGGGCGGCGGGGTCGACGCCGTGCCACAGCTTGAGGTGCATCTCCACCGGCCGGCCAAGGATCGCCGAGGCGGCGGCCGAGCCGAGGCGCGTCTCGAAGGGGTGGGGCATCAGGCCGCGGCCGAGCCCCATGAAGGCAAGGATCACCGCACCGAAAAGCATGGACAGCGGGGCCTCGTGGGGCTTCTTCGGTGTTTCGTTGCGCCGGCCCAGGAAGGGCCAGACCGAAACCATCAGCGCCGACGCCACGAGGGCGACGTTGGCCACCACCGAAGCCATGATGGCCCAGGCCCCCAGGACCTCGATGTCGAGCTTGGTCTTGTAGAGCAGCTCCTTGCCGATGAACCCGAACATCGGCGGTGCGCCGGCCTTGCTCAGCGCGGCGAGGATGCCCGCCGCCGCCGTCCAGGGCATGAGCCGGCGCAGCCCGCCGAGCCGGTGCAGCTCGCGGGTGCCCGTTTCGTGGTCCACGTTGCCGGCCACCATGAAGAGGGCCGCCTTGTACATCGCGTGGGCCACGAGGTAGACCACCGCGGTCTTCACGGCGTATTCCGTGCCCACGCCGAGCAGCATGACCAGGGTGCCCAGCACGGCCAGCGTGGAGTAGGCCAGCACCCGCTTCATGTCCCGCTGGCCCAGGGTGGCCAGCGCACCGGTGAGCATGGTCACCAGCCCGATGAGACCGAGGGACCAGGCCCACTCCGGCGTGCCCCCGAGCTGCGGGCTGAGCCGGGCCAGCAGGTAGACGCCGGCCTTGACCATGGTGGCCGAGTGCAGGTACGCGCTGACCGGCGTGGGGCCGGCCATGGCCGCCGGCAGCCAGAAGTGGAAGGGCACCTGGGCCGACTTGGTGATGCAGCCCAGGATGACGAGGATGAGGATGCCGTGGTAGAACGGATGGCCCTGCAGATCGACGGTGGCCAGGCCGGAGATCTTGCCGGCCAGCTCGGGCGACAGGCCCAGTTGCTCGCCGGCGATGATCATCAGCAGGAACCCCGCCAGCAGCAGCAGGCCGCCCAGCCCGGTGACCAGCAGGGCCTTCAGCGCCGAGGCGCGGGCCTCGGCCCTTTCGTGGTCGAAGCCGATGAGCAGGTAGGAGCAGAGGCTGGTCAGTTCCCAGAAGACGAAGAGGGTGATCAGGTTGTCGGCCAGCACCACGCCGAGCATGGCGCCCATGAAGGCCAGCAGGAAGACGTAGAAGCGGCCCAGCCGCGGGTCCGCGCCCAGGTAGCCGCCGGCGTAGATCACCACCAGCGCGCCGATACCGGTGATGAGCAGCACGAAGGCGACCGACAGGCCGTCGAGCAGGAAGGCGAACTCCAAACCCATGGACGAGGCCCAGGGGATGGCCACCGTGTGAACGGAAAACGGATCGAGGGGCAGGAACGTCCACGTCCAGACGAAGATGGCCGCGGGCACCAGCGCCAGCAGCCAGCCGGTGTGGCGGCCGAACCGGCGGGCGGCGAAGGGTGCCGCAACCGTGGCCGCGAAGGGAGCGAGAACGGCGATCACCGGGAAATCCGTCATGCCTGCCTCTGGCGTTCGGTGCGCGCTTCGTGATCGGTACTGCCCAGACGTGGTTTCATAATCTCAGCTGTGGTTCGAGAGCAAGGCGGCGGCTGACGAGAAAGCGCAGCATACGCTTCCGCCCGGTATGTGAGCCTTTCGAATAAGCCGGCAACGCCGCTATCGGGCCTCAGCTGAGATTATGAAACCGCTTCTACCTTATACATCAACAGGCCGTGAACTGACAAAGTCGAAGCGCGCCGATTGCGGGACAGGAACCGCAACCGCTGAAAATCCTGATCGTTCCATCCGCCCGGAGCGGTGCTCATAAAGTCTGGGTTTGATTCATCCTCCCCGCACGAGTTCGGATCATTGGCGATCACGTACGATTCGTTCAATCATTGGACGAATGGCCATGCAATTGGTAAAACCATTGTCCAGACTGTATCGATTCGGCGTGGTCAAAATCAATGAAGCCGAAAGGGACCGTATGAAAATGCCAGCAATGGCCCCCAGACCCCACGATCATCCCGTGCTGTTGATCCACCCGCCCGCGGCCAAGCCCTCGGAGCCGCCGGCGGGCCTCGCCCGCCTCGCCGGGGCACTGGCGGACCACGGCGCGCCGCACCGGGTTGTCGATGCGAACCTCGAGGGCATGCTCCGGCTGCTGGAGAAGAGCGATCCCGGGAAGGACACCTGGTCCCGCCGGGCCCTGATGCACCGCGACCGGCACCTGGAGGCTCTGCGTACCCCGGCGACGTACGACAGCCCGGATCGCTACCGCCGGGCCGTGGCCGACCTCGACCGGCTGCTCTCCCGTGCCGGGCAGGCGGAAGGGATCCGCGCCGGGCTGGCCAACTACACCGATGCGAAGCTGTCGCCGGTGCGCACCGACGACCTGCTGGCCGCCGCCCGCGAACCGGAGCGCACGCCATACTTCGAATACTTCAGCGAGTACCTGCTGCCGCAGGTGGAGAGAGATGACCCTGCGGCCGTGGGGATCTCCATCACCTATCTCTCCCAGGCGCTCCCGGCCTTCGCCCTCATCGGCCTGCTCCGGCGGGAACGTCCCGGGCTGAAGATCATCGCGGGCGGGGGCCTGGTCACCTCCTGGCTGGCCCGTTCGAAATGGAACGAACACCTGGACCGGCTGGTGGACCAGGCGGTGGAGGGCCCGGGGGAACCGGCGGTCCTCGCCGCCGCCGGCGGCCGGGCGGCCGAGGGCCACGCCCCGCCCGAGTACAGCACGTTTGACAGGCCGGCGTATCTCAGCCCGGGCTTCGTCCTCCCCTTCAGCACGTCGGACGGCTGCTGGTGGAACCGCTGCACCTTCTGTCCCGAGCGCTCCGAGGGCCGGCGGTTCGCGCCGCTGCCCCGCCAAACCGTGGGCGAGCAGCTGCGCTCGCTGGTGCAGACCACCAGCCCCTCGATGATCCACCTGGTGGACAATGCCGTGCCGCCGGCCGTGCTCCGCGAGCTGGCCGAGCACCCTCCCGGCGCCCCGTGGTACGGCTTCGCCCGCATCGGCGAGCCGCTGGACGACCCCGGGTTCTGCGAGCGGCTCGCCGAATCGGGCTGCCGCATGCTCAAGCTGGGCCTGGAGTCGGGTGACCAGGCGGTGCTCGACGCCCTGGGCAAGGGTGTCGACCTGGGCGCGGCCAGCCGGGTGCTGGACAACCTCCGCCGGGCCGGCATCGCCACCTACGTTTACCTGCTCTTCGGCACGCCGGCCGAGGACCGGGCAGCGGCGGAGCGCACCTTCCGCTTCGTCCTCGACCAGGGCGAGGCGATCACCTTCCTCAACCTCGCCATCTTCAACCTGCCGCTGGACAGCCCGGAGGCGGAGGGGCTCGAGCTGGGCGAGTTCTACGACGGGGACCTGGCGCTCTACAGCGACTTTGTCCACCCCCGGGGCTGGGGCCGCGCCGAGGTTCGGCGCTTTCTCGACGAGACCTTCCGCAAGCACTCCGACACGCAGGCGATCATCCGCCGCAATCCGCCACGCTTCACCTCGAACCACGCCGCGTTTTTTTCGAGCCATTGACGGGCCGTGCGCGATTCTGCGGCGCTGCCGGCCCGGAGGATCGTTTCCGAATGACTCTTCCCATCGATAAGACACCAGGGGCCGCCCTCCCCTGGCGCAAAGACCGGTAATGCCTGTAGCTATCCCCAGGAGCAGGGAGAGCGCCCGGCCGCCTCGTCCTGCGGCCTGCCGTCGTACCGTCCCGCCTGCGCGCGGATCGGCGCGGATAAAAAATCCCCCCCGATGCCCCTATCGAGGATCGGGGCGGGGTCCGGCTGAGAGAAGTTGCATCCGTTGAAAACGAATCTCACGGAAGCAGAAATCATACTTGACAAATAAAATCCATTGTCTTATCTTTACCATTACCACGGGGGAGGGTAAAGGTTTCATCGCAATAAAGGCAGCCCCCATCCATGGCAAGACTCCTTTGCTTCTATTCGGAAAGGAGGTGTGGATTCCAGTTCTTCGCGGGTTGATTCTTCTTCGCACTGCAATCATCGCAATACAGCCACCTCGAACCAGATTGGAGAAGTGAAATGAGATCTCTCAGATGCGTCATCGTTGCCGTGCTGCTCGGGCTCATCGTGCCCGGCGGGCTGTTCGCCCAATGGGAGCCGGATGTCCGGCTGACCAACGATCCGTTCGATTCCATTACCTGCTTCGCAAACGCCAAGGCCGTGGCAACGTCCGGCGACACGGTCCACGTGGTCTGGGCCGACAGCCGCGACGGGAACTTCGAGATCTACTACAAACAGTCCCTCGATGGTGGAACGACCTGGGGCGTCGACACTGCGCTCACCGCTGACGCCTCCTGGTCGGAGCGCCCCACCGTTGTGGCCGACGGATCGACAGTGCACGTGGCCTGGTATGACGGGCGACTCGGCCCCCCCCGGATTTTCTACAAGAAATCCCTGGACAACGGCGCCACCTGGGGGGCGGATGTGAGCCTCACGCCCGCTGCCGGCGTGGCGTATCACCCGTCGATGGTGGTCTCCGGTTCGACGGTGCACGTGGCCTGGACAGACATGTCGGCGGGGCCACAAATCTACTACACGCGCTCTCTTGACAGTGGCACGACATGGGAGACACAGCAGAATATCACCCCCAGCGCGCCGGCCGCCGGAAAGAACTTCGCATCCATCGCGGCGTCCGGATCGGATGTCCACGTAGCCTGGATGGACTACCGCGGTGAACCTCGCATTTACTACACGCGCTCCCAGGACAACGGCGTGACCTGGGACACGGACAAAGCCATCACTTCGACGTATTCACAATTCCCCTCCATCGTGGCCGTCGGTTCAACCATTCACATGGTCTATTCGGACTTCCGCGACGGGGAACCCTACCCGAGGACATACTACCAGCGCTCGCCCGATGCCGGAGACTCATGGGATGCGGAAGTTGCGCTGACCATCAGCCCCGCCGCGTGGTACCCGTCGATTGCGGCCTGCGGCTCATTCGTCCAGACGGTCTGGCTCACCGACCTGACCGGAGACCCCGAGGTCTATTCCAATTCGTCGGATGATGGCGGCATCACCTGGCAGGGATTGCCCACGAGGCTCACCGACAACCCGTCCGATGCGAAGGAGCCATCGGTGGCGATTTCCGACAGCGGCGTGCACGTGGTCTGGCACGATGATCGTGACGCAAACTGGGAAACCTACTACAAGCGCATGAGCTTCACGACAGCCACGCTTTCGGCGACCATCTCGGCCGACCCCTCGTCAGGAACGCTGCCCTTCAGCACGCAGTTTACCGTGCAGCTGAACAACGACTACGACGGGCAGACCAGAACCATGGCCGCGCACATCGACGCCGCGCTGGCTTCCGGTGCGACCTTCCCCAACTGGCGCGCCGGGTTTACCAATGTGGCGGCCAGTGACAGCTATCACGGTTCCTGGTATCAGAACATCCCTGCCCTGGCCACGCTCGTCGGGGCCAACGTGTTCACCCTGGTGGCCGAGGACGTGACGCCCGCCCCGTATAACCAGCCGCCCTACCCACCGGCCGGCGATACGGCGACGTCCTTCTGCACGGTTACAGGGATCGCTCCCTAGGCCGGCTCCACCGGTGCGCGGGGCTGGATACCCTGCGCACCGGCCGCACCATATCATCGACGAGACCGCCTCATGGCGCAGGTGCTGAACACTCATTTGCGCCATGAGGTGAACGCCAACAGCGAGCTCCACCTCGTCCGAAAGTGCCCGATATTCAGGTCTTGCCTGGCATGTCTTTTTGTCTTGTTCTTTTTTTTCATACGGTCCTTGCCTGAAAAGGAGGATCGCATGCTCACGTTCACGCCCCAACGGCGTAATCGTCCAGTCACTGCGGGCTAACACAGAAGGCATACAATCAATGGCCGAATCCAACATCCTCGACATGCTGATCCAGAACCTGATGAGCGAACGGCAAGCGAAGGTTTATCTGGCGCTGCTCAAAAATGGTGAGGCGGGCCCTTCGGAATTACAAAGGATCTCGGGCATACCGCTTAGCAAAATTTCAGAAACGGCCAATTATCTGCTGAGCAACGGGTATATAAGCGCCAAGAAGGTTGGCAGAAAACGGATCTACAAAGGTTCCGATCCCAAAATTGCGTTGGAAACCAATATCGAGCAATTGGAATCGAAGATCGATACACTTAAAAAAATGATCAAGGAATTACGTGACATTTATGAGCATAGTGAATGCTCCACCGAGTTGTTCGATAACATTGAAGTCATTCACGGAAACAATAACATCCACAATAAATACATTGAGTTTCTGAACTCCGTCGAATTTGAATTTCTGAGCTTCACCCGCCCTCCGTTTGCCGCCACAACTGAAGCAATGGTATCGGAGCAAGAAAAAATAGTCATGCGATTGCTAAAAAAAGGGGTAAAGTTCAGAGGTGTCTATGAGGTGAATGAGAATTCTCAAAAGACCATGTTCCGAATTATTCGGAACAGTCTCGAGGCCGGCGTGGACTTTCGCATTGCCCCAAAATTACCGATGAAAATGTTCATTTTCGATCAAACATCAATACTGCTTACCGACAAATCAGCCTCGTCGATCGACAACGAGTTGTCCCAGACGGCGATCAGGCAGAAAACAACGGTGGACGGTTATGTAACGCTTTTTGAATTTTTCTGGGACCAGGCCCTGAAATATGAAGATTGGATCAAAGACCATCAAGAACTGCTTGAGCGTTCATTGGCACTGTTTCCCAATTAACGCTTCGGTTTTCCCAAGTTAATTCCTCTCCATCACCAGAGCGGTGACGGCGCAAATGCCCCGAACGGGGCAGCAATGCCCAGGGGGCATTCATGATCACGACGGAAACTGCGACCGTTCATTTCAATAGCGAATACCATTGGAAATCGGCCACGGTGGCGTCAGGTTGTCCGGCTTCGATATCAAGAGTGCCGATCTCTTCAATTATGTCCGGCACTGATACCACTGGCTCGAAACGAGGATGAAAACCATGAGAAGGTCGATTCTGCTCTATACCCTGATCGCTCTGATTCCGGTTGCAAACACCCCGGCGCAGGAAACGACTTGTGTTTATTCACCATCCACGGTCTCGCCGGCACGCGGCACCGCGGACCTGCTCATCGAGGGTTTCGAAGACGATTTCCCCCCCGCCGGCTGGACACGCATGACCAGCGGCGCGGCCGCCCCCTGGGTTCAATCGGACCAGCAGGCATTCGACGGCAGTTTCAGCGCGTACATGCAGCGGAGCGAAGCTGGCCAGGTGCAGGATGAATGGCTGGTCACATCGGCGATCGACACCACCGGAATCGATGCCCTCTACCTGGAGTTTCAGGAGACTGGCGCCTTGTGGGCCAACTACGGCATCCAACATGAGATTCTCGTCAGCACCACCGTTCCCGACAACCCGGAGGCATTCACCTCGATCCTGCAGATGTTACCCGGCAATTACACTGCTGAGTGGCTGAACCATCCCGGCAGATGGGGTGAGGTGACGGTGGATCTCTCGGCCTACGCCGGGATGAGCACCGTCCACGTGGCTATTCGTTACCGGGGGTGGGCCGGGGATGAGTGGTGGGTCGACAACCTTCGCCTTTTCGAGCCGCCGGGCCACGATATCGAGTCAGTGGAAGTGCAGCCCCAGGAGAAGATTTGGAGCACCGGCGTGGACGTCATGCCCCAGCTCCTGGTCATGAACACCGGAACCCATACGGAAACGTTCGACGTCCGGATGGATATCGAGCGCAACGGATCGATCATCTATACGCAGACGGCCAGCGTGATCGGCCTGGCGCCGATCGAGGAAAGAACCATAGATTTCCCCGACTTTACGACCGAGCTCGGCATCTACGAGATGACAGGAACCGCTCTGCTCGATGGGGACGAAAATCCGGACAACGACACGGCATATGGCGTGAGCGGCTGCTACTCCGGCCAGCGCACCCCCTTCGGCATGCTGGTGACCAACTGGGGTTGCGGTCCCTGCGTGCAGGCCAACGAAGCGCTGAACGAGTACTATGCCACCCAGGGCAACGACGTGGCCCTGATCCGGGTCCACGCCTGGTGGCCCGCCGACAGCGATCCGATGTATCTGGCCAACCCCGAGCAGTGCGCGTATCTGATCGAGAACACGCCAACCGGGGTGGACTACGCTCCGCACCTCTGGCTGGACAACTTCGTCGACGGCGGATCCGCCGGCAGCGGGTTCGAGAACGCGTTCGAGGATCAGAAGCTCCTCGGCGCACCGCTGACCATGGACATCAGCTTCGATGACGGTTGCAGCGAGGCCACGGTGAGCATCGATGTGTTCGAAGGCATGCCCGACCGTGACTGGGTGCTTCATGTGGCGGTGACCGAGGACGGCATCGACGATCAGGGCCCCAACGGTGAGCCGATCCACTACCAGGTCTTTCGCCGTGTTTACCCCGATCTGAACGGCACCCCCATCAGCACCGCCATCGGTTCGCAGCAATACACGGTGCCGCTGGCCCTCGACGGCGACTGGGAATTCAACAACCTGCGGGCCACCGCCTGGGTGCAGGACCCTGCCCCACAGGGGCTGATCATGAACGCCGCGACCATCTTCCTCGACTCGAACCACGGGGAACCGCTGCTGGTCACCGGCCCGGGCCCGGCCCAGAACAACCCGCCCCTGGTGCGGGTCTTCCCGGCAACCACCAATCCAGAGTATCGCTATGAATTCCCGGCGTACGGCCCCTCGAAATACGGGGTCAACGTCAGCTGCGGCGACGTGACCGGCAACGGCCTCGATACCATCATCACCGGCGCCGGCCCGGGTGCGATCTACGGACCACATGTACGCGGATTCATGCCTGACGGATCAGCATTGACCCCCGATCTCAATTTCCTGGCCTACGGCACCAACAAATGGGGGGTCAATGTGGCCGCCGGCGATATCGACGGTGACGGCCGGGACGAGATCATCACCGGCGCCGGCCCGGGCGCGGTGTTCGGCCCCCACGTCCGCGGCTGGGACTACGATGGCACGACGGGCGTCACGGCCACCCCCGGGGTGAGCTATTTTGCTTACGGCACACCGAAGTGGGGAGTGAATGTCTCTGCCGGCGACATCGATGGCGACGGCTATGACGAGATCGTCACCGGCGCCGGCCCGGGTTCGGTCTACGGGCCGCATGTCCGTGGCTGGAATGTTGACGGCGGCGCCGCTGCATCCATCGGTGGGCTGAGCTTCCTCGCCTACGGCACCAACCAGTTCGGAGTGAACGTGAGCTGCGGCGATGTAGATGGCGACGGCATCGACGAGATCATCACCGGGCCCGGACCAGGTGTCGTTTTTGGCGCCCATGTCAGGGGCTGGAACTATGATGGCGAATCGCTGGCCCCGATGACCGGAATCAGTTTCTTTGCCTGGCCCCCGGAAACCGCGCTGTACGGGGCAAAGGTGTTTGCCGGTGCCGACTTCAACGGGGACGGCAGAGACGATCTGGTCGCCGGCTGCGGGCCCGATATTGCCGTGGGCACACCGGTAAAAGTCTTCACCTTCAATGGAGCGACTGTTTCCGAATGGATCTCGTTCGAGGCTTATTCCGACATGGCGCTGACTCAGGGGACAACCGTTGCCGGAGGAAAATTCTGAGTTCAGCGCGGGGCACGACCACTGGCGTCCGGTAGTCGAGATGGCCCCCGTGCCGCGACAGGATATTGGGCGAGCTGAAGCGAGCAGGTGACCCGGTGCAGCCGGATTGTGACGAAGGGAGCCGAGCGAGACCATCCCCGATCGGAATCGGGTTCGGGGAGGACTCTTCCGTGCTGGCGGTTCATGGGATCGTGCCGCCGGGAAACTCCCGCGGGTCGCCGCCAAGAATTGGATTTCAAGACGGGATCTTTAGATGGATCGTTTCAAAACACGTTCGAGATTGTATGAGGTGACCAAATGTCCCCGAGCCGGTTGTCCGGTCTTATGGTTGTGTTTTTGATGCTTTTCCCCGTTGCCGCGAACGCGCAGATCACGGTGTATGACAATTTCGGGGCAGGGCACGAGGGCTGGGACTATGACTGGGGCCTGGGCTGGACCGTGGCCGGGGAGGATGTCCCGGCGCAGTTCGGCGTCGAGCAGGCCATGGGCTTCACCTCTTCGTCGAGCGGCGTGGTCACCGATATCTGGGTGGCGATGTGGTATGTCCCGTCGGACCCCCAGGAGGATGAAGTGACGGTGCGGCTGGCCCGCAACCCCGACGGCCTGCCGCCCACGCCGCAGGACGTGATGGAAGAGTGGATCATCACCGACTTCGAGTCGTGGAACCAGTGGAACCCTCCGCAGCACCTGGCGGGCAGCGGGACATCCGCTCTCGAGGCGGGTGAGTCGTACTGGCTGTGGGCCACCGGCGGCGAGACCACCTGGTGCGGCTGGTGCATGAACGAGGATCCGACCCTGACCTGCCCGCATACGATTCGCCGCGAGGGCGAAGACTGGCTGTCCATTTCCGCCGAGACGGCCAGTGCTTTCCGGGTGGATGTCGCCTCGGGTCAACGCCTGCGGCTGGTCACCGGCCCCGGGGCGAACGTGGTCAACCCGCCCCTGGTGCGCATCTTCGACCCGTCGGAGACCACAACCGTTCTCGCCGAGTGGTCGGCTTACGGCGTTGGCCAGTTCGGGGTCAACGTGGCCTGCGGCGACATGAACGGGAATGGTATGGACGCCGTGATCACCGGCGCCGGGCCGGGGGCGGTCTTCGGCCCGCACGTCCGTGGTTTCGGTGCTGACGGCAGCCCCCTGGGCGGCGTCAGCTTCCTCGCCTACGGCACGAACAAGTTCGGGGTCAACGTGGCCTGCGGCGACATCGACAACGACGGCTCTGACGAGATCATCACCGGCGCCGGCCCGGGTGCCGTGTTCGGTCCCCACGTCCGCGGCTGGAATGTCGACGGCGGGTCGGCCGCCACGATCCCCGGGATCAGTTACTTTGCCTACGGCACTCCGAAGTGGGGGGTCAACGTAGCCTGCGGGGACATCGACGGCGACGGGTTCGAAGAGATCGTCACCGGTGCCGGCCCGGGCTCTGTCTACGGGCCGCATGTCCGCGGCTGGAATGTTGACGGCGGCGGCGCATCGGCGATTCCCGGGGTGAGTTTCCTGGCTTACGGCACGAACCAGTTCGGGGTCAATGTTGCCTGCGGGGACATGGACGGCGACGGCATCGACGAGATCATCACCGGTCCCGGGCCGGGGGTTGTCTTCGGCCCCCACGTCCGCGGCTGGAACTACGACGGAATCGATCTGGCCGCCATGTCCGGCGTCAGTTTCTTCGCCTATCCCGGCGCCCTCCTGGGGGCACAGGTGGCAGGGGTTGATGTGGACGGGGACGGAATGGATGAAATCCTTACCATGCCCGGACCGGACTCGACCCAGGCCGCCCTGGTGCGCGCCTGGAACGTGGACGGCGGAACGGCACAGGCCATCACCACCATCGATTTCGATGCCTACGGCGACATGGCGTTGATGCACGGTGGAAAGATTGCCGGAGGAACGTTCTAGCCCCCTTTTCTCACAGGGCTGCTTTCGCGAGGGGAACCGGCTGCCGCTCTTCCTCATCGGGTATCTCGTCTGATTCTCTCGATCACCCGAACGCCCTAATCACCAGGGCGTGGTGAGCAGGACATCCTCTTCAACAACCGGGTGGGTGGCCATGGCGTGCTCCACCCGCTCGAGGAAGAGCTCCCTCGACTCGGGCAGCCGGCCCCGCATGGGGGTGATGTTGTTGCCGTGGTCCCCCCAG
>Ga0180436_10004094_pt1 | contig 13209 bp, 5 predicted proteins | sample SS_ome_2_FD_132434 | JGI IMG/M metagenome (GOLD analysis project Ga0180436, IMG submission 132434) | Hypersaline lake sediment archaeal communities from the Salton Sea, California, USA - SS_3_S_2 metaG | ecosystem: Environmental > Aquatic > Non-marine Saline and Alkaline > Hypersaline > Sediment...
CGAAAACGGGGACCGTGACCCCCGACACGGCCGCCGCCGTGAAGGCCGTCATGGCCGGGAAAGTCAACTACAAGCTCGACAAGAGCGGCAACATCTCGGCCGCCATCGGCAAGGCCTCGTTCTCCGACGCCCAGTTGATCGAGAACGCGATGGCGATGATCGAAAGCCTCATCAAGGCGAAACCCCCCGCCGCCAAGGGCAACTACATCCAGAGCGTGACCCTTGCGGCCTCGATGTGTCCGGGGCTGAAACTCGACAGCAGCCTTTACGCGCGCAACTGACGTTTTCGTATTGCCATGAATCCGGACAAGCAGATCATTGTTGACGAATTGCGGGAGCGGGTGAACGGCTCGCCGTTCGTCCTGGTGGTGGACTACAGGGGCATGACGGTCCCGCAGTTCAGCGAGCTTCGCAATCGGCTGGCGCAGGGCGGAGCGGAATGCCATGTGGCCAAGAACAGCTACATGAAGCACGCCTTGCGGGAAGCGGGGATGCCGGGGCTCGAAGAGACGCTCATCGGCCAGACCGCCTTCATCACGGGGGCTTCGGACGTCTGTGGGGCCGCCAAGGCCGTCAAGAACTTCGCCAGGGAGTTCAAACGGCCCGAAATGAAGGGCGGCCTCATCGAGGGCGAAGTGCTGGACGCGGGGCAGCTCAAGGCGCTGGCGGATCTCCCCCCGCGCGAAATCCTCCTCGGCCAGCTTCTGGGTGTCATCAATGCTCCCGCTTCGAAACTGGTGCGCACCATCAACGAGCCGGCCGCCTCCATGGCGCGTCTCCTCAAGGCGAAATTTGGCGAGGACTAAGACCACAGAACGACTTTATCCGGATAGCCAGGGCCGCTCCGGCGGCGGTGGCTTGCAAACAAACATGGTTCTTCGTCGGGTCACCGGCTGGTGCCCTTAAACGAAACGGAGCTCCGTAAACGACGACACCACAACGAAACAATGGCTGATATAGACAAAATCGCAGAAGAACTCGGCAAGCTCACCATCCTGGAAGCGGCCGAACTGGTCAAGAAACTGGAAGACGAGTGGGGGGTGAGCGCCGCCGCGCCCGCCGCCGCCGTCGCGGCCGCGGCGCCCGCGGAAGCCGAACCCGAAGAGGAGAAGACCTCCTTTGACGTCGTCCTCGCCGAGATCGGCGGCAACAAGATCGCGGTCATCAAGGCCGTGCGCGAAGTCGCCAGCGGCCTCGGCCTCGCCGACGCGAAAAAACTCGTCGAAAGCGCCCCCACCCCGGTGCTCGAAGGCGCCAACAAGGACGACGCGGAAGCCGCCAGGAAGAAACTCGAAGACGCCGGAGCAAAAATCGAACTCAAATAGACCGGTCGAGTCCCGGCCGGAGGAGCCCCTCCGGCCGGGCCCCGCCTGGTCCGACCTCGGGAGTCGCCCCGCCGGGGGGGACTCCCGAGGTCGGAGCAGCCCTCCGATCGGACGTGGGCGGGGAATGCCCGCCCCGCCGCGAACCCAGAACGGCCGGCCTCCCGCCGGGGTCCGGCCCTGATCCCTACAAACTGACTGACAACATCATGGCTGACCGCCGCTACTTCGGAGACATCGAAGAAGTCATTGAGCCGCCCAACCTGATCGAGGTTCAAAGCAAATCGTACGAGGATTTTCTGCAGCAGGACATTGCGCCATCGGAGCGGACCGAGACCGGCCTGCAGGCTGTCTTCAAGGAGGTGTTCCCGATCACCAGCTACGATGAGACGATCGAGCTGGATTTCATCTCCTACGACATCGAGCTTCCCAAGATCACGGCCCTCGACGCCCTGCGTTCGGGCGAGACGTTCAGCGCGGCGCTTTACGTGACCTTCCGGCTGAAGGACGAGACGGGCACCAAGAAGGAGCGGGTCTACATGGGCGAACTGCCCATGATGACGCGCCGCGGGACGTTCGTGATCAACGGCGCGGAACGCGTCATCGTGTCCCAGCTCCACCGTTCGCCGGGGATCTGTTTCGAGAAGTCGATTCACCTGAACGGGAAGATCCTGCATTCGTTCCGGATCATCCCGGACCGCGGGTCGTGGCTCGAGGTCCAGTTTGACACGAACGACTTGCTTTACGTGTATCTGGACCGCCGCCGCCGCCGCCGGAAGTTTCTCGCGACGACTTTCCTCCGCGCCCTCGGCTATCCCAGCGAGAGGGAGCTGGTGAGCCAGTTCTACAAGATCCGGAAGCTCAAGTTGAGCGAGTCGATGGACGAGGCGGAGCTGAGCCCGATGGTGCTCTTCGAGGACATCAAGGATGGCGACATCGTGGTGGCCCGCGCCTACGAGCCGTTGACGATCGGGGTGGTGCGCCAGCTCCTTGCGCTCGGAACCAAGGCGGTGGAAGTCATCGATTCCCGGGAGGACGAGATTCTCCTGAAGTCGCTGCGGAAGGATCCGGCCGACGACGAGGAATCCGCCCTGAAGGACATCTACCGGAAGCTCCGCCCCGGGGATCCGCCGACCGTCTCGAACGCCCGGGCCCTCCTGAAGCGCCTCTTTTTCGACCCCAAGAAATACGACCTCACCCGCGTCGGCCGCTACAAGATCAACCAGAAGCTCCAGATCGGCGTCGATGCCGACGAGCGCATCATGGTCCCGCAGGACTTCCTCGCCGCCGTGCAGTACCTTCTGCGACTGAAAAAGGGGGAGGGCGTCATCGACGACATCGACCACCTCGGAAGCCGCCGGGTGCGGGCGGTGGGCGAACTGCTCGCCAACCAGTGCCGGGTGGGCCTGGCGCGCACCGAGCGCCTCGTCAAGGAACGCATGACCCTCTTCGACGTGAACATCGAGGGCATGACGCCGCAGAAACTCATCAACCCGAAGGCCCTCAGCGCGGTGGTGCGCGATTTCTTCGGGCGCAGCCAGCTCAGCCAGTTCATGGACCAGACCAACCCGCTGGCGGAGCTGACGCACAAGCGGCGGCTTTCGGCGCTCGGTCCGGGCGGCCTGAACCGGGACCGCGCCGGCTTCGAGGTGCGGGACGTCCACCCGTCGCACTACGGCCGCATCTGCCCGATCGAGACTCCGGAAGGCCCCAACATCGGCCTCATCAACTCGATGTGCACCTACGCCCGCATCAACGAGTTCGGGTTCATCGAGACGCCCTACCGGAAGGTCCGGAAGGGGAAGGTCACCAACCAGATCGAGTACGTCACGGCCGACCAGGAAGAGGGCTTCATCATCGCGCAGGCCAACAACCCGATCACGAAGGACGGGAAGTACGTGGCGGGACGGGTTACGGCGCGCCGCGCGGGCGAGTTCCTCGAGATCGAGCCCGAGAAGGTCGAGTATATGGACGTCTCTCCGAAGCAGCTTGTGTCGGTGGCGGCGGGGCTGATCCCGTTCCTCGAGCACGATGACGCCAACCGGGCCCTGATGGGTTCGAACATGCAGCGGCAGGGAGTGCCGTTGCTGGTGTCGGAGGCGCCGCTCGTGGGCACCGGTCTCGAGGAGAAGGCGGCGCGCGACTCGCGGGCGGTGGTGGTGGCCGAGGCGGACGGAATCGTGGCCGCGGCCACGGCGGAGTTCATCGTCACCACCCCTGATGGCTCGCTCCCGGTCTCCGACGAGCGGTTCCTGAGCGACCCGGAGTCGGTCAAGACCAGGCCCGAGAAGGGAATTCACGTCTACCCGCTCCGCAAGTTCATGCGGTCGAACGCCGGAACCTGCGTCAACCAGAAGCCGCTGGTGCGGGCCGGCGACAAGGTCAAGAACGACCAGATCATCGCGGACGGCCCCAACACCGAGGACGGCGAACTGGCGCTGGGCCGCAATGTCCTTGTGGCCTTCATGCCGTGGAACGGATACAACTTCGAGGACGCCATCGTCATCTCGGAGCGCCTCGTCAAGAACGACGCCTACACGTCGATCCACATCAGCGAGTTCGAGGTGGCGGCCCGCGACACGAAGCTGGGGCCGGAGGAAATCACCCGCGACATCCCCAACGTCGGCGAGGAAGCCCTCAAGAACCTCGACCACGACGGCATCGTCCGCATCGGCGCCGAAGTCCGGCCGGGAGACATCCTGGTGGGCAAGATCACCCCCAAGAGCGAAACCGAACTCGCCCCGGAAGAGCGCCTCCTGCGCGCCATTTTCGGAGAGAAGGCCGCGGACGTGAAGGACACCTCGCTTCGCGTGCCCTCCGGGTGCATCGGCATCGTCCAGGACATCCGCGTCTCGACCCACGGCGTGGCCCGGTCGCGCTCCGAGGACGTCAACCCCAACGAACTCAAGAAGCAGCTCAAGAAGATCAACGACGAATACAAGAAGAAGAAGGACCAACTCACCGACCAGTTGACCGAAAAGCTCTCCGACATCCTGCTGGGAGAGAAAATCCCCCTCGACGTGGTCAACGCCCAATCGGGCGAGATCATCATCCCCGCCAACCGCAAGATCACCAAGACGCTCCTGCGGAAGCTCGCCTCGGTGTACGACCACATCGAGATCGACCCCAGCCCGATCCGCAACAAGATCCTCGAGATCATCAGCGGGTTCGAGAGCCGGTTTTCCGAGCTGGACGCCGACCGCGAGCGCCGCCTTGACCAGATCGAAAGCGGCGATGAGATCGATCCCGGCGTGATCAAGGAGGTGAAGGTCTTCGTGAGCGCCAAGCGCAAGCTCTCGGTGGGCGACAAGATGGCGGGCCGCCACGGCAACAAGGGGGTGGTGGCGGTGATCGTCCCGGAGGAGGACATGCCCTTTCTTGACGACGGCACGCCGGTGGACATCTGCCTGAACCCGCTGGGCGTTCCCTCGCGGATGAACGTCGGGCAGGTGCTCGAGACCCACCTCGGGGTGGCCGCCAAGGCGCTCGGCTTCAAGGTGGCCAGCCCCATCTTCGACGGCATCCCGGAGGACAAGATCTGGGAATACATGTCGCAGGCCAAAAAGGTCGAGGGTTTCAAGTGGATCGGCGACAACCAGGACGGCTCGGTGGGCGGCAAGAGCATCCTCTACGACGGCCGCACCGGCGAGCCCTTCCACCAGCCGGTGGTGGTCGGAATGATCTACATGCTGAAACTCGGCCATCTGGTGGCCGACAAGATCCATGCCCGGGCCGTCGGCCCCTACAGCCTCGTCACCCAGCAACCCCTCGGCGGCAAGGCGCAATACGGGGGGCAACGGTTCGGCGAGATGGAGGTCTGGGCGCTCGAAGCCTATGGCGCCGCCTACACCCTGCAGGAACTCCTCACCGTGAAGTCCGACGACGTCCAGGGGCGCACCCGCATCTACGAGGCGATCGTCAAGGGCGACAACAATCTCGAGGCGGGCACCCCCGAGTCCTTCAATGTCCTGATCAAGGAGATGCAATCCCTGGGTCTGGACGTCCGGCCCGGCCGCGGCGGGGCGGAACCCATGGAAAGCGGCGACTTCAGCCTCGACGACCTCACGGTCTGAAAAATCAACCCGACTGGAACCCCAACCGAATTGCCTGACTGATAGATTATGAGTGTTGAAACGAACTTGCGAGAGCTTTACGGGGTCGACGAAAAACCCGAGGCCTTCGACCAGGTCTCGATCACGGTCTCCTCGCCGGAAGTCATCCGGTCGTGGAGCCGCGGGGAGGTCCGGAATCCGGAAACCATCAATTACCGGACCTTCAAGCCCGAAAAGGGCGGCCTCTTCTGCGAGCGGATCTTCGGCCCGACCCGCGACTGGGAATGCGCCTGCGGGAAATACAAGCGCATCAAGCACAAGGGTGTCATCTGCGACCGCTGCGGGGTCGAGGTGACCCTCTCGCGCGTCCGGCGCGAACGCATGGGACACATCGAACTCGCCGTGCCCGTGACCCACATCTGGTTCTACAAGTGCATGCCGAGCCGCATCGGCCTGATGCTCGACATGAGCGCCCGGCAGCTCGAACGCGTCATCTACTATGAGGACTTTATCGTGACCGATCCCGGGAAGACGCCGCTTGAAAGCGGCCAGCTTCTCACGGAGTCCGAGTTGCGGGACGCCGAGGAAGACTACGGCGAGGACTCGTTCCGCGCCGGGATGGGCGCGGAGGCGATCCGCGACCTTCTCACGCAGGTGAACCTCGAAGAGGTCGTGGTCGAGCTGGAAGAGGCCATGGAGAGCACCCGCTCGAAACAGACCCGCAAGAAGCTGGCCAAGCGTCTCAAGCTGGCGCAGGGGTTCCGGGACTCCGGCACCCGGCCGGAGTGGATGATCATGACGGTTCTGCCGGTGATCCCGCCGGACCTGAGGCCGCTGGTGCCGCTTGAAGGGGGCCGCTTTGCGACCTCCGACCTGAACGACCTTTACCGGCGGGTGATCAACCGGAACAACCGCCTGCGGAACCTTCTGCAGCTGAAGACTCCCGAGGTCATCATCCGCAACGAGAAGCGCATGCTGCAGGAGGCGGTGGACGCCCTTTTCGACAACGGGCGCCACGGACGGGCCGTCACCGGGGCCGGCAACCGCCCGCTCAAGTCGCTTTCCGACATGTTGAAGGGCAAGGGGGGGCGTTTCCGCCAGAACCTCCTTGGCAAGCGGGTGGACTATTCGGGCCGTTCCGTCATCGTCATCGGTCCCGAGCTGAAGCTGCAACAGTGCGGCCTTCCCAAGCGGATGGCGCTGGCGCTCTTCGAGCCGTTCATCATCCGGCGTCTCAAGGAGTTGGGCTATTGCCACACGGTGCGGTCCGCCAAGAAGATGATCGACCGCAAGACGACCGAAGTCTGGGACATCCTCGAGGATGTCACCAAGGGGCACCCGGTGCTGCTGAACCGCGCCCCCACCCTGCATCGGCTGTCGATCCAGGCGTTCGAGCCGGTCCTGATCGAGGGGTCGGCGATCCGGCTGCACCCGCTGACGTGCAGCGCATACAACGCGGACTTCGACGGCGACCAGATGGCGGTGCACGTTCCGCTCTCGGTCGAGGCGCAGTTGGAGGCGCGGCAGTTGATGCTGGCGCCGAACAACATCTTCTCGCCTGCCAGCGGCCGGCCGATCACGACGCCCTCGCAGGACATCATTCTGGGCACCTACTACCTGACCTACGTGCGGCCGCAGTCGCAGCCGGCGGCGGACACCCCGCTGCCGACGTTCGAGAACCCCGCCGAGGTGGAGTTCGCGCTCGCCAGCGGCAAGGTCGGCTATCACGACTGGATCCGGCTGCGCAATCCGGATTTCGGCAAGTCCACCGTTTTCGGCGACAAGGACCGGCGGATGCTCTTGACCACCCCGGGCCGGGTGCGGTTCAACGAAATCTGGCCGGAAAAGCTGGGATATGTGAACCGCGTCGTCGGCAAGAAGCCGATGGGCGACATCATCTGGCGCTGTTTTCAAGTGGCCGGTGCGGTGGAGACCGTGCAGACGCTCGATTGCCTGAAGAACCTCGGTTTCGATGAGGCCACCCGTTCGGGATGCTCGATCGGCATTGTCGACATGGTGATCCCGGAACAGAAGAGCTCCGAGATCGCGAAGGCATACACCGAGATCGAGAAGGTCTGGAAGCACTACCGTAACGGGATCATCACCGACGGCGAACGTTATCAGAAGGTGGTGGACATCTGGACCCGCGCCACCGACAACATCGCGAATGTCCTCTTCCGGCAGCTTGAACACAACGAGGGTTCCGCGATTGCGAATCCTCTCTTCCTGATGGTGGATTCCGGAGCGCGCGGCAACAAGAACCAGATCAAGCAGCTTTCCGGGATGCGGGGCCTGATGGCCAAGCCGTCGGGCGAGATCATCGAGCGCCCCATCACGTCGAACTTCCGGGAGGGTCTCTCGGTGCTGGAATACTTCATTTCGACCCACGGGGCGCGCAAGGGACTGGCCGACACGGCCCTCAAGACGGCCGATTCGGGATACATGACCCGCAAGCTGGTGGACGTCTCGCAGGACGTCATCGTGACCGAGGACGATTGCGGAACGGTCAACGGGCTGACGGTCCACGCGATCTACAGCGGGGACGAGGAATCCGCCTCGCTCGCCAACCGCATCTTCGGGCGGGTCTCCTGCGAGAAGGTGATCGACCCGGTCACGAAGGAGGTCATCGTGGATGTGAACCAGATGATCACGGAATCGATGGCTCACCGCATCGAGGATATCGGGCACGAGCGTCTCAAGATCCGCTCTCCTCTGACCTGCGAGTCGGATCGCGGGTGCTGCCGGTTCTGTTACGGTCTGAACCTCGCCACGGGCGCCATGACGAAAGTCGGGGAGGCGGTGGGGATTATTGCGGCGCAGTCCATCGGGGAGCCCGGCACGCAATTGACGATGCGGACCTTCCACTCCGGCGGGGTGGCCTTCGGGGCCTCCCGGCAGCCGTTCATCGAAGCCCGCAACAAGGGCCGCCTCATCTACCAGGACCTTCGCGTGGTCGAGGATGTCGACGGCAACTTCGTGGCCCTCAACAAGAACGGATCAGTCTCGATCCGCGACAAGAGCGGCCTCGAAGTCGAGGCCCACAAAATCGTCATCGGCTCGATCATCCAGGTCAAGGACGGCAGTGATGTGAAGAAGGGCGACCAGATCGCCACCTGGGACCCCCACAGCGTTCCCATCATCTCCGGGAAGGGTGGAACGGTTGAATTCCGGGACATGATCCCCGGCATCACCGTCCAGACCGAGACCGATCGCGAGACCGGCAAGAAGGGCATGACCGTCACCGAACACAAGGAGGACCTGCACCCGCAGGTCGTGATCGTCGATCCCAAGTCGAAGGAAATCCTCGCCAGCTATTCGATCCCGGTGGGGGCTCACCTGTCGGTGAAGGAGAAACAGAAGATCGCCGGGGGGGTGCAGTTGGCGCGGACCCCGCGGAAAGTGGCCAAGACGAAGGACATCACGGGCGGTCTCCCGCGGGTGGCGGAACTCTTCGAGGCCCGCCGGCCGAAGGACGCCTGCGTCATTGCCAAGATCGACGGCGAAATCTCCTTCGGCTCGAACGTGCGCGGCAAGAAGAAGGTCATCATCACCGACGCGGAGTCCGGGGAGTCGGCGGACCACCTCGTGCCGATGGGCCGGCACATGATCGTGACGGAAGGCGATCACGTCAAACGCGGCGACCAGCTCACCGAGGGGCCGATCGCTCCGGAGGATCTTCTTGAGGCGTGCGGCGTGCAGGAACTCCAGGAGCACCTCGTGAATGAGGTGCAGTCGGTCTACCGGGCCCAGGGGGTCGAAATCAACGACAAGCACATCGAGATCATCATCCGTCAGATGCTTCGGAAGGTGAAGATCTCGGATCCCGGGGACTCCGACTTCCTGTGGGGCGACCAAATCGAGCGGACCGCCTTCAAGGCTCGCAACGAAGAACTCACCGCCCAGGGCGGCAAGCCGGCGGAGGCCGAGCCGGTCCTGCTGGGCATCACGAAGGCCTCTCTCGAGACGGACTCCTTCATCTCGGCGGCCTCCTTCCAGGATACGACACGGGTCCTGACCGATGCCGCAACTCTCGGGAAGGTTGATCATCTTCAGGGGTTCAAGGAGAACGTCATCATGGGCCATCTGATCCCTGCCGGAACCGGGTTCGACGACCACCGCAAGATCGAACTCGAATTCACCGTCGAGGAGCCCGAGCCCATCGTCGAGGTTGAGGAAGAACCCCGGGAAGCGGAAACGGCCTGATTGCCTCCACGTCCATCAAGCCCGGAGGAGGCGCCTTCCGGCGGCCTCCGTGCCGGTGGAGGCGATGGCCGGGGAGTTTGCCCGGGGCAAGCCCGCAAAACAGACTGATTCCTGATCAGAGATCAGGTTACCTGAGCTCCGGGTGCACCACTTCGCCGCGCGCTTGCGCGGGGGCGTTTTCGTAGGCGCCGAGGAATTCCGAGTTGCAGTCCAGCCACAAGGTAATGCGATGCAAGTCCTCCTTGCTCAGATCGAGGCCGTAGTGGGACTTGTCGAGATATTTCATGAGGGGGGCCGCTCTCGCTCCGAATTTGCCGGCAATGCTGCGGCTCCCGCCGTGGAGCTTGTCGCGGATCGAGCCGTTGGAGACATGGAAGTAGAATCCATACTTCTTCGCGAGGTTGTTGTAGGAGCGGGTGAACCCGTTTTTCTCGACCACGCCGGTCAGGTCGAGGGTCTTCTCTTTCTGGTGGCATTCGACGCAGTTGCGGTCGAGGGCAGGTTGCACGAGGCGCGGATAGTTGAACGGATTCGCCCCCTCGAGGTCCGGTCGAATTTTCGAGGGCGCCCGTTGCAGGGCCAGTCGAACCGTGCTTTCCATGATCGGCGCCCGCCGCTTGGGTTCGTGGCATCCCTGGCAGTTCAGGCGTTCGCCCGGATGGACGTAGGTGGCCGAACGCATCGACTGCACCGCCATGCCGTCCCGGTCGAGCGCCTGGAAGTAAATGGGAATGCCAACCGGCGCCTCGAAATGGGCGCTGCCGTCTTCTTCGACGGGAACGGTTCCCAGCACCGCCCGGGCGTTGGTCTGGTTGGCCACGCCGATCCGGGGACGGTTGGGCGGCGCGGTGGACTTGGGCAAGACCTGGATCACCCGCAGGTCCGTGATCTTCGTGTCTTCCGGCCACTCAAAGTCGCTGTCGTAGACATTCATCACCGAAATGGTGGCCGGCCGGTCACCTCCGAGGGCCTTCCTTCCCCGGACGGTCTGGGTAGTGGCCTCGGCCAGAATGGGGGGCCGCGGCCGGCGGCCAAGGGGAATGGGACTCAAGCAGGGAATCCCGGGATCCCCGTAAATCTTCTCCCGGTTCCCAAAACGGTCGATCCAGTAGAGGGCGTGGTTCCTCGCGGCGGGATCGTAAACGCAAAGGTAGTCGTCCTCTGAAAGCGGCCAGGGCGTGGCGAACTGTTGGCAGTTGCGCCCTCCTTCGGCTTCCGGAAACGGAACCTCGGGAGTCAGGCGCGTGAGCTGAGACATGGCGTTGTCGTCTTCGAGGCTCTGATCGAGCAGGACCAGAGAGCCGAAGGCGTGGCCGTGATGCGCGGCGGCGGTGGCCACGAACTTGTGGGAATCGGGAACAGCCCGGATGCTCATCTCCATCCATGGCCGGCTCCCGCGGTTCACGGGGTAGTTGCCGTGAAACGAGCGCGGGTCGCGGCCGTCCGGGTAGCACAACCACGGGTGATGGGCCACGTTGGTGTCGCGGTCGACGTAATCCCAGCGCGTGTAAACGATCATCCCATTGTGGTCCACGCTGGGATGCCACTCATGGGTTTCGTGAAAACTCAGGCAGACGATGTCGCTTCCGTCGGGCTCCATGGAAAACAGGGTGTAGACGGGACAATGCCGCCCGCAACGCAGGTAGCCGCCCCGGCGAAGCGAGATGAACACGATGCGCCCATTGGGCAGAAAACAGGGATCGAAGTCGTCGGACGGCCCGTCCGTCAGTTGCACCAGCCCCGTTCCGTCGGCGTTGACCTTGAAGATGTGGTAACTGATCTCCGGTCCCCAGGTATAGGTTTTGGTGGCCTTGCACTCGCTGTATGCGAAGAGGATCGTCTTTCCGTCGAAGGAAACCTCGGGCGACAAGAACGACCCGGAATCCAACTTTCGCCCCTTCAGCCGTCCCTTTTCGACCACGGAGTCCTTGAGCAGATCGACCAGTTCGGGCCGCGCACCGAAAGGTCTCTTCAGCACGAACAATCCGCCTCCGGGCCGCGCATTGCAGCCATAGTACTGGTCACACATGTGATACGGCCCGCCGGCGTCATGGCGCTTGATGAAAAGGAGCTTGTCGATGCTCCGGAGCTTTGGATTGCAAAAGGCGATCCGGCGCTTCAACGAGCGGGCCTCGTCGAGGGTCATGGCTTCCTTCAGCCGGGCCATCAGCGGATCGATCGCTTCGGTGCCGGCATCCGGACGGAGCCGCGCCGCCAATTCCTCCGCCTGCTTGACCAGCGTCTCCATGGTCCCGGGCCGGGACGCCTTCTTTTGGACGAGGCGTTTTCCACGCTCTGCAAATTCTCCGGTGCCGGGAGAGGAATACGGACCGACGCTCTTCTGGTCGGCCGGTTTCCTCAAGGCGATGTTTTTCCCGGGGTCGTCCACCGCGTATACCTCCACCTCGTCGAGTGCGAACGAGCACCGCCCCGAAACCCTCAAGCGCACGATTCGGGCGATCACGCCCTGACCGGCCAATTTCACCACCAGCGGTTTCTTCTCCCTGACTCCGTAGAAGGTCGAACCGTCGTGACGATACACGGTTTGAAACGCATCCTCCGGTCCATTGGCGGTCAACACTTCGATCCGTGCAGTCCGACCGGCGCATCCGCGGCCGGTTCGATTGAAGATCACCACCCGGTCAACCGGAACCGCCTTCCCCAAGTCGACCTGCCACCACGGATCCAGCTCGTTGCTCGCGGTGTGAAATCCCCAGGCCCCATTCTTGATTCCGTCGCAGCCACCGGAAGCATCCTCCTGAGTCGTCACCGCAAGAGCCGGTCCCGCACCGATTGCCCAGACCACCAGCAGCAGTCCCTTCAACCATGCTTTACCCATAACCGGAGTGTAGGTATCACAAAATATGAGGTCAAACGGAAACTCGCATCGCGTTATTTGTCAATCACCGAACGTGAAGTGTGGGTTTGGCGATCCTCTTGCGCTTGGCTCCGGAGGCCAAGCCGATCGATTACCGGTGCCCGGCCCTTGCCGCCCTGCGGGCTACGACGGGCAAGCTGCTTCGCTTGTCACCGCACTCCGAAATCCTGCCGCTTGCCGGGGCGTTCTCAGGTGGATTCGAGGGTCTGGCGGAGGAAGGGGGCGGTGCGGGAGGTTTTGGATTTGATGATGTGTTCGGGGGTTCCCTGGGTGACGATGCGGCCGCCGTTGGCGCCGGCTTCGGGGCCGAGGTCGATGATGTAGTCGGCTTCGGCCATGAGGCCGGTGTGGTGTTCGATGACGACGACGGTGTGGCGGTCGTCGACGAGGCGGTGGAGGACGTCGATGAGCTTGCGGATGTCCTCGAGGTGGAGGCCGATGGAGGGTTCCTCGATGAGGTAGAGGTTGGCGGGCGGGTGGGCCCCGGCGGCGGGGAGGGACGGTTTGCGGGCGCCGCCGCGGGCGAGTTCGGTGACGAGCTTGAGGCGCTGGGCCTCGCCGCCGGAGAGGGTGGGGCTGGGCTGGCCGAGCTGGAGGTACCCGAGGCCGGTGTCGGCGAGGAGGGTGAGGGAGCGGTGGAGCTTGGGGTGGGCGGCGAAGAAGGAGACGGCCTCGTCGATGGTGAGTTCGAGGATGTCGCCGATGGATTTGCCGCGGTAACGGATTTCGAGGGTGGCGGGGTTGTATCGTTTGC
>Ga0180436_10004096_pt1 | contig 13208 bp, 10 predicted proteins | sample SS_ome_2_FD_132434 | JGI IMG/M metagenome (GOLD analysis project Ga0180436, IMG submission 132434) | Hypersaline lake sediment archaeal communities from the Salton Sea, California, USA - SS_3_S_2 metaG | ecosystem: Environmental > Aquatic > Non-marine Saline and Alkaline > Hypersaline >...
CTTCGGTTAACCTATATATACTTAAATGTACTTACTGAACAAAGCCATGCCCTGAAAAGCCTTTAAACAAAGAACTTATATGAACTTATTTGCATCTAAATGAACCTATTGAAAAGGCCTGTAATACTCCAAATAAATATTTATGCAAATGGATAGATTTGTTTAAATGTTTATATTTTGTCTGCTTTATACTAAGTAAATTCTTTAGATATATCAAATAAATCCTACATTGGAACTGTTAATTTTTATGCGAAGTACACTGTCTCCCTGATACTAACCCATAAGAAAATCTATAATATTCTTCCACTGTATTCCATCTGTTACACCGATTGGAAATTTATCCATTGAAAGAACCAGCTTTGTATAAGAATCCTTAATCCTTTTCAGCGGGCCATATTCTCTTTTAATGACACTCTCTGTTGCCAGCATATATGTGACCTGAATATACATTTTTTCATTTGCTTTGACTGCAATAAAATCTATTTCAGATTCATCTTCTTTTCCTACCATTACTGAATATCCTCTTCTCAGTAGTTCTATATATATAATGTTCTCAAGAATCTGTGACATATCATTTTCCCGGTACCCGATTGTTCCATATCGCAACCCCAGATCAGCCAGAAAATATTTTTCCATTCTATCAAGGACTTTTTTCCCTTTGACATCATATCTTTTTGCTGCATAGATAATCATTGCACCTTCAAGTGCACGAATATAGTTATATACAGATTCAATTCCCAGCTTTCTCCCCTGGCTTTTCAGATAATCTGCAATCCGTTTGGCACTGAAAATCTGCCCGATATTATCCATTATGTATCTGAGGATTCTTTCAAGTAATTCAATGTCCCTGATGTTATTTCTTTCAACTACATCCCTGAGGATTACAGAATTATAGATACCTTTCAGATACTGTACCTTAATGTCATCTTCATCCGGCATTGCATGCAGTGCCGGAAAGCCCCCATATTTAATGTATTCCGTAAAACTTTCGTCGAAAGAATCTTCAATCTGATTAAACTCAATATATTCCCTGAACGAAAGCGGATAAAGTGAATACTCCATATATCGACCGGTCAAATATGTCGAAAGTTCACCTGAAAGAAGATTTGCATTTGATCCTGTTATATAAATGTCACAATCGACATCAACCAAAAAAGACCTGACTGCATTTTCCCATCCGCTGACCTCTTGTATTTCATCCAGCAAAATATATGTTTTTTTGTCTTTATCTATACTTCCGATAACATATGAATATAGAGAACTATAATTTTTGTATTCTTCATATTTAAGGCTTTCAAAATCCATATAAATAATGTTGCATGAATCTCCCTTTTTCTCTCTTATCTCATTCATAAGCAATTTAAGTACATATGATTTACCACATCTTCTTATCCCTGTTATTACTTTGATAACTGGTGTATCTATGGACTGAACAAGCTTATCTAAAATTAAATCTCTTTTATATAGCATAACAACCTCTAATTCTTGTATAGAAGAACTATTTAAATATTTCATCGCTTAGTTCTTTTATATCGAAACTATTTATAATAATATTATACTTCACGAAATAAAAATCAGCAATAGTTCTTTTATAAAAGAATTATGTACGGTATTTATGATTTAGTTCTCTTATAAAAGAACTAATATGCACTTATACTAACTTAATGAACAAGGATATACTCGGAAAAGCCCTTTACACAAAGATTTTTTTATACCATTCTAACTCTGTTTACCGAGTTGACTTAGCAAATATCTTCCATGGCATTGTTTATTTCATTTATGAATCGTTTGTCTGTCATTCCTTTTTCAGTCAATGTTAGCCATATACCAAGGACAGCTGCATTCCATCCCTGGTTTGCTTTTCCCGGCTCACCGGTTACGGTATTTATATGCTCATGGGTTGTTCCACCGGTTCCAAGTTCAAGCAGGGTCCTTTCTATCATTACCTCCAGACATCCTTCTGCCCCATGCAGGTAACATGGAATCAGGCACAACATATCATAAAGATAATACGAACCTCCCCATGCATATGCACCGGGAGTCGACCTTTCAAAAAATTCTTCCTCAAAACCCGGGATCAGGTGGTCTTCTTTGGTTAGATATGAACCATCCTTTCTGCAGGTTACTTTAAACCCGTAATCAGTCCGTGCTGTTTTGGTCATGAAATCATAATGCCGCTTAACTCTGTCATCAGGAAGCAAGGCTTTACCAAACAACATGATGGACATCAAGTCTCCTATAAGAGCATCAGCTGCATAGAATTTCTTTTTCGCACTCAGCATATAAAACCCGTTTTCATCATCAAAGGCTGCCCTGTAGTGTTCCAAAGCTTCTTCCGGGTCGATACTTGTATTAATATCAAGTTCCTTGAGAACCATCAGGGCAACGACCAGCAATCCCTGATTGTACGTAATTGGATCATTATCCTCAAAGGCCACAATGTCATACCAGCTTCTGAAAGTGGGTTTGCCATTTGTTCCTTTTACAAGGTATCTGTTATCAAGGGTGTTTTTTTCAATGAAAGAAACGGCATCATCCAACCTTTCATAGTTGATTCTTCCACCCTTTTCAATGATTCTCTTTGCCCAGATTACATACAAAAGCGCATTTTCGGCATATCTGTAACGTTCAGGATATACAGCATCAAATATCTGCTTTTCCGTATCAAAAGGCAGTATCATGCTCTGCCAGAAAGCATCCCTGGTATATTGTTTGTTGGCATAATCTATTCCGGGAACCAGCCAGCAATCACTGTATCCGGTCTCATTCTTTCGGTAGTGCATATAATTGGACGAAAACATAATTGAGTAAAACAGACTATTTCCCTCTCCGAAAGCTTCTGCAATTTTAGTGAACAGTTTTATCCTGAATGCCTTGAGATTACAGGAGGGAGTATTAAAAATATGGACTTCAAATGGTATGCTCCTGCTGTGGTAGTGGGGTTCAAACCTGATTCCACCGTCATGTGTATTGACTCCACTGTCCGATGAAGCAAGCAATACATATTTCTCTTCAGCATTGAACTCCTGTGTGCAGTAATTGTCATATACAGCCGGGTTGTCACAGAACATCACAGTTGTTTCATTGCCTTTGTCAACCGCTGCCATGGGTACTGCCTGCTTGGGCATGTCAATATGATGGTTGGTGGGGTCATGGGGACTCTGCCTCATAATTACATGTTTAGTTTCCGGTCCGTTGAACGAAAATGGTGTTCCGGTTACATATTCAGCTTTCAGGTAAACATAGTGAGGTTTGGGTTCGTCCATATCTGCAGATATCACAACCGCAGCTTTATCATGGGAAACAATTGTCCCTACAGTCAGAACATAGTCCTGACCATTGAAAGATTCGGAACCTGCTCTGTCCGTAGGCTCTCCTAGTTTATACTCTTCACATTTACCTTCAAAACATATACCAGCTGTATACAACATATCAGTATCCAATCACTTTTTCTGTTTCTTTTCTTTGGCAGCCTTTAGGATTTCATCCATGTTATCCCTGTTCATAGCTTTTGAATCGTTTTTAAATGCTTCAATCAGAATATTATGGTTTTCATTTTCCTCTTTTATATACTTGCTGTAAAGCTCTCCAAGGTCCGGTGTATTCATAACTGATTCAATAAAGCTCTGAATATCAGTTGAAACACTTTCCCATGAACCATACATTTCAGTTATTGCTTTATCAATTCTTGATTTTGTTATGGGCTTACCATTGACATAATGAGAATACAGTATTCCAATGATATCCGATAAATCATTTTTGTATTGACGACCTGATACCAGCTTCATTGCAACAAGATATTCAGCTGAAACTGTGCGTATTTCCAGTATATTTGAATACTTTTTATATGGTATTGAATATTGTACCAATTTTGGTGTATAGGAATCAGTCTTTATTACATCAGTGTTCAACCAACCATTCGGAAGATTGAATCTATCCCCTATTACATTGATGGCTTCTTTAATCACGGAAGAAGCATGTATAACTGCATCCATATCATAAGTCATATCACGAAAACCATAATTTATGAGAATTGAAGCACCTCCTACAAGAACAATTTCTGCAGTTATACTTTTCCTGCTGCGTTTCCTGTATTCCTTTGCAAGTTCCTTAAGATAATATTCAAGGTTTTCTTTTGTAAATGGCTTGTCATACGACATTACGAACCTCACATTCCACTATATTGAACTTCAGGAACTCCGGGATGGCTTTTGATAAAGCATTTTTCCTTATTTCTTCATTTCCTTCTGCAACCACCCTTGCATTGATGCTTGATGGATATACGGGGTGCTTAAGCTTTGTTTTTCGAATATCATTGTAGTTTTGGTAAGCAGGGATATCATTGACCCTGCACAAATAATCAACGGCAGCCAAAAGATATAAAGCTTCGTAATATCTTTTCATATTGAAGTATTCACGTATTCTGTCGGACTCTATGGTCTCAATGATGAAATCAATGTCACCTATATCCTTTATGCGGTGTTGAATATTGCTTGTGAATACCTGGTAATCCTGTTGATAAACATGATGTTCGGACTTCAAGGATTCTTTGGTTATCAATTCTTCCATCGTGATTTCCAGAACAAGTGAAAGCCGATATATTGTTTCGGCAGAGCACTTTCTCAAATCAGTTTTTTCACTGATTATATCCTTGAGTGTTGTATATGGAACACCACTGAGCTTTGAAAGTCTGTATGGTGTCATGTTTTTTTCTGCAAGCAGTTCATTAATGATCATTACTATATCCTCTGAAACAATTATAACGGTATACCGTAATATTTGCAATAATAGTCCAAGTGAAATGTTAGGAGCTGAATATACAAAATAAGAGTCAGGAACTTTTTACTGATTGCAAAAGATGATGAGCTGGGTAGAAAGTTACAGGACCTTGATTTGCTCGTAAAAAGGAGAGCTCCGAAAGGAACATCTTAAAACTCAAATCACCTATTCTTAAGATTGAATTCTATATTATAAATTTACATACATAAACAGCATTTAATCATCATAACTGAATCTTGATGCCCCCGGAATCTTTTCATTCTCATTATTAAGATACTCCTCAACTCCTAGATTATTCATTTTGGAAAAATAATTATCTATGAACTCTTCTATTGTAATACTACTGTCGTTTATAAAATCATATAGCATATCTCCGAATAGCATTTCAGCTTCCTGCATCGGAAGATAAGGATTGGAAGGACTTGGTGTCCTTCGATTAAAGTCATTTTGGATGTACATATTGATAACTTTCTCATTTCCCAGTGGTATTATACTACCCTGTTCAAAGGATTCACGAAGATATTGTGCAAACTGCTCTCTTCGTATATTTCTTTCTTCATTTTCCTCTTCAGTGTGGAGCGGTGTATTATACTTATAATTACCTTCAAGCCACCATCTGCCCACCAGGCCAACAGCATAGTATAACCTCATACCATTGTCATCAATCGGTTCGGATGTCCACTTGATATCTTCCTCAGGAAGTGCTCTGACATATTCATAAGACTCGTCAAATTCGACAAACCAATCACTAAGGCCATACATTCCAATTATTCTTCCTTTATTGGTTGCGAGAAAAGTATTGATGAATAGATCCAATGTGCGTTTTGGGTCATGAACTCCGAGAGGGACATATAAGTGCATTTTTGTATCATTTGATATATATTCAGTACTGTTCTTCGACAATTTGCCTGAAGTTATACCCTCCTGTAATCCATTAAATGAACTTACATATGTAAACAGATTTCCTTCTTTCCAAAGTGAGTTTCTTGGTTTTCCCGGATAAGATAACTCTGTTTTAATGATTCCGGAGTCTGACAAATATCTGATTTTTGCCAGAAAATCAGGGACATCTGCATTTATGATTGAATCTTCAAAACGATTGTTTTTTTCATTCCAAACAACAATACCGTCGCCACCGATATATTGATTGTTTACTATCATTCCATATGCTTCAATTATATCCCTTAAGTTGTTCAAAACATATTTTCTGTCTGTATATATGGCTGCAAAATCTTCATTCGTTTTATATTTATCATTCACATCCTCAAGAAGCTCTATAAGGTCATCAACTGATTCTGGTATTTTGTAATTATTCTCAATCATTATATTTTCTGAGTAATATCTTCTGTCAAGTGAATATGAAAAGCCCAGGGGCAGATACCATATTATTCCGTTTTTGTCTTTGAGAGATTCTATAACAGCTGTTGGTAAGCTGTTGAATGTCTCATTCTCTTTTAGAAACTCATTCAAAGGATAGAAGCTGTCTTCCCTGTGACCAATACTGTCCAAAGGGTTTTTATGATATATCAACAGACCATCGAGTCCTGCCGGAGATATGCCTTCCGAAAAAGTATATTTGCCGTTTACTATTTCAATATCTATACCAAATTCTTCCATTACAACATCAGGAAATGTATCAAGGACAACATCCTGCAGCTTTTTCCCATAAATTTTGAGAATAGGTTGATCGCTAGTTACATTAGCTTGAGTTTCTGAAGGATTCTCAATATTCAGATTTGGTTCACTTTCACAAGATGGTAGTGCAATAATGACCGCAAGTAATAATATCATGATAAATCTTTTCATAATTCCTCCAATGTATTTGTTTTATATTTCCTAGTTGTTTGCCGTCAGGTATATTTTAAAAGTTGTTCCCGCTCCGTCTTTTGTAGTAACTGTTATTGTTCCTTTGTGCTCTAGAACAATTTCTCTGGCTATGGATAAACCAAGACCAACGCCACCGCTTCGGTTTCTTGAAACGTCTCCCCGATAGAACCTATTGAATATTTTTCCTAGGTTCTCTTTTGGGATTCCGGTTCCACTATCAGAAATTGATACTGAAACGTCATCGCCTTCCCTTTGTGCTGAAACCACAATTTGGCTCTTATCCGCTGTATAATTAATGGCATTGTCAATGAATATCCTTATGCATTGTTTAATTCGGCTACAATCTCCGCTTATAATCAGCCCATCACTAATTTCATCTTTCACTAAATGCCGGTTTTTATCCAAAATACGGGTTTCCCTTACAATATCTGAGAGAACATTAGATAAATTGAATCTAGTCTTCTCGTACTCGATTGTATTAGCATCAGTTGAACTTAAAAAGAGGAGACCGTTTGTCATTTTCTTCATATTATTTGTTTCTGCCGCTATTGCTTCTATTGATTCGTCAAGGATATCTTCATCTGATTTCCCCCATCGTCTTAGCATATTGGCATAGCCATCAATTACTGATATCGGAGTTCTAAGTTCATGTGAAGCATCTGATAAGAATTGACGTTGTCTATCATAAGCTTGTTGAATCCGATCCAGCATATTATTGAAAGTGACACATAAATCTTTCAGCTCATATTCTACGTCATCGATATCAAGTCTTAGACTCATGTTTTTTTCATTGATGTTTTCTGAAAGAATAGTAAGATCCTTAATTGGTTTCAATGCTTTTTCAGTCTGTTTTCTTCCAAAAACCAATAAACCGATCATTGCAGCAGAATATATTCCTAAAAGATATACTGCAGTCAAAACAAAAATCGTTCCTATTGACGTTCCTTCCAGATAATTCCCTATATTGAAGTTTACAAAAAATATTCCTTTTCCTTCCTCCGGGGGTAAATCAACTGTTATCAGCATAGTTCTGTTCCTAACAAAGGTCAGGAGTCTTGAAATCAATGTATTGGAGGTTATCTCTTTTCCAGAGGGTATAATTACGCCCGTGGTTTCTGCATACTTATAGACTGTTTTGTTATAGTAAAGTATTCCCTTGGACAATATATGATCTTTATAAACTCTTAATATGTATTCTTTGTCAAACTCCTGAGACCTTCTCATCATCGGATAGTAGACACCGGAAAAATCATTTTTTATATCCCTGAAAATATAGTGGTTATATATCAAAATGAAACCAATGAATAATATTATAAATATGACCGTGATAATCACTGCATATCTTTTTATCAGATTTCGGCTAAGTGATTTTTTTCTCTGCTTATTCATCAGCCTCTTCCTTTCTGATTATATATCCGAAGCCTCTTGCTGTTTTAATCATTTCAATATCAAAGCGCTGGTCGATTTTACTTCTCAGATAAGAAATATACACATCAACAATATTGGTTTCCCCAATGAAATCAAATCCCCATACGTTTTCAATTATTTCATCCCGACCTAAAACAGTCCCTGCATTTTCCAGTAGAAACACAAGTAATTTGTACTCTGTTCCGGTTAATTCAATTTGAGTTTCTTTATATTTAACGTTATGACTCTTTTTATCTACGGTCAGCTCACCATTTACCAGTTGGGGATTTTCCTTTGTACTCTTATTTCGTCTGTTTATTGATCTGATTCTTGCAAATATCTCCTCAATGGCAAAAGGTTTTGTTACATAGTCGTCTGCTCCGGCATCAAGTCCGGTTACCTTATCTGCAATGTCACCCTTGGCAGTAAGCATTATTATTGGGATTTCTGATTTCTTCCTAATTCTTCTGCAAAGCTCGATACCACTCATATATGGCAACATAAGATCCATTATTATCAGGTGAAATGAATCATTGTTTGCTGAATCAAAACCACTGGAACCATCATATGCAACAGAAACATCATAACCTTCATGTTCTAGTTCAAGCTGGAGGAACCGTGCAAGTTTTATATCATCTTCAACAAGTAATATCTTTTTCATTTCAGTCCCTCACATTAATCCTAAGTACACCGTTGGAGTCTTCCTCAACTTCATACTCCTTGTCTGCTGTAATAGTATAATCAGAAGTTTTTCTGACCAAACTGACTGTTCTCCTTATATCTTTGTTTGAAATAAGTATTTCAAGGTTGAAAATAATGACTACCAATAAAAAAACACCGCCTGCAATGACTGAATATTTAAGAATAGATTCAAAAGTTCCATTCCGGTATAGCAGATATCCAAGGATTAGCAACAACCATAAAGGCATTCGTATAAATGTTGTATTCTTTCCTCTGACTACCAGCTTGTATTGAATTGTACCTATAAGCCATTTAAGAATTCTTGAAATAATCGATTGATTCCATCTGTTATATTTCTCTATAGCTTTCTCAGGATTCACATTTGATTTACTAAGTAGCTTCTCAGCCTTTTCATAATTAATACCGGTTTTTTTCATGACTAGCTTTATATCAGCAATTTTAGTGGAATCTTCCATAATATCCTCCAGAATTTCTTAGTTATATTCTATACTAAAAAAGTTAGTGATATCTTGGAATTGCATTAGAAAACAATTAATTAGCAGAACCATAATTATGGTTTGTCTTACTATTTATTTTTAATATTTACATCAATAAATCTGATTCCATTGAGTGTTGTACTCGACTATCGGCATTCTTTTTCTTATTCTCTCAGAGCTATCCCTGTAGTAATCTTCCTGCCAGGCGTTCAGGGATGAAAAATCCCACATCTTGTTTATTCCGACATGGACTATCATTTCCCTCAGGATAAGGAACTGAGGTATAAACTCCATCATCCTTGAATCTATCCTTGCAACGCTGTTGTAACCTTCCATGAAGTTTTCCATGAACTCATCTGCCTTTTTTATCCTAAGGTCAATGGAGTCGTTGCAAAACACATAAAGTGTATAGTATAGCTGGATTGCAATATCCTCAACATACCAGCTCTTCTGGCATTCGTCGAAATCAAACAAGGTTATGTTGCCCTTGTCAAAAAAGAAATTCCCGATGTTTATATCACCATGTATAAGTCCGAAACTATCGCCCTGTTTCGGTATATTCTCTATAACCTCTATTTGTTTCCTTATGGATGTCAGTTTTCCCGTTTCTTCCTCAGATATGAACTGTTGGTAGTTTTTAAGATAATAATTGTCCTCCCAGGTTATCCTTTTGTTACTCTTCTTCGGAAATGTCCTTGAAGCATTGTGTAGTTTCCCCGTTATGAATCCGAGTTTTCCAAAAACATCCGGACTTTGCAGATACTCAGGATATTTCATGTGTCTTCCGGGGGCTTTCTCGAATGATGTCACATAGTAAGTGTCTTTACCATCAGTTATCTCTTCAAGATACCTATCATCAATTGATGCAATCGGCATGGACGCGGGAACATTATTCTTTGAGAGATGAACTATGAAATCAAGTTCACTTTCCACCTGATCCATGGTTCTTGTAGATGCACTTGTTATCCTCAGGATATATGACCTGTCTTCATGTTCATATTCATATATAAAGTTCTGGTAACCACCTTCGATTTTACTAAGATTGCTGTAAGTGGTTCCGAACTTGTTTGCCGCAATTGATGCTATGTGTCTGCTTGTGTCATGTCTACTCATGTTTCTTGATACTTATATTGCCCTTCTTGTCTGCCTCAGCTTTTATTCTATAACTGTTAACATGAAAGACACAACTGAACTCCCCGAGTTTTTCCAAATATGACTTTTCAAATTCAAACCCTGCCCAGCCTGGTTTTTCCGGCCTGATGCCCAGGAAGTCTTCAATAAGCAAGGTTATAGGGGCACTTGCCCAAGGGTGACAAAGGCTTGTGTTCCATTTATATTCCTTGTCCCACACTTCAAAGCATGTGGTTGCATCCTGTTTAAGCATTGTTCCCCAGGAAAACCTGTCATCCGATGTAATTAATTCAAAGGCAAGGTCATGCCGGTTGTTCATGCAAAGAGCCTTGAGAAGGAAGTATGAAATATATACACCGCAGTTTAGTCTCTTTTCTTCAATCATCTTTATGATGTCAGGTATGCTTTCATCCGGAGCCACACCGAAGTAGAGCGGAAGTATATTTGAATGAAGTGCCGTATGACTGCTTTCAATGGTATCTGTAAACAGTTTCTGTTCCTTGTCATAAAAGGCCTCCAAATATGCATCAACTGTTCTTTGTGTATCATATTTTCTTTCCATCCCCAATATGTCATATATCTTATCCATGGACTTGAGCCCACAAATGTAGAACACATTGGCTACGTTATGGGTTCCCGTGGTCTTGCCTCTTTCAAGGTCATAATCATATCCATCTGAAAAGTCATATGGATTCCTGGGCCAGTCAACCAAATGAAGATCATCCGTATCATCATAAATGAGACCGTCTTTGTCATATTGGATATAGTAGTCCATCATTGTTTCACAATTCGGTAGCATCTCCCGTAGGAAATCCTTGTCACCGCTGTGTTTGTAATAGAACAGAAGGTTGAGCGGGAATTGGAAGGAATAGTCTATCAGGCTGTTTATATAGTGATTCAATGTTGTTGTCTGTATCGAGTTTACATAGTATGTGGATTCCCCGAAGCCCCTCAGCGCTCTTTTCATGATTGAAAGATCACCTGTAAGATAGAAATGGCTTTGTCCTGTTATTGTCATATCTCCGAGATAAAGTCCCTTTTCCCTTGTAGGACAGTCCAGATATCCTTCCTGTGTTCCGGTTCTTACCCCGTTCTTGCAGATGTCCCATATGCCGTTATATCTTTCATTTTCTGAATTGAAATTTGTGCTTTCATAATCGAAAGGGTAGTTTCTGGCAATCATACGGACATTCCTTACAGAAACTCCTGAGGGAATCCTTAGTTCCATATATCGAAATGCCATATAGTCAAAGTATTCGGGCCACTCCCAACCTTTTCCCGAAAGTGTAAACGTTTGTCTGTAGAAGCAGTTGCATCTCATGTCATATCTTGCATGTCCGTCTTCGCTAAGTTCCTCCGCACATAATATTTCTATTACATCACCCTTTTTACCCTTTGCTTCAAACATTGGGTTACCGGTGTATTCACATCCCAGATCGTAAAGAACCGAGCTGTCTTCAAGGATTTTTGATGAGACCGGCTCAACCTCATAAAACTGCAGTCTTTTTGATTCCTGGAGTCTGAAGATGTGGTCATTGTTTCCTTTTTCTTCCGCAGGTTCCCATTTATCATCATTGAAATCCGTGCGATTCCAGCCATACTCCCATACATTGGCGTCAAAATGCTCAAGATACTGAGTCCTGTATGCAATGATATCCCCTCTTCCGTAAGCTGCTGTCAGTCTGCACTTTGTTTCTTTATCGGTAAATGCAATAATCTCCTCATTGCAAATAACTTCAGCAATAAATCCTGTTCTGAAATCACCTCCCGGAGAAACCCTGTTGAGCTCCCCCTGGTAATAGAGGTGTGCCCCAATTATGTTTTTGCCCGGGCTGCAATGTTCGGTAATTTCAATCTCCAGATATCCAAATGCAAAATGATATGAAGCCGCAGGCCCCATATCCACAAAAGTACCGTTTACATAAATCCTGGCAATATCATCCGCAGCATACCTTAGAATAACCTTCCCGTCCGTATATTCAAAAGGAAGTCTGAAAAGGGTGTGCCTGTTCCTGTATTCATCCGGATGTTCCGGATTCTCCTGATTGAGTCTTCCCATTTTCCTGATATCCAAGGGTTGCTTGTCCCTGTACATGCCGTGTACAACCCACTTGCCTTTTGAAAAAGCCATATCGCACCTCCACTACCCCTTGATAATACCAAAATTACTGCACACCGTGCAGTAATCCCAGAGGCAAATATCAACTTTTTGCTCTTCACCCTTCGGGTGAAACGCAAATTTGTGGCAATTAGTTGCTTTTTTGCTCTACACCCTTCGGGTGAAGAGCAAAAATGGGATTTGTGCTATAATCGGGGCATGGTTTTATGGGGTGGATTCAAAGAGGAGATTGACAGGGAGACGGGCAGGCGGCTGATTCGCATTACAGACGGAGAAGCGTTCTGCTATCCTATGTATTTCTTTATTCCATCTGTAACGAATGATGAGAGGTATATTGTTTATCATCGTACGGATGAACATGAGATTCAATTGTATTCTACTGAACTGTCAACAGGCAAGGTAACGAGACTCACGGATTCTTCATATCCTGATACACAGTGGAGGCCCTGGTGCTCAATGACTCCCCCCGGTGTTCTTGACCACAGGAGTGTTCTTAATCCTGTTACGAATGAAGTATTTTTCTTTGACGGTAACACCTTAATGAAGACTCCGGTTGACAGATCAGATCCCAAAAAAGTTTTTACTATTCCTGACGACAGGTGTCCCATCGGACAAAACTGCATTACACCTGACGGCAAATGGTTTGCATATATTCATCACGATGGTAAAACATATAAAGAAATTGCCAAAAGCCGCGACTGGAGCATTTATTATCCCTCACGTACCAAGTCATTTGAAACAGTTGCGGAAGCTTACAACCTGGAGAC
>Ga0180436_10004100_pt1 | contig 13201 bp, 13 predicted proteins | sample SS_ome_2_FD_132434 | JGI IMG/M metagenome (GOLD analysis project Ga0180436, IMG submission 132434) | Hypersaline lake sediment archaeal communities from the Salton Sea, California, USA - SS_3_S_2 metaG | ecosystem: Environmental > Aquatic > Non-marine Saline and Alkaline > Hypersaline >...
CTCAGGTATGTCTGGGAAAAATGGCTTTTCACCCGCTCCTTGATATTGACTGACTTGCCAATGTAGAGCAGCTTACCGTTTGCATCGTAAAAGTAATAAACTCCGGGTGACCTGGGTAGATTGTTTACTTCCTCTGCATCGAGCAGGACAGGTAATGAGGGTGCCTTGAAGATAAGATCGCATGCTGATGCTATCTCTTCTGCTTCATGAATCTGTGAAATTGACTGAAAAAAACGCCACACAACCACGGCATCATCCATGGCTCGATGGCGGTTATCTACACTGTAACTGAATCGCCTGATAATGTGATTCAGGCTATGGCGCGTGAATTGAGGAAACAGATGACGACTAAGCTTAACCGAACAAAGCACCCTGGGTTTGAACTGTAACCCACAGCGTTTGAATTCTGCCTTGATAAAACCCTGATCAAAGCGCGCATTGTGCGCAACAAACACGCGATCATCAAGCAGGCCCAACAGTTCCTCTGCCACCTGCTCGAAGGCCGGGGCTGCTTGTAAGTCTGTATCACAGATGCCCGTCAACTGGTTAATTTTAGGAGGAATGTTAACACCAGGCTGAATCAAGTTTTGCCAGCGGTCAACCAACACGCCATCATCAACCAGTAATACGGCAACTTCGATGACTCTGTGATATTTGGGACTGCCGCCGGTCGTTTCAATATCGACGATGGCCAGCTTATCCGGGAACCCCGGAGACAGTCGGGTTACTGAGGTTTCCAGCCAATCGAGCTGAGGCATCGCAGTAAACACTTGTCTTTACTGCAGTGTATTTTGAACCAATTGGTTAACGTTGAGCCTGGCGCCCAGGTGAGACAGCAAAAGATACAGTCCACCCAACTTGCGATGTAAAAACAGAATATCCGTTGGCGGCAGCCGCGTATATCGATGTTCAAACCTGAGCTTCATGAGTTTGTCCATCATCAACTCGCTTAACTGACTGTGCCTGAAATCGAATTCACCCTCATGCCTGATCGGCATCGTCACGGTCAGAAGAAGATCAACGATGGCGTCCTGGTAATTTTTATCATCTTCAACAGCGGTATAACCGAGTTCGATCGCAGAATGCAATATTGCCTGCTTATCACCGACCAGGCAGGCATCAAACATTTGCATCAGTTTGTCGCGACTTGATCGAGAATATCTGCGCGTAGCTCCAAAATCGAGCAACTGAATTCTTCCCGTTTTTTCAGCGTAAAGGTAATTGGCAAAATTTGAATCCGTCTGTACAAGACCGTACTGAAAGACTTCTCTGAGCGCGAGCTCGAGTAATGCCTTACTGACATGCTGTCGTATTTGAGCACTTCTATCGTACAGTTTATCGATAACCTGTCCGTCCAGAAAGGTGGTGGTCATGACTTTATCGTTGCTTAATTCATCGATAACTTCAGCCAGCTCGAAGCGTTCATCATCAGCGACAAAGCTGGCGAATGCTTTCAAAAAAGCCGCTTCACTTTCGTAATCTGCCTCCGCATGCAGTTGCAATCTTGCATCTTCGATCAGAGGTGCAATATCGACATCAGAGGGAATCATTTTGAACAAGTTAAGCAGCATAGTGATGTTGTTGATATCACTGTCGATACTCTGTTTGACACCAGGGTACTGAAGTTTTATCGCAACATGCTGGCCATTGGTTAATTCTGCAGAATGAACCTGACCAATAGATGCTGAGGCTACTGGACCGAAAGTGAAACGTTTGAAATGATCCTGCCAGTTGCTGCCGAGGTTTTCAGTCATTACATCAGCAACCTGCAACATGGGCATTTGATGTGCGTCATTTCTCAGCCTGGAAAAAACTTCAGTCACTTGTTTGGGAAGCAAAAAGCCAACGTCCATCGACAACAGTTGGCCGACTTTCATGGCTGCACCGCGCATTTCTGCCAGTTTCTCGGAAATCCTGTCGGCATTTTTTGGCGTCAGTACCAGGTCTGCCAATGCCGGCCTGGAACCTGACAACAGGGTCTTGCTGCCCTCGTAAAGCATGTTGCCTGCAAGAGAGGTAGCAAGACCGCCGATTTTTGCCATACGGCCAAGTCTGGAATGAGGTAATGAAGATTGTTGAGCCATGGTAATGTCCTGTTGATAACCGAAACAGTAGCTTCAGATTATTTTTTTGTCAAATATTTGTCTAAGACAATATTTAGACTATAATCTTCCAACATGACAGCACTGCAAACTCAAAATTCAACAGCCTTGCATTCTATCCAGATAGTTTCGCAAAGGACTGGGCTCAGTAAAGACGTCATACGTGCCTGGGAGAAGCGTTACAATATTGTCATGCCGCAACGCCATTCCACCGGACGCCGACTATATTCCGACGAAGATATCCGACGCCTGTCCTTGCTGCACAAGGCAACGCGCACGGGCAGGAGAATCAGTGACGTCTCCACTCTGTCTAATCAAGACCTTGCACAACTCCTGGCAGATGATCATGCCTCATCAGTGCTACACCACTCTGCAACATCGCTATCTTCCGAGTACGATGAGTTTCTTCAGCCACTCATATACAGCATTCAGCATCTCGATGAAGCTGGTATTTATGAAAGCCTGGTCAATGCTTCCACGTCGCTGTCCCAGCTTGTATTTTTTGAGCAGGTTCTCTCCAGGGCACTTATTCATATAGGTGAATCCTGGAAAAAGGGTGAATTAAGAATCGGCCACGAACATCTCGCCACCACCCAGATTAAACGTTTCCTGCTAAACCTGCTTGACCGTGAATTACCTGTTGGCCCCGGGCTGCTGGTCACAACTCCGGTTGGGCAGCGGCACGAACTTGGGGCTTTGATGGCAGCCATCATAGCGGCCATGGATGGCTGGAGGTCACGCTACATGGGACCTGATATGCCTGCCACGGAAATTGCTGCCTCTGCAGTAGCTTCCGATTCCAGGGGAATTCTGCTGAGCCTGGCAAGCCGGGCCGATGAAAAACAGCTTAAGCAGGAAATCACCATGCTCGCACATACACTTCCCGATGATCTGTTTATTATCTTGGGCGGTCACAAGGCACATCATTACGCTGATTTATTTTCCGGGATGAATGCATACTTTTGCAGTGATCTGAGATCACTGTCTGAAACGCTTGAGGGCCTATAACATGAAACGCCTACACCCATCCACTCACAAACGCAGCCAATACGGATTGGAATGGCGTATTCTCAAACAAACTCCGGTTGCCTTTTTACTCAGCGGTATCATGGTTTACATCACCAATGCATTGGCTCACTGGCTGCTGGTCGCTGAAACGGCCGCACTCCAGCTGAAGCAAACAGAGTTTATCAACATCATTTCCATATCCGTTTTAATTACCCTCTGGACGGCTATTTTCACCGTAGCCATCGGAGCATTCGCTGTCTACATCATGAAGGGTCCGGTCTATACCGCCGACAGTCTGGAGTTAATTGATTCTGATCATCCACTGGACAACAGCAAAAAACAGGAACATTGAGATGCAGGCTAATCTTAAAGAAAGAAATCAACAAAAAATTTTAATGAATATTAAAAAGGCTGACGATCAAGCCTGTTGGGAATGGCTGGGCCAGATTTCTCACAGTGGTTATGGTCGTATCATGTTGAAAGATGAACTGGGCAACAAAATGCATAGTGCTCACAGGGCCAGCTATGAGTTATTTATCGGTGAAATTGGTAAAGATGACATCATCATGCAGTCTTGCGGTAACCGGATATGCGTGAACCCGGCCCACCTGATGAAGAAACAAAATCCTTGACCCCGTAGTTCACCCTCAATCCGGGGTGTCATTGGATTCCTTATTTTCAGAATCCTTTTTTTTCACCTTGGCATCATCCGGTATCAGGTCTTCGTCATCATCCATCAGAATACGGAATCCTGGCCCTTCCATATCTTCAAACTGACCAGACTTGATTGACCACAAAAACAGGCCTACAGCAATAATAACGAGAATTGCGGCGAGCGGTATTAATAGATAAAGCGTAGACATGAGTTGATCCCATCAGTTCAGAAATAATTAATTCTTTCTCAATCTTAAAGCGTTAACAACCACAACCAGCGAACTGGTAGACATACCCAGCGCAGCCATCCAGGGAGCGATCATACCCGAGGCAGCCAATGGCAGGGCCAGAAGATTATAACCGAGAGCCCAACCGAGATTTTGCTTGATAATGGTCAATGTTTTTCGGGCCATGGAAACACCTCTCACCAGGTGATCCAGCTGTTCTGACAACAACACCATATCAGCACTGGCATGCGCCAACTGGGTTCCGGATCCCATTGCAAAGGAAACATCGGCACCGGACAATACCGGCGCATCATTGACACCATCGCCAACCATGGCGACCACGCCACCATCTGCCTGCAACTGACGAATATATTCGAGTTTCTGCTGGGGTGTTTTTGCATAAAGGTATTCTTCGATATCCAACTGTTGTGCCGTGTTGCTGACCGCTTCTTTGGCATCACCACTGAGCAGTGCTACCTTGATACCGGAACGCTTCAACTGATTGATCACATCCGCAGCCTGTTCACGAATTTCGTCTTCCAATTCAAAGACCGCCAGCCATTGATTACCCCGGCACATACCGACGCTGGTAACGGTACTGTGAATTTCAAAGCCTTGCGGATCACCGGCCAGTTCCGAGACAAAAGGCAGGTTGCCTATACGATAGACTTCACCTTCAATGACGGCTTCAACACCTTTGCCCGGCGTGGAAATCAATGAATCGATAGCCAGAGCCGCCGGTTTATCTGCGGCCTTGTTCAGCACCATGGCCACGGGATGTTCAGATCGGCTTTCTAGCAATGCCGCCAGTTGCAATGCCTGTTCTTTTGACATGCTGTTGAATGTTTTTACATCAGCCAGATGCAAACGCCCCTGAGTCAGCGTTCCGGTTTTATCAAAAACAAAATGGGTGGCTTTCGCCAGCGTTTCCAGTGCATGACCGCGCGTTGTGACAAGACCAGTTCTGGTTAATGTACCTGTTGCCGCGGTAATCGCCACGGGCGTGGCAAGCGACAAGGCACAGGGACAGGTCACCACAAGCACCGATAAAGTGATCGCAAACGCATGGGCAGGATCATGCTGCCACCACCAGTAGGCAACAGCTGCTGCAATAAGCAGAATCGCAAACACAAACCATGCCGCGACACGGTCAGCAAGACGTGCGATGGAAGGTTTTTCTGTCTGGGCACGGTCCAGCAAACGTACAATACCGGAAACCACGGTATCTTCGCCAACGCGGTCAACTTCCATGGTCAGCGGACTTTCCACGTTAACACTGCCACCGGTCAGTTCATCACCGATGTTTTTCAGACAGGGCATGCTCTCGCCGGTCAAAAGGGATTCGTCCACCGAACTGACACCTTCAATAACATGACCGTCTATGGGAACCGTTTCTCCCGGTTTTACCAGCAGCACATCACCCGGACTTAATTCATCCACTGAGACGATATCTTCATTGCCATCCTTGATACGCGTAGCAACCGCTGGCAACAGGCGAATCAGTTCTTCGGCAGCCTGGCCGGCACGATGCCTTGCCCCCATTTCCAGGAACCGGCTGGTTAACAGGAAAAAGGCAAACATGCAGACCGAATCGAAATACACATCCGGTCCGCCAAATATCGTGGTATAGACACTGGCGCTATAGGCACCACCGATAGCCAGCGCCACCGGTACATCCATGCCCAGTTGCTTACTTTTAATGTCGCGCCATGCGGTGACAAAAAAACTTTTGGCTGAATAGAAGATAACCGGTGTTGCCAGGAACATACTGATCCAGCGAAAGAAGTCGCGCATGCCTTCATCGACACCGACATCATAGTCCATCGCATACAAGGCAGCCGCCAGCATCATCACCTGCATGGCACCCAGCCCGGCGACAGCCAGCCTGCGAAGTGCCAGCTTGCGTTCTTTTTTGTAGATTTCTTCCTGACGGGAAGTATCAAAAGGATGGGCGATATAACCAATTGCAGAAATCGCCCTGAGGATATCGCTCAGTTGCAGCTGCGAATCATCCCAACGCACGCGGGCACGATGCGTACTGTAGTTGACCTGAAACTCGAGTACACCCGGCAATGCTTTTACATGACGTTCGTTAAGCCACACACAGGCAGCACAGGTTATCCCTTCAAGAATCAGTGATGCGGTTTTGACGTTGGCGTCATCGACTTCGACAAAATTCTGTTGCAGCTTTTCCTGATCGTAAAGATCAAATTTTTCCAGTTGCTCGGGAATCAAGTCTTCAGGTCTTCGTGATGGACCCTCTCGATGCTCATAGAAACTTTCCATGCCACCATCGACAATCGCCTGCGCCACGGCCTGGCAACCATGACAGCACATATCCCGGTCTTCTCCCTTGATCACAACATGATAATGGGAGCCTTGCGGCACTGGCAGGCCACAATGAAAACAGGAATGTTGAGCGTTATCTGACATCGGAAATTACAGGTTATTGATCAAGTGATCTTTTAAATACGACAAGATCATTTGTTAGATCCTTCGCCTCAACAAAGTCATCATAGGCAGCAACAAGAAAGGCACGCGGGTCAACCAGGTATAACGGGGCACCTCCCACTTCGGCCGCAGCCTGTAAAAAGTTGACAGTAAATATCGCCCAGATAGGACGAGTGAGTAAGGCAATTTTCATATCGGGATTTTCGGCCTGCAGCATTTTAACAAAAGCCTTATCCGCGTTATAACCGAGTACCAGCAAACGCTGCATGGGCAGCTGATCCTGTTTTTCATTAACAACCGTGCGCGTGGTTTCAATGTACTGCACGCAGGTTTCATCACATTCGGCATCAGCAAGAATGACATAGCTCCAGTGATTGCGCAGCCAGCTGGCGGGCATGGCTTCGCCGCCGACATCAACCAGTACCATGTCCACTAAAGGGCGTGGTGGCGTGACACTGGTTGTCGCATCCGACAGTGAGGCATTATCACAGCCTGAAAAAGACAGAAAAATCACCAGCAGTAAAAAAATTCTCATCATGTAAAGTCTTTGATTTAAGTGATGGATGTTGTGATTAATTCATTCATCAATGTTTCAGTATTGATATAGCTTGCCACTGTTTTTGTATCCTGACTCTCAAGCCAGGGTACGATACCCAGACATTGTACCGGCAGATAATGCTTTAAGGTTTCAATATTTTCATCGACATTCATCATTTCCGGCTCAATTTGTGTCCCGATCCAACCAACAACACGACATCCTGCTGCCTGAATTGCCTGCAAGGTCAAGCGCGCATGGTTGATACAACCCAGTTTTAGCCCCACGATCAGAATTACCGGCAGGTTCATATTCACTGCAATATCTGCCACATCCTGCTGTTCATTTAGCGGTACCAGCCAACCACCGGCACCTTCAACGACGACCAGGTCAGACTGTTTTTTAATCTCGTTTAATGCAGTTTTTATGGATTGAAAATCAATCGTCTTGTTAACCTGTTGAGCTGCGATATGCGGTGCAATGGCTGGTTCGAATAACCAGGGATTGATCAATTCATAAGGCAACGCTTTTGTCGACTGTTGACGAATAAGTTGCGCATCCTCATTAACTGTTTTGCCATCAATTTCAAAGACTCCGGCAGCAACAGGTTTCATACCATTCACACGCAAGCCCTGTTGCTGCAAAGCCTGCATCAAGCCCAATGTCAGCAGTGTTTTACCGGCATCGGTATCCGTTCCTGTAATAAAGACCGCAGGCATTAACGTCCCCTCAGCAGGTCTATGGGGACATGCACTTCGCCATTGACCGTCATCTGTTTTAGTTGTCTGGGACGCCAGGCATGGCCGTAAACCACTTCATAGGTTGCAGGCAGACGTCCATCGACACGGTACTGTTCATAAGCGTTTTCCATTGCCTGCCAACGCTGTTTCCCGGTCATACCGCGCGGCCGGTCACTGGCGGCATTGTGAGCACCCAGCGTCTTGAGATCCTTGACCAGCCCAGACACTTTTTCATAGGTCAACGTCATGCGTTCAGCATCCATCACCGGGTCTGCAAACTGGCTGCGTACCATCATGTCGCCAATATCATGCATATCGATAAACTGGCTGGTACGTGGCCTGTCTGTACTGTCGGCAAGCGCCCACGACTGCCTTAACTCTTTTAGCGTGTCAGGCCCGAAGGTGGAAAACATCAACAGTCCTTCCGGCTTTAATACACGCATGAATTCTGCGAATGTGTGCTGTAAATCCGTACACCATTGAATGGCCACATTGGAAAAAACCATATCCACGCTCTCATTAGCCAGCGGCAACTGCTCAATATCCGCGCACAGACAGCCCGGCCTGCGCAGCCAGCGCCCCTGCTTTCTCGCCTTTTGAAGCATGGGCAAGGCAAAATCCAGTGATATCACTTTTGCCTCTTTATAACGATTGAGCAAGCCCGCACTGCAGTGACCGGTACCAGCGCCAGCGTCCAGTACAACTGCAGGTTTGGCCTTGATGTAGTCAAGACGCTCGAGCATACGATCACCGATTTCCCGCTGCAATACAGCTACCTGGTCATAGCCTGCTGCCGAGCGTGAAAACGCCTTGCGCACCTGGTGCTTGTCTACCGGGTTAACTGGATGGTTTTCACTCATACCTGTTGCTCCAGTTCCAGCAGTGATGCCAATACCTGCTCAAAGTGCGAAAGAAACGGCACATGTGCGGCACCATGGATAACCTGTGAGCTTGCGAACGGCATCATTTTCCTTATCTCATCGGCTGCACAGGCCGGTGTTAAGGTATCCCTGTTGCCATAAAGCCAGTGCACCGGCACATCGATAGCTTGCAGCGATTCACGCAGGTCAGTGTGACGTAAAAAGCCAAGCCCTGTTTGCAGCGCATGAAAAGTCGCTGATGGACGTTCGGAAAAACCGCTGCGCAACTGTTTTAAAAGATCACGGGCATTGTCACAGCCTTGAATCTGCAATGACAGAAAACGCGTCAACGTGCTTTTGACATCTGCTTTAAGACTCTCTGAAAACTGCATCAGGGTTTGATGCGGCATGGCACACTGCCAGTCATCACGCTGCATGAATGAAGGCGTTGCTGTCATCATGAACAGGGCACGTATGTTTGTGATGTTATTCAGCACTGCCTGTAATGCCAGTAATCCACCGAGAGACCAGCCCAGCCAGATAGCATTGACTGGTACAACAGCAGCAATCGCATCAGCCCAGTCGTCAAGCCCAGTATTTTCTGTATCTGACAGAGTGCTGAAACCATGCCCGGGCAAGTCGACACAGGTCACTGTGAAGTGCTGATCCAGCTCATCTATAACAGGTTCCCATACCGCCGAATTCATACCCCAGCCATGCAGCAAAACCAGGTCACTACCCTTGCCATGGGATTCATGCCAGAGCTTCATGCGTGTACCTCATCCCTGTTCAAATCACTCTGGTTCAACTGGCCCAGGGCCTCCAGCAAACGGTCAACCTGCTCTTCTGTGTGAGCTGCTGAAAAGGTAATGCGTAAACGCGCTGTGTTTTTGGGCACAGTTGGCGGACGTATCGCGGTAACCAGGATGCCCTGTTGTCTCAACTGTTGCGACCATGAGACAGCCTGCTGTGATGAACCGGCCAACAATGGTTGGATAGCCGTCGATGAATCCATCAATGACAACCCCAGTTGTGATGCTCCCTGTTTGAAGCGCTCAACAAGCGAAGCAAGCTTTTCACGGCGCCATGCCTCAGTTGCAAACAGTTTCAATGCCGCACTGGCAGCAGTCGCAATGGCAGCCGGTTGCGCCGTGGTATAGATATAGCTACGTGCTTGTTGAATCAAGGTTTCTATGATGACTTCATCTGCTGCAATGAAGGCGCCGGCACAACCCATCGCTTTACCCAGCGTCCCCATCAGAACAGGTACCTGGTGTGATAAAAGACCTGCCTGTTCAATCGAACCTGCACCAGTTACACCGAGCACGCCAAAGCCATGTGCATCATCGACAGCCAACAGAGTCTTGTTGTCTTGAGCGACTTCTGAGAGCTCCTTTAATGGTGCCACATCACCATCCATACTGAACACACCATCGGTGACAATCATGCGCTTACCAGCCTCGACGCGCTCAAGCATACGCTGCAACGAAGCAGTATCTGCATGCTGATAACGATGCATCCTGGCCGCTGCCAGGTTACCGGCATCAATCAAGGAGGCATGATTAAGGCGATCTTCAAACACATGGTCACTTTTATCCGTCAGTGCCGTCACCATGGCAAGGTTTGCCATGTAGCCTGAAGAAAACAGTAACGACCTTTCTCTACCTGTGAACGCCGCCAGCTCTTCTTCGAGCTGGTGATGGGCCGCGGTATGACCTGTTACAAGATGCGCTGAACCACTGCCCACACCCCATTTTTCAACACCGCTAATGAATGCTTTTTTCAATTCAGGATGATTCGCCAGACCGAGATAGTCATTGGAGTTAAAAGCGAGTAAGCGCTCACCTTCAACAACGATTTCCGGCCCACTTGGAGATTCCGTGAGCAAGCGAGACCTGTACAACGCATTGTTTTTGCGTTGTTGAAGCTCTTGTTCAAGCTGTTGTTGATATAGGGAAACCAATCTGAGCACCTTACCGGGTTATAAGTGATCAGTCTTATCTGCGCGGGAGACCTTGGCGGCAGGGATGCCGCCGCGAGCTACAGGGATGTATTCACGCGTTCTCCGCAAGATAAGACAGGTCGCTTATGACGCCGCCAGCCCCGGATTCTCAGCAGTATCCTCGACCGGAGCATGGCAGGTTTTCGCTGCCTTGATCTCGGTTTCGATTTTCTCTTCCATGTTCAAACCCAAACGCTCAAACAGGTCCTTGTCTTTGTCTGTTTCAGGGTTATCGGTTGTCAGTAACTGATCACCGTAAAATATCGAATTGGCGCCGGCGAAGTAACACAGCGCCTGCATCTCATCAGTCATGTCTGTGCGACCGGCCGATAAACGCACATAAGATTCAGGCATCAAAATGCGTGCAACCGCAATGGTGCGAATAAACTCGAGATGATCGAGATCTTCATTACCAAATAGAGGCGTTCCCTCGATACGCACCAGCATATTTATTGGCACAGACTCAGGATGCTTTGGCATATTGGCCAGTTCCTGCAACATGGCGGCACGGTCACGGCGTGACTCACCCATACCGAGGATTCCCCCGGAGCAGACATTAATACCGGCATCACGCACATGACTGATGGTGTCCAGTCGATCCTGGTAGGTACGGGTGGTAATGACATTGCCGTAAAACTCGGGCGAGGTATCAAGATTGTGATTGTAATAATCCAGACCGGCATCACGCAGACGTTGCGCCTGGTCTCCTGACAGCATACCCAGCGTTACGCAGGTTTCCATCCCCATGTCACGCACCGCGGTAATCATATCGATGACCTTGTCGAGGTTCTTGTCGGTCGGGTTGCGCCAGGCAGCTCCCATGCAGAAACGGGTGGCCCCCTTTTCCCTGGCAACCTGTGCATTGCTAATCACTTCATCCAGCGGCATGAGGCGCTCACGTTCCAGCCCGGTGTCATTTTTCGCACTCTGGGAACAGTAGCCACAATCTTCCGGACAAGCACCAGTCTTGATACTCAACAGTGTACTCACTTGAACCTGGTTGGGATCGAAATGCTGGCGGTGAAGCGACTGCGCTTCAAAAACTAGATCATTAAACGGTTTGTCAAAGAGTGCCTGAATATCTTCAAGCGACCAGTCGTGTCGGGTTGCCATGGTGAATTCCCCGGTGTTTTAGGGTGATTTGGAATCTGATGCAGTGTAAAGTGTCAGGCCTGATTGTCAACCAAGGATGGTTATCATGATTAACAAGTGTATAAATTTTATACAGGATGTTGTTTTTGCCCAGTCCTGCATGAAATGCGGCCGCCCCTCCGACACGCCGCGTGCCATTTGCAGCGAATGTTACCCACAATTACCCGCGAATCGCTTTTGTTGTCGGCAATGCGCCTTACCGCTGGAAAGCGAAATCAGTCAGCTCTGCGGCCACTGTCAGAAAACACCCCCTGTTTTCCATTCGGCTTTTATCCCGTTCCGCTACGAGCCTCCCATTGACCAGTGGATATGGAAATTCAAGTTCCGCAATGACCTTGTCAGCGGCAAATTGCTGGCTGATCTGTTTTTAACAAAGCTGCTTGAATCGAATACGGCGATGCCCGAGATCCTGGTTCCAGTTCCATTACATGCTTCCCGCCTGAGACAGCGTGGTTTCAACCAGTCATTGTGGCTCGCCCGCTATATCGGTACCCAGTTGGGTATAACACTAGATTCACGCTCTGTAAGACGCAACCTGAAAACACCACCGCAACATGAACTAAACATGCAAAAACGCACCACTATGCTCAGAAAGGCATTCACACTGAATGGGGACTTTGCGTATCAACACGCCGCCATTATTGACGATGTATTGACCACCGGTTCCACGGTAAATGAAATCAGTAAGCTGCTAGGCAACAATGGCTGTGCAACGATTGATTGCTGGGCAATCGCCAGAACCCCGCCTAAATAACTTTCTAACCGGTGACAATGTAATCAATTAATAACAATAGAAAGATGGTCATACCAAAACAGTTATTGTTCAAAAATGCCGCGTAGGCTCCAGACTTTTTATCCAGACTCATCAGAATCTGCTGACGCACAAAATAGATCGAAGACAAAACAATTCCAACCATATAAATCCAGCTGCGATCAGTCATTCCACCCACCAGCAACAACAGGCCGATCATAACAAACTGCATGATGGCTATTGCAAGAATGTCAAAATCTCCAAAAAATATCGCAATCGATTTCACGCCGATCAGCTTGTCTTCATCCCTGTCGACCATGGCATATTCGGTGTCGTAGATCAGCACCCAGAGCATGGTAATAATAAACAGCACCCAGGTTACCGGCTGAAATTCAATGTCAAGCGCTGAAAATGCCAGGGGCACGATCCAGCCAAAGGCAAAGCCAAGCACCACCTGGGGGAAATGCGTATAACGCTTGGTGTAAGGGTAGATCAATGCCAGTACAACAGCGACAGATGACAACAAGATAGTTTGCAGGTTCAGGGTAAGCACCAGCATCAAGGCCGAAGCAATCAAAACACCAAATATGATAAGGGCTTCCCTGGGCTGAATGATGCCGGTTGCTACCGGCCGCAGGCAGGTGCGCATGACACGCTGGTCAATTCGACGGTCGGCAAAATCATTGACCGCGCAACCAGCTGAGCGAACCAGTACGCTA
>Ga0180436_10004103_pt1 | contig 13198 bp, 16 predicted proteins | sample SS_ome_2_FD_132434 | JGI IMG/M metagenome (GOLD analysis project Ga0180436, IMG submission 132434) | Hypersaline lake sediment archaeal communities from the Salton Sea, California, USA - SS_3_S_2 metaG | ecosystem: Environmental > Aquatic > Non-marine Saline and Alkaline > Hypersaline >...
AACCTTCACCAAATGGTGCTAAACCGTGGTTGCGTTTGAAAAGTTCATATCCCTTTTGGATGTTTTCTGACCACCCTTTGTGTCCACGAATAGATGAAATGTCTTCACTACAAGCAAGTTCATCAAGATATTCCCAGCTTTTATCGATGTCAGCCCAATTCCAATATGGAGATGTCAGACCTTTTTGTGCAATTTTGTATGAATGATCAACATGTTCAAATGCATTGTAGAACCGTGTGTCGAGAAAACCGCACAATTCAATACACTTTCGTGTATAGTAACAAAACGCTCCAACACAATGTTGGTTAATGACAACTGCTTGATTCTTGTAATGAACAGTCATGCGTGGTTTTGGCTTACCACCACTACCTGTTTTGTTTGCAGGACCGTGATACCCAAACATCAAATGTTGCAGTCCCGTTTCTTGAGAGACTTCAATGTACTTGTTAAATACCTCGGGGTCTTTGATGACAATGTCATCCTCGATAAGGAATAGGTGATCACAGTCTTTTTCGAGGAGATATGCTAATGCTTGGTTCTTTGAAATTGCAACCCCCTGTCTTGGTTTAGCAGTATGCTGAATGCAATATATTTTGGATTTCAGTTCATCTGGCACCCGGTCATTTACCCATTCTCTCCCATCATTGATAACACAAACATAGTTTACTTTATTAAACGGAATAGAAGCCAAGCACTTCTCAAAAAAGCCCAGTCGGTCACACGTGATGATACCTACACCAATCATGTATCTTATTTTAATGCGAGAGTCTCGGTATTCAAATAAATAGTAGTATGGCAGAAGTTATCGATGGTTATGTCTACGAGAACATTGCAAACCTACAAGAGATAAATGAGATCTCTCCTGGTGAATACCTGATCGTAGAAACTCAAGACGGTACCCGAATCATCAACTTTGAGAATTTTCTCATTGGTATTGATAACATCACTTTTGGTGAATTGATTACACAGAATTCGACTGATATCGATTCTCTTTCAGCAGTAATAAAGTCTACAAACAGTGAACTTACAGGTGTTCAGAGTGTTCTTAATGGTATTATGACTGTTGGGTATACACTAAGTGGCGCTGCTGATGGTGTTACTTTTGCAACTACAGAATATGCATTACCTGTAAACTTCATCCAAGCTAATACGATTGATAGCAATCTTGCAAATGCTCCTTCAACGTTAAACGGTATTACATCAGGCTCAAATATAATTAACCTAAATCCTGGTTCCTACCAAGTTACCTTTGCAGCAGGTTTTAGTGGTGGTAGAGTCGTAGTTGATCTGTATGACAACACGAACAATCAGGTTCTTCTGACATCAGATTATTCAGCGAACCCAACTATTCAAGGAATTATAGCGTTGCTAGTACGCTCGGATCTAGTATTTCGAGCATATACTGATACATCTCGAGCATTAGGGACTCGTACTGCGTTTTATGTTGATGGTCTGTGGCAGAATCCATTGAAAGCTTCCTTCCAATATCTATCAGCAAGTGCTGTTACAACACGTCAATCTGATCAAAGAACTTAATTGATCCCAAATTTGTCTTCTCTATTGAATTGTTCCTGCAATTTGACGAACTCTTCCATTTTCTTCAGCTCTTGATCTGAGAAGACTGACGTGTCAGGATTGGTTTCCACGACACCACCAAGTGGATCTACATACTCGGCAATCTGTGCAATACGTTGTTCCCGCGACCCGTTGATTGGGATGAATGCAGGCATGTCGTCTTTAGGAAAAATAATGAAGGTTTCCTTGTCCGCTTTAATGTAATCTTCATACATTATTCGAAAAAACGCATCAATCTCCTTGATATATGTTACATCTGTGTCTCTTATTCCGTCATCAACAATTGGAATGTTGTCATCAAATGGGATATAAAATATAATGTCTAAATTACGAAGTGATTCTTTAATTTGTGGAATGATCTCGTCAGCAAACTTAGCCGAAATTGTTTCATGATGCACTCCCCATAGAGTATGCACCAGTACGTCCAGTGTACACCTGTCAAAAATTACATTATCTTCGGGACCAAATTGTTTTATTTGTTCAATAAACCATTCAGCAAGTGTACGTTGTGTGGTAGATGTTGTTTTAGATGAATGTTCACCGTTTTTCAGAAAATGTCGATATGTTTTTTCGACTGTTTTGAATGTTGGCCAACGTTTAAGAAAGTCTTGAACTAATGTTGTCTTACCAGTGTTTGCGGTCCCACTAATTGCGATCCTCATGCTTTATATACTTATAGGGGATGAGCCGGTTCTCAATTATTTCATTGAATCTACGAACATTTTCCATTCGTCTCGTAATATATCAAATACAAGCCCGTTCTTTGGTCTTGTAGGTTTGATGCGCAATTTTAGACCTGCTTCTTCAGGTGTTCTATCTGCTTTTTCACAGTTAAGTGTTCTATCACATGTAACCATATTTTCCCATGTATTCTTACCACCACGAGATCTTGGCAAAATATGATCAACAGACAATTCATCACGAGCTAATTTTTTACCTGTATATACACAAGTATGATTATCTCTTTTAAAAATATTTCGATTTGTTGGAAATAGTACTTTCGGGTATCTAATCTGATTGTAAGTTGCACATGTTACAATAGATGGCAACCTTACAACACTATGAACAGTTCGAATGTAATCATCGTGTGGACGAATAGGTAAATCTATCCAATCGTCAAAATCTTTAACAGTTAACATGCTTGTAACAACAAGCTTGTCGTTCTCGTCATGTAGGAGGTTACCACTCTCATCTGTCTCGTATTCAAGATCGAGACCTAAGTAAGCGCCCTTTGCCATGTTAACAAAGACCTGCTTCCACTGTTCAACCCGAATCGGGAAGTACGATTTATTGAGTACTAGTGTCTTCCTTGCTTTGTTCGATTTGTTCATTGATATGGTGCGGCGTATCTGTGGTTAATAAGATTGGTTGAAGTGGCCTGTTGAATGTAAGAATCATATGCCACAACTTTCCTGTAAAGAGTAACTTAAATCGTTCTTTCCAGGTCAATTTCCAACATATTGTTACCGTCCCATCATCTAGAACGTTGGCAGGAAGTGTTACGTATTCATCTTGCTTTTCTGCAATTTGAACGTTTGCTACTTCGAAGTCTATTGCTTTCATACTCGTAATGCTTTGTCCCAGACCACAAGTTGCAATCTAGGTGAGAAGTTTACATGCATTGCTTTTGCATACTCAGCAACCATAGCTGCATTTTCTGTATGTTCCTCTCGAGAACCGCAACATGGCATAAACCAAATACGGTGAACAGGTACACACAGATCACGAACATACTTGCTCCAGATTTCATCGATGTCTTCTGAACAGGTAATAACAAATTTAAAACTTGACCCTCGTTCAACATGCCATCTTAGAACATCCGGTTTATATGTTTTCACAACTGGGTCACCATTTGTAGATAACTTTGGTGATGTGGTAAATGTTGCTCCCCATTCTGTTACCCAATCTGGGTGCGGTTCTATTGTTGCATTCGTTTCAAAATCAACTTTGATATCAACAACATCTGTTTTCTCATGTAAGTATTGCATGAACTTCAGTAATTGTTTTTGCTGAAGTAATGGTTCCCCACCCGTGAGTTTCAGAATGGCTCTTTCTTGTAAGTGAGCAGCATAATTCAAACCACCCATACAAGCAGAAGCAAAGAATTCGTCCCAGATTTCTTTGAATGTCATCTTGTTTTTCACAGACCAGGAGATGAACGAATCACAACCGTTTGGTGAATCAGGGGATGACCAAGCACTGCATGTGAGGTTGCACATTGCTAACCTCATGAATACGGAAGGTTGCCCTACAAATTCTCCTTCACCTTCAATAGTATAGAAGACCTTGTCATCAGAAAGAATAAGGGTCTCATTATCAAGATCGCTCATATCTGTATGATATATGAAGAGACGAGGGTATCAATTCTTTTTCTGCTTTTTAGCTCTCTCCCTTGAAGCAGCAGTAGCTAGACGCATACTCGTTTTGAACTTAGTAAAGTTACCAGTATCGTTTTTTGCCGTGACCTTGTCACCCTTCTCTACAATAATTGTAGGAGGAACACCCTTTAGCCAAGTGATGATAGGGTTGAACCCCTCTTTGTAAATTTGATCAGCTTTCGCGAGTGCACTTGTCATGAACTCTCTACCAGAAGTAGTAGCAAAAAATTGTAGATCTTCGTACGAAAACTTCATACAATGTCTGCATATTTATGTGAATACCCACAATGTTCAATCCATGCAGATCTCATGTAAATATTGGTAGATTATGAAAGATAGTCGTGCGCGAACGCGCAAACGTGTTCGAGAGATTGAAGACGATCGACAGATAGACAGAGTTATGGAAGAATATTACAAACGCGTCTCATTCTCTATCAAAAAGCCCTTCAAGCTAAAACCAAAACACCAAGAGTTCCTTCAACTTATTCAAGATGAATCTACTAATATGGTGCTTGTCAATGGTCCTGCTGGTACTGCTAAAACATATGTAGCTGTTTACGGCGCGTTGCAGTTATTGAAAGAGGAGAAAGTAGATGAAATCATCTATATCAGATCGATCATTGAATCTGCGTCAAGAAGCATAGGTGCTTTACCTGGAGAAATTAATGATAAGTTCGAGCCGTATACAATGCCACTTGTGGATAAGTTACATGAAATTGTACCTTCACAACAAATCGGAGACTTGTTCAGTAACCGTTTAATTCGTACGGTCCCTGTTAATTTCACAAGAGGTTTGACCTTTAATAAAAGCTGTATAATTGTCGATGAGGCTCAAAACTTAACATATAGAGAGTTAGTGACAATTTTAACCAGATTTGGTAATAAGTCAATATATATCATATGCGGAGATGCGTTCCAGAATGACATTAAAGATACAGGGTTCGCTAATATCATGCAGAAATTTGACACACCAAAATCAAGATCGCACAAGATTTTCTGTATTGAATTTGGAAAAGCAGAGATCGTAAGATCTGCTATTCTAAAACATATTGTAGATGTACTCGAGAATTAAGGGTTAATATAGAAAAGAAGTTCAATAAGAAGTTGAGAAATATCTTCTGTCTTTTCAATATTTCGTGCTAAGAATTGTTTGATACGGTCATCAAGTTTCGATAGCATGATTTGGCGCCACACACTCTTTTTAATGACCTCAAATCGTTCATTTAACCGTCTGTACTTATGTGGGTCGAGGTTGTTAATATCAAGATTATAATCATCCTCTAGTTTGTCAAAAATATTAGCAACAAGGTTTTTTGCATACTTCTGGACTTCGATTTGAAGCTCTTTGGCTTGGTCTTCAAGAGTATCACCATCAGAAGATAGATATGAACTATCTTCTTCAGCATACTTCATGATATCATCGATTTCATCATTGAACGTACGTCTTGAAGACCTACCATATTTTTGTTGAAGTTCAATTTCTTCATCTTCTGTAGGTGTCATAGTTGTTTTACCAGTGTAAAACAATTCTCTTGCCATTTGTTTCGTCTTGTTCATGATTAGTCGGCGGCTGATTTAGCTCTTTGTTGGTTGTATTGGTCTTGTTGTGCGAAAGCTGTTTTGACATATTGTTGGTTTTTCCTAGCTTCTGCTCTGTCTGCTGCAGTAGTACCGACAGTCACTTGAAGAACTTCATCAACAATGATACCAAGCTTTTGGAATAGGGGGTCTGTATTTTGAAATGCCATCAAGAAACCAGAGATGTTTACTAATACTTCTTGGTCTTCACGTCTGATACCTGAGAGAAGAACAGCCAATAATTCACTCTCACCTTGTACGTGTTGTTCTATCTCGTCTGCAATAAGCTCGGTATCATCACCAAGTTGTGGTTCGTCTTGAACCCACTCGACCTTGTAGATGAGATCTATACAAATCTTTGCAAACTGTGTCATAAATTTATACAGATCCTCACCCCATGCAGCTTTACTTGTTTGACCTGTTTGATGGAATATGTTAAATTGTTCATCCATGTGGGCTTTCATTTCCGGTGTACCCAATATTTCTAGTACATTACGAATCACAAATTGTACATATGCAAATGTATCACCCATATCCCTAGCAGAATAGTCTCTCGGATTGTCTGCCATCTTGTCCCAATCAAGACTTGTATATCTGTGAAGGAATGTAACAAAGCCGAGGGCCCAATCAGCTCCCATATGATTAGCTGCAATAGGTTGAATATCTTCTAAGAAGTTTCCTGTCTTCCACAAGATTTTAGATTCTTCAGGGTTTGCATATGCCTCGAGTAACTCATTAAACTGATCAGAAAACAACTTTAAGTTACGTGGGTTTGGTACAGAAGCGCTCTCTTCAGCAGAGTTAATATTCATGTAGAACGTTGAAGAAGGATTTGATCTAGCATATGTTTGAATAAGAGGGTGTACCTTTTCTTCACCATCTTTGCCTGGTGTTTGTGCCCATTTCAACCAAGCTTTGATACTCGGAATGAGGTAGATAGTTGCAAAACGTTGTGTCAACGCAATTGGTAAGTCTTTTGATGTTGTATGCTCTGCACCTAAGTTACCAGCAGCACCAATTGTCCAAGCTTCAGCAAATTTCATTTCAGCAGCTCTTTTATCTAAGATAACTGAGTAGAGCGCGTTGAACACTTCTTCGGTTGCTTGGTTTACCTCATCGAGGAAAAGGTATCCTTTTGAACCTGGTCTTGACATGAAATATGCCCATAATGGTGGTTTAGGCATCATGTGTGGAATATCACCTGTAGGAATTTCCATACCTTGAACATCGACCGGTTCCCAACCAGCAGTACGTGTATCAATATACATATATGTGTTTTTTAGACGGTCTTGGTCTTTATAGAGTGCTACTCTTTCTTTACCATCAAGTTGGTCCCACTCAACAAACTCTCTTTGTGCATCGGGTGCAAAATATTCCTTACAAACTGTCTTCACAATTTCTGACTTACCAATACCAGATGGACCATAGATAAGAAGTGGTTTTGAACCGGTATAGGATTGAAGTAAAGCAATTTCTACTTTCTTGTAGTCGAAAATTGGGAGCTGTGTACTCTTGTACTTTGGAATTGGGTCTGGTGCTTGACCCTTAATAAATGGTCCTGGATCAATAGCTTCCTCTTGTAAATCTAATCCATACTTTTTAGCAGTACTAGTAATCAAGCTTTGATATAGTTTGTCAAACTTGTTCATTTTTTATATTTAGTCTGGAATTCTAATGTTAATTGTTTGTCCCGGTAACTGACTTACGAGATCATCTTTTCCTCCTGGGATAATGAGATAAAAGTTTGTTGTACCCGGAATTAGGTTTACTTTTTGCTCCCATAAGTCGCCATCTGTGAAGTAGATTGTTGCAACGGGTGTTGGAAGTTTATTAACCATAAAGTAATTTGCAACACTACTCATGTTAGTACCTCCGCTGCCTGTATATTTAGCAATTGTTGCAGTCATTTCTTCTGCTGTTGTTTTGGTATACTCTTTAGCAAAGTATACCCTATCAGTCCAAAATATTAATCGTAATGATATATTTGGAAATTGTTTAACCAATTTTGCTATTTCTGCAACAATTTGATTAAGTTCTTTTTGACCCATTGAGCCAGAAGTGTCAATAGCAATACAAATATTTTGTAATTCTCTAACTTTTTTGATCCTAGGTAACATCGACCCGACAGCAAAACTACGACGAGAAGGTCTTCTTTGATCATATTTCTTCTTAGTGACCTTCATGATCTTGCTTAAGATTTCTCTATAGTCAAGTCGTGATTTTGCATGTTCAAGAACCATTCCTGTAATACCCTCAAATCCTGTACCTGCGCCTGCTTGTCTCTCGCGTTGGCGTTGTTTTCTTTCTAAATTTTGAGATTGTACAGTTTGTGCTGCTTGTTTGATAACATTTTTGATCTGTTGTTGAGTAGGTGCTTTCGCATTTGGTTCAGGACTACCTGCTTCAATTCGGATCTTTGAAGAATCAACATGGTGTTCATCTAATGAACTAGTTGCATTGCCTTCTTCATCTAATGGTGTGACACCTTCTTCTAGCTCTTTATCTGGTCCTGATTGTGGAGCGGGTTTTGATACATTTGTAGGTTCTTGACCAGGTTTAATCTGAGGTCGGCCACTTGGTCGTCCGCCTGGTTGTGGATCACCGTCTTGTTCATCTCCTGGATCTCCTGGTCGTCCGCCTGGTTGCGGATCACCTTCTTCTGTACCGTCGCCCTCTTCAGGTTCACCAGCACCAGGACCACCTTGTGGGTCTTCATCGGGCTTGTCACCTGGTTCACCACCACCTTGTGGATCGCCTGATTGTGGACCTCGTAATATCTCTCTTGCTTTACGACGTTCTTCAGCAGTTGTACCGCCAAACTCTCCACCATCATCTTCACCTGGTTCTTCTTGAGGTTCTTGACCAGGTTCACCTTCACTATCTCCGTCATCTAGATTTGGAAAGACAGGACCGTCATCAGGTTCATCTTCAGCATCAGGATCTTCAAGAGGTATTGGTGGTGGGTTTTGTTTAACAGAAGGACCCGGCGGTTGTTGACCACCTCCGCCTGTAAGTTGTACGGGTCTCACATTATCAATGTGCCATACTTCCTTACGGATGTTTCTTGGAGCAGCTTCTGAATACATTACAAGCTGATCAGCTTGTTGCTGCTTAAGAATCTTAATAGCCTGTTCTTTAGTGAGTCGCTCTACTTCAATACTTCCACCATTTATATTAAGAATACGACCAAAGTGACCATTTCTTGGATCTGTAATAATTTCACCTTGTTGTGGTTTCCAATCTACTTCTTGAATATCTTCTTTGATTTCTTCCCATGCTTTTTCAAGCTGAGTGTATAACCATTCAGCTGTTTTACCTTTAACATTCCAGGTCCTTGTTGAACCGTCAGGCATTCTGAACGTCACATCACCACTTCTTGTAGGTATACAACCACCTTCCGGTAATTCGTAGTTGCCGGTTACACCTTTTGTTCCCTGATCTTGATCAATACCGTCATTGATGATGAGGTAGTTCATCAAATAATCGGTACAAATACTCCACAGTTTATGACTTCTACTTCTTCTCCTTGTATGTGTCTCTGTGAGGATGTGTAATACTTCGTGCACGAGTACACCAATACCTTCCATCGTAGTAATAGATTTTGCAAAAGCGGGATTAATGTAACAATTGGCTTTATCATCAACAGCCATTGTTGGTACATCATAAGTGATGACAAACTTCATTGTTTGAAGTGTCAAACCCACAACTGGAGTGGTTTTTTGGATATAATATTTTGCTTTAGATACGAGTCTTTTAGCTTCTTTGACTTCCTTTTCTCGTTCTTCTGGATCTTCAGGCGGTTTGCTTCTGAACTTACTCTTTTTTGAAAGCGCATCAGGATTGTCGTCTGTTGGGCTGCTTTCTGGTGTGTTAGCCGCTTCCCAAATTTTTTGTTGTGCTTCAAGTAATTTGGCAAATGAAGTCAAATTCTTCATGTATGTATTTAATTGCCCCAGGAAGTTCCTTTGAACCAATCACCTTTACCAGTTGTAGGTTTTTGTCCTACTGGTGCTGGTATTGGTACTCGTCCTGTTGGTCTTGGTGGTGTTTGTTCTGTCTTTGGTTGTTGACCTGGGTGGTCTTTTGAACTTGCTGTAATAGGCCCTTCAATTGTTACTGGTTCTGTAACAAGTTCTGTAACACGCACGGTTGAATCAAAAACAGCAGAATTCTGATCGTGTTCGAAAACTTCCACTCTGTCAACCCAGCAACGACCGTTTGTTACGGAAACAATTTCACTATTGATGAGATCAAACACCATTTTGGAGAATTTCTCAATCCCAACACCATCGTTACAAATGCTCAATTGAATGATATTCTTCTCGTTAAGCTTGACAAATTCATCAAGTTCTGGATCATCTGCTGCAACACATGTCTTATGATCAAATGTATGTTGTAGTAACTTCTTAATCTTTCCGAACTGTCCGAAATCGAACACCCAACCGTTCTCGTCCAACTCATTGCAACCGATCCAAACCTTGGATGTTAACCGGTAACCGTGAATAAAGCGACAATGGCTTGTTGCGCGCCACTGTCTGAACGCACAGGATCCCAACTGTACGACCTTTGTGCTAATGAATCTACTCATATCCTTATTGTATACAACTTGCTGCACAGAATCAACTGGTACAACTGGTTCCCACAAAATTTGCCAGGAACCAATTAACTGGACTTGATTTTCACGGGTACTCAAAATAAGTATTCTTGGCCCAAGAATTAAACAAGCTGTCGCTCACTTCGTTCGCGCCAGTTACGTACGTTTATTCTGCCTAGGTCGCCTATTGGCCGCCGTTTGACCCAGTGCATCTCCACCAACTAAATTCTGAAGTGTGACAAACGTAGGTTGTTTAACAAATTTTGTTCTTCTGAGCGGGCGTTCAATTGTCACAACCCTCTTTCCAATACCGTCCCAAACAAAGAAACCAGTATCTGAATTTGGTCTACCTCTTTTTGAGAACGGGTAGAAGATATACACAATACGACCTTCAGGTTCAATCATTGCAAATTTGCTGGAAGCTTTACCAGAAGCAAGTGTAGGCATATTGGTAATGGCAGTAGGTCTTACCTTTTTGGTAGCCATCATACGGTTAATCTTCTTATCAGTTCTTGTGATTGCTTCTTGAATTTGAGGATTCTTGACAAGCTTTTGTCGCTGTTTTGCTTGTTTACCACCGGGACTGTCCCAAATTTTATTTTTGACTTTCTTAGCAAAGTCCATCGTATCATAAGGTACAAATGCTTTACCAACTTCTTTAGCAGTTCTGCCGGCTACACCTGCTACCTTTTTGGCAGCATTAGTAGCGATTCCCATAGTGTTACCAACGAACGTAGTAAACGGGTTACCTTCAGACATAATCATAAGCTCTCTTCTTGAGAGTTCCTTCATGAAAGTATTTATTGAATGCCGTAAATAAGAAGATATCATGGAAAATATGGAAGAACCGGAAGTTGTAAGTGAGATTAACTTGAATGATACAGATCGCTTTTTATCAAAAGCAAATTCAAACCAAGCACTCACCGAAGAAGGTAAGAAAGCACTGATTGAAAAAGGTGCAAAAGCGTTTGAAGGTTGGTTAGATGCAATGGGATTTAATTGGCGTGAAGATCACAATATGAAAAACACGCCAACGAGATATACAAAGGCATTTGTTGAAGATCTTGCTCGTGGATGTTATGAAAAAGAGCCAAGAATTACAGCGTTTCCGAACTATGAAGGGTACGACGGCATCGTTTTTCAAGGTGGTATCCCAGTTGTATCGCTTTGCTCGCACCACTTAGCACCATTTATGGGACGAGCTCATGTTGCATACATTCCAGATGACAAGGGGGTCGTCATTGGGCTCTCAAAACTGAATCGAATTGTTGAATTTTACGCACGTAGACCTCAAATTCAAGAGGGTCTTACAATGCAGATTTGTGAAGCAATTGATAAGGTGTGTACAGATAACAAGGGTGTAGCAGTTCTCGTATCAGCAACTCATACTTGTGTTTGTAACCGAGGTGTTAAACACCAAGGCACTGCAATGAAGACAGCTCGTATGACGGGTGATTTCTTGAAGGATGGTGATACCAGGAATGAGTTCTACAAGTTTGTAGAAGCAATGGAGAAACACGCTACAGGTTAACAGGCATTCCTGACGGTGAAATACCACCGTATTCAACTTCAACTCCTTTATCAGCGATACTCGACGCTCCAACATCAATGAGGGCGTCGAGTTCGTCCTCAATAAATGCTTTACTGATCAGAACCTTTTGTGTGTTCGTTGATCTATTACCTACAGAGAATTTTACCTCACGAAATGCTCTGTCACCAATCTGAATATCGAATTCAACAACTGGTCGTTCCTCTTCGTTTCCTGCACCTACGTTGATTTTAACCATCTCTACGACAGGCCTCATTACTTGTTTATTATTCGCTGTTCTAAAGGTTACTTTTGATCCCTGTGCCTGTATATCTTCGCCGTGAATAACGTTGTACCCTCCATTACCGCTATCGATTTTTGCCTCAACTTGTCCAATCCCTTTGATGAAGATTGGTTCAATTAGGCCGACGACGTATTTTTCTAAGAAGAACTGTTCAAACGATTCCATTATTGTGGTAATTGTGCCATTGCATTCATGTCCATCTGACTTGTGCTGTCGTTTCCACCATCTATTGTTTCACCACCAATACCCGTAAAAGCAGCGTTTTGATCCTTACCAGATGTTGTATTACCGATTTCTTGAATTACTGAATTGAGCATATCAACACATTTTTGAAGTTCTTCGATTTGTGCATCTCCTTGACATCCCTGATCGATGTCCATCTTTAAGTGGTTGATATTTTCAATTACTGCTTGTAAAAGTTGTGGAACGTTGAGGTCATGAACATCTTCATCTCCACCTGCTTCTTTAGGCGTCTCATCCATACCCAAGATCATAACAGACGCTTTGTCAACACCACCATTTTGCGGAGCAGCAAAACCAATGTTCATCTCTCGAACCAGTTTTCTAAGATCTTTTTCGTCTTGTTGATTAATAGCCATTATATTGCGGGTCCTTCTATGTCGTTGAGTTGATCAGCAATACGTGTTGTATTGTTTGCACCAAGTACATTAACGAGAATGTTCTTTGTATCTTGTATTGTTTGTGGGTCTTCAGCACGAATACTGTTCTCGTCGTGAATGCCTGATGCCTCGAAAGTGTTCTTAATTTGCATCATTTCATCATCTTTTGGTGTGTAAAGTAGAGCAAGATAGGCAAGCTTAAGTAGATACTCTTCACCTTTTGATGTTAGTGGTGCAGGCTCTCCTTCAGGAGCACCTGCTTGTTCAGGATCTGGCTCCGTTATACTACCACCTTGTTCTGGTGCGGGTTGTCCTCCCTCTCCTTGTGGTGTAGCAGGTTCTTCTGCTTGCTCTGTGAGTTGTTTCAAAGTATGTTTGATAATTGCGTCTACTTTTTTCATTAGATTCTACTTGCTACTTGGTTGATTTTTCTTGAGACTTTGTTTACCATATTACCGTAAGCCTTGTCCATCTTACCTTGTGGTGTGTTCATTCCCATAAGTCCTCCTTTTGGTTTGGTTGCAAATTGTTTTGCAAGTTTGAGTGCTCTTTCGTCTTCAGGTTCGAGAACATCTTCTTCACCAGGGGCTTCTTCATCTTCTGCAACTGGTTCTACGGTTA
>Ga0180436_10004106_pt1 | contig 13190 bp, 13 predicted proteins | sample SS_ome_2_FD_132434 | JGI IMG/M metagenome (GOLD analysis project Ga0180436, IMG submission 132434) | Hypersaline lake sediment archaeal communities from the Salton Sea, California, USA - SS_3_S_2 metaG | ecosystem: Environmental > Aquatic > Non-marine Saline and Alkaline > Hypersaline >...
ACGAAACATCTGGTCTCCTTTCCCTGAATATAGAGGCAAAGGGGGCTGACACAATGCACGAAGGAGTGCGGACATGAGCGACTTTGACGATTGGAAAGCACTGGCCGAGAAAGAGCTGCGCGGACGCCCGCTGGACGGCCTCACCTGGCACACGCCGGAAGGGATCGACGTGCAGCCGGTCTACACCCAGGCCGATGCCGACGGCCTGCCCCACACCGGCACGATGCCGGGGATCGCGCCGTTCACCCGGGGCCCGCGCGCCACGATGTACACCGGCCGGCCCTGGACGATCCGGCAATACGCCGGCTTCTCGACCGCCGAGGAATCGAACGCCTTCTACCGCAAGGCGCTGGCGGCGGGGCAGCAGGGCGTCTCGGTCGCCTTCGACCTCGCCACCCACCGGGGCTACGACAGCGACCACGAGCGCGTGGTCGGTGATGTCGGCAAGGCGGGCGTGGCGATCGACTCGGTCGAGGACATGAAGATCCTGTTCGACGGTATCCCGCTCGGGGAGGTCTCCGTCAGCATGACGATGAACGGCGCGGTGATCCCGATCCTCGCCAGCTTCATCGTGGCCGGGGAAGAGCAAGGCGTTGATCGCGCGCAGCTTTCGGGCACCATCCAGAACGACATCCTCAAGGAGTTCATGGTCCGCAACACCTATATCTACCCGCCGGAACCGAGCATGCGGATCGTGTCGGACATCATCGAATACACCTCGACCGACATGCCGCGGTTCAACTCGATCTCGATCTCGGGCTACCACATGCAGGAGGCGGGCGCGAACCTCGTGCAGGAGCTGGCCTTCACACTGGCCGATGGGCGCGAATACGTACGCGCCGCGATCGGGCGCGGGCTGGACGTGGACGCGTTCGCGGGGCGCCTGAGCTTCTTCTTCGCGATCGGGATGAACTTCTTCATGGAAGCGGCGAAGCTGCGCGCGGCGCGCTTCCTGTGGCACCGGATCATGAGCGAGTTCGAACCGAAGAAGCCGGGCTCGCTGATGCTGCGCACACATTGCCAGACCAGCGGTGTCAGCCTGCAGGAGCAGGACCCCTACAACAACGTCGTGCGCACCGCCTTCGAGGCGATGAGCGCGGTGCTGGGCGGCACCCAGAGCCTGCACACCAATGCGTTTGACGAGGCGATCGCGCTGCCGACCGAAACCTCCGCACGGATCGCGCGCAACACCCAGCTGATCCTGCAAAACGAGACCGGGGTGACCAAGGTGGTCGACCCGCTGGCGGGCTCCTACTACGTCGAGAAGCTCACCGCCGACCTCATCGAGGAAGCCTGGAAGCTGATCGAGGAGGTCGACGAGATGGGCGGCATGACCAAGGCGGTGGCCTCGGGCATGCCCAAGCTGCGCATCGAGGAAGCCGCGGCGCGGCGCCAGGCCGCCGTCGACCGCGGCGACGAGGTGATCGTGGGCGTCAACAAGTTCCGGCTCGAGAAGGAAGACGAGATCGACATTCTCGATGTCGACAACGTGGCGGTGCGCGAGGCGCAGATCGCCCGGCTCGACAAGATCCGGGCGACCCGTGACCAGGGCGCTTGCGACGCGGCACTGGGCGATCTCGAGCAGGCGGCGAAATCGGGCGAGGGCAACCTCCTGGCGCTGGCGGTCGAGGCCGCAAGGGCGCGGGCAACAGTCGGAGAGATATCGATGGCGATGGAAAAGGCGTTCGGCCGGCACCGGGCCGAGGTGAAGACGCTCGCGGGTGTCTACGGCGCGGCCTACGAGGGCGACGCGGGCTTCGCCGCGATCCAGGCCGACGTGGAGAAATTCGCCGAGGACGAAGGCCGCCGCCCGCGCATGCTGGTGGTGAAGATGGGCCAGGACGGCCACGACCGCGGCGCCAAGGTGATCGCCACCGCCTTCGCCGATATCGGCTTCGACGTCGACGTGGGACCGCTGTTCCAGACCCCGGAAGAGGCGGCGCAGGACGCGGTGGACAACGACGTGCACGTGGTCGGGATTTCCTCGCAGGCGGCCGGCCACAAGACCCTGGCGCCGAAGCTGATCGAGGCGCTGAAGGCGCAGGGCGCGGAGGACATTCTGGTGATCTGCGGCGGCGTGATCCCACAGCAGGATTACGAGTTCCTGCAACAGGCCGGGGTGAAGGCGATCTTCGGGCCGGGAACCAACATTCCCGAGGCGGCGCAGGACATCCTGCGGCTGATCCGCGAGGCGCGGGGCTGATTTCGGACCGGGCCAAGGCCCGGTCCGACCCGCCGGGGAGGGCCAGCCCTTCCCGGACCCCTGCCGAGGTATTTTTCGACCAAAGAAGCCGGGGCGTCAGCTTCGCGACGGGAAGGTGCCCTCGAGCGCGATGCATGTGTTGAGCACGACATAGGGCGGCATGTTGCTGTGCGGCTGTCCGCCGCCGACATTGCTCGTCCCGCCGGTGACCATGCCGGTCTGGGCATTCTGCGTCACGGTCAGGCCGCCATTGTCGCCCGCCTGACCGGATTGCGCGATCAGCACGTCATGGGTGTGCGTGGGCATTTGAAGCGCCGTGAGCGTCACCGTTTCCTGCCCGCCACGTTCGCCGAGCTGCCGGTCGGAAAGGCCCGGTCCCTGACCGGCGTTGATCGCCACCCGGCCCCGCAGATCCGGCAGCGCGAAGGTGCTGCGCCCATCGCCGCCATAGGTCGTGCCGAGCAGGGAAAACAGCGCGGTGTTCTGGGCGATCGGCAGCAACGCCCCGTCGGCCGGCGCCCAGCCGCGCGGACAGAAGTTGAAGCCGAAGGTGCGAATCTCGCCGAGGAAGGGGTCGGTCGCCGCGGCGGGCGTGGCGGCGAGGACACCGGCCAGCCCGAGGGCGACGGCGGCGGCTCCGGGTTTGAGGCGGGCGGGCAAGAACGGCATGGCGACTCCTTTTCGGCGCAAAATTGTGCCCAGTGTGGATATGCCTCCGGCGCCGCGTCAACCGTGGCGGCGCTACCGCGCCGGCTCGGCCTCCGCTCCCGTCTCGTCGGCCGGTTCGGGCCGGGTCGACAGCATAAGCACGGTGTAGCCAATGATCGCCGAGATCAGCGAGGCGGTGAGCACGCCGAGACGGACCTCGTTCATCAGCGCTGGATCGGCGAAACTGAGGCCGCCGATGAACAGCGACATGGTGAAGCCGATGCCAGCGAGCGCCGAGATGCCGTAGATATGCATCCAGGTCACGCCATAGGGCAGCTTGGCGAGGCCCGACTTCACGATCAGCCAGCTCGCGCCGAGCACGCCCACCTGCTTGCCGATCACCAGGCCGGCGACAATGCCGAGGGTGAGCGGCGAGGTGATCGCGTCGACGCCGATGCCCGACATCGACACGCCGGCGTTGGCGAAGGCGAAAACCGGCACGATGAAGAAGGCGACCCAGGGATGCAGCCCGTGTTCGAGGCTGTGCAGGGGCGACTTGCCCCAGCGGTCTCGCAGCGGGATGAAAAAGGCGGTGACCACGCCCGCGAGCGTGGCATGCACGCCGGATTTCAGCACCAGGACCCAGAGCACGACGCCAAGCAGCAGGATCGGCGCGACCCGGTGGGCGCCGCGGGCGTTGAGCCAGCCCATCGCGGCGAGCGGTGCCAGTGCGAGCAGCAGGTAGAGCACCTTCAGTTCGGCGGTGTAGAACAGCGCGATGATCAGGATCGCGCCGAGGTCGTCGAGGATCGCCAGCGTGAGCAGGAACACCTTGAGCGCGGCCGGTGCGCGCGAGCCGACGAGGGCGAGCAGGCCGAGCGCGAAGGCGATATCGGTCGCGGCCGGGATGGCCCAGCCCTTCAGCGTTTCCGGCGAGGACCAGTTGAGCGCCACGAAGACCAGCGCGGGCACGGCCATGCCGCCGACCGCGGCCATGCCGGGGAGCATCACGTCGCGCGGGTTGCGCAGCTTGCCTTCGAGCATCTCGCGTTTGAGTTCGAGACCGATCAGGAAGAAGAAGATCGCCATCAGGCCGTCGTTGATCCACAGGATCAGCGGCTTTTCCAGCCCGGCACCGTCGATGGTGACGGCGAGATAGGCGCCGAGAACCGCGTCATAGATCTCCGAGAAGCCGGAATTGGCGACGATGAGCGCGGCCACGGCGGCGGCCATCAGAGCGATTCCGCCTGCGGCCTCGTGCTTGAAAAGACGTTCAAGTGCGGAAATCATGGTGTTCCTCTCGGTTACTCTCGATTTCGTGAGGTTCAGCCGTGGGGTCAAGTCCGCGGCACTTTCACGCAGATAACATTTTCGTTTGTGCGGCGCGCGTGGCACAGTCGCGCCGAGGAGGGCGGGCGATGCCGGGGCGGTTGGATCATCTCGTGGTGACGGGCGAGACGCTGGCGGCGGCGGCGGCCCATGTCGAGGCCACACTGGGGCTGGACATGGCGCCCGGCGGGGCGCACGCGGCAATGGGCACGCACAACCGGCTGCTGTCGCTCGGCGCGGCCGACTATCTCGAAGCGATCGCGATCGACCCGGGGGCGCCGGCGCCGGCATGGCCGCGCTGGTTCGGGCTCGATGCCCGGCCGGGATCGCCACGGCTCGCGGCCTGGGCGCTGCGGGTGACGGATCTGGACGCCGTTCTCGCCGATGCGCCCACGGGGATCGGCGCACCGATGGCGCTCACGCGCGGTGCCTATCGCTGGCGCCTCACCGTACCCGAGACCGGCGTGCAACCCTTCGACGGGGTGTTTCCGGCGCTGATCGAATGGGACGGCGCACCCCCGGCACCCGCCCTGCCCGACCACGGCGCCCGGCTGGTGTCGCTCGAACTCAGCCACCCGCGGGCCGGGGCGCTCGGCTGGATGCTGTCGCTGCTGCTGGAAGACGACCGGGTGGTGGTGCGCGAGGGCAAACCGAAGCTAACGGCGGTGATCCACACCGCGGCGGGCGACGTCGTCCTGACATGATCCGGCCGGCCGAAGCCCGGGACGCCGCCGCGATCGCGGCGCTGTGGAACCCGATCATCCGGGACACCGCGATCACCTTCAACGCGGCCGAGAAATCGGCGGCGGAGGTTGCGGAGCTGATCGCCGGCAAGGCGCAGGCGGGCCATGCAGTGTTCGTGGCGGAGGTCGAGGACGCGGTGCGCGGCGTTGCGCTCTACGGCCAGTTCCGCGCCGGCGTCGGCTACGCCCGAGCGATGGAGCATACCATTGTGCTCTCCCCGGATGCGCGCGGCCTGGGGCTGGGCCGGGCGTTGCTCGCGGCGATCGAGGATCACGCCCGGGCCGGTGGGGCGCATGTTCTGATGGCGGGGGTGTCGGGCGAGAACGCCGATGGGGTCTCGTTTCACGCCCGGATGGGGTTTCGCGAGATCGCCCGCCTGCCCGAGGTCGGCTGGAAATTTGGCCGTGCGATGGACCTCGTGCTGATGCAGAAGTTCCTGTAGAACGGGCCCATGTCGCTCTGGTCCCGCATCACCGACGCGCTCGCGGCGCTGCGCTCCGGCGAAAGCCTGTCGGAGGTGTTCAGCCGCGTGCGCACGCCGCCGGAACGCTCGGCCGCCTTCGCCATCGCGGTGATCGCGCTCGGCGCCAAGATGGCCAAGGCCGACGGGCAGGTTACCCGCAACGAGGTGTCGGCCTTCCGCGAGGTGTTCTCGATCCCCAAGCACGACGAGAAGAGCGCGGCGCGCATCTACAACATGGCGCGCACCGACGTGGCCGGGTTCGACCAGTATGCCCGCCAGATCACCAAGCTCTTCGGCACCGATCACCCGGCGCTGTGCGACCTGATGGAGGGGTTGTTCTACATCGCCGTGGCGGATGGCGAATACCATGCCGCGGAAGACGAGTTCCTCGCCGAGGTGGCCACGATCTTCGGCATCGGCGAGCGACGCTTTCGATCGCTGCGGGCGCGGTTCGTGCCGGAGGCGGTTCCCGATCCCTACACCGTGCTTGGAGTGGACCCGGACGCGCCGATGGACGAAATCCGGGCCGCCTGGCGCCGGGAAGTGCGCGCGGCGCATCCAGATCAACTGATCGCCCGCGGTGTGCCGGAAGAGGCGGTGCGGTTGGCGGAAAAGCACATGATCGCGGTGAACCGCGCGTGGGAAGAAATCCAGGACGAGCGCGGCTAGCCCCCCGGGCAGACCGTCCCGGCCAGCGCCCGTTTCAGGTTTTCGGTGAGCGGGATGGCTATGACTTTCCCGGCAAACCAGAGCCATTTCCGCGCCTGTGCGTCAAAAAAGGTGCAGAAATCCAATCTTGTCTCTGCTATCCTGCGCGCAAACAAAAATGAGAGGCAGTGACAGGCATGACGAGTTCGGCTCCGATCACAGACGAATTGCGCGAACAGCTCATCACCCAACCCGAGGTGATCCTCGAAGACCATGACCTCATGCGCGCCCTCGTGGCGGCGAACGAACGCGCCATGGGCAACAACATCGTCGACCTGCGCGGAATCGCGATGGAACGGCTCGAGTCGCGGCTCGACCGGCTGGAAGAAACCCATCGCAGCGTGATCGCTGCGGCCTACGAGAATCTCGCCGGCATGAATGTCATCCACCGCGCCGTGCTGCGCATGCTCGACCCGGCGGATTTCGAGGTGTTCATGAACGATCTCGGCGGCGAGGTGGCCGAGATCCTGCGGGTCGATTGCGTGCGGCTCGTTCTGGAGACGGCCGTCGAGGATGAAAGCCCGGCGGTGAAGCGGCTCGGCAAGGTGCTGGTGGTGGCGGAACCGGGGTTCATTTCCGGATACGTCGGCCAACAGGCCGCCGCCGAACGTCCGGTGACCCTGCGCCAAATCCATGAGCAGGACGATCGGGTCTATGGCGACAGCGGCTATTGGGTGCGCTCGGAGGCCTGCATCCGGCTCGATCTCGGCGCGGGCCGGCTGCCCGGCATGCTGGTGATGGGCGCCGAGGATCCGCACCAGTTCAAACCGGGTCAGGGCACCGATCTGCTGGCCTTCTTCGGCGGCGTGTTCGAACGCGCGATGCGCCGCTGGCTGTCGTGACCGCCGGCCCGGCACCGCGCCACCAGCGTGCCTGATACCCTCGCCATATCCCCGGGCGCGCGCGATGCGCTGGCCGGCTGGCTCGACCATATCCGCGCGATCGAGGGGGCGGCCGACAAGACCGTCGACGCCTACCGTGCCGATGTTGCGGGGTTTCTCGGCTTCATGGCGCACCATCACGGCGACCGGCAAGGGCGCGCGGCGCTCGCGCGCGTCGACCTGCGCGACATGCGGGCCTGGATGGCGCATGAGCGCGGCCGGGGCGTCGGTCCGCGTTCGCTGGCCCGGGCGCTCTCGGCGGTGAAGAGCTTCTACCGCTGGCTCTCGGACCGCGACGGGTTCGATGCCACCGCCGTGCTGGCCACCCGGAGCCCGAAATTCACCCGCAAGCTGCCGCGGCCCTTGTCTCAGGAGGCTGCCGGGGAGGTGATCGAGACCACGACCCACCAGACCAGCGAGCCCTGGATCGGCGCGCGCGATGCGGCGGTCGTCACCCTGCTTTATGGCTGCGGGCTGCGAATCTCCGAGGCGCTGGGGCTGGTGGGGCGCGACATGCCCCTCCCCGACGTGCTGCGCATCACCGGCAAGGGCAACAAGGAGCGGCTGGTGCCGGTGCTGCCGGCCGCGCGGGCGGCGGTCGAGACCTATGCCGCGCTCTGCCCCTACCCGCTCGAAGCCGACGCGCCCCTGTTTCGCGGTGCGCGCGGCGGGGCGCTGAACCCGCGCCTCGTGCAGAAAGCGATGGAACGCGCCCGGATGCAGCTTGGCTTGCCGGCGACGGCCACCCCGCATGCGTTGCGCCACAGTTTCGCGACGCATCTGCTCAGCGCCGGTGGTGATCTGCGGGCGATCCAGGAGCTTCTGGGCCACGCCTCGCTCTCGACCACGCAAGCCTACACCGCCGTCGACAGCGCACGCCTGATGGAAATCTACGAGGCGAGTCACCCGCGCGCGCGGTCCTGACAATTCGATCCAAATTGTCTGCGCCGGCGCACGGTTTCTTCACCTTTCTGTCCCAGCCTTAACCCTGCCCGTTGAATGCTTGACCAGAAAGGACGAGCCATGGACGCGATTTCGCCGTTCTCCTTTGCCGACAAACTCAAACCGACAGAGGCGCTTTCGGCCGGGTTGAACCGGCTTGCCGGCATGCCCGACCATACGGTCGGGCACAGGATCGTCGATGCGGCGGTTGCCGGGTTCAGCCACGCGATGGACGAGTTTGCCCGCTCGGATGCGCTGACCAACGGCCAGACGCCGGCCGCAGAGAGCGGCCCAAGCCCCGGGAACCCGAAAGATGCGCTGCATTTCGTCGGGTTCGCCCTCGAACGCGCCGCGCAGCTTGACGCGTTTTTCGCCGGCGCCCCGCCGGCGCTGCCTGGCCCGCCGGCGTCGCGGGCACCGGAAAACCTGCCGGGCATGCAGCAGATCCGCGACGCCTACGACGTGATCACGCGCCTGCACTAGCAACTGTGTTTCTCAAGCGGCGTCCGGACACCATTTCTGACGCGATCTGCACAGCGCGTTTGCGATCGTGACGAGCTTTCGGGCGACGGCGGTGATGATGACCTTGTGGGGCTTTCCGGCGGCGCGAAGACGATCGGCGAAGGTTTTAAGGGTCTGGTTGTGATGGCTGGCCACGAGGGCGGCCTGGAACATCACATGCCGCAGCAGGCGTCTTCCGCCTCCGATCGCGCGCTTGCCGCGCATAGCTCCGCTGTCGTGTGCGATCGGCGCAAGGCCGGTGAGGGCTGCGGCTTGTTCTCCGGTGATTTGCCCCAGCTCGGGCATCTCCGCGATCAACATGGTGCTGGCGACGGGTCCGATCCCGGGGATGGACCGCAGGATGTCGGCCGTCAAGGCGAGGTCGTCATCCGAGGTGATGGTCTGCTCGATCCGTGCTTCCATCTCCGCGACCTGACGGCCCAGAAGGCCTTTCAGCTCGGCGTCCATGGCTCCAAACATCTCTGCCGTTCCCAGCTTCCCGTGTGCCTTGATCTGTGCCAGAAGCCGTTTGCGCGTCTCGACGAGTTGCCCGCGCTTTGAGGTCAAGGCTCTGAGAAGGCGAAGCTTTTCCTGCGGCAAGCTGCGCCCTGCGTCCGGTCGGAAGGCCATGAACCGCGCGATGAGTTCGGCGTCGATCCGATCTGTCTTGGCCCGCGTCCCCCGGCTGGCGGCAAAGGCTTTGATCTGTGCCGGAGGCAATTGCCGGGTTGCGATCCCGGCAGCGTCGAGCGCGGACCACAACCGCCACTCCTGCCCGCCGGTGGCCTCGAAGCAGACCAAGGCGCGCAGCGTCAAAGCCAGTCGAACGACGTGTTCGTGACCCTCATCCATGTTCGACAGTCGCGCTCGATTGCCATCTGGCAGACAATGAATATCCAGCCAGGCGCGCGAGACATCTACCCCGATGATGGCCGGGTGTGATAGCTTGTCCATACTCTCTTCCTTCTGATCCGCGGTCCAAACCGGCCGCATGCAACTGTTCGAGACGATGAAGAGAGGCGGTGCCGACAGGCTAGAGAACGTGGTCGTGCCACAAGGGTCAGACGTCGCGCACCACCCCGCCATCGGCCCTGGCCGGGACCGGTGACGGGGGTAGCTTAACAAAGCCGAGATACAGAAGGGTCAGGACGAACCGACTTGCCGCACGAGGAGGACCGGATCGTGCAAGCCCGTTGATTGCGCCCTGCATTTCCGCCATGAAGGCGGGCATGACACAGGGCACGAAAGCGTTTCTCGTCCATATGTTCACGGCCATCGGCGTCGTCTGCGCGATGCTGGCGATGCTGGCGGCCGTCGAGGAACAATGGGGGCTGATGTATGTCTGGCTGGTCGTCGCCTTTCTCGTCGACGGGTTCGATGGCCCGCTCGCGCGGCGCTACGACGTCAAGACCCATGCGCGCCAGATCGACGGCGTGCTGATGGATCTGATCATCGACTATCTCACCTATGTTTTCATCCCGGCCTACGCGCTGTTCAAGTCGGGGCTGCTGCCCGGCTGGACCGGCTGGATCGCGATCATCGTGATCACCTATGCCTCGGTTGTGTATTTCGCCGACACGCGCATGAAAACAAAGGATAATTCCTTCGCGGGCTTCCCCGGATGCTGGAACATGGTGGTGATCGTCATCTTCGCGCTCGAACCGAATTTCTGGGTCACGCTTCTGCTCGTCGTCGCCCTCGCCGTCGCGATGTTCACCCCGCTGAAATTCATCCACCCGGTGCGCACCGAACGCTGGCGCGAGGTGTCCCTGCCCGTCGCCCTGGCCTGGACCGGGTTTGCCGGCTGGGCGGCCTGGGTCGATTTTCACCCCGAGAGCTGGGCCCATTGGGGGCTGGTTTTGACCTCGCTCTACCTGCTGTTTGCCGGGATCGCGCAGCAGATCATCCCCCCGCGCCGCGGCGCCGCGCCCGTCTAAAGCCGGGTCAATCCCACGCCCAGAACGATCAGCGCAGCCGCCACGGCTTTGCCAAGCGACATCCGGTCGCCAAAAACCAGCCAGCCGATCAGCACGGCAAACAGGATCGAGGTTTCGCGCAGGGCCGTAACCAGCGCGATCGGCGCGACCGTCATCGCCCAGACGACGATCGCGTAGGCGACATAGGAGGCGGCGGAGGCGGTGAACCCGAGTGCCCAGCCGCGCGGCGGGGCGGCCAGAACGCGGCGACCACGCAGCACCAGCACCACCGGCGTGTAGAACACCGCCGAGAAGATGAGGAGCCAGGCGACATAGGTGACCGGGTCGCCCGACACCCGCGCGCCGAGGCCGTCGACGAGCGAATAGCCTGCGGTGGCAACCGCCGAGCCGAAGGCATAGGGCAGCATGCGCCGGGATTCGCCCGAGGAAAACACACCCCGCGCCATCGCCAGGATGCCCAGCCCGAGTACGAGAATGCCGAGGTATTCGGCGGGGCGCACCACATCAGCCAGGGCGACCAGCCCGACCAGCGTGACGATCAGCGGCGCGGCGCCGCGGGCGATCGGGTAGACCCGGCTGAGATCGCCGTGTTCGTAGGCATAGGCCAGGAACAGCTGGTAGGCCATGTGGATCAGGCCGGAGGCGACCAGCCAGGGCCAGGCCTCGGCAATCGGCAGCGGTCGGAAGGCCACCACCACCGCGCCGATCGCGGCGTGACCGAGGGTGAGCAGCAGCATCGACGCCTGCTTGTCGCCGCCGGTCTTGATCAGTGCGTTCCAGCTCGCGTGCAAAAAGGCCGCGCCGAGAACGGCGAGAAGAACGGCAAGGCTCATGTTCGCTCCGTTTTGGCGACGCTAGGCGCCCGGGGGCGGGCTGTCCAGCGTCACAGCAGCAGGCCCGCGGCCCCCTCGTGGCGCAGCAGCGCGACCTTGGTATCCACCCCGCCCGCGCCCGAGAAGCCGCCGAGCGAGGCGGCGCCGAGCACCCGGTGGCAGGGGATGATCACCGGGATCGGGTTGGCGCCGCAGGCCTGGCCCACCGCCTGCGGCGAGGCGTTCAGCTCGGCCGCGATGTCGCCATAGGTGCGGGTCTCGCCGAAGGGGATCGCGCGCATCGCGTCGCAGACGGCACGCTGGAAGTCCGAGCCCGACACGCGCAGCGGCAGATCGAACTCCCGTCGCGTGCCGGTGAAATAGGCGTCAAGCTGCGCCCGGGCCTCGGCGAGCAACGACGTTTCCGGCCCCTGCGCCGCGCCTTTCCAGGTCAGGCAGGTGATCGCGCCCGCCTCTTCGGTGACGTAGAGCGGCCCGACCGGGCTGGCGACGCGGATCGTGCTCACCCGGACGGCCCGCGCCGGACCAAGGCGGTCCGAACCGCCTTGGCAACGGCCTTTGACGGCCGTTTCGTCACCCGACCCGGTGTCATCCCAGCGCGTTGTCGCAGCGCGCGCAGGTGCCGTGGTGCGGATGCGCACCGACATCGGGCAGGATCTTCCAGCAGCGCTGGCATTTCCCGCCCTCGGCCTTCTCGAACACCACGCCGATCCCCTCGCTCTCCGGCAGCCGGAACGCCTCATTCGGCATCGGGTCGGAGGTGATCTGGATATCCGAGGTGATGCAGATATCGGCGAAATCCACCGAGCGCAGGGTCTTGGCCAGATCCTTGTCGCGCACGTGCACCACCGGGGCAGCCTCCAGCGAGGCGCCGATCACCTTGTCGCGGCGCTGCACCTCGAGGGCGGCGGTGACCACCCGGCGGACCTTGCGGATGCCCGACCATTTCTCGGCGAGCAGCGGGTCGAGCCAGTCTCTGGGCGTTTCGGGGATATCGACGAGGTGCACCGAGCTGTCGTCGCCCGGGAAACGTTCGAGCCAGACCTCTTCCATCGTGAACACCAGCACCGGCGCGAGCCAGGTGGTCAGCCGGTGGAACAGGATGTCGAGCACGGTGCGGGCGGCGCGGCGGGTGCGCCCGTCGGCCGGATCGCAGTAGAGCGCGTCCTTGCGGATGTCGAAGTAGAACGACGACAGATCGACCGTGGCGAAGTTGAACACCGCCTGGAAGGCGCCCTGGAAGTCGAAGGCGTCGTAGCCCTGGCGCACGACCTCGTCGAGCTCGGCCACGCGGTTGAGCACCCAGCGTTCCAGCTCGGGCATCTCGGCCGGGTCGACCCGTTCGGCCTCGTCCCAGTCAGCGAGGTTGCCGAGGATGAAGCGCATGGTGTTGCGCAGGCGGCGGTAGCTGTCGGCCACGCCCTTCAGGATTTCCGGCCCGATCCGCTGGTCGTTCACGAAATCGGTCTGGGCGACCCAGAGGCGCAGGATGTCGGCGCCGTATTGCCGGGTGACCTCCTCCGGCACGATGGTGTTGCCGATCGACTTGGACATCTTCATGCCCTTCTCGTCGAGCGTCATGCCGTGGGTGACGACGTTGCGGTAGGGCGCGCGGCCCTTGGTGCCGCAGGCCTGCAGCATCGAGGAGTGGAACCAGCCGCGGTGCTGGTCGGTGCCTTCGAGATAGACGTCGGCGATGCCGTCCTCGCTGCCGTCCGCGCGGTCGCGCAGCACGAAGGCATGGGTGGAGCCGCTGTCGAACCACACGTCGAGCACGTCGAACACCTGCTCGTAGGCGTCGGGGTCGACGATGCCGTCGAGCACGAGGGCCTTGAATCCGTCTTCATACCAGACATCCGCGCCGCCCGCCTCGAACGCCACCGAGATCCGCGCGTTCACCTCTTCCGATTTCAGCAGGAAATCGTCATCGGTGGGCAGCGCGCCCTTCTTGACGAAGCAGGTGAGCGGCACACCCCAGGCGCGCTGGCGCGAGAGCACCCA
>Ga0180436_10004107_pt1 | contig 13189 bp, 13 predicted proteins | sample SS_ome_2_FD_132434 | JGI IMG/M metagenome (GOLD analysis project Ga0180436, IMG submission 132434) | Hypersaline lake sediment archaeal communities from the Salton Sea, California, USA - SS_3_S_2 metaG | ecosystem: Environmental > Aquatic > Non-marine Saline and Alkaline > Hypersaline >...
CTTTAGGGCATCCGGTACTTGCCGCCGACGTAGTTCCGCGGGCCGTATTCGTAGACTTTTCGCTTGCTGCCATCGAGTTCCCACTCCCAGTCCGTTTCGGTCCGTTCGATCTCGAATGTCTCGCTGGAATGATAACGATAGGGGTAGTAGGCGCCCCGGGGGCCGTAATAGCCATAGGTGTGCGGATAGCGCCAGTACACCGAGCGGTCATAGAACCCCGGGTAGTACCAGCCGGTGCCGTAGACCATGGTCGAGCCGTTGTAGTAACGGCTGTAATAGCCGTCCGTGCTGACATAAGCGGTGCGGCCGCTGCTGTCGTCGAAAGATTCCAGCTTCACGAAGGTCACGTTGAAGGCGGGATCGGTGGGCGGAATGGTGTAGATCGCCTCCGGCACCTCGAGCGCAACGCGCCAGGGGCCGGTCGGCGCGGCTGAAAAGAACCAGGCGCCGTCATGGCAAAGGTAGTAGAAGTTGTTGTTCTGGATAACCTGGAACGGCGTGTTTTTTCCGCGCCGCAACGCGGTGCCCTCGATCTCAACGAATTCGGGCGGGCCGAGCCAGGGAACCTCGAGCGCTGCGCCCGCACCGACCTCGACCTCGGTAATCCGGGGCCGCGCGGCCTCCTCGGCGGCGCGCCGGGCGGCCTCGGTGCCCGGAACCGATTCCAGAACCCGGGCGCGCGGATGGTTCTGCGGAATTTCCGCGAACGCCGCCGGAAGTTCATTCACCGCGTACCACATGCGATCGACGTTCCTGGTCGTGAACCACCGCCCGGCCGCAAGAAAATAAAACCGGCCGTCGTAGCGAAAAAGGTCCCGCTCTGAGTTTTTGACATACTGAAGACCGCCGCCCCCGGCCAGGCCGAATTCCATCTCCCCGTCCACGATGATCAGTTCCGTGGGTTCGTAGCTGATGACGATGGGCAGCGGCCGCACTCCCGGGTCGCGCGCAGGCATCGCTCCGGCCACGCGCGGCCAGTCGGAACTGACCTGCAGGGTCAGGAAATCATCCGGAAGCGCCGTGGTCACCCGCCAGTCGCCGCTGGACAGCATGTTGCCGGCAAGCCACACACCATTGTCGAGCACGTACCAGACCCCGCTGCTGCGGTGCCGGAACACGTCCCAGTCGGTGTTGACGACGAATGAGAGGTCCGTGGCCGGAATCTCGATCAGCACGGGCGGACCGTCGATCAGCATCAGCCGTGACGGCCGGTCACTGACGACAATACGCGGCGGGGCCGGGTTCAGTTGCTCGACCGCACGCGGCACATCGGCAAGCGCGGCAGGAAGACACAGCAGCAAAAAAAGTGCAGAACAAATTCGGGGCATGGCGTGACCGTCCGGTACAGCCGACACCCTGCGTGCCGGCGAGGCCGCTTATCTTAAAGGAAGGCCGCGAGCAATGAAAAGCCCACGACAGGGAACACGCAGACAGCTACGCCTGCGCCGCAGGCGGTTGGAAGATTCTGAAGCAACCCCGAACGCTTTCGACTCAGGCCGCGGCCTCGAAGCGCTCGAACGAGTTGGAATTCAGGTTGCGCACCGCCTGCCTCAGGCAGTCACGCATTTCTTTCAGATTTTTGCTGTCCAGGTGAGGACCGTTCAGCCTCAGCATCTCATGCCAGTACTCGATCTCGGCCTGCAACAGAAAACGTCTGGATGATTCCATGTTTTGCCCAAAGTCGCCTGCGGCGACAAAAACGTGGATCACCATCCCTGATGGGAACGCCGGTGAGTTCCGTCTCGCCGGTGGCTGCAGCCACGCAGCCTGCCTGACTGGTAGATCAGACGCCCCTTAGTTACGTTAAGGTTAGATTAATGTCAAGCGAAAAATGGCTAAAAACTGACCCGTTACGGAATAATGACAGCCAGGGCCCTCCTAATCAGGAATGACTTGCAAAACCATTGATTAATTTAACTTTTCCAAAAAAGTCAAACGCGTTGAAAAGTTCGGGATAAAACACTTTTGACGAAACGCGTTCAGCCCCCCCCACCATCATTCGAAGGCCCGGGTTTTGAATGCAGGATCATTTCGAGTTTTCCGTTCGGCAACAACAGTCCGCGCTCGAACGCAAAGCCGGAGAGCATTTCGGCCACCTCGATCTGAGAATGCGGCTGGTATTTCAGCGCACTGTTATTTCTCTTACGCACGCTCACGGTATCGTGCCGGATGATTCCGTATTGACGGTACTCGAGCTTTACAGCCCGGTGATGCACCCCGAATCCATGCGCCCGGGTGCCGGAATGCAGATAGGGCCTTAGCGCCGAGTTGAAGGCCCGCAGTGCGGTGTCGTCGAGAAAATTCAGAAAATCACCGAACAGGCAGATGTCGAGCTGCGTGCCTTCAGGGAGCGCGAGGTGGTCTGTGAAGCACTTGCTGAGCTGCTGTTGGCTGAGCCGCTTTTTCGGTTCACGCGGCTGCAGGAACGGCTCGTCGATCAGGTCCACGAAGTGAAGGCGGCAGTGGTAGCGGGAAAAAAACTCGACGGTCTCCGACAAGGCCGGGCCGACATCCAGGACGGTAATCCGGCGTCCGCCGGAAATACGCTGCAGCATGGCCGACAACAGCTTGCTTTGCTGCCGGTCAATGATCGGGCCGGCCGGATTGGCCAACCGGCCCATGTCCTCGGCGATCGCTGCTGCTGTCACCCGGCCCTCTTGCCCTGGCCGGAGCTGTCCGTGACAGCGTCGGCGCCCAGCGATTTCGAACCCATGCTGGTTGAACCCGCCGCCGTCTTGGCCTCGGAAACCGCCGCAGGCTGGGCCGGTTTGCTTCCGGCTGCCTTGCCCGGGTTCATGTCGATGCTGCCCCGGAACAGGGCGCCGTCGTCGAGCTGAACTCGCGGTGAGACGATATTGCCCTTGACGCGGCCGGTCCGTGTAATCAGGACTTTCTCGCTGCCGGATATGTCACCGGCGACCTGGCCGGAGATCCGGACCTCCTTGGCGCTGATGCTGGCCTTGACAATGCCGGCCTCCGACACTTCCACATTCTGTGAACTGCTGACGCTGCGACCCTCGATCACCCCTCCTACCTTGAGGTTCGAAGTCGCATTCACGTCGCCGGTCACACTGATGCCTTCACCGATCATCGCAACGGATTCCGTTGCCATTGAAGCCGCGGGAGGTGTGCTGGTCATGGGAGGTGCGGTTTTCTTTGCAGGTTCTTCCTGAGCCGACGGGCGGTTGCCCTTGTGCTTGTCGAACATAGCCCTGATCCTCGATTTCGTCCGTTGAAAGGGACGAACATTCTAGCACTGCCCGGCCGTGTTCCAACAACCGGGTTGAAAAATCTCCAGCGCCTCGCGGGCGTGATCGAAACTGTGGCTGCCCCCGTCGAACGCCGTGAAACGGGTAAAACCGGCGTGAAAACGCTCGCTGAGTTCCGCGCTGATGGTCTCGTCTCCGCGGTCCACGAAGACCCAGCAGGGTAGCTTCGATGTGTAGTCCACGGATTGCTCGAGCATCACCAGTCGCGCACTGTGCCCGGACCGGAATTCGTAAGTCTCGCCGGTCACGTAATTGAGCTGCGGCCCCTCGAGGTAGTGGCTGAACTCGGCCAGGTTGAAAACGGGGTTGAAGGCTACCGCTTCAATACGCCGGTCCGGGCGCTCCGCGGCAAGCAGCAACTGCATGATGCGCGCGAACCAGCCGCCCATCGAGCCGCCGCAGAATATCACCCGTTCCGCCAGGGGGTCCGTCTGCCGCAGCAAGATTCGGGCCTGTTCATCCGCCCGCCGGTAGTCGATGTTCTGCGGCAGGAAACGGCAGCCCGTCGCCCGGCAGAAATCCGCTACTGCGGCAATCTTGGGGCTGCTGGCCAGGTCTTTCGGTATGGCCGAGTTGAAGCCATGAAAGTAAAACAGTTCCGCCGGCCCGGTCGAAGCCATGGTCCTACTTCGCGGCATTCAAAGCCTGCTCCAGGTCGGCGATGATATCCTCGATATCCTCGATGCCGATGCACAGCCGGATCATGTCCGGCGTCACGCCTGCCGCCGCCAGTTCTTCCCCGGAAAGTTGACGGTGCGTGGTCGAAGCCGGGTGCGCCGCCAGCGACTTCACATCGCCGATATTCACCAGGCGAAGAAACAGCTCCAGGGCATCGTAGAACTTCACGCCGGCATCGAAACCGCCCCTGATGCCGAACGTCAACAGGGCCGAGGGTCTGCCGCCGGTGTATTTTTGCGCCAGGTCGTAATGCGGCGAGTCCGTAAGGCCGGCAAAATTCACCCACTCCACCATCGGGTGCTCCTGGAGGTAGCGAGCCACGGCCAGCGCGTTGTCGCAGTGCCGCTCCATGCGCAACGGCAGGGTTTGCATGCCCTGCAGGATCAGGAACGCATTCATCGGGCTGATCGCGGAACCCGTGTTGCGCAGCGCCACGGTGCGAACCCGCCCCGCGTAAGCCGCCGCGCCCATCGCCTGCGTGTAGACCACGCCGTGGTACGAAGCCTCAGGCTCGTTCAGCATGTGAAACTTTTCGGGATAATCGGCCCAGGGGAATTCGCCGCTGTCCACGATCATCCCGCCCAGCGAGTTGCCGTGGCCGCCCATGTACTTCGTCAGGGAACTGACCACGATGTCGGCGCCCCAGTCGATCGGCTTGATCAGCGCCGGCGTCGCGACCGTGTTGTCGACGATCAGCGGCACGCCGTGATCGTGCGCCATGTCGGCCAGGGCCTCGATGTCCACGACGTTGCCCGCCGGGTTGCCGATGGACTCGCAGAACACGGCCGTCGTTTTGTCATCGATCAGTTTCGCCACGGCCTCGGCGCTGTCATTCTCGGCGAAACGCACCTCGATGCCCTGCCGCGGCAGCATGTGCCGGAACAGGGTGTACGTGCCGCCGTAGAGCTGAGGAATCGTGACGATGTTGTTTCCCGCTTCGGCGAGCGTCAGCACAGCGTAATTGATGGCCGCGCTGCCGGCGCTGAGTCCGAGACCCGCGATTCCTCCTTCGAGGGCCGCGCAGCGCTTTTCCAGTACGTCCGTGGTGGGGTTCATGATGCGCGTGTAGATGTTGCCCTGCACCTCAAGGTTGAACAGGTCGGCGCCGTGAGCGGCATCGTCAAAAGCGTACGCTACGGTCTGGTATATCGGCACCGCGGTGGCGCGCGTTTCAGGGTCGGCCTTGAAGCCGGCGTGAATGGCGAGTGTCTGGTCTTGCATGTTCAATCCTCTCGATTGTGTGTTCTGGCTGCAGGAGCCCGCCATGCGGCCAATTCCATCTATCGCGCGCATGGCGGGCTCTTGCATGGTCACCGCACGGGCGGGCTACAACGAATCCCTCATGCCCAGCGGGTCGGCCGGGTCGACGCCGTCCATGTACTGTTTTCGGCGGTCGAGGTTGGTGAGCTGGTAAACCAGCCCCAGCCAATTGCTGATGATGGCCCGCCCGCTGTCGCCCCAGGTGTTGTCCAGCAATGCGGCAATCCGGGCTTCCGGAAATTCCGGCGCCGGCCGGCCTGAGCGGATGGCGGTCTGCGCCTGCGACATGAAGCGATCGGCCGCCGCCCGGGCAGCCTCGGGAAAAAAATGCTGCGGAAACGGCGGAGACCGGCCCGTTTCACCGTTGAGATAGCGCAGGACTTCGCGCCGGTACTCCTTGAGCAGGCTGGTGACGTCATACTCCGGGTGCCCCTGGAAAAACACGCCGCGAAAGTGGTCCCGGGTGACGGCCATGTGCACGCCGCCTTCAGCGCTCTCGACGAGCACCGAGAGCCCGGCATCTTCAAGTTGTTCCCGGCTGATGTCGTTGTAGCGCGAGTGCGGCACGTCAAACCGCGTGTTGACTCCGCGCAGCAGCGGGTGATCCGCGGCGGTAATCCGGTGACCGAACACGCCCCAGCGCTTGGCCGGCAGCGGCCGGCGCTCGATACCGTAAAACCGCTGAAGCACCGCGTGCGTCGCCAGGCAGGAGCATAGCGTGGAGGCGACGTTTTCGCGCGCCCAGTCCACGACCTCCATCAGGGGATCCCAGAACGGTTCCTCCTCGAGGCGCGGATTCTCAACGTTGGCGCCCGTGATGATAAGCGCGTCGAGACCGGCTTCCCGCAACGACTCGAACGACGCGTAGTACCGCTGGATGTATTCGAGCGTTTCGGCGGACCGGGGCAAGCCTTCCAGCGAGAACGGGTAGACGTAGAACTGGGCGATGCGGTTGCAGCCGCCGACCATGCGAATGAATTGACGCTCGGTGGCCTGCAGGGCGGTATCCGGCATCATGTTCAGAAATCCGATGTGCAGCTCGCGGATGTCCTGGTGCGTGGCGCGCTCGAGCGTCAGCACCTCGTGACCGGTTTCCTTGAGGCGGTCGAAAGTCGGCAGGTCTGAGTGCTGAACGAGTGGCATTCGAGTGATTCTACGCAGGAGCCGGTATTTTTCAAAAGATTGCCTATACTCATCTCACATGCCGTATGCAGGCATGCATTAAAAATGAGGAGAGCAAACATGAAGAAAGCAATACTGGCTATCGCATTCCTGGTCGCACCGGCCCTGTCCATGGCGGACGACCACACGGCCGTGGTCGAGTTCTGGAAATGCGAACTGAACGATGGCGTAAAAATGGAAGACGTCGAAGCCACCAACGATAAATGGCTGGCCCTGACGCGCAAGACGGCCGGCACCGAGGACGTGAACAGCTACGTGCTGACGGCCGTGGTCGGCAGCCAGGAAACGTTCATGTTCGTCGATGCCTACCCGAACATGGTCGCCTGGGCCAGGGCGAAGGACGCGGAATCCGAAGAATCTGAAGCGATCGACGCCATGTTCGCGGAACAGATGGAATGCGAGGAAAACCGGCTCTACAAGTCAAAAAGGCAGTAAATCCCCGTTCGCAATGTCAAGAAAGCCGGGCCCGTTTTCAAGACCCGGCTTTTTTATCAAAGACCATACAAAACCGGGGTCAGAGCAAGCAACTTGCTCTGACCCCTTTTTGGTTCAGGCCGTGGCGATGGAATGGCCCTTGGAGCCGAGATCCTCGCAGGCTTCCTGCAAGCGCTCCACGATGCCGTTTTCACCGGCACGCAGGTACTTGCGCGGATCGTAGAGCTTCTTGTACGGCGTGCCGTCGTCCGGGTCCACCTGGTACAGGAAGGCCTTCGGGTTTTCATTCACGAAGGCGCCGACCGGTTTCGAGAATGCGAACTGCGTGTCGGTATCGATGTTCATCTTGAACACGCCATAGCTCACCGCCTCAGCGATCTTGGACTTCTCCGAGCCGGAGCCGCCGTGGAACACCAGGTGCAGCGGGTTGTCGCCCGTACCGTGGGTCTCCTGGACCAATGACTGGGAATTCTTCAGGATTTCGGGGCGCAGTTTCACGTTACCCGGCTTGTAAACGCCGTGCACGTTGCCGAATGAAGCGGCCACGGAGAAGTGGCCGATCGGGTTCAGCAGGTCGTAGGCCTGCAGCACGTCCTCGGGCTGGGTGTAGAGATGGGCATTGTCGGCAGCCTCGTCGAACTCGCTGCCCATGCCGTCTTCCTCGCCGCCGGTCACGCCCAGCTCGATTTCAAGCGACATGTCCAGCCTGGCCATGCGCTCGAGAATCCGCGCGCACTGCTCCAGGTTGTAATCGATCGGCTCGGCCGAGAGGTCCAGCATGTGTGAACTGAACAGCGGCTTGCCGTGCGCTTCGTAATATTTCTCGCTCTCGTCGAGCAGCGCTTCGACCCAGGGGATCAGCGCCTTGTTGGCGTGGTCGGTGTGCATGGCCACGCAGATTCCATAGTGCTCGGCCAGCAAGTGCGCATGCAGAGCCGCGGAAACGCAGCCCAGGACCTTGGCCTTGAAGCCGTCTTCCATGCCTGCGCCGGCAAAAAATGCGCCACCACTGTTGGACAACTGGATGATGATATCGGAACCGGCCTTGGCGGCGGCTTCCATGACGGCGTTCATGCTGTTGGTGCCGACGATGTTGACCGCGGGCAAGGCGTATCCGCCGACCTTGGCGGCGTTGACGAGCGTCTTGTAGCCTTCGCCGGTGACGACACCGGGTTTCAGGGAAAATTCGGACATTGATGATTCCTCTTGGTAAACGATGAACTGGCGCAGCTATTGAGCGGGCCAATTCAAATGGATTCTGGAACGCGAAGGTTTCAGTGTTATGTATTCGCGCTTTCTTTTCAAGACGAAGCAGGCCAAAAGGCCTCGTGGGCGAAATTAGCCTCATGAATGTAAGATAGTCCGATTCACGAGGAGTCGCCATGCAAGCTTTGAACGAAATTTTCGCCACCATAGACGGCTACATCGGTGGTTCAAACTGGTTCGTTTACCTGTTGCTCGGTGCGGGCGTGTTCTTCACGCTGTACCTGAAATTCCCCCAGATCCGCTATTTCCGGCACGCCATCGACCAGGTTCGCGGCAAGTACGACGAAGAAGGGGCCAGGGGCGACACCACGCATTTCCGCGCACTGACCACGGCGCTTTCAGGCACGGTGGGGACCGGCAACATCGCCGGCGTGGCGCTGGCCATTCACCTTGGCGGGCCGGCCGCGCTGTTCTGGATGCTGGTCACCGCGATGGTCGGCATGACGACCAAGTTCGTGGAGGTGACCCTCTCGCACAAGTACCGGGAATTTACCGAGGACGGATCGGCCGCGGGCGGCCCGATGTACTACATGAGAAACCGCCTGAACATGAAATGGATGGCGGTGATCTTCGCCCTGGCAACCATCATCAGTTCCTTCGGCACGGGGAACATGCCGCAGATCAACAGCATTTCCAACTCCATGGACGCGGCATTTGGCATCCCGCCGGCGTTTACCGGGCTGGTGCTGGCGATCCTCCTGGGCATGATCATCCTGGGCGGCATCAAGCGCATAGCGGCGGTGACTTCCCGCCTCGTTCCTTTCATGGCCGTCATCTACTTCTTTGGCGCGCTTTCCGTGATCTTCTACAACGCCGAAAACATCGTCCCATCGATCACCGCCATCGCCAGCGGAATATTTACCGGTTCGTCTGCGACCGGCGGTTTCCTCGGCGCCACGCTGGCCTATGCGATCAACCGCGGCGTCAACCGCGGCCTGTTCTCCAACGAGGCGGGCCAGGGCAGCGCGCCCATTGCGCACGCCGCAGCCAAGGCCGACCACCCCGTCTCCGAGGGCATGGTCGCCATCCTCGAACCGTTTATCGATACGATCATCATCTGCAGCCTGACCGGCCTCGTGCTGCTCTCCTCGGGCGTCTGGGCCGAGAAGCACGACAACGTCTTCCAGCGCACCGACCTGTACGTGGTTGCCGGCCATTACGACGAAAACGTCGAGGCACAGCGCAAGCAACTCGCCAACTTCCTCAACCCGAACGCCGAATCGGACGTGCAGCTGTTCGACGGTGAACTGACGGTCGAAAGCGGCGGTATCACGGACGACGTCACGATCATCCATGCCCGCTCCATTGCCGAGGCCGTCAGGGTCTTTGACTCGGCTGCCGGCGCGGTCTACAGCGGAACCCTGCCGGTTGAAAACGGGCGCGTCTTCAGCGCCGAAAACAGCATCAGTTTCGAGGGCCGCTCACTGGTGCACAGCGCGCCGCTGACCACCATCGCCTTCAGCCGCGGATTCCTCGGAGACGCCGGCAGTTACATCATTCCGATCAGCCTGTTGCTGTTCGCCTTCTCTACCGCGATCGCCTGGTCCTACTACGGCGACCGGGCGGTGACCTTCCTGTGGGGCGTGCAGTACGTGCGCTACTACCGCATGGTTTACGTGGTGGGTTTCTTCGCCGCGGCGATCATCGACACGACGATCATCTGGACTTTTTCCGGTATCGCGATCGCCCTGATGACCATTCCCAACATCATCGGAATCCTGATACTGCACCGGGAAATGAAGGACGAAGTGCGTAACTACTGGGAGACAATGAATTTCTCAGACAAGGACAAAATCATCTGACCGACAGAAGGCAGTTTTATCTTCAGCCGTCTTCAACGGCAGGCGGAAGCGCCCGTCCCGGGCGCTCCAAGATCGGCCAAGCAAGTCACGCCGGTCCCCGCCGCACAGGCGCTTCGATAATTACGTATTACTAAACTATTGATTCGGGTCAACCAGACCCGCGCGCCCTTTCGGGACAATCGAACCGTCATCGGGCAAACCGGAATCACTGTCAATGAAGTGGCCGTCCGCGTATGCGCCTGGCAAGCAGTCGACTGCGGGGAAATCGGTCGCAAGCGAAGCCATGCGCTCCACCAGTGTGTCGCATTCCTGCGGCGCCGTTCAGCGCACCCGTGACCATCGCCCTTTCCGTAGAACCTCCGGACATCCGGGCCCGGCCATTACCGGGCTTTCACGCCCGCCGCGCCGGCGTTCCTTCGGACCCTTTCGAGGACTCAGCCTGTGGTCGAAATAATCTCAATCATCATTACCACCATTGTCGTTTTCGCCCTGGTCGATCTGCTGCTGCGCATGCTGCTGAACAAATCCCGGGAAACCCGGATCAGGAAAGAACGCGCAGAGGCGCTGGACACAGGACTCAGGCTGGATGTCAGCGAGGAGGCGCCAACGCTGAAGCGGGTCGAACTTGAAAATCCGAAAGCGCGGATTCTGGCGGTCGACGATGAAGCCATCATCCTGGACAGCTTTCGCAAGATGCTGGTCATGGGCGGTTACAGCATCGACACGGTCGAGTACGGGCCCGAGGCACTCGGCCTGATTCGGGAGAACGACTACGACTTCGTATTTACCGACCTGAAAATGCCCGGCATGGACGGCGTCGAAGTCACCAAATCGGTGAAGCACCTGCGGCCGGATATCGACGTGATCGTGATCACCGGCTACGCCACGATCGAAACCGCGGTCGAGACGGTCAAGGTCGGCGCCATGGATTACGTCGAGAAGCCGTTCACCGAGGACGAACTGCTGGAATTCGTCAACAAGGCGCTAATCAAACGGCAGGACCGGCAGGAGCGCGAAACGCGCCACACCATTCGACTGATCAAGCCGGGAACCAGCGAGTCGAAGTCCCGTTTCGAACTGAATGTGCCTGCCGGCGCATTCGTCTCGCCGCAGCATGCCTGGGCCAAGATCGAGCTGAACGGCATCGTGCGCGTCGGGCTGGACGACCTGATCCGTAAAATCTACGGCCGCGCGGAAAGCATCGAACTGCCGGTGCGCGGCCGCAGGATCAACCGGGGCGATACGCTTTTTACCGTCAGCTACGGTGAACTCAAGCTGGACATTCCCTCTCCGCTTACCGGGACCATCACCGCGGTCAACGACGAACAGGAAGAGCACCCCGAGTGGCTGGCCATCAAACCGTTCACGCTCAGCTGGATGTGCGGAATCGAACCGAGTGACCTCGCCGCCGAACTGCCCGCCATGAAGATCGGGCGCGATGCGGTGGAATGGTACCAGGAGGAACTGGACCGCTACAGCCGGCTGGCGTATGAACTGGACACCGAGCCGGTCACCGAGGGCCAGTCGGAGGATGAGTTTCCGCCGAGCAATGAAAACCCGGACCGTCAGAAACTGCTGAGTCGTTACTCGGAGTCATTCCTGAAATGAACCCTGCAAACAAACCCGGCGCAGAGCGCCCTTCAAGCAAACGCATCCACGGGGGCACCATGTCCATTTTTCGCTTCACCCTGGCAGTGTTGTTGCTCGCGACCCTCTTCCTCCCGGCGGTTTCCCACGGGGTGAACCCCGACGAAGCAGAATCATCGGGCGAAACCGCAGCGGCCGAGGAAAAACCCAAGCGGAAACCGATACCGAAAGAAATCATATTCGAGTCTCCGACGGGTGATGTCCTGTTTCCGCACAGGCTGCACCTCAAGAACAAGTGCAGCACCTGTCATCACCAGATCCGGGCCAAGGACTTGCATTCGCCGCACGAAGAGTACCTGCAATCCACCTGGATCGACTGCCACCAGTGCCACAAGACGGACCCGGAAACCGACAACGTCTACTACACCTGCAACGACTGTCACCACGCGCACCCCGATAGCATCCGGGACGAAACGCACAGCCCGAAGGTCGTGGTGCATCAGAGCTGCTGGAAGTGTCACGAGGCGGGAACCGGGGCGCAGGCCAGCGCTCGCTGCAGTTACTGCCACGGCAACGTGGAAAAAACAGCGGACACCGACGCACCCTGAACAAAAGACATAACGCATAGAAAGACGGAGTCACTATGGACAGACGAGCATTTCTCAAGACGTCGCTGGTCGCGGGAGGCGCCGCGGTCACGGGTCGCGAGGCCCGGGCCCAGGAAGAAGCGCATCCTGAACAGTTCGTCGGAATACTGGTCGACACGACACGCTGCATCGGCTGCAGATCCTGCGAAGTGGCCTGCGGCGAAACCTGGGGCCTTCACGTTCCCGACCCGGTGAACGACGGCGCTCTGGAGCATGAACGGACCACCAGCGACAACCAGTACATGATCGTCAACCGCTACGATACGGATGCAGGCGAGGTATTCGTCAAGAAGCAATGCATGCACTGTCACCAGCCGGCCTGCGCCGCGGCCTGTCCCACGGAAGCGATGAAAAAGCACGAAAACGGCCCGATCACCTGGGACGGCGACAAGTGCATCGGCTGCCGCTTCTGCATGGTGTCCTGCCCCTTCGACATTCCCAAGTTCGAGTACGGTGACTGGAACCCGGAGCTGAAGAAATGCACGATGTGTTTCGAACGCCTGAAAGAAGGCGAACAGCCCGCCTGCGTCGCGGCCTGCCCCACCGATACGCTCATGTTCGGCACCCAGGTGCAGAACCTCTCGATCGCGCGTCACCGCATCGCCCGGCACCCGGACCAGTACGTGCCGCACATTTACGGTGACCGCGAAGTCGGCGGAACCGGTTACATCTACCTGTCCGCCGTTCCTTTCGAGCAACTCGGCTTCCGGATGGATCTCGGCCGTACGCCTTACCCGGAATACACACGTGAATTCCTGTACGCCGTTCCCGCCATTCTGTTCGGCGTGCCGGCATTTCTGCTGGCGCTCAATGCGATGACGGGCGCCGCCCGCGGCGACCCGGAAAGCGACTTTGGTTGGGAACCGGAATTCGGGGAGGATGAATAAATGTCCCAGTTAGCAACGGTCAATCCCGGTATCGGCCAGATTTTCAGGTTCCTGCTGCAGGAACTGAAGCCGAGGGGGCCCATTTTCACACCCTTCAACATCATCACCGGCGCGATCATGCTGGTCGGCGCCTATGTGCTGGTCATCCGCTTCATCTACGGCCTCGGTTCGGTCAC
>Ga0180436_10004108_pt1 | contig 13189 bp, 9 predicted proteins | sample SS_ome_2_FD_132434 | JGI IMG/M metagenome (GOLD analysis project Ga0180436, IMG submission 132434) | Hypersaline lake sediment archaeal communities from the Salton Sea, California, USA - SS_3_S_2 metaG | ecosystem: Environmental > Aquatic > Non-marine Saline and Alkaline > Hypersaline > Sediment...
ACGAAGCCCAGAGGCTGGCGCTTGGAAGTGCCGGACTCGAAAACTCTTAATCTTCTGGACCGGTCTGCTGCAATGCGTGATGTGATTCGGTCCGCCCCGGATATCATTATCAACGCGTCCGGCTACACGGCGGTCGACCAGGCCGAAGCAGAGCCGCTAAAGGCATTCGCCGTCAATGGGAAAGGTGCCGGGATGCTGGCCGAAGCCGCGGTCGAAGCTGGCGCCAGGCTTATCCACATCTCCACGGACTATGTCTTCGACGGTCGTCAATCGACCCCCTATAAGACCGCCGATACACCGCGGCCGATCAACGTGTACGGCGCGAGCAAGTTGGCCGGCGAACGGCAGGTGCGACGGGCGGCCGACAACGCGCTGATCATCAGGACCGCCTGGCTGTACTCGGTTTATGGCCACAATTTTGTCAAAACCATGCTGCGCCTGATGAACGGCCGCGATCGGCTTGAAGTGGTGGCGGACCAGATCGGCTCTCCCACATGGGCTCGGGGCCTGGCGGAAGTGATCTGGCAGGCGAGCGAGAAGGACCTCGCCGGCCTTTACCATTGGACCGATGACGGTATCGCGAGTTGGTTCGACCTGGCGGTGGCCGTCTATGAAGAGGCCCGCGATCTGGGCCTTCTTTCGCGGCTTGTAATGATAAGGCCGATCCGCAGCGACGAATACCGGGCTGCGGCACGCCGGCCGGCCTACAGCGTTCTGGATCAAAACGGTTCATGGCAGACGCTGGGCCGGTCCCTATGCCATTGGCGTCACAACCTCCGCCGCATGCTTTCCTTTTTGGAGAAATAAAATGACTCATAATCTACTTGTCACCGGCGGGGCCGGTTTCATCGGCACCAATTTTGTTCGTTATTGGCTCCAATCCTGCCCGGAAGGCCGGCTCATCGTACTGGACGCGCTGACCTATGCCGGCCGGTACGCCAATCTGAAGGAACTCTTGAAGAATCCTCGTTTTGCTTTTATCGAAGGCCGCATAGAGGATCAAGCGCTGTGCGAGAATCTGCTCAAACAATACGACATCGACACCGTCGTCAATTTCGCGGCAGAATCCCATGTGGACCGCTCCATCGAGGGCCCCGACGCTTTCGTGCAGACCAATGTCGTAGGTACGCACGCGCTGCTCAAGGCGGCCCGCAACGTGTGGCTGTCGCCGGGCGGAAAGGCGAAACAGCACCGTTTCCACCATGTCTCCACCGACGAGGTATTCGGCTCCCTCGAGCCGGAAGATCCCGCGTTTACAGAAGACTCCCCTTACCGCCCCAACTCGCCTTATGCGGCCAGCAAGGCGTCGGCCGACCACCTGGTCAGGGCCTATCATCACACTTACGGCTTGAATACCACCATCAGCAACTGCTCCAACAATTATGGACCCTACCAGTTTCCGGAAAAACTGATTCCCTTGATGGTCGTCAACATTCTCGCCGGGCGCGACATCCCCGTCTACGGTGACGGATTGAACGTGCGGGACTGGTTGTACGTTACCGATCACTGCCGGGCTATCGAGCAAATCTTACAAATGGGGGAAAGCGGCGCCGTCTACACGGTCGGCGGCAACAACAAGTGGCGCAACATCGAAATCGTACGGCTGGTATGCAGATTACTCGACGAGCAACTTGGCGCATCGCCGACGCTGATGCGCCAATACCCCATGTCACCGGCCTGCCTGGGCAGGTCATCCCAAAGCCTGATCACCTTTGTGGAAGACCGGCCCGGCCACGACCGGCGCTACGCGGTGAATGCGGAAAAAATCAGAACAGCGATGGGATTTGAACCAAGGGAATCTTTCGAGACCGGCCTTGGCAAAACACTCCAATGGTACCTGGAAAACCTGGACTGGTGGCAAGTGCTGATAAACATGGCAAATCTTCGATCAAAAGGAATCACGCGATGACTCAAAAAAAACAGCCGCGCCTGGCCGCATACAGTGAAAAGACCGTCCGTCTGATATGGCTGGGCATCTTGGCAATGGTGGTGGCCGGCAGCCTGATACCCCATGCCGGACCGCTGGACGCCGATGTGGGGCTGGATAAAATGCTGCATGGCATCCTGTACGCAATCCTGGCCGGTGTGGCCGTGGGCCTGTTTCACGACCGCAAGACAGCCCTTTTTCTGGCCGTGGCCATGGCGCCCACAGGCTTTTTGCTGGAGATCGCCCAAGCGCACATCGCCGGTCGGGCGTTCAGCGCCGGGGATCTGCTGGCCAACAACGTCGGCGTTATCACCGGTTTGGGCATGGGGATTCTCTGGCGCCTGAGAAGGCATTATGCCCGGCAATGCCATGTGGATCTCTCATTGGGAGAGACACTCTCACGCAAGACTTGTGACATGCGACAAGAAGCGTCTGTCCCCAGGCACTCTGTCGCATTAAATAATTGCAATATCAATAAGATATGATATTATTATTAATGGCACGCCATTTGCCTTCACAACCTGTATAGACGGGTTCTGCCCAGGGTGTTGGCGGCGACTCAAAACACATGGAGGAATGCGGATGCAAGTTCACTCAATGGTTCAATTAGGCTTGAAACATGCCAGCAATACTGCGGCTGAAACCTTATATCTGAAAACGGGCATTGATCGGACCCGGCCGATTACCTTTCACGGCCTGGTGAACGAACGCTGCAATGCCCGCTGCCGGCACTGCGAGTACTGGCGCCTGCCTGACTATGGCGAGGAACTCAGTGTCGCCCAATGGCAGGCCGCGCTGCTGGGTATCAAAGCCTTTGTGGGAGTCTATGCCATCAATTTCAGCGGTGGAGAGCCCCTGATGAAAAAAGGCTTTATCGATCTGCTGACGTTTTGCGGACAGAACGGAATTCGGGCCGGGGTGACGACCAACGGCGCACTGCTCACGGTAGAGAAGGTAAAACAAATCGTCGCGGCCCGTCCGTTCAACGTCAACATCTCGGTGGATGCGCCCGATGCGGGAATTCACGACTATTTCCGCGGCGTGCCGGGCCTGTTCGACAAGGTTTGTGCCGGCATCCGGCGTCTGGTCACCGAACAGCGCGCACAGCAAACCTTCTTTCCGATCATTGTCAAGCCGACCGTCACGTCTCTCAATTATCGGCTTTTGCCCGACCTGGTGCGCTGGGTTCGGGAAATCGGCGCCACAGCGGTCAATTTTCAGCCGTTGGGCCGCTGGACGCCCGAGACCCAAGACGAGTTGTGGATCGAACAGCCGGAATGGGCGGAATTGGCGCAAGTGATGGAACAACTGATCGAAATGAAGAGGAACGGCGCTGCGATCATGAACAGCGTGGAAAACCTGAGGATGGTGACGGCCAATTTCCGGGAGGAAAAGGCCGATCCGCGTCATATGCCTTGCCGCATCGGCCTCCAGGAATTTTATATCCGCCCCAATGGCGATGTCTGCCTGTGTTTTCATTTTCCACCGGTGGGCAACGTGGCCCGCCAGAACACGCGGGAGATATGGCGCGGAGAGACGGCCGGCAAGATCCGCCGGGCTACCACCCGCTGCAGCCGGCTCTGCCTGGCCACCTGTCATTCCCATAAGTCGCTGACGCATAAGGCGGCCCAGGCTCTGAAATTATTCAAATCCGGTGGCCGGGACACCATGCCGGCCTGGGGAGAGAGCGCATGAGCATGGTTCGGTCCCAATTGCCCGGTGCGTCACAATGGCCGCACATCGATTGCGTGATCATCGGCGTCAACTGCGCGCAAACCCTGGCCCGTTGCCTGGCCTCGGTCCGGGCCGCCGACTACCCCGCAGACAGGCTTCACGTCTATTATGCGGACGGCGGCTCCATTGACAGCAGCCTGGAGATTGCCGCGCGGTTTGCCGGTGTCACCATCATTTCGCTGTCACCGGAATATCCAACCCCGGGCCTGGGTAGAAACCGAGGGTGGCAGCAGGGTGTATCTCCGTTCGTGCAATTCCTCGACTCCGATACCCTCCTCGATCCCGGCTGGCTGAAAAAAGGGGTGGCCGCACTGGACGATCCGTCTGTCGGTGCGGTCCAGGGGCTGCGGCAGGAGATGCACCCGCAGCGCTCGCTTTTCAACTGGATCGGCGATTTGGAGTGGAACGGGCCGGCCGGCGAGGCGGACTGTTTCGGCGGTGACGTGATGATGCGCCGCAAGGTACTGGAAGCCACCGGTGGATACGATGAGGTGTTGGTGGGCGGCGAAGATCCTGAGCTGAGCCGGCGCGTCGTCCGCGCCGGCTGGCGCATCGTTCAACTGCCTGATCCGATGACTTGGCACGATCTGGCTATGACCCGGATCGGCCAATACCTAAAGCGGGCCTTTCGGTCCGGATATGGATTCGCTGCAGTGCGGGACCGTGAAGCTCGCCGGAGCAGCGATTTCTGGCGCCATGAGATTCAAAAGATCGTCATCCGGGGCGGTGGTTTTGTTCTGTCCTCATTGTTGGGAATATTTTTGATTTTCAGCGAATCAGCCAATCTGGCCGCAGCCGGCATGGGCTGCCTGGCGCTCGGCACAGGTTTCCTGCTGAGGCCTCGGTTGTTTCTGGTCAACAAATTCAGGCGGCTACACAGCCTATCACGCAAGGAGGCCAACCGTTATGCCTGGCATTGCAGCGTGGTGGTGGTGCCCCAGCTTTTGGGTGTGGTTCGTTTTTATTGGGGCAAGTGGTTGAAGCGGCCCTTGCGCAACCGCCGCCGGCGGCTGTCCACAGCGGCAAGCAGTCGATAGGAGTGATATTATGAGAAATCTCGCCTACTTGTGCAGTGAATACCCAGCGGTCTCCCAGACCTTCGTATTCCATGAAATTGAATTCCTGCGCCAAGCGGGTTTTAACGTCACGCCTGTTTCGGTTCATCAGCCGGCCAATTTGGCGGTCATGACCGTGCGTGAAAGGCAGGAGGCCGCCGAGACCCTGGTGATGACACACCTCAGGCTACCGGAGATCCTGGCGGCCCATCTGCGCATGCTGCTGCGCTCTCCGGCAGGGTATCTTCGCATGACCGCATCGGCCCTGTCGCTACTGACAAAAGGTCCCAAAAACCCCTTCAAGGCCCTGGCCTATTGGGTCGAAGCGGGCATTTTGCTCAACTGGATGCACCGACGTGGGATTCGTCACATACACGAGCATTTCGCAGCCCCCACCGCCATCGTCGCCATGTTGGCTAAACGCTACGGCGGCGTCACCTATAGCTTGTCGGTGCATGGTCCGGATATCTTTTTTGTTCAGGATTCCGAGCTTTTGGCCGATAAAGTGGATAAGGCGGTTTTTACGCGCTGCATCAGCCATTTTTGCCGCAGTCAGTTGATGCGCATCACTTCCCCGAACCGGTGGCCGCACCTTCACATTGTCCGTTGCGGGGTGGATCCGGTGGTGTATGACCGGCGGCCGGCAACGGACAATCCCACGCCCGAGATTCTGTGCGTGGGCCGACTGGTTCCGGCCAAGGGGCAGCATGTGCTGCTGGCGGCCTGTGCACTGCTCAAGGCCCGCCACCGATCCTTCCGCCTCACTTTCGTGGGCGGCGGTATGGATCGGACGTCGCTGGAACAACATGCTGCCGCGGCGGGGTTGAACGCTCAGGTGCGCTTCACCGGTCCTTTGGGTCAGGACGAGGTCCGCCATTTTTACGATCAGGCGGATCTTTTCGTCCTGGCCAGCTTTGCCGAAGGGGTTCCGGTGGTGCTGATGGAGGCCATGGCCAAAGCGATTCCGGTGGTTTCGACACGCATTGCCGGCATCCCGGAACTGATCGATCACGAAGAAAACGGATTGCTGGTCGATGCCGGCGATGCGGAGGGCTTGGCCCGGCAGATGGAACGGCTGATCCTCGATCCGGCCCTGTGCGGCCGGCTGGGAGCGGCCGGGCGGAATAAAATAATGCGACAGTATGATTTGCACCGCAACAATCGGCAAATGGCGGACCTCTTTCAATTGAAGGGGGTGGTGTCATGACTTTGATGGAGCTGTTGGCCACCGCCATGCTCGGGGGGATGTGCCTGCCGGTGACTTATCTACTGGCGGTGACCATCGCCTCTTACCGGTTTCGAAAACCGATGGCCCCCGACACGCCGCCGCTTCATTTGGGAGTGCTGATCCCGGCCCATAATGAAGCAGGCGGCATCGGCCGAACCATCCGGTCGGTATGGGAGAGTGATTACCCCGCCGACCGCCTCACGGTGATGGTCGTGGCGGACAACTGCAACGACCGTACGGCCGAAGAAGCGCGAATGGCCGGTGCCCAGGTGTTCGCACGCTACGACCCGGCGCATCCCGGCAAAGGTCAGGCCCTGGACTGGTTTTTGTCCCGTTGCAAGGATCGATACCGCCACTTGGATGGCATCGTGATCATCGACGCCGATGTGGCCATCGACCGCTTTTGCCTGCGGGAAATCAGCACCAGTCTCAGCCAACCGGACATGCAGGTCGTGCAGGCCTACAATGGGGTGAACAACCCCCGCGCCGGCTGGCGTCCGGCGCTCTGCGATGCGGCCTTTAACGTGTTCAATCACCTGCGCATGGCCGGCGCGGCGCGCCTGGCGGGAACGGCGGTGCTTAAGGGGCTGGGCATGGGGTTTCGCACCTCGGTGTTGTTGCGTTACGGATGGCCGGCCCAGGCCATTGTGGAGGACCAGGAGTTTACGCTGATGTTGCTGAGCGACGGCATCCGGGTGCATTACAACCCCGATGCGGTGGTGCGCAGCGAGATGGTCACCCGCGGCGACCGTGCGGCCGGTCAGCGCTCCCGCTGGGAAGGCGGACGGTTCGCCCTGGTACGGCGGATGGCGCCGATGCTGTTTCGGCGTTGGATCACAGAGCGTGATTCGTGCTACTTCCATGCGTTGTGCGAGCTGACCCTGCCGCCGCTTTCCCTGCTGGTGTTGGCCACAGGTCTGACGACCGTTTCAACCGCCCTGTGGCTGCCGCAGTGGGTGGGGCTTGTGGCCGTGCTGTGGCTGGTTCTGGCCGGATATGTGGCTTCCGGACAGATTCAGCGCCGGGCGCCCCTTACAACCTGGCTGTATCTGGTTACCGCTCCGTTTTTCGTGTTGTGGAAGATTTCCCTTTACCTGAAGATGGCCGCCGGAATCCAGACGGCGCATTGGTCGCGAACTTCCAGGGAGGCGGATGTTAATAATAAACCCACGGCCCCATAAATCCCGTGGGAGACAAGGAGAAGAAAACCATGAAATACATATCGATCATTGTGCTCTGTATCTGGCTGGGTGCCGGCACGGCCCTGGCCGACGATCTTGCCGAGGTGAAGACGCGCGGTGTTTTGCGCCATTTGGGTGTTCCTTATGCCAATTTCGTCACCGGCGCAGGCGACGGACTCTCCGTGGAAGTCATCCAGCTGTTTGCCGCACATCTTGGCGTTCGATACGAGTATGTGAAAACCACCTGGAGCGATGTCATCCCCGATTTGGTGGGCAAAGAGGTGCGTCTTGAGGGAGACAATGTGTCTCTGGGCAAGGACAGACCCATCCGCGGCGATGTCATCGCCAACGGTTTGACGATCCTTCCCTGGCGGCAAAAGGCGGTGGCTTATTCCGCGCCGACCTTTCCCACCCAGGTGTGGCTCATCTGCCGTGTCGGCAGCGACTTCAGGCCCATTACTCCCTCGGGGGATATCGATCAAGATATCGCGGCGACCAAGGCTCTCGTCACTCAAAAGAGCTTGCTGGGCAAGATCGGGACCTGTCTGGATCCATCACTTTACCGCCTTGAGGAAGCCGGTGCCAAGACTTCATCGCACCCCGGCAACCTCAACGAACTGGCTCCGGCGGTCATCAATGGCCTTTCGGAAACGGCCATTTTGGACGTACCCGATACCCTGGTGGCCCTGGAAAAGTGGCCCGGGCAGATCCTGGTGCTTGGACCGGTTTCTGCGCAGCAGGAAATGGCGGTCGCCTTCCGCCCGGATGATACCAGCCTGCTGCAGGAATTCAACGCTTTTTTGGACCAAATCCGCCACGACGGAAAGTATAAGAAACTGGTGGAAAAATACTATCCGGCGGTCTTTGACTACTACCCGGATTATTTTGCGCAATAGGTCTAAGGCATTCTGAATGGAGCAATTCAGGGTTGCAGGCCGTGAACCGAAAACCGCTCGGGGAGTGCCCCCGAAAGCGGGAAAAAGTAAGCATTGTCGTATGAATACCAAAAAGCCCCGGAACATCCCCCCGGCCATGCCGGAAGATGATGCGCTAACAGCGGCGAAAGGCAGCTGGCGGTGGACATTTGTTGTGGCTGTGGTCATGCTGGTCGGGATTGTCAGTTATCTCCTGTGGCACAGTTACCAGACCCAGAGTCGACTGCAAACGGCCGCCATGAATCGATTGACGGAAGACCTGCATGGCCGATCCAAGGCTGCGGATTACTTCATTCGGGAACGTGAGAATGACGTAAGCGAGCTCGCCACCGGCAATATCGTGATCGCTTATTTCACCAATAAATCGTTAGGCATGAGCGAAGCGTACGGCCTTAAAGGAAGCATGAACCTGATCCATCGACAATTCCGTCACCTCAACGAGTCCGCCATGTTGGACGGACAGGCGGTTTACACCCGCCTGGTGCTTTTTTCATCCAAAGGCGAGCAGTTGGTTGAATATCAGGGTGTGTCGCCTTGTCCGATCCGTCAGTGGGATTGGCAAGCCGTACAAAATGCGGCCGTTCAGCAGACGACCGCTTTATTGGACAGGGTGAATCCCTCCTACCTGATTTTCACCACCCCTGTGCACCTGGCAGGGGAGATCGTCGGGTATATTGCCGGCTGGGTTTCGCTCAATGTCGTTTACCATCAGTTTATCGCCCTTGAACAAGCGTCCCCGGGGTATCTCTCCGGAGCCATCGTCGGCACGACCATATTAACCCGCGGTGCCGAATGGCAAGCCATGCCTCCCATCGACACCCGGTTGCTTCAGAGCCTCAAGCGGGAACTGGCGCGGGGTCAGGTCCCGGAAAACCGTTCGTCGGCCGGTCGCATTCATCAAGGAGGGGGCCATGGTCGGCCCGGAACCCATTTCTTGTTGTCCGGAGGATCCGGCCGGAAGAACAATCTGTTTGTGGCCGCAACCCGATTGTCGCTAAACGACATTCATCTGGTCCGCATTATCGAGCAAACCCACCTTGTCGATCCCCATGCTTCCATCCGCATGCTGGTGATGCTGGCCTTGATCAGTGCCACGGTGGTCGGCATCGCCTTTGTGGCCCTGCGACACGGCACCAAAGCGCAGGTGCTGGCCGGCAGGCTGGCCGAATCCCAAAGGAGGCAGATGGAAATTCGTCGAATCAATGAACAGCTGAATGACGAGATCCTTCAGCGGAAAATGGCTGAGAGCCAGATCATCAGTGAAAAAAATTTACTGCGCAATCTGATCTCCGCCATTCCCGACCTGGTATACTACAAGGACGTTGATTCGGCCTACCTGGGGTGCAACCCTTCTTTTGAAGCCTTTTGCGCCCAAAAGGAACCAAGCATCCTGCATAAAACCGTCTTCGATCTGTTTGACAAGGAATTGGCGGCAGCGTTTTTTGATCAGGATAAGGAGGTTCTTGGCAAGGGCGCAACCATGCAGTTTGAACAATGGGTGGATTACCCCAACGGACGGCGTATATTGCTGGAGACCAAGAAAACACCCTATTACTCGGAAACAGGACAAGTGCTCGGTCTGATCGGCGTCAGCCGGGACATTACCGCCCGCAAACAGACGGAACTGGCGCTGAATGAGCAGCGGGAACGGCTGGAGCTGGTGATTCATGCCACCAACACCGGCGTATGGGAATGGAACGTGGAGACGGGTGCAACGATCTTCAATGAGCGCTGGGCCGCGATTGTGGGATATACGTTGGCGGAGCTGTCTCCGGTAAACATCCAGACCTGGCTCGACCTCTGTCACCCCGACGACCTGGAACGATCCAATCAGGCGCTTGAACGGCATTTCAGCAACGAAACGGATTTCTACGACTGTGAATGCCGCATGCGGCACAAACAGGGCCATTGGGTGTGGGTTCACGACTGCGGCCAAGTGGTGCAATGGACCTCGGACAACAAGCCTTTGCGCATGTTGGGGACGCACTCCGACATCACCGACCGCAAACAGGCCGAAGAAAATTTGCGCAACAGTGTGGAACGTTTCAGGGATCTGGTGGACATGCTTCCGGAGGCGATATTCGAAACCGACATGGACCTTCGCATAAGCTTTGCCAATCAGCGCGCATTTGAGCTGTCAGGCTATGATGAAGCGGACCTCCAAGCAGGGATAAACGGTCTTGATTTGATCACCCCGGCAGATCGCGATCGGGTTGGTGCATTTACCGCCGATCGGTTTCAGGGAAGGGATTTGGGACCGGTGGAATATCAGGTCTTGAGAAAGGATGGGTCTTCTTTCCCGGGCCTTTTTCATGCCAGGGCCATCGTTAAGCATGGCAAGATTTCCGGCTTAAGAGGCATCATCATCGATATCACGCAGCGCAAGTTGGCCGAAGAGGCGCTACGCGATGCAAACGAAAACCTGGAGTATCGCATTCAGAAACGCACCGCCGAGATCCAACAGATCCACGGCCAGATGGTCATGCAGGAAAAGATGGCCTCCGTGGGACAGCTGGCCGCCGGCATCGCCCATGAGTTGAACAACCCCATTAATTTCGTGCGCACCAATTTCGCCACTTTGACCGAGAACTTCACCGACCTGACCGAGGTGCTGCGCGACTATCGCGGGCTTGTGGACAGCTATGACGCCCGTTACGACACAGCGACGAAGATCGCGGGGATTCGCGCAAAAGAGCAATCCTTGCAAATCGATTATCTCCTGGAAGACATTCCGGCGCTTTTCAGTGAATCGCAGCGCGGCTTCGAGCGCATTGCCCGCATTATTCAGAGCATGCGCGATTTTTCCCACGTGGATCATACCGGCAGCCTGACCTATTTTAACATCAACAAAGGCATCAAGGATACCTTGGTGATTGCCAAGAACGTATACAAATACCATGCGGAGGTAAGAACCAACCTAGGTAATTTGCCGGAGATCCAGTGCCTGCCCGAGCAGATCAATCAGGTGCTGCTGAACCTGGTCGTCAACAGCGCCCAGGCCATCGCGGAAAAACCGGAGGGCGGCCAAGGTTTGATCGCCATCAAAACCTGGCACGAAGGCAACCATGTCTGCTGCCAAATCACCGATAACGGACCGGGAATACCGGCGGCGGCCCGCTCGCGCATTTTCGAGCCCTTTTTCACCACCAAGGCGCCCGGCAAAGGGACCGGCTTGGGATTGAGTATCTCCTATGACATTATCGTACACAAGCACCAGGGCAAGTTGGAGGTGGATAGCCCCGAAGCCGGCGGCACCGTATTCACCCTCCGTCTTCCGGTGGAGGCGCAACCGAAGGTGAGAATCGATGAAGTCAGCCAGTGACGTAACCATTCTTTTTGTAGATGACGAACCCGATATGCTCAGTTCGTTGCACCGGTTTCTGCGCAAGGAACCCTATCAGACGCGTTTTGCCGGCAGCGGCCGGGAAGCCCTCGATATACTGGCGACACAACCGATCGATATTGTCGTCAGCGACCTGCGTATGCCGGAGATGGACGGGCTGTCGCTTTTGGAGCGTGTAAAGTCTGCCTACCCGGCCGTCATCCGCCTCATTTTAAGCGCCACCCGGGACATGGAGCATACCATTGCGGCCATCAATACCGGCGAGGTGTACCGGTTCATGGCCAAGCCGCTGGATCCTGAGATCCTTAAGGGCGTTCTCAGGGACACCGTCGAGTATCACCTGCTGATTGCCGGGCGCAGAGAAACCATGGTGGAAATCGAAAAACGTTTGCTGCAATCCTGCCCGCCGCGAGATCTTTGCGGTGCGGACATCGCCGCCTGCATGATCCCGTCGGGCCGGCTGAACGGTGATTTTGCCGATTATTTCGTTTACAATTCCCGGCAGGTGGATATTCTGATCGGGGATGTGATGGGCAAAGGCGTTCAATCCGCCCTTGTGGCGGCCGCCATCAAGCACCAGTTCGCCAAATCCCTGGCGGTCTTTGATTGCCATGTCACCCCAAGGATATCCTGCCCGCATCTTTCCCATGACAGTGCCCACTTCGCCAAGGTCGTTTCCGGTGTTCAGGCCGCGTGCATCGAGGATCTTCTGGAGCTGGAGATGTTTTGCACACTGGATTTCGCCCGGCTGGATTTGGCCGCCGGTGCGCTTTATCTTTTTGATTTGGGGCATTGTCCGGTGATTCATTTCCATGCCGAAACCGGCGACTGTACCTTGCTTAAAAGTGACGGCATGGCCCTGGGGATGGTCAAAGAACCAGAATACCATGCGGTTACGGTAAGCGTGAAGCCGGGGGACGTTCTGCTTTTCCACACCGACGGCGTTACGGAAACCCAATCCGCTGCCGGGGAAATGTACGGCGTTGAACGGTTGGCCGAAAACGTACGGACAAACCATCATCTGCCTGCTGCACAACTGGTTGATACGATTCGCACCGAAGTGGCCGTTTTCAGCGGCCGCGGCCGGTTTAACGACGATTTCACCTGTATCGCCGTGCGCATTGAAAGCGCCTAAAAAACATATGATTGCCGGGCGCTTGCAATCAGCGGCTGGCATAAGGAAAGAAAAGCGATGAAACCGATCCAAGTTCTGTTTGTAGATGACGAAGCGTTCACGCTCAACGCCCTGGAACGACTCCTGCGCAAGGCGCCGTACACTCGGCACTATGCTGAAGATGGCGCGGCGGCGCTTGAACTAATGGCCGCCACACCGATCCAGGTCCTAGTTACGGACATGAAAATGCCTCAAATGGATGGCTTGTCATTGCTCAAACAGGTCAAGGAGATGCATCCCGACACGGTGCGCATCGCCCTAAGCGCCTACACCATGACCGGCCAGCTGCTACCCTGCATCAATACCGGCGAGATTTACCGGTTTATCACCAAACCGATTGTGCCCGAAGAACTGCGCCAGGCGCTGGACGATGCCGTCGATTACTATCTGTTGCGCAAGGACCGCATCGAACTGGTCAATGAACTCAAGGAGAAAAACAGAAAGCTGCAAGCCGCCTTGGACTACCAGGAGCAAATCGAAAGACAGCTGCGGCAGCTGGCCGTTACCGATGCATTGACCGGCCTGTTCAACCGGCGCTACCTGAGTGTCTCTTTGGACCATGCCTTCGAACAGTGCTTGCGGTACAACAAAGATCTGTCCTGCCTCATGCTC
>Ga0180436_10004112_pt1 | contig 13177 bp, 12 predicted proteins | sample SS_ome_2_FD_132434 | JGI IMG/M metagenome (GOLD analysis project Ga0180436, IMG submission 132434) | Hypersaline lake sediment archaeal communities from the Salton Sea, California, USA - SS_3_S_2 metaG | ecosystem: Environmental > Aquatic > Non-marine Saline and Alkaline > Hypersaline >...
CCCAAGCAGAGCGCGATGCGTTGCGATGCCATGGCGCTAGGCCTCCAATCGGTAGCCGACGACGGCATAGTCCTGTGGGCCAAAGAGAAAGTCGTTCAGTCGCTCGATGTTGCGATCCAGGGCACCGTCGCTTCCTTCGCTGATCTGGACCGGCTCCAGCCGCGTGGGCTCGGGGACGGGCCGCAGGTAGCGGATGCTACAATTGCCCAGGCCGCCCTGCTCCATAAGCATCTGCGTCAACTGGGGCGGGAGAAGGCTGACATGGCTGGGGTCGAGCAAATAGTAGCGCGTGACCGCCTCCAGGCAGTGGGGGTTGATCGTCTCGGCGATGATGAACCCACCGGGAGCCAGTCTGCGTTCGGCCAGGGCATAGAGTTGCATGAGGTCGTCCACCGGAAGGTGCTCGACAACTTGGATCAGGGTGATGGCGGCCAGCGCATTGTCGGGCAGCGAGCTCAGGTGCGTGAGAACGTCTTCGTTTCGCACATCGAGGCCATTCTGGCGGGCGGTCTCGGCGGCGTCGGCGTCGATCTCGATGCCATACGCGCTCAGGCCCAGATCACGCAGGTGGCCGATCAGTTCTCCCCGCCCGCAACCGACGTCCAGCACGGGCAATGGCGGCATGTCGCCAGCGCTCTGGCGGTGCCTGAGATCGCGGAAAAGATCGTCATAGTCACACAGCCGCTCTGCGATCTGTTCGTCGCCGCGGGTGGCCATGCCGAGCAGGTAGTAGTCAAAGGACGCGGCGTTTTCAGGCCGAGCTGGCTGAGACGCCTCATCAGCGGCGTCGGCTGCCGGCCTGATACGGGTATTCTCGAGGCGCTGGATGCGAAGTCGGGCCAGTTCCAGGGCCTGCCGGAGGGCTTGCTGTTTCTGCTCGACGCGCTGCACGGCCGGCTGATCGCCACTGTCGAAGTGCCGCCGCAGCTCATAGTGTGCTGCGCTCAAACCGCCAACTAGATCGCTCTGCTGTTGCAGATGCTGATAGTTGGCGCTGATCTGCTGCTGCAACTGTCGCTCGGACGCGGTATCGCGTTGGGCCAACCCGTTCAGGGCCTCGCTCACGGCCGCGTTGTAGCGGTTCTGCTGCTCGACGAGCGGGTCGATGTACCAGCGGAGCAGGCGCCGCACGACCTTTTGCGCATAGGCCCGGAGCTTGGGGCCAAGTCCCTTGGGCATCTCGGGCCAACCGATTGGCACGTGGCTGTTGATCCACTGGCGCTCGCGCACGGTAGCCAGCAGATCGCTGCCAGTGCCAGTGCTTGGGATCCGCTGGGATACCTCACGCTGCAGCGCCTGGGCAATCTGTTCGACGCGTTCGGGCTCGATAGGAGTAGGGCACATAGTCACTCGCACTCAGTGCGGAAGGCCGCGCGGGTTCTCGTCAAAGGGCGTGACATCGGCAGTGGTCATTAGCCAGTCCAGCAGGCGGCGCTCGAGGCGCGACCGGACGGCCGCATAGTTCGGATCGTCAAAGCGGTTGACCAACTCGCGCGGATCATTGGCCAGATCATACAGCTCGCATAGGCCGCTGGTGCGCATGACCAGCTTGTGATCCATGGTACGTACCATGGTCGCGCGGCAGACGCTCTCGGGGGCCTCTTGCTGTTGCAGCCCCTTGGGGTAATAGATGTGGCTGGCGTCGCGGAATAACGCCCCGGACTGGGCACGCCCCTCAAAGCAGTGCAGCTCGTGCGGATCATAGCCGCCCTCGGCAAAGACGGCGCGCTGCGAGTCGCCGGGAGCGCCAGCAAGCTGATCCACCAGCGAATGGGCAAAGTGGGTCTGTCGGGGCTCAATGTCACACTGCTCCAAGACGGTGGGCATGACGTCAAAGAGGGCTACGGGCTCCTCGACGACGTGGTCGCGCGCCCCATCGGGGGTGCGGATGATCAGGGGCACGTGGGTCATGCAGTCGTCCAGGGCGCTGGGCCACTTTTCGACCAGGCCATAGTCACCGGCCCAGTCGCCATGATCGGAGGAGACAATGACGGTGGTTTCGTCGGCCAGGCCGGTCTCGTCAAGGGTATCGAGGAGCTGGCCGAGCATCCAGTCGACATAGCTGTTCATCCCCAGGTAGGTTGCCTGAATACGCCGAAACGTCTCTTGGTCGAGTTGGTCCAGGTCGCGGTAGCGCCGGATCAACGCATGATAGTCGGGATGGTCTGGGAGGTCGGCCGGCCGCATCTCGGGGACATCCTCGGAGGCATACATGCTGTGATAGGGTTCGGGGGCAGAATAGGGTGGGTGCGGCATGCTGAGCGGCAGGTAGAGAAAGAAGGGTTTGTCATCGGGCTTGCGGTTGCGAAGAAAATCGATGCCCGCCTGAACGTTCCGCATATCTGCGGTCTCGTCGAGGTCGCCTGGGAATGCATCGTACAAGAAGGTGTAATAGCCCGGCGTACCTTGCTCTACCGGATTCGGTCCCGAGTGCCCCCCGGAGGCGGCATCGTAGGCGTCAATGATGTGGAAGTATTCGGGCTCATAGAGGTCGTTCTTGCCGTGCCACTCAATGTGATAGCCGGCCTCGTGTAGGTAGCGAAAGAGGCTGTCCTCATCATGTCGCAACAGGTGCCAGAGCGTGCGATGCCCGCGAACATGGGGATACCAGCCGGTCATCAGGCTGCAGCGCGAGGGCGAGCAGACCGGGTGCTGGACGTGGCACTGCCCAAAGCGGACACCCTCATGGGCCAGTCGGTCATAGTTGGGCATTTCGACCAGGGGGTTGCCATAGCAAGAGACGCTCTCGGCGCGCATTTCGTCAGGGAAAAAGAACACATAGTTCATGCCGGTTTCCTCGCTACGATGAGATAGGCGCGGGTCAGGAGGAGATCCTGGTCGTATTCGGCCAGTTCCCGTTCGATCTCGGGCGTCAGCGCATCGGCGTGGTCGGGCTGGTAGTCGGCATCGACGCCGCGTTTCTGGTGATGCGTATCGACGGAGAAGAGGTCGAGTATCTCGAAACGCTCCGAAAAGGCACGCTCGATCTCGCTCGGGCGCAAGCGGTTGAGGCCACTCTTATGATGGATACCTCTTAGATGACCCCAGGGCGCTTGGGCGCAGAGACGGGGGGGCTGGTGGCCGCCGGTATAGCTGAAATAGTTGTGCCAAAGGTGATAGCTGATGCCCCCGGGGCGGGTGACGCGCGCCAGGTCGGCCACCACCGCCGGACACTCGGCGACGTGCTCGAACACGGCGTTCGAGATGACCAGGTCAAAGTGCTCGTCTGCCCAGGGCAGATGGGTGCCATCATAGCTCTCGATCTGGGGGGTTCGATGATCGAGCGACCCGTCGGTTAGGCGCGCTAGATGGCGATAGTAGCGTCGAAAGTGCACGCGTCTGCCAAGGGCAGCGGCGATCTGGTAGCCCCGATGCCCTCCAGCGGACCAAGCGGCCCTCAGCGAGGCTCCCAGGCCATCGCGATAGTAGGCAGGCAGTACATCGACGCCAGAGGCGCTGCGCACCGACGGGGCGTAGAGAAGCACGTCGGGGTAATTGTATCCACATCCGAGGACCAAGAGGTCGGCCGCGGAAAGCGGTCGCTGAGAATAGCGTTCGAGGTCGGCGCGGCTCCTGGCAAATACATCGTAGAAGTCGTGCTGGGCCCAGCCCTGGGCGTCAAAAACCAAGAGCTGCTGGGCGAGCAACGAGAGCTTGTTTCCCACTGCGACCATCTGTGCGCACCGTACCTCAGATCCGATGTTCCCGTGAATCGGGACCTGCACAGTGTACACCAACAGCGTTGCCTGCCGAAATGAAAAAGGGCGGCGCCATGGATGGTGACGCCGCCAGACGAGTCGGATGGAATCTAGTAGGTCATCACCCGTGGCAGCTTGCCCGCCTGGTCGATCCAGTCGGCGATCTGATCGCGGCTGGGGAGCTTGCGAACGAGTTTCTTTTCGGCGTTGGTGCTCTTGAGCGCGGCATAGAGGTTGTCGGCATTGCGCTGGGCGAGCTCGGGGACGGTGTCCACGCCAGCGGCCTCAAGAAGGTCCGAGTACTCTTCGCCGATGCCCTTGATCCGGAACAGGTCCGCGCGGTTTGCCCATTCGAGGATCAGCTTTTCGCTGATGTCGCTCTTGGCGGCAAGGTCCTGGCGTCCCCTGGGTGTCGAGGCGGCTACCAGCAGCTCTTCGAGCGTGCTGATGCCGACCGTCTCGAGCTTGCCCGAGTACACTGCGCCGATGCCTTCGATCTTGGCCAGCTTGGTCATTGGGTTCCTCCTGGGGTCTGTGCTGAGCGGCTCTCGCTAGTCGCAAACGTCTACCATGACTTTGAGCGCAATGTCCTTGCGCTGGTCGGCAAACTGTAGGGCCTCCTCGACCTGTTCCAGAGAAAAGTGGTGCGTCACCAGCGATGTGACATCCACTTGCCCGCTCGAAGCCAGGGCGATACCACGCGGGTAGCGGTTGGCGTAGCGGAACTGGCCGCGGATGTCGATCTCTTTGCCTGCGGCCGAGACAATGTCCAACTCGACCATGGCATCGGGCGGCAACCCGACAAGCACGGAGACGCCTCCGGGCCGAGTGGCGGCCAGCACGTTGCGGGTGGTGATCAACGAGCCGGCGGTCTCAAAGGCCACGTCGACGCCGGCGGCCTCAAGTCCGCATCCTAGCGATCGGCCAGTGACCTCGCGGATTGTGTCCAGCGCGCTGCCGTCGCGATCGTTGATCACATGGGTTGCGCCCAGTCGCTTGGCGTGATCCAGTCGATAGTCGGCAATGTCGATGGCAAAGCGGGTGCTGGCTCCGGCCGCGCGAGCAGCTTCGAGGGTCATTAGCCCGATCGTGCCGCTGCCAAAGATGGCCACCGAGTCGCCGGGACGCACCTGACCGCGCTCGGCGGCCCAGAGCCCGACGGCCAGCGGTTCCATCATGGCGCCGTCCTCATAGCTCATGTTGTTGGGTAGGGGAAAGCAATAGGAGGCGGGCCAGGCCACGTACTCGCGAAAGGCGCCGTCATAGGGCGGGGTGGCCATGAAAACCACATCGGGGCACAGGTTATAGTGGCCGCTCCTGCAAAAGGCGCACTTGCCGCAAGTCCAGCCGGGCTCGAGGGCGACGCGCTCTCCGACTTGGCGCTCATCGACGTTCGAGCCGAGGGCCACGATCTCGCCGGCAGCCTCGTGACCCAGAATCATCGGCGAGCGCACGATGTGGTTGCCGATGTGCCCGTGGGTAAAATAGTGGATGTCGCTGCCGCATACGCCAACCCGCCTGATGCGCACCAAGACCTCGCCGGGTCCGGGCCTGGGGATGGGACGGCGTTCGAGCACGACCTCTCCGGGCTTGTTCAGAACGGCGCAAAGCATATCGCTCACAGACGGGTCCTCCGCTTGGTTGCTGCGAGTATGACGAGATGCCGCACTATACTGCCCTTTGCCGGAGGATGTCAAGCGCTGCAAAGGTTCAGTGCATAGGGCGATGAAGGTTTGGGTTTGCTGGCTGGGTTAGACTATAATGGAATGAATGATCACTTGTGGAGGAGAGAACCCATGAAGCCTCGCGTGTTGCCCCGCCTGGTGCTGGTCGGTTTGATGCTGGTACTGGCCGCGGCGGTTGTGCTGTCCGGCTGTACCAAGACCCCGGCTACACAGCCGACGGCTGACCAGTCGCAGCCGGACCAAGAGCCGACGGCGACTGTTGCCTTTAAGGTGGAACTGCCGGTGACGGCGACACCGACGCAGCAAGTGGCCAATGAGGAGGGCACTCCGCTGCCGACCTATACGCCGGCCCCGACCAACACGCCGCGCCCGACCAAGACGCCTTGGCCGACAAAGGCGCCCACGTCTGGTCCAGTGGATGATCCCAACATGGTCTATGTTCCGGGGGGTGAGTTTACCCTGGGCTATGACGGTGGCTCCGAGGACCAGTCGCCCGCGCAGATACTATCGGTGGATGGCTATAACATCGACAAGTATCCGGTGACCAACACCGAGTACAAGCTGTTTGTCGACGACACCGGCCATCGCCTGCCCAGGCACTGGAAGGACGGTGCGATCCCGGCCGGCAAAGAGGACCATCCGGTGGTGTGGGTGTCTTGGGAGGACGCTAGCGCCTATGCCGAGTGGGCCGGAAAGCGGCTTCCGACCGAGGCCGAATGGGAAAAGGCCGCTCGCGGGGAGGATGGGCAACTGTATCCGTGGGGCGACACCTTTGAAAGCGCCTACTGCAACTCGCGAGAGGCGGGTCTGGGCGACACATCAGCTGTGGGCAGCTATGCCGGCGGCGAGAGTGTCTATGGTGCGCTGGACATGTCAGGCAACGTCTGGGAATGGACGGCCGATTGGTACGATGCCTACCGTGGCAGTGTCTACAGTATGGACCGCTATGGCGAGACCTACAAGGTGCTGCGCGGAGGGTCCTGGTTCGACGGTTCGGACATGGTCTCCACTGTGGCGCGCAACAGCGGCAAGCCGACGTTCACCTTTAGCACCATCGGTTTCCGCTGCGTCAAGTAGCATAGCGGGGTCCGTGTCAGGGGTCAGGGGGATGGCTATCCCTCCTGACCCTTTTTTTGTGGCGGTTCTGGGGTTGTAGTACCAATAACCGGGATATAGGGTGGTTTGTCGCTCTGTTGAGCCGTTGACAGGTGGCTGCAAAGGCGGTATAATTGAACATAATGCGATACGGTGCGAGGACATCCTTGCCCGGCGAGGTGTGACGACCGGTTCGCCTGCGTTCGTGGTGATGGGAGCGGAATCATGTCCGTGTCCGACAGAGACGCCACTTTTGCCGAGTTGTGGGAGCAGTACGCCGAACGGTATCCGCACGTGGTACCTCAACGGGGAGACGTTCGTGATGGCGTGATCCTGCACGCCGGGCGCGATGAGGTACTGGTGGACATCGGGGCCAAGCAGGACGCGGTGCTGTCCTCCCGGGAACTGCAGGCGCTGACGCCGGAGGATCTGGCGGGGTTGCAGGTGGGCGACTCGACACAGGTGTATGTGGTGCGCGACGGCGAGGTGAGCGATCGCATCATTGTTTCGTTGCGGATGGCGGCTGAGCAGCGCGATTGGCAGCGGGCCGCGGAACTGGTCGAGAGCGGCGAGATCGTCAAGACGCGGCTGACCGGCTACAACAAGGGGGGACTACTCTGCTCCTTTGGCCGGATACAGGGATTCATCCCGTCCTCGCAGGTGACGAGCATCGAGGCACGCCGGCTGCGAGACCATCCAGAGCTATTTGAGGTGGTTCAGCAGCGCGAACTGGTCGCCAAGGTCCTGGAGGTCAACCAGCGTCGTAGGCGACTGATCATGTCCGAACGGGCCGCGATGCGCGAGTGGCGAGCCCAGCAGCGCCAAGAGCTGTTCGCCAGCCTTCAAGTGGGCGAGAGGCGCGAGGGCATCGTCAGCAATCTGGCGGGCTTTGGTGCTTTTGTGGACCTTGGCGGTGCGGATGGTTTGGTGCATCTGTCCGAGATGTCGTGGGGGCGACTTGACCATCCCGGCCAGATGCTGCGGGTGGGCGACAAGGTCGCGGTGCAAGTGCTGAACGTCGACCCCAAGCGGGAACGGATCGGCCTGAGCATCAAGCGCCTGGAGGCTGATCCCTGGACCACAGCAGGGGAGCGCTTTGTTCCCGGCGAACTGGTGCAGGGCACTGTATCGCACATAGTCAAGTTTGGTGCATTTGTCGGATTGGCCGAGGGGATCGAGGGACTGATTCACGTATCAGAATTGGCCGAGGGCGATTTCGGCGATCCGGCTAGCGTGGTCAGCGAGGGAGAACAGATCACTGTGTTGGTGCTGGGCGTGGACCCCAGCCGACACCGCATCGCATTGAGCCTCAAGCAGGTGCCGGACGTTGATCAAGGCCCAGATACGCCAGAGACGAATGTCGAGGCTCCCGAGGCGGACGAGCCGCTGGACTCAAAGGCCGCCTAGTGGCGGTTGGGTGAATGCAATGAATCCTGGCTATGCGCGATGCCGCTCCTGCGGCATCCTTTTTCTGCGAGATGGCTCGGAAACCGATTCCGATGAGACGGTATGTCCCGGTTGCCGGGCTTTGGCACGCATCACCGGACCGCACGAGGGTTGCGTCACGTGGTACGATGCCCGCAAGCGGTACGGTTTCCTCGAGACCGGCGACGGCAAGAGCGTGTTTCTGCACGCCTCCTCGGTGCCTCCTGCTCGGAAAAGGCTGCATCCCGGCACGCGGGTGCGCTTTCTGATCGAAATGACTGCACGCGGCCCGCAGGCCACCCAAGTGCAGTTGCTGCGTGACTGACGTACCAGCGAGATGCCGGTCACAGAGGTTGCCCAGGTGGATCGCGGTATCGGTACGCCGCACCAAGGCTTGATCCCCGTTCCTTGTCTCATGCGAACAAATGGTCTATAATGCCTCCCCATTTCAGGAGGTGTCCGCATGCCCCCATTCCAACTCGTGTCCGATTTCCTACCGACTGGCGATCAACCGCAGGCGATCGCCTCGTTGGTCGATGGGCTTGAACGTCGCGACCGCTACCAGACGCTGATGGGCGTGACGGGCTCGGGCAAGACCTTTGTGATGGCCAAGATTATCGAGTCGCTGCAACGGCCTACGCTGATTATTGCTCACAACAAAACCCTCGCGGCTCAGCTCTATGCCGAATTCAAAGAGTTCTTTCCCGGCAATGCGGTCGCATACTTTGTCAGTTACTATGACTATTACCAGCCCGAGGCCTATATGCCTCGCACCGATACCTATATCGAAAAGGACGCCCAAATCAACGAAGAGATCGACCGGTTGCGCCTGGCGGCGACGTCGTCGCTCTTTAGTCGCGAGGATGTGATCATCGTGGCCTCGGTCTCGTGCATCTATGGTCTGGGCGACCCGGAAGAGTATGGCAAGGTGGTGGTCACGTTGACCGAGGGGGAGATACGCCGCCGAGAGCGTGTCTTGAGGTTGCTGGTGTCCAGTTTCTACGAGCGGAACGACGCCGTGCTATCGCGAGGCAAGTTCCGCGTGCGCGGTGATACGTTGGAGGTGATGCCCGCCTATGGCGAGACGGCCTACCGTATCGAGTTCTGGGGCGACGAGATCGAGCGGATCGTGCAGGTCGATGCGCTGACCGGCGAGATCATCCAGCGTCACAAGACGATCAGCATTTATCCGGCCAAGCACTTTGTGACGCCCCAGGACAAGTTGGCCGTGGCGCTCGAGTCGATCGAGGCAGAACTCGATGAGCGGCTGGTGGCGTTGCGCGATGAGGAAAAGTTGCTCGAGGCGCAACGTCTGGAGCAGCGCACACGCTATGACATGGAAATGCTACGGGAGGTCGGTTACTGCTCGGGGATCGAGAACTATTCGCGACACCTATCGCAGCGTCAAGCGGGCGAGCCGCCCTGGACGCTGATGGACTATTTTCCCGAGGACTCGCTGTTGCTGATCGACGAATCGCACATGACCGTGCCTCAGGTGCGCGGCATGTACAACGGCGACCGGGCGCGCAAGCAGGTGTTGGTCGATTTCGGATTCCGGTTGCCCTCGGCCATGGACAACCGTCCGCTGAACTTTGCCGAGTTTGAGGATCACGTATCGCGCTGCATCTTTGTGTCGGCCACACCGGGGCCCTATGAGGTCGAGAAGAGCACCCAGCTCGTGGAGCAGATCATCCGACCGACCGGTCTGGTCGATCCCGAGATCAGCGTGCGCCCCACCAAGGGGCAGATCGACGATCTGATCGCCGAGTTGCGCTCGGTGGCCGCTAGAGGCGAGAGGGCGCTGGTCACCACGTTGACCAAGCGGATGGCCGAGGATCTCTCCGAGTACCTGCGTGAGGCAGCGTTCAACGTCCACTATTTGCATTCCGAGGTTCACACGCTGGAGCGCGTCGACATCCTTCGCGATCTGCGTCAGGGCGTTTACGACGTGGTGGTGGGCGTCAACCTGCTGCGCGAGGGGTTGGACCTGCCCGAGGTTTCGTTGGTGGCTATTCTAGACGCCGACAAGGAGGGGTTTCTGCGGTCGGCTCGCTCGCTGATCCAGACGATCGGGCGCGCGGCGCGCAATGTCAACGGACGCGTGGTGATGTACGCCGATGCCGTGACCGACTCGATGCGGTCGGCCATTGACGAGACCAGTCGGCGTCGCGCGATTCAGGTTGCCTACAACCAGGAGCACGGCATCACGCCGGCGACCATCGTCAAGCAAGTGCGCGACCTGACGCAGTCACTTTCCGCAGTGGCCGAGGACGAGCCCGAGTATGCCGCTTCAGCCAATGTACCGCAAGAGGAGGCGCTGCGTCTGATCGACGAGCTGCAAAAACAGATGAAGCGCGCCTCGCGCGATCTAGAGTTCGAAAAGGCGGCGCTCTTGCGCGATCAGATTCTGGAACTGCGAAACTCGCTGGCAGAGGCGGAGGATGTGCCCGAGTGGGAGCGCTATCGCCAGTTCGAGCGAGACAAGCGCCGGTGAGCGGTCCAGCCTATCTCAATCTCTGGCAGCGCGGCGAGCTGGCCCATAGGGCGCGGCGGGCACGCGAACGCTTGGCGCGTTGTGACCTTTGCCCACGGGCCTGTGGGGTGAACCGCCTGACGGGCGAGCAGGGCTATTGCCGCGCCGGGGAACAGGCCAAGGTGGCCAGCCACAATGTGCACATGTGGGAAGAGCCGCCGATCTCGGGTTGGGGTGGTTCGGGGACCATCTTTTTTTCTCACTGCACGGCACGCTGCCTGTTTTGCCAGAACTATCCCATCAGCCAGCTAGGCGCGGGGCGGGCGGTCTCCGCTGACGAGTTGGCCGAGATGATGCTGTCGCTGCAGCAAAAGGGCTGCCACAATATCAACCTGGTCACGCCGACCCACTATGTGGCCCAGATTCTGCAGTCGCTTGACATAGCTGCGGGGCTTGGACTGGCTGTTCCGCTGGTCTATAACACCAGCGGATACGAGTCGTTGGAGACATTGGTTCTGTTGGATGGTGTGGTCGACATCTACCTGCCCGACAGCAAGTACAGCAGCGACGCCGTGGCCCAAGAGCTGTCGGGGTTCCGCGGCTATGTATCCGCCAATCGTCGCGCTCTCGTCGAGATGGCCCGACAAGTGGGCAATGGTATCCGGACTGATGAGGACGGCATCGCCCGGCGGGGCATGATCCTGCGCCATCTGGTTCTGCCGCAGGGGTTGTCGCAGACAAACAAGGTGCTGGCCTGGGTGGCCGATACGCTGGGCCGCGACACCTTTGTCAGCCTGATGTCGCAGTACTTTCCGGCGCACCGAGCGACCGATCATCCTGCGCTCTCGCGGCGCGTCCTGTGGGACGAGTACGCCGAGGCCTTGCAGTCGCTTGAGCGGAATGGGCTGGAGAATGGCTGGACGCAACCCTACTCCGAGTCCGAGGTAGGCTAGGAGGCAGAGATATGAAGGACATCCTGCGTTCGACGCGGACGCGATTGACGGCGCTACGGGACGAGGATGCGGTCACGCTGGCCCACTGGTTCTCGGATTCCGAGTTCTTGCGGATGTACGATGGAGCGATTGCCCGCCCCTTGGGCGAGGCCAAACTGAAGGAAAAGATCGCGTCCTGGCGCGATAGCCGCGAGGAAATCATGTTTGCGCAGCGTCCGCTGGATGGCGAGTCTCTGATTGGCTTTGGGGGTCTGGACGGTATCAACTGGCGCAACCGGGTCGGGTGGCTGGCGTTGGCCATCGCTCCCGACCTGTGGGGACGCGGCTATGGCGGCGAGCTGCTGGCCATGGTTCTGGGCCACGCCTTTGACGAGCTAGACCTGCATCGGGTGCAATTGACCGTGTTTGACTATAATGAACGCGCGATTGCTCTCTATCGCAGCCAAGGGCTACAGCAAGATGGCCTCTTTCGCGAGGCGATCTATCGCGACGGGGGGCGCCACGACATGCTGCTGATGTCGATCCTTCAGCAAGAGTGGCGTTCAGCGCAATAGTAGGGGGAGGCGCACAGTGATCCTGCCCGGGCATGTGGCGGGGGCCTACCTGGTGGCCAAGATGAGCGGCGTCTCAATGCCAGGCGCAATGGCGGCAAGCATGGCGCCGGACCTGGTCGACAAACCCACTCGCTGGCTGGCAGGCTTGACGCCCAACGACCGCATTCCGGCGCACACGGCGCTGTTCTGGGGCGCGACGACCTTGATTGCGGCGCTGTTCGTCAATGGACGCTTTGCGCGTGGATGGGCTACGGGCTATGGTGTGCATCTGGCCGGCGATCAGGTCAATGCGGCGCTCAACCCGGGGCGTATCTATTTCCTCTGGCCGTTTAGGCGCTATCGCTTTCATCGCGGGCCGACCGGCTTGCAGAGCAGCCTGCAGGATTTCTCGCTGCCCTCGCTGCTAATCGAGGCGGGGCTGGCCATCGGCGGGTTGGCCGTTTGGCTTGATTCGAGACGTGCAAGGGCTGACGGCTCGACATCATGATCACTGACATAGCAGGAGGCACCATGCGCGCAGTCGACATCATCGCCAAAAAGCGAGACGGCGGAGCCCTTGGCTCGGCCGAGATCGCGTGGTTTGTGGATGGCCTGACGAGCGGCGATATAGCTGACTATCAGGTGGCTGCTTGGGCCATGGCCGTGCTCTTGCGGGGGATGAGCGACCGCGAGACGATCGATCTGACCACGGCGATGGTCAACTCGGGCGAGGTGATCGACCTGAGTTCGTTGGACGGGCGCGTGGTCGACAAGCACTCGACGGGCGGCGTGGGCGACAAGACGACTCTGGTGGTGGCGCCGGTGGTGGCGGCCGCGGGTCTCTATGTGGCCAAAATGTCGGGGCGTGGACTGGGCTTTTCGGGCGGGACGCTCGACAAGCTCGAGTCGATCGCGGGGTACAATGTCAACCTGGGGTTGGACGCCTTTATGCGGGTGGTCTCTCAGGTTGGGGTGGTGGTCGCTGGGCAGACCGCCGATCTGGCGCCGGCTGACGGCAAGCTCTACGCTCTACGGGACGTGACGGCCACGGTGCCCAGCCTGCCGCTGATCGCCTCCTCAATCATGAGCAAAAAGATCGCCGGCGGGGCCGAGGCTATCGTGCTCGACGTCAAGATTGGGCGCGGCGCGTTTATGGCGACCATCGAGGCCGCCCGCGAACTGGCCGAGATGATGATCCGCATTGGCGAGGGCGTCGGTCGGCGGGTGACCGCCCTGCTTTCGGATATGAACCAGCCATTGGGAAGCGCGGTCGGCAACGCCATCGAGGTCAAAGAGGCCATCGCGACGCTCAAGG
>Ga0180436_10004113_pt1 | contig 13174 bp, 11 predicted proteins | sample SS_ome_2_FD_132434 | JGI IMG/M metagenome (GOLD analysis project Ga0180436, IMG submission 132434) | Hypersaline lake sediment archaeal communities from the Salton Sea, California, USA - SS_3_S_2 metaG | ecosystem: Environmental > Aquatic > Non-marine Saline and Alkaline > Hypersaline >...
CCTCGCCCTCGTGGATGCCTTCGCCGAGATCGGGCAGCTTGAACTCGAACATTCGGTCTCTCCTTAGAAGTCGAGCGCCTGCTCGATGCCGCGGCGGGCGCGTCCCACCGTGGGCATGTAGTGTAGCTCGCGGCCGAAGTAGGGCGTGACGACGTCGTAGCCGGTGACCCGCTGGACCGACGCCTCGAGATACATCAGGGCCTTGTCGTTGACCACGGCGATGATCTCGCTGGCGGCGCCGAACGAGCGCGGCGCCTCCTGCACGATGGCCAGCCGTCCGGTCTTGCGCACCGAATCGGCGATGGCGTTCCCGTCCAGCGGCGAGATGGTGAGCAGGTCGATCAGCTCGACGCTGGCGCCGCGCGCGGATTCGACCTCGGCCACGGCCTTCTTCGTGGTATGCATCATGGCGCCCCAGGCCACGACGGTGATGTCGGTGCCCTCCTGGACGATCTCGGCCTTGCCGATCTCGACGGGCTCGTTGCTCTCCGGCACCTCCTCCTTGAAGGCCCGGTACGAGCGCTTGGGCTCCATGTAGACCACGGGGTCGGGATCGTCGATGGCCGCGCGCATCAGGGCGCGGGCGTTGCGCGGGCCCGAGGGGATCACGACCTTCACGCCCGGCGTGTGGGCGTAGTAGACCTCGCGGCTCTCGCTGTGGTGCTCCAGGGCGCGCACGCCGCCGCCGTAGGGCAGGCGCATGACCAGGGGCACGGTGAACTGGCCCTGGGTGCGCGAGCGCATGCGCGCGGCGTGCCCCTCGAGCTGGGGGATCATCAGGTAGCTGAAGCCAGAGAACTGCATCTCCCCCACCGGCCGCAGGCCCGCCATGGCCATGCCGATCGAAGTGCCGATGATGCCGCTCTCGGCCAGGGGCGTGTCGATGACGCGCGCCTCGCCGTACTTGGCGTGCAGGCCGTCGGTCACCCGGAACACGCCGCCGTCGACGCCCACGTCCTCGCCGAGTACGAGCACGTTCTCGTCGGCGGCCATGGCCTCGTCGAGGGCCAGGTTGATGGCTTGCACCATGTTCAGCTTAGGCATCGCCGGCCTCCTTCCGCAGCTCGTCCAGGAACGCGGCCTTCTGCTCCTCGATGACGTCGTGGCGCGTGCCGAAGACGTGGTCGAAGGGCGTCTCGGGCGGGAAGTCGGTCTGGGCCTCGAAGGCCGCAACCTGCTCGTCCATCCGGGCCTTGAGCTCCTCGTCCAGGGACGCCTGAGCCGCGTCGTCCCAGAATCCCTTCTCCTCCAGGTACTTGCGGAAGCGGACCAGCGGGTCGCGTTTCCACCAGACCTCCTCCTCCTCCTTGGAGCGGTACTTGTACTGGTCGTCGGCGGTGGTGTGCATCATCAGCCGGTAGGTGACGGCCTCGATGAGGGTCGGGCCGCCGCCCGACCGCCCGCGCTCCAGGGCCTCCCGCGTGGCTTCGTACATGGCCAGCACGTCGTTGCCGTCGACCTGGATGCCGGGCATCTCGTAGGCCACGGCCTTCTGGGCGAAGGTGGCGGCCTTGGTCTGCTTGGAGCGCGGCACCGAGATGGCCCACTGGTTGTTCTGCACCACGAAGACGACGGGCAGGTTCCAGACCGCGGCGAAGTTCAGGGCCTCGTGGAAGTCCCCCTCGCTGGTGGCGCCGTCGCCCATGAAGGCCAGCGCGGCCGTCTCGGGCTCGCCCTTCATGCGCATGGCGTAGGCCAGCCCCACCGCGTGCAGGGGCTGGGCGCCGACGATCACCGAGACGGGCAGGTTGCGCTGGCTGGAGTCCGGCGCGTTGACGTTGCCCTCCTCGAACCCGTTGTAGTAGACGAGGTGGCGCAGCAGCTTCTCCCCGCGCATCAGGCGGGCGCCGTGCTCGCGGAAGGCGCCGACGAACCAGTCCTTGTCGGTGGCTGCGAACATGGGCGCGATGTGGGCCGCCTCCTGGCCCGTGCTGGGCCCGAAGGTGCCGATGCGGCCCTGCCGCTGCAGCTTGAGCATGCGCTCGTCCGTGACGCGCGCCCAGACCATGTGGCGGTACAGCTCGAGCAGCTCGTCCTTGGACAGATCGGGCTCGAGATCCTTGTCCACCTGGCCCTGCTCGTCCAGGATCTCCAGCCGGGAAATCTTGAAGGAGGCGATGTCTTTCAACGGCATGAATCTTCCTTTCACGACCGTGCTTCGGATGCGGGCCGGCAGACCGTGGCGACGACCTCTCGGGACGTGTCTGCGGCCGGTTGTCGGGAAACGGCGCTTCCGCGCCGGAATGGACATGTCTTACGGGCCATCAGTATCGCCACAGACACGGCGAACCGCCACAACTCGATCATGACAACCGATATCAGCTTGCAGCGGCGATTTCAATGGCAAGATCGACCGGCAGAAACTATTGTTTCCCTGAAACCGGAAGCAATCGATTCCGCACCGTCATGTCATCATTGGAGATAAGGAGTTCCGCCGTGTTGAACGAGAAGATCCAGGCCGCGCTCAACGACCAGATCCAGGCCGAATTCTTTTCCGCCTACCTGTACCTGTCCATGGCCTCCTGGTGCGAGGACAACAATTTCGAGGGGTTCGGCAACTGGATGCGCATGCAGGCCCAGGAAGAGATGTTCCACGCCATGAAGATCTACGACTACGTCAACATGACCGGCGGCCGTGTCCGCCTGCAGGCCGTCGACAAGCCCCAGACCGACTGGGACGACGCCGTGGCGGCCTTCGAGGGCGCCCTGGCCCACGAGCGGCACATGACCGAGAACATCAACAAGCTGGTCGGCCTGTGCATCGAGGAGAAGGATTTCGCCACTCACGCCATGCTGCAGTGGTTCGTCAGCGAACAGGTCGAGGAGGAAGCGACCGTCGACGCCATCCTCGGCAAGCTCACGCTGATGGGCGGCGCCGGCCCCGGCCTCTTCATGCTCGACCAGGAACTGGGCTCCCGCCCGGCGCCGACGCCGCCGGCGGCCGAGTAGTTCCCGATACTCCCCATTTCGAGAAGGCCCGCCATCCCCGGCGGGCCTTCGCATGCAGGGTCGAACCACAGCCGGCCATTGCTGCCCTACCGCATCACCTCGATGGCGAACACGTTCTGAAGGAAGAACAGGGCGACGAAGGTGATCCCGCAGGCGACCACCGGCGTGGTCACCCAGCCGGCCGCGATCTCCCCCAGGACCCGGAACTTGATGCCTCGTCCGCCCTTGAGTAACCCGAGACCCAGCACGGCGCCGACCACCGCCTGGGAACTGGAAACGGGCACCAGTGGAATCGGCGGCAGACGGTGCGAGACGAGCCAGGCGTTCAGGTCCTGGCTGGAGAAGAGAAACAGCACCAGCGCCTGGGACAGCACGACCACGAGGGCCATGGGAGCATCCAGGCGCATGAGGTTGCCGCCCACGGTCTCCATCACGCGGCGCGAGTATGTGAAGACGCCCACGGCGATGGCCAGACCGCCGATCAGGAAGAGCTGGCGAGTGCCATCGATGACGAACAGGCCGCCCACATCGAGATCCGAGAAGGGGGACACCGGCACGAAGACGCCCATCACGTTTGCGATATTGTTGGCGCCCAGGCTGTACGCGCCGAAGGCGCCCGCCAGGATCAGCGCCCAGCGCAGGCATACGTCCTCCCACAACAGGTGCAATGGGTGGCGCCTGAAAACCGCGGCGAGGATCGTGTGGAGCAGCATGGCGAAGAGAGCGGCGAGCAGCGGACAGGCCACCCAGGTCGTGACGATCTTGACAAGGGCCGAGACGTCCGTCGGCGACCCCGAAAAGAAGTTCCAGCCAATGATGGCGCCGACGATGGCCTGCGAGGTGGATACCGGCAGCGACATGCGCGTCATGCCGAAGACGGTGGCGGCCGCCGCGAGCGCGACCATGAAGGCGCCGCCCAGGGCGTTTACGGCACCGAGATCGCCCAGCGTCTCGGTGGTGCCGGCGCCGCCGATCACAGCACCGAGCACCACGCAGACGCTGCAGATCAAGGCCGCCGTGGCGAAGCGGATCATGCGCGAGCCGACGGCGGCGCCGAAGACGTTGGCCGCGTCGTTCGCGCCCAGGGACCAGCCCAGGAAGAGCCCGCCGGAAAGGAACACCAGCAGGAGCATCAGATCGTCCTCTTGATGGCATAGATGGACAACCTGTCGGCCACGTTCTCCGCAACGTCCGACACCTTGTCGATGTTCACGATGAAATGGCGCAGGTGCATCTTGCGGGCCAGATCCAGGTCCGTGGCGAACACCTTGCGCTTGAGATCCATGGCGATCCGGTCCCCTTCCTTCTCGTGGAAGTAGACCTTGTGCAGGTTCTCGTTGACCTGCAAGGGGTCACGGAAAAACGCGCGGGCGGCCACCACCACCGTCTCGGCCGTCCGGGCCGCCGTCCCGGCGAGCTCCTGCCAATCACCGTTCAGCTCGGGAATGGTCTCGGGCCGCTCCACCAGGATCAGGCTAAGCGTGTTCTTGGCCGTGTCGATGACGTTGTCCATGTTCTCCAGCAGGCCCAGCACGTCGCCGCGCGATTCGGGGATGAGCGAATGTCGGTAGAGATGGCTCTCTATGGACCGGCGGAGGTCGTCCGCCTTGTTCTCGAGCGCCTTGATGTCCGCGTAACGCTCCTCGAAGCGCGCCTCGTTGCCCGCCAGATAGTCATCGACCCCCTTCTCGAAGACGAGGGCCCCCTCGCTGACCGTATCCAGGAACGCATCGATCTGGATCGTGAGTTCACGCGTCTGGCGGAACAGGATATTCATGTGGATCTCCTTGGGATGTGGGCGGGATCACTCCGGTTCGTTTCCCGCCATCGGCAAATCACTCTCGAGCCGCGTCAGCATCGCGCGCGCGATATCCGCCGAATGGGAGTTCATCTTGCGCAGGGCGTCCATCAACGCCAGATGCACGTCGCTGGTGGCCATCGACTCCGTGACGTTGTCGCTGACGCGCTCGAAATGGGCCTGGCGGTAGCCGCTCTCCAGAGCCACGTAGCGGGCCGCCTTGCGGGTCATCTTCTTGGCCGTCTCCAGGCTGTCCTCGCGGAAAGCCTCCAGGCCGCGGGAGATCTGCTTGAGCATCTTGATGTGGTAGGCCTCGACCTCCTTGCGGCCGGACGCGGAGAAGTCGGTGCCCAGCGAAGCCTTTTTGTGGGCCAGCGGTCGCAGTTCCTTGTCGATGATGTCTGCGATGAACTCGTACTGCTTGGTGACGTGCATCATCAGGTAGACTTCCTCGGTCTGCTCCTCGCTGAGGTCCTGCTTGCCGATGTCGATCAAGTAGTCTGAGATCTGCTGGTCCAGGTCGTCGACCTCGTGCTCCTGCTCGTGCAGGCGGTCCACGACCTCCATGTCGTTGTCCACGAAAGGCTTGATCACGTCGGTGGCCATGTCGCGCACGACCTCGCCCATGCGCAGGATCTCCACCTTGGCCAGGTTGAGGGCCAGCGACGGGGTCTGGAGCATGCTGGGCTCGAGGAAGCGCGAGCGGTAGCGGGCCTCCACGGGCTCGGGCCGGTCGGGCATCAGCCAGAGGATGAGCCGTCCGAAGAGGCTCGTGAAGGGCAGGAAGAGCAGGGCCAGTCCCACGTTGAAGATGGTATGCGCGTTGGCCACCTGCCGGGGGATGTACCGCGCCATGAGGGTCGTGTCGGCGGGATCGATGGCGCCGCCCGGTGAGACCGAGCGCACGAAGTCGGCGAAGGCGGGGGTCCAGAACACCACCGCCAGCACGCCCGCCACCTTGAACAGGGTATGGGCCAGGGCCACCCGCCGGGCGTCGCGCCCCGAGTTGAGGCTGGCCAGGGCGGCCGTGACGCAGGTGCCGATGTTGGCGCCGAAGATCAGGGGGATGCCGGCGTCCAGGGTCAGGAAGCCCTGCTGCGCCAGCACGATGATCACGCCCGTAAACGCGCTCGAGCTCTGGATCAGCGCCGTGAAGACCGTGCCGATCAGGATGCCCAGCAGCGGGTTCTCGAGTCCGGCCAGCAGGTCCAGGAAGGGCCGGTAGGTCCGCAGCGGGTACATGGCCATGTTCATGACGGCCATGCCGTAGAAGAGCATGCCGAAGCCCAGCAGCACGTTGCCCGTGTTGCGCAGCTTGCGACGACGGCCCAGGAGCTTCAGGCCGAAGCCCAGCGCGATCATCAGCAGCGCGTAGTCGGTGAGCTTGAAGGCGATGAGCTGGGCGGTGATGGTGGTGCCGATGTCCGCGCCGAGGATCACGCCCAGGGTCTGGGTGAAGCTCATCAGCTGGGCCTGGACGAAGCTCACGAGCATGACCGTCGTCGCGCTGGAGCTCTGGATGACCATCGTCACCCCAGCGCCCACCACGGCACCGAGGTAGCGGTTCGCCGTCAGGGTGCCCAGGATGGCGCGTAGGCGGCCGCCCGCCGTGCGCTGGAGCGACGAGCTCATCATGTCCATGCCGTAGAGGAAGAGGCCCAGGCCGCCGGCCAGGCCGAAGAGCATGAACAGGACCCAGGTGGACTTGCGGACGGGGAAGTTGTAGACGATACGGCCGCCGTCGGCCCAGACGCCCTCGGCCGACGCCACGACCGTGTACTCGGCGGGCTTGTCGCCGACGTCGAAGGCGAGGGTCGCGACGCCGTCCGCGTCGGTCTCGCAGCGGCCGAGCAGCTTCTCCGACGGCGCCACCTGGTCGAAGACGACCGACACGCCCGCCGTCGGCGTGCCGTCGTCGTCGAGCACGAGGGCGCGCAGCACCGCCTCGCGCCCGGTGAACACGGAGCCGCCGTCGCCCGAAACGCGCCGGCCCTCCTCGTCCACGGGATGGGTCAGGCGGAAGGGCGGCTCGGCGGCGCCGGAAACACCCGCGGCTACGGCGAGCACCGCCAGCAGCATCGCCACCGGCGTCAGCCAGTCATGCAGTCTTTTCATCTTTTCCGGTCCTTATCACGCGGGCGTCAGCGCCTCGCGTATCTCTCCATCTATCGACACGGCTCTCTGCGAGTTGACGTCCATGATCACGAAGGTGATGTCGGCGTCGGCCAGCCGTTCGCCGTCGGCGACCCTCTTGACCTCCTGGTGGACGAGGCCGCTGCGTCCTCCCAGGCGCGCGACCTCGGAGACGATCTCCAGTTCGTCGTCCAGCACGGCGGGGCGGCGGTAGTTGATCTCGATCCGCACCACCACGAAGGCCAGCCCCCGTTCGCGCCAGTCGCGCAGGCTGGCCGCATCCTCCACCATGCGCCAGCGCGCCTCCTCGAGAAACTCGAGGTAGCGGGCGTTGTTGACGTGCCCGTAGAAATCCAGGTGATAGCCCCGGACCTTGATGCCCGTCCCGTGGCTCAACGTCCGCCTCCGGACTTCTCCGGCACGGCGTTGCGCACGATCCGGAAGCCGACGGCTGCATTGGTGAGCCCGGGTGTCCGCCAAGTGCGCGACGCCGAGCGGCAGGCGCCGTTCCACGCGGTGTAGAAACCGCCCCGGACGATCCGGTAGGTACCGGTCGCCGGTCCGGCCGGATCGACGGCGGGCGAGACGTCGTAGTAGCCTTCCCCGTAGTAGTCCCAGCAGAACTCCGCCGCGTTGCCGTGCACGTCGTACAGCCCCCGATCGTTGGGATAGAGCGAGCGGACGGGCTGCTTGACGCTCGCGTTGGCGCAGGTCCAGCCGTAGTAGGCCAAAACCGGATCGGGTTCGCATTCCAGCTCGACGAGTTCGCCGGCGGACAAGGCGGTGCTCGTGCCCGCGCGCGCGAAGTATTCCCATTCGGCCTCGGTCGGCAGACGGTACCCCGCGGCGTCGGGGTTCCAGCTCACGTCCCCGTCGACCGTGTAGGCGGGCATCAGTCCCTCGTCCAGCGACAGGGCGTTGCAGAAGTCGACCGCCTCGAACCAGGTGACCTCGGTCACGGGCAGGTTGGCCGCGGTCGGCGAGGGCTCGCGGGCCCCGCCCATCACCTCGTCCCACTGGGCGTTGGTGATCTCGGCGACCGACACCACCAGGTCGCGGGTGAGCGTTACGTCGTGCCGGGGCCACTCCACGAACGACGCGCCCGGCTCCTCGGCGGGCGAGCCCATGGCGAAGGCGCCGGCGTCCACGGTCACGAACTCCATGGGCCAGGCCGGCAGCAGGGTGTAGTCGATGGTCAGCACCAGGACCTGGCCTTCGGCCAGCGTCCGCGTCACGTAGCCCGGCGCGGGCGAGGACCAGCCGGGGATCTCCTCCCAGTCCAGGGTCACGGCGCCGGTCGGCACGTCGAGGAGGGTGGCGTCGCCCATGCCGCTCCGGTCGTGGGCGCCGTCGCCCGTCTCCACCTTGAGCACCCAGTCGGGCCACACGTCGTCCGGCTCGATGACGACCGTCACCGTCCCCAAGGGCAGCGGGTCGTAGGTGTAGACGGCCGTGAAGGTGATCGTCTCCCCGGCGACCAGGGTCTGGGACTGGGGCAGGGGCGTGGTCCAGTCCGTGACCGGCAGCCAGGTGATGTCGTAGCCGCCGGGCTCCAGGTCGGGCAACTGAACGCCGCCGGTGCCGGCGTTCGCGTAGCCGTTCGGCCCCGTCAGGGACCAGCCGGCGGCCAGGGTCGGGGGATCGATCGCCACGATCACCGTGCCGGTGGTGGGCGGATCGGGATCGCCGGGATCGTCGCCGCCGCAACCCGTCAGGAATGTCGTCGCCATCGCGACCAGGGCCAGGATTCGTCTCATGTCCGTCAATCCCCGGATGATGTGTGAACCTTAAACATAGCGTATCGGGGCTCCGGTAGGCCAGCAATGATGGTATCGGTCGCCACGTGCGCGGAATTGGCGTATCGTGACCGGGTATCCGGCAGCGAACCCGTGGCGAGGAGAGGAGTCCCCATGGCCACCATCAACGAGATCCTGAAGAAGAAGGGCCACGAGGTCCACAAGGTCGATCCCGGCGACAACGTCTACGACGCCATTGAATCCATGGTGGCGCACGGCGTGGGCTCGCTCCTGGTCGTCGAGGGCGACGACATCAAGGGCATCTTCACCGAGCGGGACTACCTGGGCAAGATCGCGCTGAAGGGCCGCTCCTCCCGCGAGACTCGGGTCTCCGACATCATGAGCGAGCAGCTCCTCTTCGTGGAGACCGACCACGAGGTGTCCGAGGCCCTGGCCATCATGACCGAGGCCCGCATCCGCCATCTCCCGGTGATGGAGAAGGGCCGCCTGGCCGGCCTGGTCTCCATCGGGGACTGCGTCAAGCAGATCAGCCGCGAGCGGAAGGCCCAGCTGCGCTACCTCACCGATTACATCAACGACAAGTATCCCGGCTGACGGGTCTTCCGACTCTACTTGTGTCGGGCCACTTCCAGGTACAGATTTGGGGGCAACGGAGGTGTATGCCATGTCCCAGACCGTCATCGAGAAGATCGCCCAGTCCCACGCCGTCGACCTGCCCGCGGGCGCCGAGCTCCACGCCGGCGATTTCGTGACCCTGGTCCCCGACCAGATCTTGACCCACGACAACACGGCCGCCGTGCTGCTGAAGTTCGAGAAGCTCGGCGTCGAGCGGATCGCCGACCCCGGACAGCCCGTCTACGCCCTGGATCACGACATCCAGAACAAGAGCGAGGGCAACCTGGCCAAGTACGCCAGGATCGAGGCCTTCGCCAAGGCCCAGGGCGTCGATTTCTACCCGGCCGGCACGGGCATCGGTCACCAGGTGATGATCGAGAACGGCTACGTCAAGCCCGGCGGCTTCTGCGTGGCCAGCGACAGCCACGCGAACATGTACGGCGCCGTCGGCGCGGTGGGCACGCCCGTGGTGCGGACCGACGCCGCGGCCATCTGGGCCACCGGCCGCTTCTGGTGGCAGATCCCCCGCACCGTCCGCGTCAACCTGAGCGGCGAGCTGCGCCCGGGCGTCACCGGCAAGGACGTCATCCTCACCCTCTGCGGCCTCTACAACGGCGGCGAGGTGCTGAACGCGGCCATCGAGTTCGCGGGCCCCGGCGTGGACGCCCTGTCCATGGACGCGCGCATGTCCATCTCCAACATGACCACCGAGTGGGGCGCGCTGGTGGGCTGGTTCCCCTGCGACAGGCGGACCGTCGACTTCCTGCGCAAGCGCCGGGCGATCCTCGGCCTGCAGAGCCTCCAGAACCGCATCACCGAGGACGAGCTGGCCGGCTGGGAGAGCAACCCCCCGAGCTCGGACCCCGACGCCGCCTACGCCGGCACCATCGACCTGGATCTCGGCGAGGTGACGCCCCACGTGGCGGGCCCGGACGTCGTGCAGAAGACCGCTCCTTTGAGCGAGCTCATCGCCGCTGACGTGAAGATCCACAAGGCCTACCTGCTGTCCTGCGTCAACTCGCGCCTGGAGGACCTGAAGGCCGCCGCCGACGTGCTGCTCGGCCGCAAGGTCGCCGACGGCGTCGAGCTCTACGTGGCCGCCGCCAGCCAATTCGTGGAGGACCAGGCCAAGGAACAGGGCTACTGGCAGGTGCTGCTCGACGCGGGCGCCATCGCCCTGCCGCCGAGCTGCGGCCCGTGCATCGGCCTGGGCACCGGCCTGCTGGAAGCCGGCGAGGTGGGCATCTCCGCCACCAACCGCAACTTCAAGGGCCGCATGGGCTCCCGCGACGCCAAGTGCTACCTGGCCAGCCCCGTGGTCGTGGCCGCCTCGGCCGTCGCCGGCAAGATCGCCGGCCCCGAGGAGTTCGCCGGCCCCCAGCCCGCCCACGTCTTCACGCCGGGACAGGCCGCCCCGCGCGCCGGCGGCGTCGAGATCCTCGACGGCTTCCCCGGCCGCGTCGACGGCCGCGCCCTCTGGCTCGACCAGGACAACCTGAACACCGACGGCATCTACGGGAAGGACTACACCTACCGCGACGACATGACCCGCGAGGACATGGCCCGCGTGGTGATGGAGAACTACGACCCCGCCTTTGCGGGCACCGTCGCCGAGGGCGACGTCCTGGTCGGGGGCTTCAACTTCGGCACGGGCTCGTCGCGCGAGCAGGCCGTCACCGCCCTGCAGGCCGCCGGCGTCTCGTTGCTGATCGCCGGTTCCTATTCCCAGACCTACCTGCGCAACGCCATCAACAACGGGTTCATCTGTCTGGAGAGCCCGGAACTGGTGACGGCGGTGCGCGCGGCCCACGCCGGACGCGACGAGAAGACGGTCGTCGTGGACGACGCCATCTCCGTGGACTTCGCCAAGGCCGAGATCGCCTGGCGCGGCGGCACCTACGGCTTCGCGCCGCTGGGCCGGCCGGTGCAGGAGGTCATCGTGGCCGGCGGCGTGGAGAACCAGGTGCGGGAGGCGCTCAAGTAGCGCCGGCCGGCCTGCGCCGCTCGATGTGCGTCAACAGGCGTGGACACCGACGTCGCGGTTCAGGGTCAGGGACACCGACCGTCCCCGAAAAACGAGATAGTTGACATGTCAAATATTGACGAGTCAACTATCTCGAATATCACGGCCCGACGACGCGCAGCTTCAGCGGCGACGCCATCCCAACCCACAGCCAACGATCCGCTTCGACCTGCCGGAAGACCGGGCCCGCCGTCTTCCTTGTCGGACGGATCACAGGTGGTATAGTCGGCGCCATGACGACGAACGATCTCGAACGGAAGAAACGCGCCTGGGCGCTGGCCCACAGGATCCTGTCGATCGTGCGGCTCCTGCCCCGTCTTGAGGGCAAGGAGCTGTTGGTGGTCGAGACGGCGGAGATCTCACGGGCGATGGGGACGTCCGGCCCGGCCGTGCTCGAAGAGGTGCAGCGCTTCGTCTTCGACGTGATCGCATTCCTCAGGGGCCACGGCGTCCACGTCGTCTGCGGCTGCGGCTATCTCTCGCTGCTGGTCTGCGACGAGGTGCGGCACGAGGAGATCCTCGGCCGTCGAGAGACCGCATCGTTCCGGCCCACGAACCTCGACGACTACTTCGAGGCACACGTCCTGGCGGCGCGCGGCGATGGCCCGGACGGCGTGCGGCAGATCTGCGACGACGACGGCACGCCGCGTCAATGACAGGCCCGGAAGGCCGGATCCTCCAGTGCGGTCGCATTGAAGAACTCGTTGGCCCATTCGCTCACGTTCTGGTGCGGGCCGAGCACCCAGTTGGTGTAGTTGCTGTTGAACACCGCGTTGTGGTGCACGTCGATGTCGCGGATCAGCTCGTCGTTCTCCGACTGCAGTTCGAGACCCAGGTCGCAGCGTCCGACCACGTTGTAGGCGATCTCCAGCTCGGCCCCGCCGTCGACGTAGATGCCGTTGGCGCTCTCGTCGCCGACGGGGTAGGCGCAGTTGCCGCGCGTGCAGTAGGGCCAGTAGTTGGAGGCGTCGAGCACCACGTTGTCCGCGACCAGGCCCAGGCGCGCGGTCTCGTGGCTGTTCCGCTCGTAGCCGATGATGTCGATGGCGATGTTGTTCACGTCGTGCACGTAGTTGCACGTCACACGGAATTGCTCGACCAGACCGTTGATCACAAGGCATTCGCTGGTGCCCATGTAGAGGTCGTGCAGCTCGTTGCCGTCGATGACCAGGTCGGACAGCAGATGGCCCTCGGCCCGGGCGATCAGGCCGTGCGCGTCGTAGTCGCAGCTCCCTGAACCCGTGTCGGCCGGTCCGATGTGATGGATGCGGTTGCCGATGACCCGCACGTGGGAGATGTCCCCGCGCCGCGGCTCGATGCGGATGCCGATCTCGTCCTTCGACAGCGAGCCGCGGTCGTGGTCGGCGATCTCGAAACCGGCCACCGCCACCCAGCTCGCGTCGATGTCGATCACGGCGACACGGTCGAAGCCGCCGACCAGGCGCGGCGGCCGCAGGGGATCGGCGGCGGTGAAGACGACCCACGCATCCTCGGCGCCGCCGCGGTCGAGACTCAACCCGCCCGTGTAGTCCGCGCTGTCGTCCACGTGGACCGTGGTGTTCGGCTCGACGACGTCTGCCGCGTGCTGGAGGGTACGCCAGGGCGTCTCCCGGCTGCCGTCGGCACCGTCGGAGCCGGTCGCGGCCGAGACGTAGCGGGCCGCGCCGGTCGCCGGCAGGGCCAGCCGCGCGCCGGGCGCGGTGCGCGCCTCGCCGAGTTTCTGGATCTGCGCGTTGGTCCAGTTGCGCACGGCCGCCGGGTCGATGCGGTCGGACGGAGGCAGGTAGGGACCAACCGGCTCGGCCGCCCCCACGGCCGCCACGGCGACCTCGCCGTCGCCGCCGTCGGAGGCGATGGTCACGGCACCCTGCCGCGTCTCGCCGGCCGGGATGCGCGTCC
>Ga0180436_10004114_pt1 | contig 13174 bp, 13 predicted proteins | sample SS_ome_2_FD_132434 | JGI IMG/M metagenome (GOLD analysis project Ga0180436, IMG submission 132434) | Hypersaline lake sediment archaeal communities from the Salton Sea, California, USA - SS_3_S_2 metaG | ecosystem: Environmental > Aquatic > Non-marine Saline and Alkaline > Hypersaline >...
CGGGATCCTTCGCGCTCCAGTTTCTTCTGGGCTTCTTCGACGTAAATGGCTTTGAGAATATCAGTGAGAGCGGGCAGTGATACTGTCCCGATGACCAGGCGCACGACTTTACGAAACACGCGGCTCAGAAAGTGTGTGATGGATCGCGCTTCGTCTTGTTGTTCAAAATTTTTATTCATAACCACGCCGGGCATACTCAGTCTCCTGATATCCCGTTACTGCAGTATATGAAATCCATCTCATGAAAACCTGTTCATGTCCTGGAACAGGAAGCCGTATATAAATACGGCAGATTAGCAATAGGATAGCCTGATTATCAGGCACTTGCCAGATTTTTTTAATCTGAAACCGTTCCTAGTGCGCTTGTATTGAAGACACGTTCCCGATCTGCGTCGTCTGGAACGCGCTCAATGCATTCATCCGATCCCTGGAATTTTCTTCAAAACCGGACAATACCAGAAGATAAATTCCGGAATGGATATTGGGGGCAGGTGAGAATCAGGTACTCGGCCCACGAGGGCTCTCCTCAGTGGACCGTTTCGTTTCCCTCGCTGAGCAATTTCTTGCCAAAGTACAGACCCAAGTTCGTGGAGCATCCTTGCTCCGGGGCCACATCCTGTGCAAGGTCGTACCAACCTCCCAATACCGGCCAGCATTCCATGTCGGGGCCGGTCCCGATACCGGTTCCATCTCTTTCAACCTGGCTGCCTGCATCCTTGCAGGTGGCCCGTTCGATGAAACGCGGAATTGCCTCTTTATCAGTTCCAGCAACTCGCCAGTCGGCGATGTAATTATTGTTATTTTGTTGCTGAAAATTTTCCATGGGCCAAAGATAACAAAATTAGACTTATGTATCTATAGACAATTTCGATTATAGCCAAAAAAGAATTTAGACAAAAAATGAAATAGACACTTGCGTCTATAGACAGAAGTGGCTATACTATCAGTCAACAAGGTTGGAGAAAGCAGGGATCGCCAACTCCAACAGCAGAAGGATCTGCACTCTTGTTGAGCATGGATGCACTTTGCGGGTGGCGAGACGTCCGCACGACGGCCAGGAATATTAAGGATGATATTCCTGGTCGTTTTTTTATGTGCGTCAATTATGGTCGGTAGTCTGCGAGGGAAGCGTGGTCAGAAGTCCGCCTTGCCCGGGACGCGGGGGAACGGGATGACATCGCGGATATTCGCCATGCCCGTGATGTAGTTGATCAGCCGCTCGAAACCCAGTCCAAAACCGGCATGGGGCACGGTTCCATAACGCCGCAGGTCAACGTACCAGGAGTAGTGGTCCTTATCGAGGCCCAGTTCGTCCATCCTTCTTTCGAGCACATCCAGCCGTTCTTCTCGCTGTGAGCCGCCGATGATCTCTCCGATTCCGGGTGCGAGAACGTCCATGGCCGCGACGGTTCGCCCGTCGTCACTGAGTCGCATGTAAAACGCCTTGATCTCGGTGGGGTAATTCATCACGACGACCGGTGCGTTGAAATGTTTTTCGGTCAGGTAGCGTTCGTGTTCGGTCTGCAGGTCCAGGCCCCACCGGGCCGGATACTCGAATTTCTTACCGGACTCGCTGAGTATGCGAATGGCTTCCTCGTAATCCACGCGCACGAAATCGGTCGCGATAAACTTCTCGAGCCGCGTGACGGCCTCGGGTTCGATGCGCTTTTCAAAGAACGCCATGTCGTCGGGGCACTCGTCGAGCACGGCCTTGAACAGGTACTTGAGAAATTCTTCGGCCACCCCGGCGAGATCATCCAGGTCTGCAAAGGCAATTTCCGGTTCGACCATCCAGAACTCCGCCAGGTGGCGCGACGTGTTCGAGTTCTCGGCCCGGAACGTCGGTCCGAACGTATAAACGTTGCTCATGGCAAGGCAGAAGCACTCGACATTGAGTTGCCCGGAAACCGTCAGAAAAGTTTCCCGGCCGAAAAAGTCTTTGTCGAAATCAACGGCGTTGTTCTCCGTGCGCGGCAGGTTGGCCAGGTCCAGTGTGCTGACCCGGAACATGTCGCCGGCGCCTTCCGCATCGGATGCCGTGATGATCGGGGTGTTGATCCAGTAATAACCGCGTTCGCTGAAATAGCGGTGGATGGCCTGTGCCACGACATGGCGCACGCGCGCCACTGCGCCGATGGTATTGGTTCGCGGCCGCAGGTGTGCGACTTCACGCAGGAATTCAAAGGAGTGTGGTTTCGGCTGGATGGGGTAGGTGTCCGGGTCCTCGACCCAGCCCACGACCTCGACCCCGGTCGCCTGAATTTCGTATTTCTGACCGCGGCCGCCCGATTCGACCAGCTTGCCGGAGCAGATCACCGAGCAGCCGCTGGTCAGTTTTTTGATTTCATCCTCGTAATTTTCCAGCTCCGCCGGCGCGACAACCTGGATCGGATCAAAGCAGGAGCCGTCGTGTACGTTGACAAAGGAAAATCCGGCTTTTGAATCACGCCGGGTTCTGACCCAGCCCCTGATGGTAATTTCATCGCCCAGCGCCGGTTTTCCGGCGAGCGCGTCTTTGATGCATATAATTGTCATGATTTATGGTTGATCCGGCTAGAGCGAGCCCCAAATAATAAAGCACGCCGCAGGGAACCAAAACCCTGCAGTGATGATCAGAGCAAAACCAGGCAGACAGGCGATTGATATGGCAATTGAACTGACAGAGGCTGCAAGAAAAAGAGTGCGCAGTTTTATCGAACGGGACGGCGGCGAGGGCCTGCGCCTGGGTGTGCGCAAAACCGGCTGCTCGGGTTGGTCTTACACGGTCGACATGGCCGCCGAAATCCATCCGGACGACGTGGTATTTGAAAATGACGGCGTCAAAGTGGTGGTCGCGTCCGAAAACCTGGCGTTTCTCGACGGCTCGGTGGTGGATTTCCGCAGCGAGGGGCTTGGTTCCACCTTTCACTTCAATAACCCCAACGTGGCCGAGGAATGCGGCTGCGGCGAGAGTTTCACCGTAAGCTGAATGCTGGTATAATCCGCCGGCTCCGCGGACAGGAATCATTTTCCGCGGACATCCTTGCTTCACTTCAAAGGCGAAGGAAGCTTTGGTGGCGCTGCTGAAGCGCTGACAAATCCACAAGGAGTCACAATGAGACACTATGAAATATGTTTTCTGGTCCACCCGGACCAGAGCGAGCAAGTTCCTGCCATGCTGGAACGTTACCGTGCCCTGGTTGAGGGCAACAACGGTGCGATTCACCGACTGGAAGACTGGGGCCGCCGTCAGCTGGCGTACCCCATCGCGAAACTTCACAAGGCGCACTACGTTCTGATGAACATCGAGTGCGACAGCGACACCCTGTCCGAGCTGGAAGGCATCTTCCGATTCAACGACGCCGTGCTGCGTCACCTGACGGTTTCCCGCCAGGAGGCCATCTCCGAGCAGTCGCTCATGATGAAGGCCAAGGAAGAAAAAGACCGCTCCGGCCGCGGGCACGATGATCGCGAGTCGGACAGCAAGCCCGAAGCTTCGAAGGCGTCCGATGCTGAAGCCGAAGCCGAAGCTAAAGCCGACACCCAGGCCGACGCTGATGCCGACGCCGAAGCGGCACCGTCCAAAGAGGAAGCTGAAGCGGCTGAAGAGCCCGCCGCGCAGGCCGCCACCGAGTCAAATGAAGATGCGGACGCCACCAAGGGCGCGGACGCTTCGTAAGGAACAGGAGAGAAGTCATGGCACGTCATTTCCGACGCAGAAAGTTTTGTCGTTTCACCGCTGACGGTGTTACCGAAATCGATTACAAAGACATCAACATGCTCAAGCAGTACATTGGCGAATCGGGCAAGATCGTTCCCAGCCGTATCACGGGAACCAAGGCGCGTTACCAGCGCCAGCTGGCCAAGGCGGTCAAGCAGGCGCGTTACCTCGCCCTGCTGCCCTACACCGACAATCAATGACCCGCTGAGTTGTCAGGAGATAAATAATGGAACTGATACTGCTTGAAAAAGTGCAGAACCTGGGTGACCTGGGCGACCGGGTGACCGTCAAGCCGGGTTACGGCCGCAACTTCCTGGTGCCCCAGGGCAAGGCCGTTCGGGCTACGCCCGCCAACATCAAGGAATTCGAGGCGCGTCGCGAAGAGCTCGAGAAAGCCGCGATGAAAAAACTCTCCAGTGCAGAGGAACGCCTCGGCGCATTGGAAGGGTTCGAAATCAGCCTCGCGGCCAACGCCAGCGAAGAAGGCAAGCTGTACGGCTCGATCGGCCCGCGCGAGATTTCCGAAGCGGTCACCAAGGCCGGCCCCGCGCTGGAGAAATCCGAGGTCATCATGGGTGAAGGCCCGATTCGCTATACTGGGGAACACGAAGTGCTCGTGCACCTGCACGCCGACGTGGAAACCACCATCAAGGTCACCGTAGAAGCGGAATAAAAAAAAGGAATGCCGGCCCCCAAAGTCGCTACCGTCGAAAATCTCAAGGTTCCACCTCATTCGCTTGAGGCAGAACAGGCGGTGCTTGGGGGCTTGCTTCTTTCGTCGCGCGCCTGGGACACGGTTGCCGACATTCTTACCGAAGCGGATTTCTACCGCGAGGACCACCGTCTGATTTTTCGGGCCGTCGCCGAGCTGAGCGAGGGCAGCAAACCCTGTGATGCTGTTACCGTGACCGAGTGGTTTCATGCCCGCGGCCAGGTCGACCTCGTGGACGGCGGCGGCTACATCAGCCAGTTGGCCTCGAGCACGCCCAGCGCTGCCAATGTCAAGGGTTACGCGGATATCGTCCGCGAGAAATCGATCCTGCGCCAGCTGATCGACGTCGGCAGCGAGATTACCGCGGGCGCTTTTTCGCTCGAAGGCAGGACCAGCCAGGAACTGCTCGAGCAGGCCGAGCGGCTGGTCTTTGCCATAGCGGACCAGGGACAGCGCAGCGGGTCCAGCTACGAGACCGTGCAGTCCGCCATGAAAGGCGCGCTCGAACGCATCCAGGAACTCCACGAGTTCGAGGGCGAGATCACCGGAACACCAACCGGTTTCAGCGATTTCGACCAGCTGACCGCCGGGCTGCAGAACTCCGACCTGATCATCGTGGCCGGGCGGCCCTCGATGGGCAAGACGACCTTCGCGATGAACGTCGCTGAAAGCGCAGCCATCAAGAACGAAGTGCCGGTGGCCGTGTTCAGCATGGAAATGTCGTCACAGCAACTGGTGATGCGCATGTTTTCCTCGCTCGGCAGCATCGACCAGACGCGCCTGAGGACGGGCAACCTCGACGACCTGGACTGGCCGAAACTGACCTCGGCCATGAACCTGCTGCACAAGAGCCGAATCTTTATCGACGAGACACCGTCCCTGTCTCCTGCCGAACTGCGCGCCCGGGCGCGCCGCCTCAAGCGCGAACACGATATCGGCCTGATCGTGGTCGATTACCTGCAGTTGATGGCCGTGCCGGGCACGGGTGAGAACCGCGCTACCGAGATCGCCGAGATTTCCCGCTCGCTCAAGGCGATCGCCAAGGAACTCAATCTGCCGGTCATCGCGCTCTCCCAGCTGAACCGGGCCCTCGAGCAGCGCCCGAACAAGCGTCCCGTGATGGCGGACCTGCGCGAGTCGGGTTCCATCGAGCAGGACGCCGATCTGATCGTTTTCATTTACCGCGATGAAATATACAACGAAGAGTCACCGGACAAGGGCCTGGCCGAGATCATCATCGGCAAACACCGAAACGGCCCGACCGGCACGGTGAAACTGTCCTTCCAGGGCCAGTGGCTGCGGTTCAACAATTTCGCGCCGGACTACCGCTACGATCCGCCCCATCACTGAACGCTACTCCGAATCGGTCAGTTCGTACTTGCGCAGGTAACCGCGCAACTGGTGGTAGGTCATGCCGAGAAACTCGGCGGTTTTTTTCTGGTTGAACCGGTTCTGTTCCAGCGCGGCTTTCAGCAGGTCGATTTCCGTCTGCTGGATGTGTTCCTTGAAGTCGTATGCCTGCCTTGGCGCAGACTGCCCGGGACCTGAACCGCCAGCGGTGCTGCCGCCCAGGCGCCAGGGCGACTCGAAGGGGTCGAAGTTCACCTCGGTGATTTCTCCGTCCGTTCCGAGCGACGAGTAGACCGCCCGCTCCACCACGTTTTTCAGTTCGCGCACGTTGCCCGGCCAGTGGAATTCCAGCAGTTGTTCGCGCGCCGATTCGGCGAACCCCTCGAACAGTTCCAGGCCGAGCTCCCCCGCCATCTTGACCGCGAAATGCTGGGCCAGCGGCATGATGTCCTCGCGCCGTTCACGCAGGGGGGGCAAGGTGATCACGTCAAAGGCGAGACGGTCCAGCAGGTCTGCGCGGAATTCTCCTTTTTCGGCCAGCGCGGGCAGGTCCTCGTTGGTGGCCCCGATGATGCGCACGTCCGTGCGGATCGTATCGTTGCCGCCGACGCGTTCGAGTTCTCCGTATTCGATGACGCGCAGGACTTTTTCCTGCACCCGGTCGGAGGTGTTGGCCAGTTCGTCCAGGAACAGGCTGCCCTCGTTGGCCAGTTCGAAACGGCCAAGCCGGCGCCGCGTCGCACCGGTAAACGAGCCGGCCTCGTGGCCAAAGAGCTCGGTTTCCAGCAGGGTTTCGGCCAGCGTCGCGCAGTTGAGCTGGACGAAGGGGCGGTCCCAGCGCGGCGACAGGAAGTGGATGCGCGCGGCAATCAGTTCCTTGCCGGTGCCGCGCTCGCCGATCACCAGCACCGGCCGGTTCAGCTGGGCCACGCGCGAGACGTGCTCCAGGATTTCCAGGAATGCCCTGGACTCCCCGATAAGCGGTTGTTCCTGCCGTCGATCCATCACTTAATCTCCCTCGTTGACCTTCATTCTAGGTGAAGCGGCCGGGGGTGGCATGGGAAGGAGGTCATGCGGTCTTTGCCGGATCTGCCCGCACGATTTTTGCTCTTTGAGCGCGCGTGCTCTGGCTGTCGGGCGGTCGATCTGTTAAAACCCCAGTTTCTACGGTGAACATGCATGGCGAAAATCAGGAACAGCTACCAGTGTGAAAGTTGCGGCGCTTCGCTCAGTAAATGGGCCGGGCAATGCCCGGAGTGCAGCGAATGGAACTCGGTGGTCGAAAGCGCCGCGGCCAGCCCGTCCGGGCGGCGCTTTTCCGGCTACGCCGGCAAGCTGAGCAGCACGATACGCGACCTGACCGAGGTCAGTGGCACGGCGACCGAACGCGTCGCGGCGGGGGTCGGCGAGCTGGACCGGGTGTTGGGCGGCGGTGTCGTTCCGGGTTCGGTCATCCTGCTCGGAGGTGACCCCGGTATCGGAAAATCCACCCTGTTGATGCAGTTGACCGCTGCGCTGGGCGCCCGTCTTTCCGGGCTTTACGTCACCGGCGAGGAGTCGCTCGAACAGCTTGGCCTGCGCGCGCGCCGCCTGGAAATCAGGCTGGAAAATTTCCGCTGCCTGACGGAAACCTCCATCGAGCAGATCCTCGGGCAGGCGGAGCGCGAAAAGCCGCAACTGATGGTCATCGATTCGATTCAGACCGTCTACACCGAGGCGCTGTCCTCGGCGCCGGGCTCGGTGGCCCAGATCCGTGAATCGGCGGCCGCGCTGGTGCGCTGGGCGAAGGAAAACCTGTGCTGCGTGGTCCTGGTCGGGCACGTCACCAAAGAGGGCGCTCTGGCCGGTCCTCGCGTGCTCGAGCACATGGTCGATACCGTGCTGTACTTTGAAAGCGACGGCAGCAGCCGCTACCGCGTGATCCGCGCGGTGAAGAACCGCTTTGGCGCCGTCAACGAGCTGGGCATGTTCGCGATGACCGGCACCGGCCTCAAGGAAGTGAAAAACCCGTCGGCGATTTTCCTGTCGGGCCACGAACAGCCGGTGTCCGGCAGCGTGGTGACCGTCGTTCGCCAGGGAACCCGGCCCATCCTGCTGGAAGTGCAGGCCCTGGTCGATCCCAGCCACCTGAACAACCCGCGCCGCGTGTCGCTGGGCCTGGAGCAGAACCGGCTGGCCATGATGCTCGCGGTGCTGAACCGGCACGGCGGCATTGCGCTGTCCGATCACGACGTGTTCATCAACGTGGTCGGCGGCATGCGGGTCAGCGAAACGGCCGCCGACCTGCCGATGGCGCTCGCCCTGTATTCCAGTTTTCGCGACCGCCCGCTGCCGGAAAAAATGGTCTGCTTCGGAGAAGTCGGCCTGTCCGGCGAAATCCGCCCGGTTCCGGACGGTGAGCAGCGCCTGCGCGAGGCCGCCGGACACGGCTATACGACCGCACTGGTTCCCGCGGCGAACCGGCCGCGCAAGGCGCCGGCGGGCCTGGAGGTCATCGGCCTCAGCCACGTTTCGGGAGCGCTTGAAAAAGTCGTTTAGCGGCTGCGGGAGACGCCCAGGGCCTTCCTGAACAGGCGGTGCAGGGCGCGTTCGGGGCCGCGGTACCAGGCGACGCTGAGCGCGACGATCAGCAGGCCGTAGAGCAGGTAGCCGGACTGCACGGCCAGCGCCGGCCAACCCTTCATGGCCGCGTAGATTCCCAGCTTCATCGTGGCGACGAAAAAGATCGTGTGGCTGAGGTAAATGGCGTAGGAAGCGCCGCCGGCGGCCAGGCTGAACGCCCTCGGCGCCACCCGGCCGTTGGCTTCCAGGTTGACCAGTCCCCACAGGATCAGCACCGACGGTATGCCGAACAGCAGCACCCTCGGCACGACGTAAAAACCCTGTTCGATCATGCCCTGGTAAGCGGTCGCGTTGGCGTACCCGGCCGCGGCGAAACCGCCGATGCCGGCGATCAGCAGCAGCCAGCCCCGGGCCTGCGCGCCGCGGGCCGCGAAGCGGGCCAGCACCGCCCCGGCAAAGAACTCGGCCAGGAACGGCGAGCTGTAAAACAGGCCCTCGAAGGTGTTGTAGTAATAGTTTTCGGGGTCGAATGACTGCAGCGCGAAATGGCGCAGCAGGTTGAACGCCGTCACGGCCAACAGGATCAATGTCAGCAGCGCGTACCGCCCGCGCAGCGGCAGCAGGATCAGCGCGGTGAACAGGGCGTAGAAGTACATTTCGTAGGACAGCGTCCACGACACGTCGAGCAGGACCTCGTGCAGCGGCGCCGGCCAGAGCAAGAAGGATGTCAGCAGGTTCGACGCCTCGAAGTGGGCGGGCCGGGCCCAGGCGAACACGATCGCGGCCAGGATGAAGAACGGCCAGTAACCGCTGTAGATCCGCGCGACGCGCCGTTTGAGGAAGTCCAGCGAAGCACCCGGCCCGTTCGCCTTCACCGTCGTGTGGTACATGATGAATCCGCTGATCACGAAAAAAACGTCCACACCCGCGAAACCGGCCGCCTGTGCGGCCTGGAACAGCAGCCCCTGGTCCACGCCGGTGTTGGCCACGTGCTTGCTGGCGTGATAGAGGACCACCAGGAAGGCCGCCGCAAAGCGGAGAAACTGGATGTTGACCAGCACCGGCGGTCAGGCCTGCCCCGGCGCCCGGTTCGGCTTGACCAGGACCTTGCCGATCATGTTGTCCTTGATTTCCAGCACGGTCATGATGTGCGGCCCGATCCGGATGCTGGCCTTGCCGGACGGAATGTCGCCGAGTTCCTCCAGCAACAGGCCGTTCAGCGTGCTGGCGTCGCCTTCGGGCAGGTTCCAGTCGTGGTTGCGGTTGAGCGTGCGTATGGAAACCGCGCCGTTGACCAGGTAGTTGCCGTCGTCCAGCAGGCGGATATCACGTGACTTGGCGCGGCTTTCCGCAGTGTACTCGCCGACGATCTCCTCCAGTATGTCATCCAGGGTGATCAGCCCCTGGATATCGCCGTACTCGTCAACGACTAGCGCCATGCGGCGTTCGCGCCGCTGGAACTCGAGCAGCTGCTGGGTCAGCGTGGTGCCTTCGGGCACGAAGTAGGGCCGCTGCACCGAGCGTTTCAGGTCATCGAAGGTCAAGCCGCCCAGCGCGAGCTTGGCGATGATGGTGCGGATATGCAGCAGGCCTTCGACCTGGTCGATGCTTTCGCGAAAAACCGGCATGCGCGTATACACGGTCTGCGTCAGGTGCGTCAGGATGTCTTCCCAGTCGTCGTCGAGGTCGATGCCGACGATGTCCTGGCGCGGGATCATCACGTCCTCGATGGTGGCGTGCTCCAGGTCCAGGATGTTGACCAGCATGCGCTGGTGGTCGTCCGGGATCCGTTCGCCGCCTTCCTTGACCAGCGTGCGCAGTTCTTCGCGGTTGAGGTGCTCGATCAGCTCGACGTTGGTGCGCACGCGAAACGGGCGCAACACGAGGTTGGCGAAGCTGTTGATCAGCCACACCACCGGGTTGAGCACCTTGAGCAGGCCGTACAGCGGAAAGGCGGCCGGAAAGGCGATGCGCTCGGGGTTGAACGCCGCCACGGTCTTGGGCGCGACCTCCGCAAAAATCAGGATGATGACCGTGAGGATCAGCGAACTGATCCATACGCCGTTCACCCCGAACAGCCGGATTCCGATCACGGTGGCGATCGACGCGGCCAGGATATTGACCAGGTTGTTGCCGAGCAGGATCAGGCCGATCAGGCGGTCGGGCTTGGCCAGCAGTTTCTGCGCCAGCCGCGCACCGCGGTGGCCCTTGTTGGCCAGGTGCCTCAGGCGGTACTTGTTGATCGCCATCAGGCCGGTTTCGGAACTGGAAAAGAAGCCGGAAAGCAGTATCAGGACGACGAGCGTCAGGTAGAGGCTTCCGAGCGGGATTTCTTCCATGGCTCAGGATTGCCAGCTGCGACCCAGGATGACCTCGAGTACGAGCTTGGTTCCGAAGTAAGAAAGAATCAGCAGCGCCACGCCGGCCAGCGTCATGCGCACCGCCAGGCTGCCGCGCCAGCCGTAGCGCCAGCGGCCGAACAGCAGCACGCCGAAGACCAGCCAGGTCAGGATCGACAGGATCGTCTTGTGCAGCAGGTGCTGCGCGAAAATGTCGTTGATGAAAATGGCGCCGCTTACCAGTGAGAGGGTCAGCAGCAGGAAGCCCGCGCCGATCACCTGGAACAACAGATTTTCCAGGACCTCCAGCGGCGGCAGGGTGCGCACGATCGGGTTCAGGTGGTGGTTGCGCAGAAAGTGATCGATGAAAAACACGAAAAAGGCGTAGACGCCGGCGATGCTCAGCAGGCCGAAGGCCAGCACGGAACTGATCAGGTGCAGGGTGAAGCCGGCCGATCGGGCATCCGTCGTGAACGGCTGGTGCGGCAGGAACAGTTCCATGACCAGCACGGCTGCAGCGATGGGCAGGGCCACCAGGCCGGCCGCGAACAGGCGCTTTTCGGAAAACGCGGACGTCAGCAGCAGCACGATGATCACGAATGCGCACAACGACAGCAGCGGGGTCACGCCGACGTCGGGCAGCGGGCCCGCGAACCAGTGCGAATACTGCGCCATGGCGTGCGCCAGGCAGCCGGCTGCGGCCAGCCACAGCGCCGCAGACTGGGTTTTCTTCGAGCGCGTGTTGATCGAGTGGTAAAGCAGGCCCGCGGACACCATGTAAAGGACCGCCGCCAGCACCAATGGAATGTCGTGGTTCATCTCGTACCGCGAATCGTGTTGCGCAGCGGCTATAATACCCGACTCTTTGCATAGATCGACAGATTCCATCGTCGGAGAAACAGATGTTTGAAAACCTGACCGATCGCCTTTCGCGCACGGTAAACCAGCTGAAGTCGAAAGGGCGGCTGACCGAAGACGGCATTCGCGACACGCTGCGCGAGGTGCGCATCGCCCTGTTGGAGGCGGATGTCGCGCTGCCCGTCGTCCAGACATTCATCAGCGAGGTCCGCGAAAAAGCGCTGGGGCAGGAAGTCCTCAAGAGCCTGACGCCCGGCCAGGCCCTGGTGAAACTGGTTCACGACGAACTGGTCAAGATCATGGGCGAGAAGAACGAGGCGCTGGACCTGCGCGCGCAGCCGCCGGTCGCCGTGCTGATGGCGGGCCTGCAGGGGTCGGGTAAAACCACGACCACCGCCAAGCTGGCCCGCCTGCTGATTGAGCGGCACAAGAAAAAAGTCATGGTCGTGAGCTGTGACATCTACCGCCCGGCCGCCATCGAGCAGCTGCGCACGCTTGCGGCCCAGGTGGGCGCCGTGTTCCAGCCCTCGGAGGTCACGCAAAAACCGGCCGACATCGCGCGCGACGCACTGGCCGAGGCGAAGCGCCAGATGTGCGACGTGCTGCTGGTCGATACCGCCGGCCGCCTGCACGTCGACGAGGCGATGATGGCGGAGATCAGGGACGTGCACGCGTCCGTTGATCCGCACGAAACCCTTTTCGTGGTCGACGCGATGACCGGGCAGGATGCTGCGAACACCGCTGCGGCCTTCAACGAGGCCCTGCCGCTGACCGGCATCGTGCTGACCAAGACGGACGGCGACGCGCGCGGCGGCGCGGCGCTGTCGGTGCGCCAGATTACCGGCAAGCCGGTGAAGTTCGTTGGCGCCGGCGAAAAAGTGGACGCGCTCGAGCCGTTTTACCCGGACCGGGTCGCATCCCGCATTCTCGGGATGGGCGACGTGCTTTCCCTGGTCGAGGAAGTCCACCGCAAGGTCGACCACGACGAGGCCCAGAAACTGGTCAAAAAGATCCGCAAGGGCAGGGGTTTCGACCTGGAGGACTTCAAGGCGCAGCTGCTGCAGATGCAGAACATGGGCGGCCTGGGCGGCATGATGGACAAGCTGCCCGGCATGAGCAACCTGCCGGACCAGGTGAAGTCACAGGTGGGCGACCGCCAGACGAACCAGATGATCGCCATCATCAACTCGATGACGCCCGGCGAGCGGCAGCGGCCCGAAATCATCCGCGGATCGCGCAAAAAGCGCATCGCCAACGGTTCGGGCACGCAAATCCAGACGGTCAATCGGCTGCTCAAGCAGCATGCCCAGATGCAGAAAATGATGAAAAAAATGGGCAAGGGCGGCATGGCGCGCATGATGAAAAAAATGGGGCAGATGCAGAAGCAGATGCCGGGCGGCAAATTTCCCGGCGGAAAGATGCCGTTCTGAGCCACCAACCTGTTTTCTTTTACCAGCAATCACGTTAAAATGGGTGGTTCGCTAGTTCATTTACCGGATTAACAAGAAAATGGTCAAAATAAGATTGTCACGCGGCGGCGCCAAGAAGCAGCCCTTCTACCACATCGTGGTGGCGGACAGCCGCAAGCCCCGTGACGGGCGCAACATCGAGCGTCTCGGCTTTTTCAACCCGGTCGCCCGCGGCCAGGAAGAG
>Ga0180436_10004116_pt1 | contig 13170 bp, 20 predicted proteins | sample SS_ome_2_FD_132434 | JGI IMG/M metagenome (GOLD analysis project Ga0180436, IMG submission 132434) | Hypersaline lake sediment archaeal communities from the Salton Sea, California, USA - SS_3_S_2 metaG | ecosystem: Environmental > Aquatic > Non-marine Saline and Alkaline > Hypersaline >...
AGGATATTGAATTCAGTCGGTGGTGCGCATGAGTAGCGCCAAGCCTATCCGGGTCCTCGGCCTTGACCTTTCGTTAACATCGCCGGGATTCGCAATCATCGAAGCAAAGGGCGGAAAAGCTCGACTCATAAAGTCCGCCCACTTTAAAACGTCTGCCTCAACCGATCAACCATTGCGTTATGAGGAGATCGAAGCGGTTACGCTGCTGTTTGTTCGCGACAACCAACCGTTCGATGTGATCGTTCGGGAAATATGGCCGCCAAGCCGCAACTATGCGCAGAACAATAAGATTCACGGAACATGGTCATCGGTTGAACGGGCGCTGCACCGATACGGATACGATATCGACGTCCACGTTACGCCGGCAAACGTTAAGAAGACGGTCACAGGAAACGGGAACGCAAAGAAGCCGCAAGTTGCCGAGAGCGTGCGCGAATGGCTCGGATTGCCTGACGACCACAAATTCGCGACGGACGATCATAGCGATGCCTGTGCGGTGGCGCTTACGTATCTGATTCGCGAGGAGATTATAAAGACGAAGGAGTGATTCGAATGTTTAAGCAGCGACTTATCGAAGCTCTAACGATCGTTGCGCTAATCGGGCTAAGTGTCGCGGGAGGTTTTACCGGCTATTTTGTCGCTAAGGTACTACTCTCGATTCCGGTTATTGGCGTAATTTTTAGGGTCGTTGTAAGTATCGTAGTAGTTTTCGCAGTGGCGGTGATTATCGCCGGTAGCGCTGTCCGAATACGTGACGCTTATCGCGAACATAAACGCGTTCAAAAGGACGTAGAGGAGGAAGCGCAATGACCTACGAATGCTACGGTGCCCCAGTCGCACAGTTGCGGCAGTCCTTGCGATGGCTTGACGAACAACTTACCGATGTTGATTACGCAATCAGCCGCCATGAGCGGAAGAAAACCGAACTAGAAATCGAACGAGACCGGATTCTGGCGCGAAAAGACGAGATAGAGGCGGAACTAAAACGGAAGGAGTCGATCGAATGACACGCGAAGAAATCAAAAAAATGATAGCGGATTTGGAGTTCGAGATCGATACTCACGAGGACGAAATCGAGGATCTCCGAGACGATATTCGATACCTCGAAAATAAGATCGAGGCGGCGGAGTACGAAATCGACGAATTACAGTTCGAACTCTCGAAATTAGAAGACGGAGATGATTCCGAATGACATACGTTGCGATAGCGTGCTTAGCGCTTCTTACATTGCTGGCACTCGGACATGAAGCGAAAACAAAAGCGGAAAGACTTGCGAAAATTATCGTCCTGATTATGTACGCAATTCCTATCGGAGAGTTGGTGGCGTCGCTATGCTAATCGCCTATTACTCGCTGGCCGGAAACGTCCGCCGATTCGTAGCCAAGACCGGCCTGCCTGCGGTCGAAATCAAGCCGGATATGATACTAACGGAGCCTTTCGTCTTGGTAACGGGAACTTACGGCTTCGGCCAGGTCGCCGGCACCGTTTGGGATTTCCTCGCGGACAATGGCGATTTAATGGCAGGCGTGGCTGCGTCAGGTAATCGTAACTGGGGCGATAGCTTCGCCAAGGCGGCGGACTTGATTGCGGAAGAGTACGGAGTGCCAATCGTCCACAAGTTCGAGTTGGCGGGGACGGCGGAGGACATAAAAATCTTCACTAAGTCTGTTGCGGAAATTATTGATAAAGGGGAGATTGAATGAATGATTATCTAGATATTATTTCTTTAGGTGCAGGTGTTCAAAGCTCAACCATGCTAATGATGGCGGATCGCGGATTAATCAAAATTAACGGCGAGACTATTATTCCAAAGTACGCGATTATGAGTGATACCGGAAATGAACCAAAGAAGGTCTATGAGTGGTTAGAATATCTCCAGAGTAAAGTAGAAAATATCGAAATTGTGCTAACAAACAATGGGCATATTACAAATGACATATTGAACGGAATCGAAAACAATAATCGTTTTGCAAGTGTTCCGTTTTTCACAAAAGCAAAAGACGGTTCTAAAGGGATTTTGTGGCGGCAGTGCACAGGAGAATACAAAATAAAAGCAGTCAGAAAAGAGATTCGTAGGTTATTAGGCTATGGACCAAGGCAAAGAGTGAAAGAGAATGTCCGGTTGTGGATGGGGATAAGTACCAATGAAATACAACGTGTCAAACCGAGTCAGGTTAACTATATAGAGAATTATTTCCCTTTAATCGAATACGAAATGAGTAGAGCGGATTGCTTGAAGTGGTTCCTCGATAACGAAATGCCAATGCCTCCTCGTTCAAGTTGTATTATCTGCCCTTATCACTCGAATGACCATTGGAGAGATATGAAACTGAACGACCCTGAAAGTTGGAAATCAGCAGTTGAGTTTGATCGAAAGATAAGGAGATTACCGAAAGTGGATGCGGATGTATTTTTACATCGTCAATGCGTGCCTCTGGATCAAGTAGATTTTGGAGAGGAACAAATTGAGTTATTTGATGAAGAGTGCGAGGGAATGTGCGGCATATAGCAAAGAAAACAAAGTGCGGGAGGACGCCAATGACGAATAAACACGCGAAGTATATCGAACTTAATAACGAAATTATGATACGGAAAAACGGCGGCTTTCAGTTCGAAAAGGATGCCGAAGCCGTCCGCAGTTATTTCATAGATTACGTGAATCAGAATACGGTCTTTTTCCATGATCTGCGCGAAAAGCTCGACTATCTGATCGAGAACGACTACTACGAACGCGAGGTCTTCGAGCCGTATACTTTCGACGAAATCAAAGCGGTCTACAAGGCGGCTTACGCGAAAAAGTTCCGGTTCCCTTCGTTCATGAGTGCGTTCAAGTTTTACAACGATTACGCGCTCAAGACGAACGATAAGAAGAAGATCCTCGAACGTTACGAAGACCGCATAGCCATCTGTGCGCTATTCTTCGCGAAAGGGGACGCAGCAAAGGCGATCGAGCTTGCGGAAATGATGATCCGGCAGGAATACCAACCGGCCACGCCGACGTTCTTGAATGCCGGACGCAAACGCCGTGGCGAACTCGTATCGTGTTTCCTTCTCGAAGTAGGCGACTCTCTGAACGATATCAGTCGCGCGGTAGACATGGCGATGCAGTTATCGAAGCTTGGCGGCGGCGTCTCACTTAACCTATCGAAAATCAGGGCGAAAGGTGAGTCGATCAAGGGCGTCGAGAATTCGACGAAGGGCGTCGTCGGCGTCATGAAGCTGCTTGATAATGCGTTCCGATATGCCGATCAGATGGGCCAGCGGCAGGGAGCCGGAGCAGCATATCTCAACGTATTCCATGCGGACATTGACGCGTTCCTGGATACGAAGAAGATCAGCGCAGATGAAGACGTCCGGGTCAAGACGCTGTCGATCGGCGTCGTCATTCCGGATAAGTTTATCGAACTGGCTCGCGAAGACCGGGACGCATACGTCTTCTATCCGCATACGGTCTATAAGGAATACGGAGAGCATCTTGACGAAATGGATATCGGAGAAATGTACGACAAGCTTGTCGAGAATCCGAACGTCCGCAAAGACAAGATCAATCCGCGGCAGATACTCGAAAAGCTTGCGATTCTACGGTCCGAATCGGGATATCCGTACATCATGTTCGAGGATAACGTCAACGCGGCTCATGCGCTGAATCACATTTCGAAGGTTAAGTTTTCGAATTTGTGCAGCGAAGTGCTTCAGGCGTCCAAAGTTTCGGAGTACACCGACTACGGCGAAGAGGACGCGATTGGCCTCGACATTTCGTGCAACCTCGGCTCGCTCAACATTGCGAACATCATGGCGAACAAGTCGATTGAGCAAACGGTTAAGCTCGCAGTCGATTCGCTGACAGTCGTATCGGAATCAACGAATATCAAGAACGCGCCGGCAGTCGCTAAGGCTAACCGTCAGATGCGTTCGATCGGACTAGGCGCGATGAATCTACACGGATATCTTGCGCAGAGTGGGATCGCATACGAATCGGAAGAGGCGCGGGACTTCGCTAACGTATTCTTTGCGCTCGTCAATTACTGGTCGCTGGTGCGGTCAATGGAGCTTGCGAAAGAAACCGGCAGCACATTCGAGGGATTCGAAGGTTCAACGTATGCGAGCGGTGAGTATTTCCTTAAATACACGCTCGGTAATACAGAAAAAAGCGGCTTCGAATACCATCCGAAGACTGATAAAGTAAAAGCTCTTTTCAAAGACGTATGGATTCCGGGGGTTCTTGACTGGAGTCTCCTAGCGATATACGTCCACGAACACGGCCTCTACCATTCGTACAGACTAGCGATTGCCCCGACCGGATCTATTTCGTATGTGCAGTCGGCTACTGCGTCGGTCATGCCGATTATGGAGCGCATAGAGGAAAGGACATACGGCAACTCCAAGACGTACTATCCGATGCCAGGGCTTAGCGCGAAGAACTGGTTCTTCTACAAGGAAGCGTACGACATGGATATGTTTAAAGTCGTCGATATGATCTCGACAATTCAGCAGCACGTCGATCAGGGCATCTCGTTTACGTTGTTCCTGAAAGACACGATGACGACGCGCGATCTGAACCGAATTGACCTATACGCGCATCACAAAGGGATCAAGACGCTGTACTATGCGCGAACTAAAGATACGGGGCAGGAAGGCTGCTTGTCATGCGTGGTTTAAACGAAACGGAGGGTCAACGGTGAAGAAAATATCTAATGTTTGGACAGTAGTTTTTAAGGAAAATGGCTGCGAACCATTGGCTTATTCCTACACATCGGAAAAAGATGCAATTCAATCAAAAACAATGATTGAGAATAGTAATGGTCAAGAATTAAAAAATGAGAAAGATCGAATAGTTGGGCGGATATCACTGGAATGGTGCTATTTAATCAACGGAAAATTAATAGAACCAAACGTGATAAAAGAGGACGAATAAATGTCGCAACCATTGACGGACGAAGAAATCGCGGAACTAAGACGATATGAACGATGGTGCTACGATACTATGAATCACGCTACGATCGCGCCTAGAATACTAACGGCTTTGTTAGACGGCTATACGAAGGAGGACGAATAATTGACGCAATATACAGCGGCCAACTGGTCGCAACACGAAGACGGATTCACGCGGATGTTTTACGAACAGAACGTTAAGCAGTTTTGGTTGCCAGAAGAGATTTCGCTAAACGGCGACCTTCTAACGTGGAAGTATCTCGGAGCCAACGAACAGGATACGTATATGAAAGTGCTCGCGGGCTTAACGCTGCTCGACACGGAGCAAGGGAACGAAGGTATGCCGCTAATTGCCGCCCAGGTATCCGGCCACCAACGTAAAGCCGTCCTGAATTTTATGGCGATGATGGAGAACGCAGTCCATGCGAAGTCCTATTCGAATATCTTTATGACGCTTGCGCCTACGGAGAAAATAACGGAACTGTTCGAATGGGTGAAGACGAATCGCTACCTGCAGCGGAAAGCCGCAATCATTGGCGGGCTGTATAACGCGATTGAGGCAGGCGATGACATTTCGTTATACAAGGCGATGGTTGCGTCGGTCTATCTCGAAAGCTTCCTTTTCTACAGCGGCTTTTATTATCCGTTATATTTCTACGGGCAAGGTAAGCTGATGAACAGCGGCGAGATCATTAATCTCATTATCCGCGACGAGGCGATCCACGGCGTATATGTCGGCCTACTTGCGCAGGAAATATACAATCGCCAGTTGCCAGACGTTCAGATCGAATTGCGCGACTTTGCCGTCGAATTGCTTGCGGAACTCTACGAGAATGAGGCCGCGTACACCGAGGACATATACGATCAGGTCGGACTGACTCACGACGTCAAAAAGTTCGTTCGATACAACGGAAACAAGGCGCTGATGAACCTCAGATTCGATACGTATTTCGAAGATGAAACGGTCAATCCGATCGTGCTGAACGGGCTGGATACGAAGACGAAATCGCATGACTTCTTTTCGATGAAAGGTAACGGATACAAAAAAGCGACGGTCGAGCCGTTGCAGGACGGCGATTTCTATTTCGAGTGAGCGTCCATTTACGAAAGTATATGCGCAGTTATTAACGAGGAGGTTTTTGAATGAAGGATAAACTAAACGAAATTTTCGAGATGCAGGCGGCTTTAGATAATCGGATTATCACCGAGCGTAGTATCAATAAGACAACTGACGAATGGGTGGTCGGAATTACTCTCGCAATGGAATCAGAGATTGACGAGATCAGGCGCGAAGTTAACTGGAAGTGGTGGAAGAATCCGAAGGAAATCGATCGAGAGGCGTTGCAAGGCGAGGTCATCGATATGTGGCACTTCTTACTTTCGTTGTCGCGAGTCGTAGGGCTAACGTCTGAAAGCATCTACGAGGTTTATATGGAGAAGAATGCGGAAAATCATGCGCGACAGGATGGTACTAGTTTGAAAGAGGGCTATGAAGTAAAACAAGAGGCCAAAAAAGGCCTCTCATCTGACTAGTTTACACGACGGTTTTTCAAGCTTTATGGACATGAACGGAGTCTGAATATAATTACAGTAATCTCCTCCGTTATAAATTGAATATCCCGTTAAAACCATAAAGCAGAAAATAAGATACACAACTAGCCTTTGCAACTTTCTACCTAGAATTTTTACCATAATTCCTCCTCGGTTCAGCTCAACACCAGGTCGAACCGTTAATTTAAATTTTATTGTTTGCCACGCCATCCACCGCCGTGAACGAAGACACAAAGAGCTCTCATATTAATAAAACTAATTAAGTTATCCTACAGGGCGGTTTGCCTTTAACTATACGATCAAAAATTATCATGGGTGTCCCTCCCTTCCTGCTAATTTAGTAAATAAATAGTAACCCAAATCTTCGTTCACTGAGAGAGTAGAATCAGGTTAAATAGGAAAAAGTTGCATAAAAAAATCATGTCACATTTTGCTGGAATTGTAAAGGAGAATAGAAATGCCCGAAAAAGGAGCGGATATAATGGCGGAAACCAAAATGAACGTAAAGCTAATCGCACATACGCAAGTTTCTCGGAGCTTTTTGGACACGATTGTTCCATACGGAGGTGAAACCCACGGCCAAGCGGTCGCCCTAACCGCAATTAGAACGTGCTATAGCTCCAACAAACCGTCCGAAATCGTCGCAAAGGAAGGCGCCAAGTATTTCGGCTCCAAAGCGTCAGATGGTGGCGCAGGCACGGACGCCGACCGCCTATTCCGAATGATCGTCCGATCCGGCCACACGTCGACCCTCGAACATCTATCGTTCACCTTTGCGATTGAAGGCGTAAGCCGGGCGTTATTGGCGCAACTTACACGCCACAGAGTCGGCTTTAGCTTCAGCGTCCAGTCACAGCGGTATGTGCGGATGGGGAGTGGCGATAGATCGGGCGGGTTCGATTTCGTTATGCCCGATACTGTTAAAAACAACGAAAAGGAAACGCCATTTTATAACGTTGCTGAATCGAGAGTAACTGACCATAGTGCGGAAGAAATATTCGAAACTGCGATGATATCTGCGCAAGAATATTACGATGCTTTAAGGAGTGCAGGTGTAGCTGCCGAAGACGCTCGCGCCGTCCTCCCGCAAGCAGCCGCAACTAATCTCGTAATGACTGCGAATCTACGATCTCTTCTCGAATTCTACTCGAAACGGAAGCCGGGCAAGGGTGCGCAAAAAGAGATCGCTGACCTAGCCGAATCTCTACGCCAGGAAGTCGTTAATGTAGAGCCGTGGACCGCGCAATTCTTCGAGGAGGTGTAAGCATCGGAATCCTAACGAATTTCACGCTAACAGCGCAGCTATTCTCCGGCCACTGTCCGGCAGATCAGCCGCCAGAACCGCCAAGGATAACGCCAGCGCAAGCCGCCATCCAATCGGCAGAATCGCGCAACGAAAAATTAACGAAAGAGATAACGAAAAAGGACACACGGATACAGGCGCTTGAGGAAGAAATCAAGGCGCTGAAGCAGCCGAAGAAAACGGCCGCAAAGAAATGGAAAACGTTCGAGGCCACGGCTTATACCGCATTCTGCTCGGAAGGCTGCACCGGCATCACCAAGACGGGAGTCGACGTCAGCCATTCGATCTATTACGAAGGAGCACGCGTCATAGCGGTCGATCCGTCTGTGATTGCGCTTGGCTCTACGGTTGAAGTCCGGCTCTCTGACGGTTCGAGCTTCCGGGCGAAGGCGATCGATACCGGCGGCGCGATTAAAGGCGCACGGCTCGATCTGTTGGTCGCGAATGAAGCCGACGCGGTACAGTTCGGCCGGCAGTCGGTAGAATTGCGGGTTATTAAATAACGGGAGGACGAATAAATGACGAAAACTAACGAAAAAATTCACGTATTGACTGACGAATCACTTGGCGGAATCAAACGCGAATATGTAGAGGTTGACAGGAAGGCGAAGGTTGGCGATCTTATCGTCATAACGGCATCGGATTACGACGAACGCGAGGAAATATACGTAGCGGGCCATTACGGAAAGGTCGTTGTAGAGGACGACCGGTTCGCGGGCGAATTTAGAGTCGATTTCAACGGAGTTGATAACAGCTTCGTAGGTGATGACGGTTTTTGGTATGTCGGAAGGTCAGCGAATAGCGAATACCGCGTACTCGAACCGACCAACATCGTCCACATTGACGGAGAGCGCTACGAAATGGTCGATCGTGAAGCGGACGATGGCGAGTCGGTCATAGTCTGTGATCGCGGAGTCATCACGATTGCCTTAGCGGTTTGCAAGGGCGGTGGTTTATATAGTACGGCTGGTTTTGTGAATCGTTCGGATTATCGCGTCCTCGTCCCAGTCGAATCCTCCGAAGAAGAACCGCAGCCATCCGATCCGATCGACGTTATCGCTAACCTGGCGACGCGTGTTGCGGAATTGGAACGCGAGAATAAACGCATCAAGGAAGATCTCGGATGGAACGAAATGGGACCGGGAAGAATCGCTGAGCTGCGGAATGCCGATTCGGACATTCGCCACGATATCGCTACGCTTGAGGAAAAAGTCGAACACGATCACGCGGAAAATGAGGAGATGCACGATTATGTGTACGAGGAAATGAAGCGTATGAAAGACGAAATTGACACACTGCACAAAGACAGCCGGCGGCACGGCGAAGAACTGGCGCGATTAGACAAAGGCGTACACGCGCAATCACAGCGCCATCTATATCGCCAACAAGAAATTGATCGCGTATGGGAACGTATGGATCGCATAGAGTCGGCAATGGAGGCGCTGAAGCACGCAACAGAGGAAACGGACGGAAAGGTCGCGCACCTCGAATCCGATTCAGACATGCGCCTGTTCACCGCTGAAGAGGTTGCCGCACTTCTTAACGCAATGAGGGAACGCCAATGAAGATCGCCCTCACCGCACCACTTCGCGCAGGCAAGTCGCTGGCCGCGTCCTACATCTCGCTTCACTACGATTTCCAGCCGTTCGCATTCGGCGACGAACTGAAGGACGCATTTCATCGCGCATTCCCTCACGTTCCGAGAAATCCGAAGCCGCGCGCTCATTATCAAGAGTTCGGACAGTGGGCGCGGAAACAATTCGGAGAGGACGTATGGATCGACGCTCTTATGCCGAAAGTAACCGCCTATCTCGAACGCCATCCTTGTGACTGCGGCAATACATCGCTAAAGAATCGTGTGATCATCGATGACTGTCGGCAGCCAAACGAATACAGGCGGCTGAAGGACGAAGGATTCGTATTCATCCGCATAACAGCACCGGCCGAGCTCCGCATTGAACGCGCCAAAAAAGCCGGCGATCAATTCGATCTTGCCGACTTGGAGCATCCGACTGAGCTTGCCGTTAATCATTTCGAAGTTGATTACGAAATTGATAACGCAGGCAAGCCGGAAGAGTTGTACGCGAACCTAGACGCGATTATGGCGGAGGTGTTGGGATGACGAATATTCCGAATCATTACGAATTTGGACTGCGAAATGACGAGAAACCTTATGCGCATAAGATTCCAGACGGCGGTAACTGGCGCGATCTCCCGGAAGACGATCAAAAGGCGTTTATGAAAGGTGCGTTCTATAGTGGCGGCGGACAAACGACCTATTTGCGTAAGATGTCCTGGAACGAACCAGCGTTAACAATTACCGCATCAGTAATGGCGAAAGCTACGTGTCATTTACATCCGACAGACCCGATTGAAAGGGGAGAGTACATGAACGGGATTCCTAATCACATTCAAACGAAGGCAACCACAGTGAAATTAAAGGACGGGATGTATAACCAACGGGCATATGTTGCGGATTGGTCTAAACCAGCACGAACTGTTTGCACTAATCGGCTGGATCACGCTGAGATCCATCCTGAACCATTAATCGAAAGGAGCGAATATATGGGCAACTTTAACTTAACGCCGCAATTACCGGCAAACGGACTGACTGTACTCGAATTATTCTGCGGAGGTGGCCTCGGCGCAATCGGATTCAAAGCGGCCGGCTACGATATCGTAAAGGCGCTGGACTTCGATAAGAATGCCGTCAAAGCCTACCGCCACAACTTCGGAGATTACGTAGAACAGGCGGACATTAACGAAATTAATATCGATAGCTTGCCGGACACAGATGTAATCTTCGGCGGTCCTCCGTGCCAAGACTTCTCGGTTGCGGGGAAAGGCGCAGGCGCAGACGGGGAACGGGGCAAGTTGGTTTTCCGTTACCTCGAAATTATTGAACGCAAGCAGCCGAAAGCCTTCGTATTTGAAAACGTGAAGGGACTGATTACGAAGCGACATCGCCCGACGTTTGACGCTCTTATCGAAAGATTTAACGAGATAGGTTACGAGATTAGTTGGGAAGTGCTGAGCGCGTGGGACTACGGAGTGGCCCAGAAGCGAGAGCGCGTGTTCATCGTTGGAATACGAAAAGACCTCGGAATAACTTTCGAGTTTCCGAAGCCGTTAGAAGGCGATTGTCAGACGCGAGTATTGCGTGATGTTATCGGAGACTTGCCGGAGCCGGGTGTTAAGCTAAACGATAAGCAGATCACATACTTAGACCGAAATCCGGCATCAGTTGCGAAAAATCGTCCGGTTACGATGGAAGAACCTTCGCGAACTATTCCGGCAGTTATGGGCAAAGGGGTTCCTTACGGTTTGTTTTACGCTAATCACGATGAAAAATCTTATTGGACGCCAAAAAGCGAATACACTTACGATCAGGCTAATCGCGTGCAATCGCTAGACAAACCGTCAAATACGATTCCGGCGCATCACAACAGCGGCCAGCCGATCCACCCAACGGAAGCACCGCGCCGTTTCACCGTTCGCGAATGTCTCCGAATCCAATCTGCGCCAGATACTTACGTCCTGCCAGACGATATTTCCTTATCGGCGCAGTATCGGATTGTCGGAAACGGAATTGCTTCGCGTGTTGCGTGGTATGTAGGGCGAGCGCCTGGGGATCAGCTTTCGTCTAGCTGAAACGCGTATGTATTTTTCGGATAGGCCAGATACGGCTGTTTGGACGCTTCACCACTGCCGATTAGATAGTAACGCTGCGGAAGCTTATCGAAATCAATGCCGACTTTACGTAAAAACGGTCTGGCCGACACATTGCCTCGCTTATCGAACTTGAACGGCACGATATCCGGCTGATTAACGAGTTCAGGCTTTCCGACCACGATTCGTTTTTCAGCCGCGTCATAGGCAACCGTAAGATAAAACGGGCCCTCTTTAGGTAATCCGATTATACGGCGCGCACCAGACGAAATAAATAAACGTCGTTGCTTTTCGATTGTTATATACGCTTTGAGGTTGCGCTCAAAGTCGTTTGATATCCACGTAAGAGCCATATCGAATCTCCTTACGAAAGTATTTACGTTCAGTATAGCCGGATTAGTTACCGATAGTCAACAGTGATGTGCGGATTGTTAACGAAGTTATTAACGAAAAAATCTTTTCGCAACTATTTCGATCGCTACAGCGATTCATAATGCGCAAGGACAAAACATCGAAATTGGAGGCGGTTTAATGGGATCAGTCAAAGTCGATCTACACCGAAAGGATCGCGAATTTGAAGCGGCTTATGCGTTAGACAATGCGGAGGGCGTCAAAACGTTGCTCTCCGATTATCCGAAGTTCGTCAGCCGCAAACGACTCGGAGAATACGAAGCTGCCGAAGTGTTGCTCGATCTACACAACGCGATTTAGCTTGCGGACTTGACCGAAAGACAGCGTGAGGCCGTCCGGCTCGTATATTTCGAAGACCTGACGCAAGTTGAGGCGGGGAAACGGATGGGAGTCGGCAAGGATTCCGTTAATCATCTGATAAAGCGAGCGGCTGATTCAATCGCAGATATTTACTACTATTGGGCGGGACATAACGAAGGGTACACGATGGGAGGACGAATTGATGGATAAAGCGCTATTGCACGAAATGATTACGGAATTACAGAAGCGAACAAAGTCCGGAGAGCTTGACCGGATCCAACGTATCGAGGAAATTACTGCGCTGGCCGACGCTTACTTCGATGCCGTCGGGGAGCATCCGGATTCTACTACGCTTGAACGTATGGCGAATCTCGTAATCTACGAAGAGCTAACGAACCCACACCCGGATAAAATGGCTCGCGAAGAGTACCCGATAATGAGCGAGACACAGCGAGAGGAGCGTATCAAGTCGGAAGCATCCGAAAAGCTCGCAGAAGAGTACGGGGCAGATGGCCGAAATTACAAAGTTCCTACGCGAAGAAAACGATCTTCATACGAGGAAAAGTTCGTTGATAGGGCGGCTAGGGCGCGAAATAAAGAACGAAGAAGCCGATATAACGATTTCGTAAAGGGAAGATCTCCGGGACAGTTCACGATCAATATCGAAACCGGTGAAAAAATTATTTCTCACTAAATCCGACATTTTTACCCGTTTAGCTGTCTATACGTTATGAGGGCGCCAATTCGCGCTCTTTTATTTTGCGACAAAGGGGACGATATTTTGAAAAGATTACGAGTAGTAAACGCAGAGACAGGCGAGGATCTATCGACAGACTATACGCTCAGACACCGGAATCAAGACGAATCTTTCCGGGAGCAGCAAAAGCAGATGCCGGATAGGCGCGACTTTTCCAACGCGAATATGTCTAATATTCACGAAGTCTATGACGCCCTCACAACGGCACAATGCGGATATTTAATGCTGCTGCAATGCTACGTCGACT
>Ga0180436_10004117_pt1 | contig 13169 bp, 10 predicted proteins | sample SS_ome_2_FD_132434 | JGI IMG/M metagenome (GOLD analysis project Ga0180436, IMG submission 132434) | Hypersaline lake sediment archaeal communities from the Salton Sea, California, USA - SS_3_S_2 metaG | ecosystem: Environmental > Aquatic > Non-marine Saline and Alkaline > Hypersaline >...
GCTGGTCGCCCGCACGGCGGGAGGAGGCGGTGCGGGCAGCGCTGGTGTTGCTCGACGGCGCCGACGCTGCGGACCGCGCTCAGGTTGCGGGGGACGCGCCGCCTCCCGGGGGTCCGAGGGGTCGGAACGATGCCGACGCCGGCGTCGTCGATCGCGTCGCCGTAACCGCTGACGGGGTCGACGACCTGCTCGAGACGGAGATCGGTGAGCGCCGCATCGACCTGGGCGCCCAGGCGGGACGCAAACTCGCCGAGATCGGCCTGCGCACCTACCGTGACGTGCTGCACCATGCGCCGCGCCGCTGGGAGGACCGCCGGGCCCTGCCCGGCTTCGCGGCGGCGGTGGGGTTGGACAAGGCGACGGTCGTCGGCACCGTCGTCGGGCGCAAGCTGGTGCCCACCCGGCGCGGCGCCGGCGTGCTGCGCGTCGTGCTGGAGGACGCGTTCGGCGAGCGGCTGACGGCACTGTGGTTCCACCAGCCCTGGGTCGAGAAGCAGGTCTTCCCGCGGCAGCGGTTGATCGTCACCGGGCGGGTCAAGCGCCGCGGTCGCTCGACCGAAATCAACGTCGAGGGGTACGAGGTCGACGACGAGGGCCCGTCGCTCTCCACCGGTCGCATCGTGGCCGTCTACCCCAGTACCCAGGGGCTCGCGCAGGCGTACCTGCGCCGCGCGGTCGACCGCACGCTGCGGGCCCTGCCGCCGCTCCCCGACACCCTTCCGCGGCGCCTGCGGGCCGACCTCGATCTCGTCGACCTCGATCGTGCCTGGCGCGACGTCCACCAGCCGCCGGACGAGGCGGGGCTGCAGCGTGCGCTGCGCCGCTTGAAGTTCGACGAGTTCCTGCTGCTCGAGTTGCGGGTGCTGCTGCAACGCGACTTGGGGGTCGGTCGCGCGTTCGCCACCAGCGACGACGACGCGGCGTCCTTCGCCGCGGCGCTGCCGTACGCGCTCACGTCGGCGCAGGCGCGCGCGCTCGAGGAGATCCGCGCCGACCTCGCGACCCCCCGTCAGATGGCGCGCCTGCTGATGGGCGACGTCGGCAGCGGCAAGACGGTCGTGGCCGCGGGGGCGGCCTGGACCGTGGTCCGCGGCGGCGCGCAGGCGGCGGTCATGGCGCCGACCGAGCTGCTCGCGCGCCAGCACCTCGGTTCCTTCACCGACCTGCTGTGGCCCCTGGGGGTGCGCGTCGATCTGCTGGTAGGCGGCATGGGCGTGCGGGAGCGGGCCGAGGCGCGCGCGCGGCTCGCCAGCGGCGCCACCGACGTGGTCGTCGGGACGCACGCCCTGATCCAGGAGGGCGTCGAGTTCTGCGACCTCGGGCTCGCGGTCGTCGACGAGGAGCACCGGTTCGGGGTCGAACAGCGACGCCGGCTGATTCGCGGTGCGCCGGACGTGCTGGTGATGACCGCGACGCCCATCCCGCGCTCGCTGGCGCTGACCGTCTACGGCGATCTCGACGTCAGCGTGCTCGACGAGTTGCCGCCGGGCCGCACCGCCGTGGCGACGCGCCTGGTCCGGGCGAGCCAGCGCCCGGCGGTCTACCGCGAGCTGTGGGCCGAGTTGCGCCACGCGGGCCATCAGGCGTACGTCGTGGCGCCGCTCGTCGAGGACTCGGAGGCCCTCGACGAGGTCGTGTCCGCCACCACCCTGTTCGACGACCTGCGCGCGCTGCTCCCCGCAGAGGCGCGTCTCGGCCTCGTGCACGGCCGGCTGGCCCCGGCCGAGAAGGAGGCCGTCATGCAGGAGTTCCGCGACCACCGGCTCGACGTCCTCGTGGCCACCACCGTGGTCGAGGTCGGTGTCGACGTGCCCAACGCCACCGCGATGGTGGTGGAGAATGCAGAACGTTTCGGTCTGGCCCAACTGCACCAGCTCCGGGGCCGGGTCGGACGCGGCGACGCGCCGGGGCGCTGTGTGCTCGTGGCGGGCGAGGCGAGCCGGTCGACGATGGCCCGGTTGCGCGTGGTCGAGCGTCACACCGACGGCTTCCTCATCGCCGAGCGCGACCTCGAACTGCGCGGCCCCGGCGAGCTGCGTGGCACGCGGCAATCGGGCCTACCCGACCTCACCTTCGGCGATCTGGCGGCGGACGTCGGCGTCATCGAGCAGGCGCGCGAGGTCGCGCAACGCATGTTGACCGCCTCGCCCGTCCTCGACGCGCCGTGGGCGGCCGGCCTGCGCGCCGCGCTGCGGCAGCGCGAGCAGGCCGTCGGGTTCAGGCAGACGCTGTGAACGCGGGGCGCGCGTGAGGCCGCTGGGCGCCTTCGCGCTCGTCCTGCTGGCGCTGGGCCTGGGCTTCGGGTGGACCGCCCGACGGCGGTGGGGGCCGCTGCGGGGCGTGCGACCCTGGCTGCTGGCCCTGGGCCTGGCACCGGCCCACGGGCTCGCGGTGGGGATCGCAGGCGTGGTGATCGGCGTCGACCGCGGCCCCCTGATCGCGTTCGCCGGCGTGACGCTGGTGCTCGCCGCGGTGGCGGCCGGCGCGGTCGTGTGGCTGCTGCCGATGCGCCCCCGCTGGACGTCCCTCGTGCCGCCGGCGCACGCCGTCGCGCAGGGCATGGCCACCGCGCTGCTGGGCGGTCCGTTCGCCGCGGTCGGCGCCGACGCGCCCACCGCCGGGTCGCCGGCCGTGGTGGCGATCGCCCTGGTCCTGGCTGCCGCCTGGTGGGTGTGGCTGCCGGGGCGCGGCGGGCGGCCGGCGGGGGCGCCCCGAACGCGCTCTGGTAGACTCCGCTCGTGAGGCCGAGCCCGCGAGTTCGCGCACTGCTCGCCGCCGTCGTCCTGGTGACGCTGACGGCCTGCGCGCCGCGCGTCGTCGGCGAGATCACCGACATGTCGCCGGTGGTGGACGTCGTCGCGCCGCGTTTCGTGCTCGACCCCAGGGAGACGCGCATCGAGCGCTTCGACCCCCCGGGCGCCGGCGCCGGCCTGGTCGTCGACCTCTCGGTCGTCGTCAGCAACCCGAACACCTTCGACCTGTTCCTCGAGAGCGTCGACTACCGCCTGCTCTTGGCGGGTGAGCGGGCGCACGTCGACGCGCTCGAGCCGCGCCTTTCGGTGCCCGCGCTCGGCAGCGCCCGATGGCGCTGGCGGCTCGAGGCGTCGCTGGCCGACCAGCCCAGGCTGTGGCGCTCCGTCGTCGCCAGCTTCGCGGGCGAACCGTTGCCGTTCGCCGTCGAGGGCCGGCTCCGCTTCCTCAGCGAGGTGTTCATCTTCAGCACCGGGGTGCGGCCGCTCTTCTCCGGGGTGCTGCGTGCGCGCCAGGCGGTCGAGCCGCCGGCGATCGCGGTCGTTGCGGGCACGGAGGACGTGGTCGTCGCGCGGTCCGACGCGCCGGCCCTGCGTTTCGTCCTGGAACTGCGCAACCCGGGCGACGTCGGCTACTTCGTCTCCGCCCGCGGCCTCGACCTCGGCCTGCTGGGTGCCGGTTTCGACGCGTCGGGAGCCCCGTTGCCCCCGACCGACGCCGAGCGCGCCGAGGCCTCCGGCGTCGCCGTCCTCGACCTGCCACCGATTCCGCTACCCGCCGGGGCGACCGTTCGGCGCGAGATCGTCGTGGTGCTCGACCTCGAGCGCCTGACGACCGATGGCCGCGCTCGGTTGGAGGCGCTGCTGGCGGGCGATCCGACGCGCTTCGTCATCGACGGCCCGTTCGTGTACGACGTCCTCGGGGCCGACAGCTTCGAGGTGCCAGCGGGCACCTCGCCGTGGGGCGTCTTCGGCCGCTGACGTCGGCCGGGTTAGGCTGCCGGCCATGTTCCGTGTCCTCGTCACCGACGCCATCGCCTTGGGCGCGACGCAGTTCGACGGCGCGATCGTCGAGGACCGTGCCGGCATCGCCCGGGCCGAGCTCCTCGAGGTGGCCGCGGGCTACGACGCGCTCATCACCCGCTCGCGTACGCAGGTCGATGAGGATCTCCTCGCGGCGGCCGGGCCGCGTCTCAGGGTGGTGGGCCGCGGCGGGGTCGGCGTCGACAACATCGACCTCGACGCTGCGAGCCGGCGTGGCATCCTCGTCGTCAACGCCCCCGAGGCCAACAACGTCTCGGCGGCGGAGTTGGCGATCGCGCTGCTGCTCGCCGCGGCCCGCGGCGTGGCGCGCTCCGACGCCCGCCTACGGCGCGGCGTGTGGGACCGAGCGTTCCTCGGCCGCGAGGTCGACGGCGCGGCCATCGGCATCGTCGGCCTGGGCCGCATCGGTAGCCTGGTCGCCCGCCGGGCGCAGGGTCTCGGCATGCGGGTCGCCGCCTACGACCCCTACATCACGGCCCGCCGCGCCGAGGAGCTCGACGTGCGGCTCTACGACGACCTCCACACGATGCTTGCCGCGGTGGGCTTCCTCACGGTCCACACCCCGCTGACGGACGAGACCCAGGGCCTCATCGACGCGGCCGCACTGGCGGCGCTGCCGGTCGGCGCGGTCGTCGTCAACGCCGCCCGCGGCGGGATCGTCGACGAGGCCGCGCTCGCCGCCGCCCTCGACGCCGGGCACGTCTTCGCCGCCGGACTCGACGTCTTCGCCGAGGAGCCGCCGCCGCACGACCATCCGCTCCTGGGGCGCGACGACGTGGTCGTGACGGCCCACCTGGGGGCGAACACCGAGGAGGCCCAGCGGCGGGTCGGCTCGGACATCGTCGAGCGCACCGTGCGCGCGCTGCGGGGCGACGTGGCGCTCGGCGTCGTCAACGCGCCGGCGCTGGCCCCCGAGGTGGTCGCCAAGCTCGGCCGCCACCTCGAGCTCGGGGAGGCACTCGGCAGAGTGGTCGCCCAGCTCGTCCAGGGGCGCGTGCACGAGTTGGTCATCGAGTTCGCCGGCGACTTCCCGCTCGATCCGGACCCGATCGCCGTCGCCGTCGCGAAGGGCTTCCTGGAACCCGTCCTGAGCGACCCGCCCACCTACGTCAACGCGCTGGCGCTGGCCAAGCAGCGCGACGTGCGCATCTCGCGCGTCGTGGCGGCACGCCCACGCGGGTACGTCACCCACGTGCGGGTCACGGCTAAGAGCGATGGTGGTAGCAGCGCGGTGGCCGGGACGGTGCTCGGTGACCATCCCCGCATCGTCGAGATCGAGGGCTTCCCGATCGAGATCCGTCCCGAGGGCACGATGCTCATCTGCACGAACTACGACCGGCCCGGCGCCGTGGGCCGGGTAGGCACGGTGCTGGGGGACGCGGGCGTCAACATCTCCGGGATGCAGTTGTCCAGGGTCGGCGAGGACGGCCTGGCGATGTTCGCGCTCACCCTCGATCAGGTGCCCGGCGAGACGGTGCTCGACGTCCTGCGGGGCATGAGCGACGTCATCCACACGCTTCGGGCGGTGCGCCTGTGAGCGGCGGCGACCGGGCGCCGTTCCGCCCGCGGCTGTACGCGCCGGGGCCCGTGGCCGTACCGCCGGCGGTGCTCGAGGCGCTCGCGCGGCCGGTGGTCCACCACCGCACCGACGCCTTCCGCGCCAGCTTCCTGGCCGTGCGCGCCGCGCTCGCCGAGCTGCTCGAGGCGCCGGGCGACGACGTCATGCTGCTGACCGGCTCCGGCACGACGGCGTTCGAGGCGACGCTGATCGCGGCGGTGCCCCGGGGCGGCCACGTGCTGGCCCTGCGCGGCGGCAAGTTCGGTGACCGCTGGGCCGCCATGGCGCGCGCCTTCGGCTACCGCGTCAGTGACCACGACGTGCCATGGGGTCGGGCGTTCGGCGTCGACGACCTGCGCGAGCGGTTGGCGAGCGTCGGTCGGCCCGACGCGGTCACGCTGGTCCACTCCGAGACCTCGACCGGCGTGCTCCACGACGTTGCCGCGCTCGCGCACATGGTGCGGGCCCACGCGCCCGACGCGCTCATCCTCGTCGATGCCGTCACCAGCCTGGCGGTCGCCGAGTTGCGGCCGCGCGCCTGGGGCCTGGACGCCGTCGTGGCGGGTTCCCAGAAGGGCGTCATGCTGCCGCCGGGCCTCGGTTTCGCGTGGCTTTCGGAGCGGGCGTGGGCGCGCAGTGGCGACCGGGGCCCGCGGGTGCCGGCCTACGCCCTCGACCTCCACCGAGAGCGCCCGCGGCAGCGGTCGGGCGACAGCGGCACCACGCCCGCCACCTCGCTCGTGCTCGCGGCCGAGGTGGCCCTCGGCGGCCTGCTCGCCGAGGGCTTGGCGGCGCGCCGCGACGCGCTCGAGCGACGCAACCGCGCGCTGCTCGCGGCGGGGGCGGTGCTGGGGGCCGAGCCGTTCGCCGAGCGCCCGAGCCCGGCGGTCGCGGCGATGACGACCCCCGACGGCCTCTCCGCCCCCGCCGTGGTGGGCGCGTTGGCCGCGCGCGGCGTGCGCATCGCGGGCGGCCAGGACCACCTCGCGGCGCGGCTGATCCGCCCGTCCGTCCTGGGGTACGGCGACGACTACGACGCCGTCGTCCTGGCGGCGGCGCTCGAGGATGCCTGGCGCGACGCGGCGGTGTCCGTGCCGCACGGGGCGGCCGTGGCGGCGGCGATGACGGTGCTGGCGAGCTGATCGGCGGCTCGCGCGGCGCGGAACTGCGGGGCGCGGCACCGCGCGACGCGGATCAGACGTGCGCCAGGTAGACCCAGCTGCTGGCCGCCGCCGTGACCGGCGCCCGCCCGAAGCCGCCGAAGGTCCGGACGCGGGTGAAACCGGCGGCCCGCAGGGCGCGCTCCAGCTCGAAGCGGTGGAAGTAGCGTTGGCGCAGGGTCGCACGCTGGCGCAGCACCGTGCCGTCCTCCGCCACGCGGTCCCAGCGGTGCTCGGTCACCACCACCTGGTTGGCGGCGTCGTGGGTCTGCCACAGGAACAGGTCCCCGTCGCCGAGGTGCTCGGCCCGCACGGCCGCGGCGGCACCGTCCGCGCCGTCCGCGCCGAACCGCGGCACGAACACGTCGGTCGCGAAGACGCCGCCGGTGCCCAGGTGGCGGTGCGCCGCCCGCAGGGCGGCGTCCTGGTCCTCGAGGGTCGGCAGGTGCATCAGCGCGTGGAAGGGCGCGATGACCAGCGGCACGCTGACCCCGAGGTCGAGGCCGCGCATGTCGGCGTCGACCCAGGTGACCCGCTCGCCGCACCCAGCGGCGGCGAGGCGCGCGGCGCCGCGCGCGCGCATGGCGGGGGCGGGCTCGACCGCCAAGACGGCGTGCCCGGCCAGCGCCAGGGCGAGGGTGACGCGGCCGCTGCCGGCGCCGAGCTCGACCACGGGGCCGCCGTGGTCGTCGGCCAGGCCGCGGTAGAAGGCGAGGTCGTCGCGGTACCCGGCGTGCAGCGCGTCGTACAGCTCCGGGTCGTCGTACAGGTCGCGGCTCACGCGCGCTCCTCCAGGCGTCCGTCACCTGCGACGAAGACCCGATCGGCCGCGTCCACGACGATCTGCCGGTGGCTGACCACGACGACCAACCGCTCGTCCGCGAGCCGACGCAGCAGATCGATCAGGTCCGCCTCGGCCGCGCCATCGAGGGCCGAGGTGGGCTCGTCGAGGAGGAGCACCCGCGGTCCTCCCGCCAGCGCTCGGGCGATGGCCAGCCGCTGCTGCTGGCCGCCCGATAGTCCCTGCCCGTCCTCCGCCAGCGGCGCGTCTAGCCCCTGGGGCAGCGCAGCGAGCGCCGCGGCGAGGCCGACGTCGTGCAGTGCCGTCCACAGGGCGCCGTCCTCGATCTCGCGGCCGAGCGTCAGGTTGTCGCGCAGCGAGCCCGACAGCAGCGCCGACCCCTGAGGGACGTAGGCGACGCGGGCGCGCAGCGCGGACTCGTCGGCCACCCCGGCCGCGTCCACGACGACGCCCGCCACCCGCAGGCGGCCCGCGCGCGCCGGCAGCAGCCCCAGGACGGTACGCAGCCAGCTGGTCTTGCCGGTGCCGCTGGGCCCGACGACGGCGACCAGGCCGGGCCCCTCGACGACGACGTCGTGCGCGCGCAGGGTCGGGCCGGCGTCGAAGCCGACCACCAGGCCGTCGGAGCGGAGGCCGGCCTCGGCCGCCCCGACGAGGTCGCCGCGCCGTGACCACGCCGGGCGCTGCTCGTCGAGCGCACGCAGCCGGAAAGCCGCCGCCCGCGCCTGCTGCCACATCGCCAGCGCCTTGGGCAGCAGCTGCGCCGGCGTCCCGAGGAGGGCGACCAGGGTGACGAAGCCGACCAGCTCGCCGGTGGTGGTGCGACCCGCGACGACGCCCTGGGCCAACCAGGCGACCAGGCCGCCGATCGCCACGAACACGAGCAGCTGCGACACCGGTGCCGGCAGGGCCGCCCAGCGCACGCGCGCCGCCATGGCCGCCTCCACCTCGTGGTTGGAAGGCGTGAAGCGGCGCGCGGCGAAGCCGAAGGCGTCGAACGCCCTCAGCGTCTCGCGGTGTCGCGTGTGCTCCTGCAGCCGTGCGCCGAGCCGTTCGATCGTGTCCTGATGCCGGCGGGTCGCGGTCTCCACCGCGCGGCCGATGGCGCGGGTCGCCAGGATGGCGGGTAGCGCCAGCACGAAGAGCCCGGCGGTCGCGACCGCGTCGGTCCATGCCAGCAGCGCCAGGATCGTCACCAGCGTCGCGCTCTCGATGACGAGCGAACCGAGGCCGTACATCACGTAGGTCTCCACCTCGCGCAAGTCGCTGACGACGCGTGTCGCCAGGCCGCCGCTGGTGGCGCCGCCGCTGGCCGCGGGCGGCCGCCACAGCAGGGCGTCGTGGAGCCTGGCGCGCCACACGCGCGAGCGGTGTGCGGCGGCACGACCGAACGCCAGGTCCTGGAGGAACAGGAGCAGCGAGCCGGTCACGGTCAACCACGCCCCGACCCACAGGACGGCGGGCAGCTCGCTCAGCCCTCCCTCGACCAGCACGCGGTTGACGAGCGGCGTGATGAACAGCGGCACCAGCGCCACCCGCAGCCCGGCGCCGATCACGGCCGCCGCGATCGCGACCACCGCCCAGCCGCCGCTCGGCCGCAGCAGCGGGGCCCGCGGGGCCCGTGGTTCCCGTGGGGCGCCGCGGGGTGACGCCTGAGGGTCGCGCCGGGAGGCGCGGTCGTGCGACTCCGGCGCGCCGACGCCGCGCGTCATCGTTCCGGCCCTGATAGCGGGACCAGCTCCCGCAGCCGCGCCACCAGGCGATCGGCGGCACCCGGCGCCGGCATCGTGGCCACCAGCCGCCCGCGCCGGCGGGCGCGCTCGGCCGGGTCATCGAGCAGCTCCGCGAGCCGCTCGGCCACCGAGCCGGGTTCGATCCGGCCGGTGACCTCGTCCATCAGGGACTCGCCGGCGATGCGGTTCGGCAGCGAGACCGGAACCCGTAGGCCCTCGACGAACAGCCGCACGGCGCGCCGCTTGAGCGGGATGCCGACGAGCGGCAGCAGCGACAGCCAGTGCCCGGGCCCCTCGAGCGGGATGATCTCGGGGCGGTTGAGGGGCAGGATCACGACCGTCGGCACGCCCGCGATGCCCAACTCCAGCGTGTTCGTTCCGGGGATCGTCAGGGCGACGTCCGCCGAGCGCATGTGTGCGTAGCGTTCGTTCTCCGCGACGACCTCGACCCGCGCCCCGGCCGGCGTCCACACGACGTCGCCCTCGCGGCGGGCGGCGATTCCGCCGAGGGTCGCCCGCTCCACGCCGGCGATGCCATCGCGAACGGTCGCTTCGCCGAGCGAACCGGCCACGGGCCACACGAAGCGCGCGTCCGGGTAGCGCGGTGCCAGCCGGTCGGCGACCGCCAGGACGAACGGGATGAGGTGGCGGGCGAAGGCGTCACGCGAGCCCGCCAGCAGCAGCACGTGCGGACGCCCGGGTCCCGCGACCGGGTCCTCCGAGCGGACGGCGTCCGCCACGAGGTTGCCGACGACCTCCACCCCGCCATCGGCCCAGCGGCCGCGGCCTGCGGCCGGCGCCCGCCAGCGCCGTGCCCGGCGCAGGGTGCGCTCGTCGGGGACGAAGAGCCGCTCGATGCCGCGCGTCAGGTCGGGCACGAAGGCGTAGCGGAAGGCGGGCATCCCCAGCTTGCGCGCCAGCGCCGCCGCGTGCGCGGGCCCGCCGCCGACCGCCAGCACGAGCGCCCCCGACCCACCGCGGAGTCCGGCCGGCGCCCGCCCGAGGGCCGCGGCGGCCGTGAACTGCGCGGCGCTGGTGACGTGGTCGGGGCCGAAACCGCGGGCGACGTCGGTTTCGGCCCCGCTCGCGAACTGACAGGGCACCATCGCGATCGACACGCGCGCGTCCGGCTCGGCGCGACGCCAGGCCTCCAGCACGGGCCGCACCCAGGTGTAGAGCTCGCCGGGACCGTTGCTGGTGAGGACGACCTCGCGGCCCGTCACGCTGCCCGGCGATCGGTGACGAAGCGCAGCGTCCCGCGACGCGACGCGGCCATGAACTCGCGCATCTCGGCCACATCGGGCCAGGTCGCCGCCAGCTGAGACAGGATCTCGTCCTCGCGCTGGCGGATCGCCCGCAGGGCCTGCTCCAACGCGCGGTAGCGGTCGCCCGTCACGCCGCGGCGCCGCAGGCCGATCGCGTTGAGCCGGTAGTGCCGGGCCGGGTTGCCGCGCGCCATGGTGAACGGCAGCACGTCGCGGTTGAAGCCGGACACCGCGCCCAGCATGGCGCCGCGGCCGACCCGCACGAACTGGTGCAGCGACGCGCCGGCACCGAGGACGGCGTCGTCGCCCACCTCGACGTGGCCACCGAGCTGGACGGCGTTCGTCAGCACCACCCGGTCGCCGACGCGGCCGTTGTGCGACACGTGGACGCCCACCATCACCAGACCGTCGTCGCCGATCGTCGTGCGTTGGCCCTCGCCCGTCGCCCGGTGCACGGTGACGTGCTCACGCAGGACCGTGCGAGCGCCGATGTCGACGCCGCTCGGCTCGCCCCGGAAGCGAGCGTCCATCGGGGTCCCGCCGATCACCGCGTGCGGGCCGATCCTGGCCTCCGCGCCGATCCGCGTGCCCGGCAGCAGCACGGTCCCCGGCAGGAGCACCGCGCCGGCCCCGACCTCCACGTCGCCCTCGATCACGACGAAGGGACCGACCTCGACCCCGGGGCCGATCGCGGCGCGCGGATCGACGACGGCGTGGGGGTGGATGCGGGCGGCCGCCGACACGGCGCTCCTCAGCCCGGCACGACGAACGACAACGTGGCGTCGGCGGCCACCTCGTCGCCGACGAAGGCGACGCTCTCGACCGTGCACAGGCCGCGCCGGAAGCGGGTGATCGTCCCCGTGAGGCGCAACGTGTCGCCCGGGACGACCTTGCGGCGGAAGCGGGCGCGCTCGATCGTCGCGAGGTAGCCGACGCGGGCCTCGTCGCGGCCTTCGCGGACGTGCAGGCCGACGGCGGCGGCCTGCGCCAGTGCCTCGACGATGAGGACTCCGGGCATGAGCGGCTCCTGCGGGAAGTGCCCGACCGCCCAGGGTTCGTTGAAGCTCACGTGCTTGACGCACTCGAAGGCGTCGCCGTCCTGCGACACGAAGGCGTCGACCATGAGGAACGGGTAGCGGTGGGGGAGGATCGCGCGGACGTCGGCCATGGCGCCGAGTGTAACGCCCCCTTGGGCGGGCCCGCCCAAGGGGGCGCACCCGCCCACCTCAGCGGGCGGGCCCGGCGACGTGCGCCACCCGTGGGCTGCCCTGCCGCTCGAGCCTGACGAGCAACTCCTGCGCCAGCGACAGGGAGCGGATGTCGTCCTCGAGCGTACCGATCGGGTCGGCGCCGCCGCGGATCCGCGTGATGAAGTGCGCCAGCTGCTTCTTGAGGGGGTTGTCCTCGAACACGACGTGGCGGTCCACGAGGATGTGGCTCGCGATGCCGCCGGCGCCCGCGGCGAGGTCGTCCTCGTGCGCGGCGTCGTCGCCATCCACGTGGCGTTCGGTGACCTCGGCCGGCGCCGGTCGGTACACCGTCATCTCGGTGTGCGGGTCCTTCGCGAAGTCGAGGCGGAAGGTGCGCTGCGCGTCCGCGACGACCAGGCTGCGCTCGGCATCGGGCGCCACGCGGCTCGCCAGGAAGCGTGCCACGCAACCGTCGGCAAAGCGCACCTGAGCGGCGCACACGTCCTCGTGGTGGCCCTGGCCGACGGTGTGGGCGGCCACGGCGACGTCGACGACCGGCTGCCGCACCAGGCCGAGCACGATGTCGATGTCGTGGATCATCAGGTCGAGGACGACGCCGACGTCCTGGATGCGGCCGTTGGGCGTCAGGCGGCGCGCCTCGATGAGGTAGGGCCGGCCCACCTCGGCCCGCAGGCGTTCGATCGCCCTGAAGAAGCGCGTGATGTGTCCGACCTGCAGCACCAGGCCCCGGTCGCGCGACATCGCGGCGAGCCGTTGCGCGTCGTCGACCCGGGTCGCCACCGGCTTCTCGACCAGCACGTGAACGCCGGCCGCGAGCAGGCGCTCCGTGATCGTGTGGTGCACGGTCGTCGGCGCGGCCAGGCTGGCGGCATCGAAACGCGTCGACGCCAGCAGCGTCTCGGTGTCGGCGTGCACCGGACAGCCGAACTGCTGTTCCGCCTCCTGGCGGCGCCGCGCGTCCGGTTCGACGAGACCGACGAGCTCGACGTCGGGCAGCAGGCGGTAGACGTTCGCGTGGTGGCGCCCCATGACACCGGCGCCGACCACGGCCACGCGCAGCGGCGGGTTCACGCCGCGGGTTCCTGGGGGCGTGGGGGGTGGGTGGCGAGGAAGTGGCGCATGGCGTCGATGTGGGCGCGGTGTGACCCGCGGTGGATCCGCACGCGGCCGCCGAGCGGGCGCCCGAGCAGGGTGAGGTCGCCGATGGCGTCCAGCGCCTTGTGGCGGACGGGCTCGTCCGGTGTACGCAGCGGGCCCGAGGTTCCCTCGTCCGTGAAGAGGATACCACTGCCCGGCCGGGCACCCTCCGCCAGGCCGCGCGCTTGCAGCGCGGCGAGCTCGCGCGCGAAGCCGAAGGTGCGCGCCGACAACAGGGACGGGTAGTCGGCCCGTCGCCCCAACCAGCGTTGCCGTCCGATCGCCGGATGCGCGAAGTCGATCGACACCTCGAGCAGCGCCTCGCCCGGCACGATGTCGACCTCGCTCTCGACCGCGTTCCCGCCGGAGCGCCAGCGCACGTCCCGCGAGACCGGCCAGGGCGTCGGAACCGGTGGCGGCGGCCCCAGCACCGCCAACGCCTCGCGCCACGGGGCCGCCGATCCGTCGAGGATCGGCAACTCGTCGCCGTCGACCTCGATGAGCAGCCC
>Ga0180436_10004119_pt1 | contig 13168 bp, 11 predicted proteins | sample SS_ome_2_FD_132434 | JGI IMG/M metagenome (GOLD analysis project Ga0180436, IMG submission 132434) | Hypersaline lake sediment archaeal communities from the Salton Sea, California, USA - SS_3_S_2 metaG | ecosystem: Environmental > Aquatic > Non-marine Saline and Alkaline > Hypersaline >...
TAAAACCCTAAAACTACTATTCCCTGATGATTTTGACTCACCGGAAGTAGTGGAATTCTTCACACTTTTGGGAAAGCACTTCAAGACCAGGGTTGAAGCCGTACCCAAGCTTGACAATGAGGTATTGGGAGCAATAAGGTCCAATGTTTTCATGCTGGCCGGATCCAAAGATGTTATATTCAACTTCAGGAAGGCATCAAAACGTCTTCTGAAGCAAGTCTCGGAATCTGAAGTACTTCTCTTTGACAAGGGCACCCATGGGCTTGTGTCCATGGCCGACGCCGTAGTACCTTTCCTGAAACGCTGAAGTCACAAAAAACTCCCGGAAAAATATCCGGGAGTTTTATACAATTGATCAAAATAGGAAAAACACTATTCCAACAAAATGTGCTGCAACACCCAGATTAACTGCCATATGCCATACAAGGTGATAATATTTGAAGGCTTTCCTGGAATAGAAGAATACTCCCGCTGAATAAAGTATCCCGCCGAGGAATATCATTGAGATTAATTCAATGCTGGCTCTTTGGAAAAACAAAGGAAGGAAAGCAACAATTGTCCAGCCCATTATTACATAAATACCGACGCTTGGTTTCGGTTCCTTGCGGTTGATGAGGGTTTTCTGTAAAATACCCGCCAAAACCATTGCCCATTGTATACAAGTTATGGTTATACCCTGCCAACCTCCCAGTACTGAAAGAGCTATCGGTGTATAACTTCCAGCAATGGCAACGAATATGAATATATGATCAAATATCTTCCATACATGCTTGTGTTTTGTGTCCTTGGCCATGGAATGATATATTGCTGAAGCAGCGAGCATCAGGAATACAGATATCATGAATATTGAAACTCCAATGGCTGCGAGCAAATCCCCTCTCGAATAGACCCAGATTATTGCAAAAGGCATGGCCAGCAGAGCCAGCGCTGCCATAACACCATGGCTGACTACATTCGCTACTTCTTCTCCAAATGAATAGTTGTAAGGTTTTTTTGTCTTCTTCTTTTTCATTATTCCTCCGTAATGTCATCTATTATGAATCGGACAGCATCACCCATCCAGCGATGATCGGCAGACTGTCCGAGCCTTGAATATTCTATTTTCATTTCATGTGTTTCCCTGTCCTCATAGAAACTGAAATTTGAGCACTGAAGTCTCCATCCCTCCCCTTCTTTTCTGAAATCAACTGTTCTGACACTGTCCTTTAAGAGACATTTTCCGTCTTCGTCAAAAACGCCTATGCACAGCGGATGCCTGGGTAGGTTTCCATCGGGAATTTTGTCTATGATATTACCCAGCCAATAGAGCTTCCCGGTAACGGAATGTCTCAGCCATTTTGATATGGATGAAGGAGACATGAATGCCTGTCCGTCATCATAAACCATTGGTTCGGGTTCTGTAAAATGCACTCCGTCTGTACTTTTGGCTATCCATCTGTAACCCGGTGTTCCTGTCTTCATCCTGGTTTTCCAGCCGTCAGGAGATGCATTAGAACCCCTGCATTCCAAAAGATATGTTCCATCCTTAAGAAATAGTATATTCGGTTCCAGAAGGCCTCTTGAAGATTTTTCATCGCTTATGATTACCGGTTTGGATTTGCTTATCATATATGAATCTGAATCCGGGTCAAATTCCAATTCAAATACAACAACCGCTTTTGTGATAACAGGGCTTAGTGAATACTCATATGCATTGATGCCGAATGCCCTGGCAATTGATTCAAGGGGTGCACATACACTTGAAAGAATTCTGCCGTCCGGTGTTATTTCGATGTTGGTTCCGTGATAGCCGTGGTTACGATGGATATCCATATCATCCTCGTAAGCAAGTAAATATCTTTCAGGATATGTATGTCCGTTATCCCTGGATATTTCCATATACGTGTGGTCACGCCAGTCCATGACACCTGTAGTCCAATAATTCTCATATGCCTTTTTATGCTCATAAAGAAAGATACGTTCCATGACCGATCTTACCATATGCCCGGTAACGGGATTTGGAGCAACTGCATTTACCCTTTTCAGAATCTCCCTTTCGCCGTCCTGCTCGTAGTACATGGAATCCTCACTGAAATCCGTCCAGGTTCTTCCGTTGTCATCTGAATACCTGTTCATCACGCTTTCACTGAAGTCAGACTCAGTCTGAATATCCCTGTGTTCGCGCATCCTGATGCCTTTGCCCAGGTACATTCTCTGTGTTTTTACACTCCTGTTGCTTATTGCCTCTTCAATCATTTCAAAACGTATTTTCATAGACTACTCCTAGTATCCCAAAAGATTCATATAGTGAAGTGGTTTTTCAAAGATTCCTCCGTCACAATCATAGAAACCATCCAGGTTGAAAACTCCTCCGACTGCATCTACCCACGGACCGCTTCCCTTGGGATGGTAGCCTTTCAGCTTTTCCCAGTCAGTATAATTCATGTTGCCGTTTGACTCCAGAAGTCCTATGTTCACGCAATCAAGGCTGTTTATCCTTGCAGCCAGATTCCGGTTCCATTCCAGCTGCCAGGGTGCCACAGTAAGGTCAGCAGTGAAACATCTGATGTTTCTCTCAGTAGCAGCCTTCAGGATCCTGAGACTTTCACTAAGTGTCTTGGCTACCGGTTTCAGCGCAACTGCCTTGTATCCCTGCTGGAATTTGGCAATTGAATCCTCCACGGAATGAGCGCTTTCATCTATTGCAAAGACACATGGAAGTCCGGATACATCCGTTTCATTCAGTTCATCGAAAGGCTCTTCAAAAACACCTATGTGGGAAAGAATGCCTTTCATTTCAAGGAAGTTAATTAAGTCCTCAAGCTCCCCCATGTTCTTGTACATTCCGTTGGCATCAAGATAAAGTACGGGTTTTCCGGATTTTGTATATTCGGTAGAGTAGTTTTCGGCCAATTTCCAGACTTCCAGTATCCTCTCCTTGTCCCATGCAGGGTCCTTGCCGATTTTTACTTTCAGGAAAAAACTTCCGCTGTCGAGCAATCCTTTTATTTCATCACAACTTACACCATATGTTATAAGGGGGATTGCAGCAATCTTTTCATGTTTCTCCGTAAGGAAACTGCTGTATTCCGATGTCATGGAATCATAGTCCGATATACCTTTCGATTCGGCCCACAAAAGCCAGAAAGCCATGTCTACAGGCACCAGTGCATTCAGAACAAAGGTCTTTCTTATATCCTGCCGTCCTGTTTTTTCCTTTATTTTGGTGAAGCACCTTTTGAACAACCATTCATTGGCTTCGATCGGGTCGTCAAAATCCATTCCCTCTATTTCATCAAGTGCATATGAAGTTAGTTCATGCATCAGCCGGTTTCCGTCATCCTGTCCGTATTCAGCGAAGACAGAAGCATCGGACCAAAGAACACTCTGCACCGCAATCCCAATCCTTCTTGAACCTGCTGACTCCAGACCAACCAAAGTCTGCCAAAGGCCGTCTGCATAATTGCCTTTGAAGCCAAAGGGACTTTTTAGTTTTTCTGCATCAATTGCAATTGATGTACCGTCTATCTTCATCAGATCATCATCTCCTGCTCTTCTATTGTCACCGGTTCTCCTTTTTCGAGGGATTCAATTACCTTGTAGCTGATCAATGCTCCCGTCAATGCAATCCCAAGGCCGTTCGGTGCTTCGGTATCATTCAGGATAGCATCTGCAAGCATATCAAGTTCCTTTTTCTGTCCCTTGTCAACTGAGTCGAAATTAAAATCAATCCTTTCATGTCCATCGAATCCATAATATGACATTTCCCTGAATCCGTTTATTGCAATTGCCTTGTTGTCGCAGTAAATTTCCGTGAATTCCTTTTCAAACAAAGGACAGCCGGCACTGGCTATCAGAGTCGTGCAGACCGATCCATCCTCGAATGTAATGGTTACATTTGCACTGTCGGGTATCTTTACGATATCTTCATCAAGAAATGTTCCACCTGCTGCATAAACCTTTACGGGCCTGCTTTTCATCATTCTGCAGAACAAATCGAATATATGGCAACCCTCGCCTATAAAACGTCCTCCGCCCACTTCAGGTATGTGAGTCCAGTGAGATTCCGGGAAGGGAGCCTGTATCCTGTGATATGCCATAATTTTACCATCAAGGCCTGACAGGAGTTCCTTTGCCTTTGTGATCATGGGTGCAAGTCCCCTGTTATACCCTATTGTATATTTGACATTATTTTTCCTTACAGCCTCAATCACTTTCCTGCAGTCGTCATAATTCAAGGCCATGGGTTTTTCGCACATTATATGCTTTCCCGCTTCGGCTGCCATTATGCTGAGTCTGGCATGGGAATCATGGGTCGTGGTAATGAATACAAGATCAATGTCTTCATCTTCAAGAATCTTACTGACATCGGTTGTATGGTATTCTGCATTGAATTTTTCGGCTGCTTCCCCGGCCGCTTCCTCATTGATATCCATCACACCTTTTATGACATACTTATCATTTTCAGTCACTATAGGCATGTGCATGCCCTTTGCAAATCCACCGCATCCTATGAAACCGGTTGTTATTTTTTCCATTGTCTTACCCCCTTCTTGTTACCTGACTGGTTTGATTATAGCATGGACAATATTTCCTCAATCATCCTATTCCCAGCTCACCCAATTTAATCTTTCTTATCCTTACTCTGTTCAGGCAGGCCAAATCCTCATCTCCGCCTGCGCAATAGGAAAGCAGCATATAGTCTTCATCAAAAAATGCCGTTGGGTAGCAAAACCCACTTCTTTTATCATCTTCTATTATAATCGGCTTTCCGAAGGTTTTGCACCCATCGGTGCTGATGGAAATTACAAGAGGTGTCCTTCCCCATCCTGCGGGATAATCTATTACAGGTGAGTTTGGAATGGGATTGTATACAGCAATATACACTTCCTTTCCAGGCACTTTTTTAATAGTCATAGGGGAAGCCGGTGATGTAAATTTGGAAGGCATGAAGGGTTCCCAGGTCTCCCCGTAGTCATATGAATTGGACACATACTGTGAACCCAGGTCTGTCCTGCAGTAACAATAAAGATGACCTGGTTCAATCTCAACTATGCCGGGTTCCTGCAAGCCTCTTTCAGTGGGAACGTTCAATGCACCGAAATCAGGGGATTCAACAAATGTTTTTCCCATATCGTCCGAATAAAAGAATCTGGCAATACCCTTCTTATTGAAGGATTCCCACGACTGGGTGTCAGATTTAAGGCATCTATGGTATGAAGCAGGAATGAAAAGCCTTCCGTTTGACAACACTACTGCACGGTCATTGTTCGTGACAAAGTACCCGGGATAGTTAATGCAATACCTTCCTTCATCAAAACTTTCTGCATTGTCCTCGGAAATTCTCATATACAACCTGGTGTCATGGAAACCTTTCCTCAGCAAGTAGAATACAGCAAGCTTCTTATCTGATAGCCATACGGCTGATGTGCTCATTATATTCTTTGCATTGTGCTCTTCCCTGGAGAAGATTATTTTCCCGTCATCAAAGCTTTCTCCCTTGTCATGGGAATATATTGCAGCAATATCCGCATATACATCATCGCCGGCGACTTCACCTTTGAATCTACTGTATATGAACATGATGATTCCGTCGGGCAGTTTTACGAAGACCCCCTCACTGTTCCTTGGGTTATTCTCTCCAGGAGGTAAATCAAGTATTATTTTCCCCGGCATATTGTTTCCTCGCTTTCCTGATATTTGAAAATGTATAGACTGCAAGTCCTATCCAAATCAAAACAAATGTAATGATCTGGTTTATATTGAATGATCCACCAAGCATAAGGCTTGAAAATAGCATTAGGGTCGGTGCAATATACTGCAGGAATCCAACCCTGACCAAAGGTATCCTTTTTGTGCCTTCTGAAAAAAGAAGCAAGGGAATCATTGTTGCTGCCCCGGATAGTATTATAAGGATGTCTATCAGTATCCCTTGCTGTGTAAAGGCGATTCCTTCATTAACCTGAACTGCAATAAGTGCAATGATGCTGACAGGAAAAAGAATTGCTGATTCAACGGCAAAGGATTGAACTGATGTCATTTTCATTGTTTTCTTATACAGCCCGTAAAGTCCGAATGTAACTGCAAGTATCAATGAAACAAAAGGAACCTTTCCCAATGAAAAAATGTAATATATTACACCGGTGCTTACAAGCAAAAAAGCAGCTATCTGCCAATTGTTGAGTTTCTCTTTCAGAAAAATCATTCCAAGGAATATCGATATTATCGGAGTTATATAATAACCCATGCTGGCTTCCGTTATGTTCCCGTTGGAAACAGACAATATAAATACTGTCCAGTTGATCCCCAGCATCAGTGCACCGAATAATATCAAAAGGATGTTTTTCCTGTCTTTGACTACTCTGTATAAACCGAGTCTTCCCTTGATCAAAAGGAAAATGAAAATGGTAATGAATGAAAAAGCAACACGATATGCAGTAATTTCAACGCCTGACAAGTCTGACAATAGATTCCAGTAGAAGGGCATCACTCCCCACCATACATATGCCGCTGTCATTAAGAGTGTACCTTTTTTCAATTCGGTCACTTTGTTCCCCCCGGTGCTTTTTTCCAGTGTACCACAAATCCCCATTGGACAAATCATCCGTCGGCTAATTTGTCGAAAATCAGCAAATTAGCCGACGGATGATTTGTCGAACTGTGTTATATGAGCAGCTTTTCGATATGCTTTCTTTGTTCTACAAAGGCAGGAGCATATATTTCATCAGGATCCCTGGGTCTTTCAGCTGCAGGTATGACAGTCTCCAATATTACCGAGGGAAGTTTTCCCATGATATATATCCTGTCTGACAAAAGAAGCGCTTCCTCTATGTCGTGGGTTACGAAAAGAACACTTTTTCTGTGCCTGTTCCATGTTTTCAGCAGCCATCTCCCGAGAGTTTTTCTGGTTATGGCGTCCAATGACGAAAAAGGTTCATCAAGAAGGAGAATGTCCCTTTCTTCCAGATAGGTTCTTAGGAGTGCTGCCCTTTTGGTCATCCCGCCGGATATTTCTGAAGGCAATGCCTCCTCAAAACCCTGAAGTCCGAACTCCTTCATCAATTCCTTTAGGTTTTCTGTATACTCGGGTTTTTGTTTGTTCCTTACTTCAATTGGAAGCAAAACATTGTCAAGAATATTTCTCCAGGGCATCAAAGTACTTTTCTGCTGCAGGTAGGATATTTTTCCCCTGACAATTATTTCTCCTTTGTCCGCCTCTGAAAGACCGGCAACCAGTCTAAGCAAAGTGCTTTTTCCACATCCGCTTGGGCCCAGTAATGTAACAAACTCATTTTCCTTTACATCAATGGATATATCCTTCAGGACCTCAAGTTTTCCCTCAGGTTTCTCAAAAGATTTGTGTATTCCTTCAATTCTTACCTTAATCATTTAAAAAATCGTTTGTAAACGCCTTTCCTGTGTCAACATCATCTTCTATGAAACCATTCTCTAAAAGCCATTCAGTGTATCTATTCCATACAGCTTTATCCTGATATCCCCAGTAAGGAGCATCATCCATATATTTATCAGCAAGGTATTTCTGACTTTCCAGCACCAGGCTTTCTTCAAGCTCAGGTGCATGCTTCAGCAGTATACCTGCAGCCTCTTCAGGATTCTCAATGGCGTAAGCATATCCTTTCGAAGCAGCTGACATGAACTTTTCAACCATTTTTTTATTATCAGCAATATTCTTCTCATTTGTAATGATTACAGGTGTATAGTAATCAAACACATCGGAAAAATCCACCATGTCAAAGTAGTTTACTTCATATCCCTTCAGTCGGGCATCCATGAGAGTCCACCCCGCAAATACCCATGCAAAATCCACTTCACCTGAATCAGAAGATGCAAGGAAATCCGTGTCACCCATGGTTACAATATCCACTTTGTCCGGATCTGCGCCATTCTGTTCCATGAGATGCCTGACGGTAGCAGTTTCTATTTCAGTCCCCCATCCCCCGTACTTCATACCTTCGAAATCAACCGGACTGTTTATATTCCTGTCTTTCATTGATATGAAACCTGAGGTATTATGCTGAATGACTGCGGCCAGGGAAACTATGGGAACCCCCTGCGCCCTTGCTGTTGTTACATTCTCCTGATAACTTATTCCGAACTGGGCGGTATCGGCTGCCACAAGTTGTTCAGCAGTTCCGTCCGCAGGTTGAATAATCTCAACTTCAAGGCCTGCTTCATCAAAATAACCCAACTCAAGGGCAGCATAGATTCCCGTGTGGTTGGTATTTGGTGTCCAGTCAAGTACAAAGGTTACCTTTTCAGATGAACCGCCGCATCCGGTAAATACAAATACCATCATGATGCTTAGAATAATCACTGAGATTTTCATTGTTTTTTTGTTCATTGCCATTTTATTGTTTTCCTTTCGATGTATCCTATCAACTTGAACAGCAATATGCTGAGTATTGAAATAATTATGATATCCGCAAACAAAGCCGCTGTCCTGAAGGAACTCATGGCCCTTGTCATGAAGATGCCCAGACCCTTTGACGCTCCTGTCCACTCGGATATAACCGCACCCATTACTGCATATGCTGCTGAAATCCTAAGACCGGAAAAAAAGTACGGAGCGGCGTTGGGAACCTTCAATTTGAAAAAAATCTGCCTCTTGTTTGCATCGATGCCCTCCATCATTTCAAGCAGGTCCCTGTCCACTGACCTAAACCCCTGTGCCAGACTGACAGTGACCGGGAAAAATACAACAAGTATTACAAGTATTATCTTGGGAAGCATACCGAATCCGAACCATATTGCAAGCAACGGTGCCAGTGCAACCAAAGGTATTGTCTGACTGAGAACAGCAAACGGCATGAAGATCCTTTCAACCAGGTTGCTGTAATCCACCATCATTGCAAAACCTATGGCTACGATGGTACCTGAAACAAACCCAAGAAGTGTTTCGGCCAATGTAACTGCAGTATGACCCAGCAGAATATCCCATGAGTCAACAAACTCCCCAAAAACTGCAGTTGGTGCCGGAAGCCTGTATTCAGGAGTGCCGGTAAGTCGTACCAAAACCTCCCAAAGTACTATGAACAGCAAGAACGCGGCTATTGGATATATTCTTTTTTTGATTTCACTTTTTTCCAAGTCATGCTCCGTTTTCAACATTGCATGGGGAAGAGAGTATTCTGATGACGTTGTCTTCAAAAAAGAAATACCGCCCTGGCGGCGGTAAATACAAATGTCATTTCCTACGCCGGCATTACCCGGATCAGGTTTGGTGGTCGGATCAAATCCCTCTCAGCCGCTTCTTAGGCTCCCACATGCTATTAATTTGTCAGCTAATTATATCATCACTGCATATTTATGTCAAATATTCCCGGTCGGGTTCCCGACCGGGATTCAAGCATCTATTCTTTTTCAACCAATCCCTGGTTTCCAAAGTAAATTACACCTACTGCCTGAGCAAACTGTGCTACGGTATAATGCTCATCTGATTCAAGCTGTTTCATCAACGGTGTGTTTGCCATTCCACCGTCGGCAAGTTCAAACTGAATGTCAGCTTTCCTGCTTTTAGCCCCTTCCTTTATGAGTTCAAAGCACTTTTTCCTTTTGACTACCCTACCGAACAGTGTTCTCGATTTACATGCCGGCTCAAGTATATATTCAGTCTCAAACCATGTGATAGCGAGATATACTCCTATCTGCCTGAATATTTCATCAACAAGATTGTCATTCTCCCTTTCAGTGAGTTCCATTACATGTTCAAGGAAGCCCTTTCTCATATCCTTTGGCTTAGTCGGGCATATGAGTAGTTTTCTACCGTTTTCTTCTACCTCTTCAACAAAACCAAGATCAAACAATTCCTTGTATAAATCCGGCCTCTTATCCATGAAGAACTGCATTGCGAGCCTGAAGACACCGCTTTGGCTTGTATATTTCTGTAGTGTTCCGGCAAGCCCCGTATTTACATTGTTGATGCTTCTTACATCTTCACTTGGATATTCTTTTTCTATAAAATTCCCAAGGTCTATGATGAAGTTATAACATTCAAGCGGCATTTCCGGAACCCTTCCTGCTCCGTCCACCCATCCTGTCCCAAGTTCGGTTCCCAGACTGTGGGCAAACACTCCGTTTCGTACAGAAGAAGGATTGACGGCCATCATTTCAACAGCTGCCGTGTAGGCTGCAGCCGGTCCGTCATTCATATTCTTTATGGCTCCGCCCTCGTTGCACAATTCAAGAAGTCTGTCATTCAATGCCGTTATCTTGGCAAACTCTTTTTCATAATCAATGGCAGGATTTAATTTCATTCCCCTTGTTTTGGTTGTCTCTCCGCCTACTATCTTGTCCCTGACAACTACATCGGGGAATGATAGACCGACAGCATCGAGTTTTACTATATCATCTTCGAGTATTGATTCAGCTTTTTCCACTGCTTCAATTATTTCATCAGTGGATGCATGTTTGTCCATTGCTTTTTCAAGATATTTCACCAGATCATGGTTTTCTGCCGAAAAGGCTGAATAGTATGCCCTTACAAGTCTTGTAAGATACAGAACCGGGTCTATCAGCTGCTCAGGAATTGTGAAAGCTTTTGGATTCCAGTCATATTCCTTGAAGCATGAGATATTTCCATCACCTGCCAAGGCAACCTTAATATCTGTTCCACCTATATCAATTCCACATATCAGCTTACCATCAAGGTTTTCGGTTACTCTTCTCAGCATATCTGATTCTGTTGTGTCCTCACTGTAATCCGGAATGTTCTCCGGTCTTTCACAACTGTCCTTCAGTACATAGTAAAAGCTTTCCTTATCACCGTGGATAGCTCTTATCATCCTGTCAATTACATTCATGCAGTTTCCGTAACCTGTTCTTTCGGAAAGAGGCATATCCATGCAGAATGCATGCCTGACATCTGCAAAAATACTGTTGAGAACCATATTTTCAGTATTAAAGTAAACGGTAAGCCCCCTGCCTCCCAGACTTGAAAGCATGTTGTATATTTCCGCCCTTATGTACGAAGCGACAAATTCCACTTCATCAATATCTTCATCCGAAACTTCAGGAACTATAAGATTGAAGTATCTTGTGTCCCCTTTTTTGATCAGGTCAAGCTGTATGATTATGCTCTCTCCGTGTGCTCCCAGACTTTTGAATTTTTCCCTTACATCCGTTATAAAAAGATTTTCACCCTTTTTTGCGGATTTCAACATTTCCTTAACCATTGTAATCTCCTGTTGTTATATTTGTCTTCCGAGCATTGCTGCTCCTACGATACCTGCATTGTTTCCCATTACCGCGCCCCTTATCTTTGTTTCGGGGACATCAAGGGTATATGCCCTTTTCCTCATGGCTTTTCTAAGCGGAGCAAAAAGGTTTTCACCTTCATTACCCACTCCTCCACCTATTACTATAACTTCCGGAAACAGCATATTAACAATATTCATACACCCGTCTGCCAGATATTCTATGTATTGTTTCACCACATTTTCTGCTGCGGTATCTCCTTTGCCTTCAGCAATGAAAGCGGTCCTGGCATCTATTTTCGATACGTCTCCACTACATAAATCATTCAAAAGGGATTTTGGATTATTTTTTGCTGCGTTCACTGTTTGATAAATCAAGGCACTGGCGGATGCATATTTTTCAAAACATCCCTTTCTTCCACAGGAACACTGAAGGCCGTTGTGTACTATACACATATGACCAAGTTCCGAACCAGCATCATTGAATCCGCTGTATATTCGATTGTCAATTATTATTCCACCGCCTATTCCCGTTCCCAGGGTAATAAGAACTGAATGCCTGACATCCGCGGAAGCTCCTGCTATGCTTTCAGCAAGGGCAGCAGCATTTGCATCATTCTCCAGATGAACTTCCAGGTCAAAGTATTTCCTGAGTTCTTCCCTTATGGGTACATTTGTAAAATTCAGATTATTGGAGCGGATCAGAACACCGTTTTTCTTATCAGGTATACCCGGACTTCCTATTCCTATTGAATGAATGTCGGTTGGAGTCAATCCTGTTTCATCCAAAAGTCCCCGGCACAGTTCAGCAATATCACCAAGAATCAAAGTGTAATTTCTTTCCCTTCCTGTATGAACCTTGTTTTTTGCAAGAATTTCTCCTTTTGAATCAACTATTCCTGCCTTTATGGACATTCCGCCCAGATCCACTCCCAAATAATACATCTTGTCTACTCTACCGCCTTTTCCCATGTTTCGAACATTCTAATTATATTTTCAGGCTTTGCACCGGGGCCGAACTCACATTGGGCCACACAACCGCCGTTGTCCCACAGCAAATCCTTTATCATATATACAGCTTCTTCAATATCATCCGGAGTTTTGTCTACAAGCATATGCTGCCTGTCCATTTCCCCCCAGAATGTTATTTTTCCCTTGTATTCGGCAAGATTATCTATGCCCATACAGAAAATCTGTGAATTGAGTGCATCAACTCCTATTTCAATAAGGTGGGGATAAATCTTCCGTATATTCCCATCACTGTGCATGAACATCTTCTTACCGGACTCCTTTGCAATGCTGCAATAATCCATGTACATGGGTTTGAACAGTTCAACCCAACTGTCCGGACTGATCAACAGATTATTCTGGGCTCCCCAGTCATCCATCATGAAAAGTGCATCGACATCTGTATTAGCCCATTTTTCCATCAGTCCGCAATTGAATTCATGCAGTTTCTTCATGAAGTCGATCAAACCATCAGGCCTCAGTGCCAAATCCATGTAAAGCTGCTCAGTTCCTCTTATGAACTGAAGCCTTTCAAATGGCCTTGCACAGAATCCGGATAGTACGAAAACATCATTGTTCCGGCAATAGTCATTGACTCCTTCTGTATCTATTTCATACCATTCATAGGGAATATGTATTTTATCTATGTCTTCCCATTCTTCACCTTTGACAACCGGGTTCCTTATTTCTCCATGGATTCCTTCATGTATATTTTCGAATACACATCCCCATGCATCAACAAAGGTGCCGACTTCATGCATTTCACCCCTGACAGCTGAACTTTCTTTCCTGAACGATGATGCGGATTTTATATCAGAAGGAAATCTTTTCTTCATAGCAGCCAGTTCGGAAGGATAGTTGATATCAGCCCATGGCAGGGCCCATAGATCCCTTGGTGCTCTTTCCGGTCTGTCGAATTCCAATGTTTTATAAACAATACTCCTGGACATGCTTACCCCCGTCCTAAA
>Ga0180436_10004120_pt1 | contig 13166 bp, 12 predicted proteins | sample SS_ome_2_FD_132434 | JGI IMG/M metagenome (GOLD analysis project Ga0180436, IMG submission 132434) | Hypersaline lake sediment archaeal communities from the Salton Sea, California, USA - SS_3_S_2 metaG | ecosystem: Environmental > Aquatic > Non-marine Saline and Alkaline > Hypersaline >...
AACGCCTATGCCGACGAGATTCTCTTTCGCGCCGGCATCTATCCCTTTCGCAAGCGCTATGCGCTCTCGCCGGAGGAGCAAACGCGACTGTACCACGCCATGCGCGACGTACTGACCGAGTCGATCCCCATCGTGCGTGAGCTGATGGGCGACGACATGCGCGAAAAGCCTCGTCGTTTCCTGGCCGTGCACGGCAAAAAGGGCCAGCCCTGTCCCGTCTGTGGGGGGACCATCAGCGAGGTACGCGCCGCCCGCCGCGGCACCAACTTTTGCCGCAAGTGCCAGCCCGGCACCCTCGTCCGCAACTGACGATCGACCAAAAGCGCCATCTATCTCTGATCTCGGTGTCCATCATGCGCGAACCATGGCCTCGGTTCGGCACCCAGAAGGATCACTCAGATCCTCAGGGTCCTCCTAATCGCGACCCCAGCCGTAGGGCCTTGCGCATTCCACAACCAAATGACCATCGGTCATCCCGAGGTACACCAAGGGATCGCTCGGTGACTCGCTCACGCGCCTGGCACAAACCCGATTCCCCTGCGGTAGAGGCTTTCCTGACCCTACTCCCTCGCCGACCGTGACGCCACCTTGAGCGCATCCCCGTCCGATAGCACCACCATCGTGGCCACCGGCTTTTCGTACTCGCACTCGAACAGCGCGTCGCAGAGCGCCTTGGCCGTGTCCCCGGACAAAGAGATCGGCGTCGGCACCGTATGCTCATAGGTCGCGATCAACATAGCCTCACCGGGCGATATGTTTAGGCGCCGCACAGACACCTGATCATCGGCCACAATCCCCAAATAGCCCACGTCGGCCGCCCGGTCTAGTCCGGCGCTGATACGCGGCGTGTTATAGCTATCGTGCTCATAGTCCATGGCCAACAGCGAAAGCGCCATCGCATCGCGCAGCGGGTACCCGATCTTGACCTTGTCGATGGTGGGGTCGACGTGGCTGCCGTTCGCCACCACCACGACCTGCTCATGTTGCCGCATACAGTTGTACGAGATATAAGGGTTATCAGAAGGGGGCGCATCGGCCGTCGGCAGAACGACGGCGCGGTCACCTTGCTGCTTGATCACACGATTGGGAAAGGAGCGTGACGACACTCGATAGCCCAAGAACCAATCCCCCGCGGCGGTACGTCCCAGAATCACAAAGCGGCCGATATACATGATTTGCCTCCAAATAGCCCGACATGGCCTACGCCCACTGCTTTGACAGCCTGTGCATTCTAGAGAGCCCCATGGGAAGCGTCAAGATGCCTTTGGCCCCACGGAACTGGACACTCGCGCCTCTCTGGACTAGTATAGTGCCCGCCGGACATCCGGACACCTCAAAGGAGCAATGCGCATGTCACTTGCTGTCGAGTACGGTCTTGAGGGCAAGCGGGGTATCGTCACCGGGGCCGCCAACGGCATCGGCCAGGCGCTGGCCATTGGGCTAGCCGAGGCGGGCGCCGACGTCGTCATCGCTGATCTCGCCGCCCAGCGCGACGCCGCGCAAGAGACAGCCCAGGCCGTCCGCGATCTGGGTCGCGAGGCCCTGGTCGTTGCGCTCGACGTCACCAGCCTGGCCTCCATCCAGGCCATGGTCAGCCAAGTGGTCGAGGGATGGGATCGCATCGATTTTCTGGTCAACAACGCCGGCATCAACATCCGCAAGCCGGTTCTCGATTATGTCGAGAGCGACTGGGACAAGGTCGCCGCCGTCAACCTTAAGGGCGTCTTTTTCTGCACCCAGGAGGTAGCGCGCCAGATGGCAGCCCAGGGCGGCGGCCGCATCGTCAACATCGCCTCCCAGCTCGCCAGCGTAGCCATGCCGGAGCGTTCTATCTATGCGATCACCAAAGCCGGCGCCGCCCACATGGCCAAAGCCTTTGCAGTCGAGCTCGGGGGCCAGGGCGTGGCGGTCAATGCCGTTGGCCCCACCTTTGTCAGCACCCCCATGACCACCAGCATGTTCACCAATGCCGATTTCATCGCCGCCAACCTGCCCAAGATCCCCTCGGGACGCTTTGGCGAGACCAGCGACGTTCTCGGCGCCGTGCGTTTCCTGCTTTCTCCCGCTGCCGACCTGATCAATGGCCAGTTGCTGCTGGTCGATGGCGGCTATACCGCCTGGTAGGAGTCTCTTTGATGTCGAGTCAGTTCCCGAACATACCGCTGGACAAGGCCAGGCCCGACGGCCAACGCTTTGTCGACAACATGATGGGCGTGGCCCAAGCGGACCGTCCGCCGCTCGTCGAGTATCTCGTGGACGAAGCCCTGCGACGTCCGATCACAACCGAGATGATTGGCCGCGAGTGGGTCGATGCCGACATGCGTGATCCCAATGTGATGGACCGCTACTGGGACAACTTTATCACCTTTTGGCGTGCCATGGGGTACGACTATGTGCGATTCGAGATCGGCCTGCCCTTTTCCCAACACAGCATCGCTGGCGACGACGCTACGCTCATCGGTGGCCAGCGAGGATGGCGTGACATGAAGCACGGGACTATCGAGTCCTGGGAAGATTTCCAGGCGTTCGACTGGCCAGATGCCACGCCCGAGTTCTACCGGCCCTTTGAGCAGCTTTCCTCCCGCATGCCGGATGACATGGCCCTGGTCGTCTGCCACGCCGCAGGAATCTATGAGCACCTGTCCGGCGTCATGTCCTATGAGGGACTCTGCCTGGCGCTGTACGATCAACCAGACCTCGTCTCCGCCGTCGCCCAGGCTCTGGGAGAACGGATGCTCTCCGTCTATGAGCACCTGGTTGAGCTTGACCATGTCAGTGTGATCTGGCCCGGCGACGATATGGGCTTTAACACCATGACCCTGCTGCCGCCCGAGGCCCTCCGCCAGTACACTTTGCCCTGGCACAAGCGCTACGCACAGGTGGCCCATGACCATGGCCTGCCCTACTTTTTGCACTCTTGCGGAAACCTCATCGCGATCATGGACGACTTGATCGACGACGTACGCATCGACGCCAAGCACTCGTATGAGGATGCTATCATCCCCGTCGACGAGTTTCAGGCCAAGTATGGCTCCCGCATTGGGATTCTGGGTGGCGTCGATGTTGACATACTCGGCCGGGGAACGCCCGAGGCCATTCGTCAACGAACACGTCACTTGATCGAGACCTGTCACCCGCGCGGTCGCTATGGCATCGGCTCAGGAAACTCGATCCCTAGCTATGTCCCCGTCGAGAGCTATCTCACCATGGTCGACGAGGCCATGCGCTAGAATGAGCGACCGCGAGCGCGCTTGCAGAGAAAGGACAACCACGTGAAAGGCGTCATACTGGCCGGCGGACTCGGCAGCCGTCTCTATCCCATGACCCATGCCACCAACAAGCACTTGCTGCCCGTCTATGATCGGCCCATGATCTACTACCCTATCCGCACGTTGGTCAACGCTGGTGTTCGCGAGATTCTGATCGTCACCGGCGGACCACACGCTGGCGACTTTTTGGGGGTGCTCCGGAACGGCAAAGAGTTGGGCCTGACACACCTCGAGTACGCCTTTCAGGACGGCGAGGGCGGCATCGCCGATGCCCTGCGTCTCTGTGAGGACTTTGCCGACGGCGGCGACATTGGCGTCATCTTGGGCGACAACACCACCGACGCCGACATTCGCCAGCCCATTCAGTCGTTCGCGGGCGGCGCCATGGTCTTTCTAAAGCAAGTGCCCGATCCCGAGCGCTTTGGCGTCGCCGAGTTCGACCCCAACGATCCCTCTCGCGTGATCGGCATCGAGGAGAAACCCAAGCAGCCCAAGAGCAACTCTGCCGTCACCGGGCTCTATCTCTATGACTATGGCGTCTTTGACATCATCCGCACGTTGCAGCCCTCGGGCCGTGGGGAGCTCGAGATCACCGACGTCAACAACGCCTATATCCGGCGGGGTCAACTGCGCTGGGCCGAGCTGGACGGTTTCTGGTCCGACGCCGGAACACCCGCCAGCCTGTTCCGCACCAATGCCTTTTGGGCCCAAAAGCTCACCGGTCAGTCGGTCCAGAACCTGCTCAGGTAGCTCTGAAAAACAATTGAAACATCAAGGGCTGCTCCAGGCGCATCTGGAGCAGCCCTCGCTTTGGAATCACAGTGCGGCTATTCGCGGCATAAAGCACGCCGCCTCGCACTATCGCGGGATGCACTGGAGCCTGTCATCCCGAGCCTTTGGCGAGAGATCTACGTTTCACGATAGGGCTTGGCTGATATGGTCCCCGCCTGTCGACTCACACTACCGGACCGCCAGTTGTCAGCGCTCCCTCACCACCGTCACGCCTGTGTCCATTCCCTCCGGCACCCAAGACTCGCGCATCTCGAGGACCACCAGCTTGTGCTGCCGACACAAGGACCAAAAAGCGTCCATGTCGTTCCAGTCCGGCTGCGACATGTTCAGGGCGTACAAATGCTCGCTGGTCGCCATATCGTCTAGGAACGGCTTGCCCGACCCGCAGAAATGCACACTGCCGCCGAATAGATCCAGCACACGCTGATCGCAAGGCTTGACGAACTCTCGGTACTGCTCTGACGAGATCATCACCGGCGTATCATTGCGCAGCATGGCGCCGCCGCGCATCAGACTGCGCCAATGGGCTGTCCAATCGTTCCCCTCGCCCACGAGCGCCTTCCATTCCAACAGCCAACCGACATAGGTCTCAACGACCAGGTCCATCAGCGTATGCACCAGCCCGGGGCAGTCGTACATGGCCACAAAGATATCCGGACCCCAGAGCAGATGGGCGACGTCGAACGGACCCTGCAGATCCGGATGGAAAAGCATCACCGCGCTCGAGAGCTTTTCATAGGAAAGTAGCGTTTCGAGATAGTAGCTAGCGGTATCGAAACACGCCCCGCCCAATCCCGAGCGCGAATCGGGTACGCCCCTGTCGATCAGCGCGCGAATCGCATCGCGGTCCGGCAGGTGGTGCGCCCAGGGCAGCGACATCTCAGTCAACTGCCAATCGCCCCCCAGAATCGAGGGCAAGATGACCGTGCCATAGTTGCAGCGGATCGCCGGGGCGCGATAGTCGCGAGCTTGCGCTGAGAGATACACCGGCCGCAGCTGATCCAGAAGCATCTTTTCTCGGTCCACAAAAGCATCGTTGTAGGCAAAGGCTGGCCAATCCTCGTCCTCCACTGGCGGCATCTGCCCATAGATGTACGGCAGTTCCTCGCAAGTCTCCCAGGCAAACACGCGCCGATAGCCCGCCCTGACTTGGTCCAGCCAGTCGAGGTCGATGCGCGCCTCTAGCTTCTCCAGATACTCTGCGACCATCATATCTGCTCCTAAGGTCGGATGACCGTGCCATCGCGCCGTCGCACCTCGGGCCAGGCGCCGTTGTAGGGATGCTCGGGATAGGGGAATTCGGAGGCCAGCTTCTCATCAAGGTCCACGCCCCAGCCTGGTCGCTCGTTGGCCCACATGCAGCCTTCGCGCACCTCGGGCGTCCCCGGAAAGACCGCGCGCGTGTTCTCGCCCATCAGCGACAGTTCCTGGATACCGAAATTGGGGATCGCCAGATCGAGATGCATGTTCGCCGCATGTCCCACAGGCGATACGTCACCGGGCCCATGCCAGGCGGTGCGCACTCCCAAGAATTCGCAAAAGGCCGCCAGCTTGCGCGCTACGCTAAACCCTCCGATATCCGTGATGTGAACCCGCATGAAATCCACCAATTGCTCCCGCACCAACGGCACATACTCTTGAGCGTTGACGAACAACTCTCCCATCGCCAGCGGTGTGCTGGTCTGCTGCCGCACCATGCGCAAGTAGGACAGATCCTCGGGCGCGAATAGATCCTCCAGAAAGAACAATCGGTAGGGTTCGAGCGCCTTGGCCAGCCACACCCCCTGGATGGGCGGAATCCGCTCGTGAACGTCGTGTAGCAGCTCTACGTCCTCGCCTAGCGTCTTGCGCAAATGCTCGAACAGCCTGGGAACGGTACACACATAGGGGCTCGGCTCCCAAGTTCGCTCCTGGGCCGGCGACAGCGCGGCGCCACGGCCCCCGCCGCGACTGCCATAGGTCGACAGTCCGGGAACGGCCACCTGGCAGCGAATGTGCGTGAAACCCTGCTCCACAAAGGCGAGCGCGCGCTCAGAGACCTGCTCTGGGGTCTCTCCCGAGGCATGCACATACACCGGCACCGCCTCGCGGCACTTGCCGCCCAAGAGCTGATAGACCGGCATGCCTGTGCGCTTGCCTTTGATGTCCCATAGCGCCTGGTCAACCCCTGCCAGCGCGTTGTTCAGCACGGGACCGCTACGCCAGTAGGAACTGACATAGGACGCCTGATAGATGTCCTCGATCCGATCCACATCGCGCCCGATGACGAACGGCTTGAGATAGTCCTGGATCGCGCTGGCCACTGCCAGCGGTCGCTGTGTGAATGTAGCGCACCCCAACCCATACAGGCCCGGCTCGCTGGTTAGCACCTTGACCACCACCAAACGTATCCCATCCGGCGCCGTCAAGAACACCTGCACGTCCGATATGGTCACACCGTTCTCGTGGGCCATCTGACAAGCCTCCAAATCCGCATAGTGTGCGCATCGTTGCTCTGTTACTGCGTTCAGTCCGGATACCCGGGCCATCGCAGCCCAGCTGCCTCGCCCCGAACGGACCAACTATACACCAGCGGCAGGCACCCCACAATTCGATCTCACCTTCAGCCTTAAAAGCTTGCGCCAGCGGGAGTACACTTTGTGCCCAAAAGCACTAATTGTTCTCTATCTGCTATGGAGGGTGTCGCCGTGCCCAAAAACCACCATCTATCTGGGCAGTTCCTGCAGTGTTCGCGGCTCCGACGAGCTGGCGGCCAAGCTCGAAGAGTACATCGAGAGCGAACAGGCCTCGAACCGCGTCGCGCTGGTCGGCTCCTTCTGCATGGGCAAATGCTCGCGGAGAGTCTCGATCAGGTTCGCCGACACCCAGTACCGAGAAATCAACCCCGCCGACGCCGAGACATCTCTCCACGACGCCGGTCTGCCCCACGTCCCGCCAACAGAGGCCGCATGAACGCCGATTGGGTCACCAGCACCAACCAAGCCCGCTACCGCGACTGCTATCGGTGCGTCCGTCCTTGCCACCAAAAGGCTGTCCGAGTCGAAATCGGCCAGGAGCAGGTGGTCCCAGAACGCTGCATCGCCTGCGGCAACTGCGTGACGGCCCGTCCTCAGCACGCCAAGGTCGTCGGAGACGACACAGCCCTCATCCAGCGGGCCCTCGCGGACGGACAGAACGTCGTGGCAACCGTTGAGCCCTTGGCGCCTGCCTTTTTCGACATGACCAGCTTCGAGCAGATGGAGCGTGTTCTGCGATCGCTCGGCTTTGCGGCCGCTGGCGAAACGGCCTATGGCGCCCAGATCGTCGGGCAGGCCCACAAGGACTGGGTTCGCCACCACGCCGAAAGCTGGCCCGTCATCACTTCGTCTTGCCCAGTGATCGTCAACCTGCTCGAACGCTACTATCCAGACCTGCTGCCTAACCAGGCCCCCATCGCTTCACCCATGATCGTTCACGGCCGCGCCCTGCGCCGGCGCTTTGGCCCCGATGCCTATGTGGTCTTTGTTGGACCATGCTGTGCCAAAGAGCAAGAGATCCGTCGCGAGGCAGTCGCTGGTATCGTCAATGCGGCACTTGCACTTGATGAGCTGCCCGACTGGCTGCAAGAGAGCAATCTGAGCTTTCTAGTGTGCGATTCCGAGCCCCAATGCGCCGTCCGAAGCAATGCGCGTGCCCTTGCCGTCGAGTGTGGACTGGTGGGTCCGGCCGAGATGGACACTCACTTTAGGGCCAGCACGGGGATCACCACATCCGGTCTCGAGGCCTGCAAAGAGGTTCTCGAAGCGATCCGCCGTGACGACCTCAAGGCCGAGAGCGTCGAGCTGATGGCTTGCGAGGGTGGCTGCATCAGCGGACCCGGTATGCTATCGGCAGGCAGCACCTACCTCGCTCGGCAGCGGGTACCAGAGTTCGCCTCGCGCCAGCAGCCGCAGCCGCTGCCCGACCGCCGGCCCTGGCCGGTGGACTGATTGCCTTGGGAATCGAGGGCCTGCTGACCAAAGCCAAGCCCCACTGAGCCGGTCGCACAGGCTTGCTCTTGTGAACCCGTACCGCAACGGGCACCGGCTTCCATCTCAGTTGATGGGGCCGGTGCCCGTATCTAGCGCCATCCCTGGCAGCCGATCAGTCCTGCGCCACGATCCTCAGAGCCAGATAGGGCCTTCCAGGCAACTTGACCGTCTGCTTGCCGCTCAGCTCGCAGTGGAGCGTCTTGCCGGCCATCTCCCAGGGATTCAGTAGCTCAATCGTCCAAGACTTGTCCTCGGATAGATGCAGATCCAACTCGCTGGGCTGGGCCAGGCCCATATACACCAGATACTGCCCCTCGCTCTTGGCGACGCAAGCATAGCCGTGCGGCACGATGCCATCCACCGGCTCCCAGCCGCCTCCCTCGCCCTGCTCCATCACCTCGCGAAGGAATGCGATGCGCGCCGGGCTGTCGCCATGCAGCACCCCGCCGTGCGACCACCAAAGGTCCCCCGAGGGCTTGAGATAGGTTTCTCCATGGCCGGCATAGCCGCCGCGAGCAAAGGCCTCCCAAAATCGATGCGTCAACTCGCGCGCCGAGATGTTTCCCCAGCGCCGAGGGATGTCGCCCTCGTATCTGCACTCGTCGACCACCACCGGCTTGCCATAGGTGTGCCGCCACTCGCCCACCCGTTCCAAGTCACTGTGTTGCACACTGGCGTGCGTCACCCAGGCCTTGGCGTGATCATAGAACCCGCGGCAATTGTGGATCGAGCGCGGATGGCCGTAAGGGTCGAGTTGGTGCACCAAGCGTCCGATCCGATCCCAATCGGTCATGGACTTTTTCATGAGGTCAAACTCGTTTGCCATCGACCACCAGACGTTGCGATAAGCCGCGAATCGCGCCACCACATAGCGCAGAAAGAACGCGTCCGTCTCGGCCCCCATCTCGGCATAGCCCCACTTGTCATAGGGATGGAACAGGATCAGATCGGCCTCGATCCCCAGACCCATCAACGCCTCGATGCAGGCGTCAAGACCCTGAAAGTAGGCCGGATGCAACCTGGCATAGTCCCATCCCCCCTCGCCATCCGGCTCAAAGGCGTGCAACTCGGGCTCGCGCTGGTTGTAGGGGTACCACTTGGGAAAAACGCACATGCGCAGTTTGTTAAAGGGCGCCTCTGACAGCGTCCGGAGCGTCTCCAAGCGTAGCGCCTGCCTCTGATGCGCCCAGGCATAGCAGGTCGTGCCCACTGAATAGTGCGGCCAACCATCGGCATGGCGGAAATGGTAGCCGTCACGCACCGATACCGGACCGTGGTTGCCCTCCCCGGGCGCGACACACTCGAAACCGCCTTGCACGCCGTCCAGATCGTCGCAATTGCTCTCGGTCACATAGCGCCACGCTCCGATTTCATCTGGCATAAAGCGCACCAAGAAGCGCCCCTCGCCGTCATAAAAGCCATCAATACGCAACTCGCGGTGCTCTAGCGCAAACACCGCCGCCAGTTGCACATCGCAAAAGGGGTTCCCCTCTGAGGGCCCCTCGAGCTGTAGCTCGAACACGTCCCAACGTTCCACCTGTGGCTTGCCTTCCATCTCTGGATCATCCCTCCCTCTGTGCTGCCGACCAACGACTGGCCCGCTCGAATGCGGGGCACAGTTCGGCATAGAGCGACTCGAATAACGGAAACAGTCTATCATAGAGTGCCACATGCTCTGGAATCGGGCGCTCACCCTGACGCAGCGCAATGAGCCGCCCTGCCTCGGCATAGTCCTTCCATATCCCGACGCCTACGCCCCCGGCCGCTGCGGCGCCCAGCGATGTGGCCTCGACCAACAACTCCGGCCGCTCGATCGGAACGCCGAGAATGTCGGCCGCGATCTGGCGCCACACCATCGAGCGCGCGCCGCCCCCAATCAGTCTCAATAAAGGGATGTCCGCTCCCTGCGCCTCAAACGCCTCCAGGATGATCCGCAGGTTGAACATCACCCCTTCCAGCACGGCCCGCGTCATTTCGGCCCGACCGTGACTCAGCGACAGCCCCACGAACGCTCCACGGGCCTGCGGGTTCCAATGCGGGCTTCGCTCGCCCATCAAATACGGTAGAAAAAGCAGCCCCTCACACCCCGCCGCCACCTCGCCGGCGGCCTCGATCAGCCGCCCATGGATCGCGTCCTCCGATTCCCCGCGGAACAGGCGCTCGATCCAATCAAACGAGCCACCCGCGCACTGCATCGTACCGGTCGGAAAGACATATGCAGGGTCCAGGTGCGCAAAGGTAAAGGTACGCTGTCGCGGATCATACAGCGGCGCTTGTGAGACAAAGGCAATCCACGATGAAGAGCCGATATAGTTGTAGGCGTCGCCCGGCGACACCACGCCCGCCCCGGCCGTCGCACAGGCCCCATCTCCGCCGCCGATGACCACCGGGGTTCCCGTCAGCAACCCCGTCGCCTTGGACGCCTCGGGGGTTACTCCGCCGATCACCGTGGCCGAGGGTAGCGCCGGCGGCAGCAACTCGCGCGGCAGTTCAGCTGCCTGCAGAACTTCATCCGACCAGCGCCTGGCCCGCAGGTCGAACAGATTGGTGCCCGAGGCATCAGAAAAGTCACTGGCCAGCTCGCCGCAGAGTCGAAACGCCAAGTAGTCCTTGGCCACCAGACAATGCCGCGCCTTGTCCACGATCTCGGGCTGATGCCCCTTTAGCCACATATACTTGGCAGCCGTATACGACGAACTGGCCCGGTGCCCGGTGATCCGATAGAACCGCTCTGAGCCGATGCGCGCCCTCAGCGTTTCAGCCTCCTCCGTGGCGCGCGTGTCGGCCCAGATCAGGGCCGAGCGCAACGGCTTTCCTTGGCCGTCGAGCAGCAGGCAGCCCATCATCTGCCCCGAGAACGTCACCGCCGCCACATCGCCCGGAGCGATGCCCTCTTGCGCCAGCAACTTGCCTGTTGACGCCGCCACTGCGCGCCACCAGTCCTCTGCGTCCTGTTCGGCCCAACCAGGTCGCGGATACGATACCCCATACCCCGCAAACGCCGAGGCCACCGCGCACCCCTGCCGGTCAAACAATGACGCCTTGTTGCCCGTCGTGCCCAGATCATGGGCCAGAATCAGTTCCGCCAAATCTGCCTCCCGGTGCCATACCTGAGCACTCCAGAAGCGGCCTAGTGCACCGCGTTCAGCCCGCCGCCCTGCGCACGATGGCGGTGAGTGCCTCCTCCGTCGCGGTGTCCACTCCACCAAAGTACCATGCCGCGGCCACAAGTTGATGACCCGCTCCTGCCTCGGGCTCCAGGTGCGCGTCCTCGGTCAGGCCAAAGGTCATCAATGTATCGGCTCGAAAGTAGCAGATAACCTTGCCGTCCTTACGGTACGCCGGCATGCCATACCACACATCGGGCTGCAGCGACGGAGCAGCCCCCATGATCAGCGCATGCAGACGCTCGCCGGCCTCGCGGTACGCTTCGGACATTGCCGCGATCTTGGCCAAAGCGCCTTCCTCGCCCCTCAGCTTTTTGGCCGACCGCGCTTTGCTCGGTTCTCTCTCTGATGCCATGACGCGCCTCCCCCTTGTCGCCCTCCTGAAACGCTCAGGAGTCGACCGTTCCAAGACAGTTTCCTGCTCAGGCGATCCGCGAGGTCAGACCGCCATCGACCACCAGACACTCGCCGGTGATATAGTCATTCTCGGCCAACGTCACAATGGCCGCGCCGACGTCCTGAGGCCTGCCTTCGCGGTGCAGTGGGATACGATGGTCCATGTTGTACTGAGCCTTTTCCGGTGACATGCCGTCATGAAAGCGGGTGCGGATAATCCCTGGCGCCACGCAGTTGACGCGAATGTTGTCATCAGCCACCTCGCGCCCGAGCATGCGCGTGAACTGCACTACGGCCCCCTTGACCACACCATAGCCAAAGATGCCATCGCAGCCGCGGAGCCCCGCAACTGACGAGACCAACACGATCGCCCCCTCGCCGGCTTGCCGCATGTGCGGAATCGCCGCTCGGCACAGATGGAACGCCGCATGCACGTGCACGTCGAACGCCCGATACCACACCTCGGGCTCAACATCCTCCAGGCGCCCGTTGTGCGGTCCTCCGGCCGAGTGTACTAGAATGTCCAGCCCTCCCATGGCCTCTACGGTCGCCACCACACAACGGACCGCTGCCTCTGGATCCCCAACATCCTCGCTGAGCAGCGTACACCGACGGCCCGTCGCCTCGATCTCGCCCACCAGATCCCGTACCGCATCGTCGACCGTGCGCCCCGCGACGACCACATCCACGCCCCGTTGCGCCAACAACCTGGCCGTCGCCGCGCCGATGCCTCGCGTCCCGCCCGTGACCAGGGCAACCTTTTGTCTCAGCTCCATCACTACCCTCCTGTGTCAGGTCGCAGCATCTTACCCGCACCGCACCGGACCATCAAACCGTCTGCCGCGCGCGACTTTCCTTGACAGACCTGTTGCTTTCTGGTACCATATTGGCACAGGCAAGGGCGCCCCAAACGGGTGCCCTTTTGCGTTATCGGAGGTCGTGAATGTTGCGTGGTCAGCGCGCCGCCAATGCAGTGGAGCCTAGGAAGCCTAGCGGAGGTAATACCTCCCCGCCGGGATAGTGCTGGGTACCACCAGTCAGAGCTGACAGGCCAGTCTCCCGATGGGAACTGGCCTTTTTGTATCCATCCCCCACCGCAGATCAGCCGCCCAGAGGCGATTCGGGTCCCGTCCGGATATCCTCGACATTTCTCAGCGTCTGGAGGAGACATCATGCTAGAGTTCAGTCCCAAAACCAACACCCTGGAGCAGACCGAGTACGAGTACGACCTACAGGATATCCCCGAGCCACACCTCTATCGACTGCTCTACAACTATGATGAGGTGCCCAAGATTCCGTTCAACCATCGTCACGTCCCGATGCGCCCGGCCGACAACTTTTACATTAGCGATACAACCTTCCGCGATGGTCAGCAGGCGCGCGAACCCTACTCGGTCGAGCAGATCGTTCAGCTCTACACCTTTATGCACCAACTCGGTGGCCCCAAGGGCATCATTCGCCAGAGCGAGTTCTTTGTCTATAGCGCCAAGGATCGCGCCGCCGTCGATGCCTGCCGCAACCTGGGATTCGAG
>Ga0180436_10004123_pt1 | contig 13156 bp, 9 predicted proteins | sample SS_ome_2_FD_132434 | JGI IMG/M metagenome (GOLD analysis project Ga0180436, IMG submission 132434) | Hypersaline lake sediment archaeal communities from the Salton Sea, California, USA - SS_3_S_2 metaG | ecosystem: Environmental > Aquatic > Non-marine Saline and Alkaline > Hypersaline > Sediment...
GCCTTCTGAAGTTCGTCAACGACTTCACTGATCGGGCGGTTGGTCGCTCGATGCAGGACAACCAGTCGTTCCCCTTTCTTTTGATCTGGTACAGCGGTAACGGCGCAGATCACCTGAGGTTCGTCCGTGTCGTCTTCGTCCAGGATTCGAGTGAGTTCGCGCTCAACCTTGATGTGCGGAACCATCTCCCCACCGATTTTCGAGAACCGACTTTGCCGACCGGTGATTTCAATGAAGCCTTCATCATCGATGTGACCGATATCTCCGGTGTTGTACCAGCCGTCCTGAATGACTTCGGCTGTTTTCTCCGGCTGGTCAAGATAGCCCAGCATCACGTTCGGGCCTTTAATCTTGATTAGACCGTCTTCGTTGGGGCCCAGGGCTTCACCGGTTTCCGGACTGAAAACGGAAGCGACCGAGCCTGGTGCAACGCGTCCGACGGTTCCGTGACGCAGTCCCTTTGGTCCATCGGGGCCGCCGCTGAGACGACTGTCAGGGACATTGAACGAAGCAACGGGCGACAGTTCTGTCGCGCCGTATCCTTCGATGGGTTCGACTCCGTACTTCTCGATCCAGGCCTCTCGCAGTTCCGGCTGCAGTTTTTCCGCTCCCACAATTGCCAGGTTGACACTTTGCAGTTGCTCAGCACTGCATCGTTTGAGGTACGTGCGCAGGAAGGTTGGAGTTGCCACGAGGATGGTAGCTTTGTGCTTCTCAGACAGCTTTGCGATTTCTCTCGCGTCCAGTGGATTGAAGTGATACACCCCGGAAGGATCGCCACACAGCATCAGCCACATCGTGACTGTGAATCCGAACGAATGGAAGAATGGTAACACGCCAACCAGGGTGTCCCTGCTTGTCAGGCTGAAGATTCCTGTCATGGAATCCAGATTGGAAAGAATGTTGTTGTGAGACAGCATGACTCCCTTGGGTTCACCGGTGGATCCTGATGTAAACACGATCGTCATTAGGTCATCGGGCCTGGCGTGATTGAGGCCCAGACGTTTGGTCAGCATTCCCAGTGGCATGAACCGCGCGGTCGCGAACGCTCGCGCTTTGTCGGTCCCTTTGATTCTTGGCTTGAGATCTTCCATGAAGACGACTTCTGCGTTCAGATTATAGGGACGCTGTTTCATGAATCGTCTGCTGGTGATGACCTGCTGAACTCCTGCCGTTCGAATGCAGTAATTGATGACATCCTCAGACAGCGTATAGTTGAGATTGACCGTGACCTTGCCTGCCAGACTCAGAGCCGAGTTTGCCAGGATGCCTCCGACTGACGGAGGCAGCAACACTCCAACGTTTTTGACATCCGGTTTCAGCACGGATGTTGCCAGCAGCCGGTGAAAAGCGAGTGCTCCTGTCAGCAGACGCCCGCCAGTGAGTTCCATGCCTGAAGAATCGGCACATTTCGTGCGTTTCCACGCCAGACGGCACTGACGGATAAAACGACTTGCCGGGATCATTCTGCGTTCCTTTCTGCGGGCGAAGGAGTCAGCACTGAGTTCCAGCACTGCCTGTCGCACGACGTGGACATCCTCCACACTGGAGATCGATTTTCCAAAGTTGATCGAAACCGGGTAAGGCCAGTGACGAGGCTTTTTCCAAAAAAAACGGCCGCTGTGGTAACTAAACAAGCTGCCCCATAGTTCATCCAGGTAGACCGGGATCACATCGGCGTCGGTTCCTTTCAGAATTTTCAGCATGCCGCGTTCAAACTTCAGCAGCTGGCCCGTTCGAGTGATCTGGCCTTCGGCAAAAATGCAAACCAACTCGCCATTGTTGAGTGCATCGTGCGCGGTGTTGAGTGACTTCATCAGAGCGCGCGGGCCGTCTGATGATTTGATCGGGATGATTCCGAAGAGACTGGCCAGTCTGCCAAGAACCGGGCCTTTGACGTAATCAGCCCAGGCAATCATGCGAATCGGTCGAGAACTCGCCAGCAGAACAAGAATTCCGTCCATCCATGTCACGTGGTTGGCAACGAGCAGAGCAGGACCCTGTTCCGGGATGTTATGAATGCCGTATGTACGTACACGATACATCGTACGGCTGATGAGCCAGACAATGAAGCGAATGGTGGCCTGAGGGATTAGCCAACAGCCGTAAATCAGAATGGGAATAGTGCCGATTCCAGCCAGCAGAAAGACCTCATTCGAGGACATACGAAGCTGGTTCTGCAGAAAGGGGAACAGTACGGCAACGACGATCATGCCAACGGCAATCAGCTGGTTGCCGGCTGCGAGGATGGCTCCCAGTGATCCGTGTGGACTGCGTTCCTGAATGAAGGCGTTCAACGGAACATTGAACAGACCTCCTCCGATTCCGATCAAAAACAGGGAGACTCCAAACAGCATCGAGGAATCGCTGCTGAAGTAGGCCAGCACGCTGGCGGTCGTCATGATGAGAGTTCCCAGAGGAACCATTCCGAGTTCGACTCGACCGTCGGACCACCACCCGGCCAGAACACTGCCGATCCCCACACCAATCGACAGGACTGCCAGAAACGGTCCCACTTCTTTCTGAGTCAACCCAAGCTCGTTATTCACGAACGTGTCGATGTTCATTTGTGAAAGCGACGCCAGCGACCAGAAAAACACGATTCCGAATGTCACACGACGAATCGCTCGGTTCTCCATCACCAGTTGCATATCCCGAACCGAATGTCGTATCAGGTTCGCCGGGAACGGCATCGCAGGATTGCAGGCAGCGACTCGATCGATGGGGAAACCTGCCAACAGGCCTGTCGTGGCGACTCCCAGCAGGGCCACGCACGAAATCCACAGGTTGGAAACACCATCCGGAGTGGTAAGCGCATACAGGCCGTTTCCGATGACGGTTCCGACAATCACTCCGATAAGTGTAATGAGCCCCGCGAGGCCATTGGCTGCTGACAACTGTGTCCTTGGTACCAGTTCGGGAATGATTCCAAACTTTGTTGTGGTCAGAAGAGCGCTTTGTGTTCCCATCATGAACAGGACGATGAACATGATGGGGAGACTGCCAAAACGGATCGAAATCAGTCCGCAGACCATGATGAAGATTTCGGCGATCTTCAGTGCGATGGTGACGCGTCGTTTGCTGAATCGATCAGCCAGCCAACCGGACCAGGGTGAGAACACCATGAACGGCAGAATAAAGCAGCCCAATCCAAGCCCCAGGATAAGTGATTCCCGTCCGGCGACATCTTCAGGGGGCAGGTTCTGTGTCGCGCGGTACTTGGCAATCGGCACGACCAGCCACCGAAACATACTGTCGTTGATGACCGTCATCAGATTCATCACCAGATAGCTGGCAAATGAAACGGACCAGAGCCCGCGTTCAGGAGCTGGTGATTGATCGGACAGGATTTGAGAAGACATATTGAGGACGGCCAGGAGCCGGTTTCAGGCGGAAGGCATTGCTTTTGGACGTGAATCAGAGTGAACTCAGCGGCACAGTGCAACCAGTGATTCGATACCAAACCCAAAACATGCGTTACGATGACACTGTTTTGACGGAACAAGTACCAAAGGACAACGAGGTTGAAGCCATCAGTCCGCTCTCGACAGCAGGTATCTCAGTCGGCGAGAATAAGTGTCTGATTTGAAAGCTTGGAAGGTATGTCAGATACATCGACACAATCAGTGATCAAAGTCTCCTCCGAAGAGACAGCATCGGCACTGTCCGATCGCATTGTCCTGTTTGACGGAGTCTGTGGCTTCTGTAATCACACGGTCGATTTCCTGTTGCGTCGTGATACCGCCGAATCACTGAGGTTTGCTCCGCTGCAGGGAAAAACGGCCGCAAGGTTGATTCCAGCCGAAGTCAGAGATCGCCTGGACACAATCGCTTACTATCGGCAGGGACAGGTGTTCTACCGCACGGCAGCCATCGTTCGGATCCTGCAGGATCTAGGCGGTGTGTGGGTCGTTGCGGGAACATTGCTGTGGGTCGTACCGGGGCCGCTCCGAGACATTGGCTACCGTTGTGTTTCTGCAGTGCGGTACCGGCTGTTCGGAAAGCATGAATCCTGCAGGATGCCAACTCCTGAAGAGCGTGACCGGTTTCTGGAGTAGGTTTGATCTCGACTCGTTTCAGCAGTGCCTGATACGCTGAGTTTGTTACCGAAATCAGACGCCCTGGATCGATAGATCCTGTGTCGAGACAAATAGCAGTGACATCGCGAACCCAAGTGGAACACCACGAAGATTCATTGGTTGGTGCGTCATCTGTGTCCGGCTTTCGCTGGAAGTCGGCACTTGTGATTCTTGCTGCAGGCGCGGGTACAGCTGTTGCGTCTGACACGGTGATCGAGGATCACACGTTTCGAATGATCGCTGTCTACTACGGCGCGGCGATTTGGGGGATTGTTGCGACCACGTGGTGGCTGTTCTTTTCCGGTGTCTCGAGGCGACTTCGGTTAGGGCTGGTGATAGCCATTGCCACGGCAGGAGCAGGGATGTGGTTTGGTCTGGTTCGCCGTCTCGACTTCAACGGCGCGATGATGCCGAAGATTGAATGGCGATGGCATCCGGAGGCAGATTCTGTGCGTAATGCCTGGACGGAGGCACAAGACGGGACGGAGGTGGATGATCCGGCGCTGCGTTTGCCGTTCGGTGTGACCTCAGCGGACTGGCCGCGATACTGTGGCGAGGATGGCAGCCGCGTCATCCGCGAACCACTGACCTCTCGAGACTGGAACATACATCCGCCAAAGTTGCTCTGGCGCCATCCGGTAGGTCATGGCTGGGCATCCTTCGCGGTGGTCGGTCCTCGTTTGTATACCCAGGAACAACGCGGCGAGCTTGAGTGCATTGTTTGCTATCACGCGGCAACCGGCAACGAGCTATGGGTTCATCGAAGTCCCACTCGGTACGCAACAGCGATGGGGGGCATCGGGCCCCGAGCGACTCCCACGGTTACTGATAATGCGTTGTTTGCTTTGGGAGCGACCGGTTTGCTGACTTGTCTGGATCCCGTGACAGGGGCCGAGCGTTGGCAGATCAACGTGACGTCCGTTGCGGATGCTCAGGTTCCTCCCTGGGGCTTCGCTTCTTCTCCACTCGTGCGTAATGATGAGGTGATTGTCATCGTCGGTGGCAATTCGGGAACCGCTGCATTCGATTCGCGCTCAGGCGAACTGCAATGGGTCAGTGAACCCCATTTTCCGGGCTACTGCAGTCCGAGGATTGAGCGCTTCGAAGGAGAAGAACTGCTTCTGGCATTCTACGGTGACGGATTGGCGGCGATGAATCCTGACACCGGAGTCGAACTGTGGCACTATCCCTTTGAGAACATGTACCACGTTAATGCTGCTCAGCCGCTGAGGTCCGGTGATACTCTGGTCATCGGAACCGGATACGATGGTGGTTGTGTCGGGCTGAATCCATTGCAGATTCAGGATCATCATCCTGTAGAAGTGTGGTCTCCGAACAACAACCTGAAACTGAAGTTCAACGAAGCCGTTGAAAGCAACGGATACGTGTACGGGCTGGACGATGGGATCCTCTGTTGCATCGACTCAGCGACCGGAAAGAGACAGTGGAAGGCAGGTCGTTACCGACACGGACAAGTGCTGCTGTGGGATGACATGCTGTTGGTGCAGGCCGAAAAAGGGCGCATTGCTCTGGTCCAGGCCAGCCCTGACGGCTACAAGGAAGTCACTTCGTTTCCGGCACTAAGTTCCCGTTCTGATGGAGTTTCCGTTAAGGCCTGGAACGTTCCGGCAGTCAGCGAGGGACGACTGTACGTGCGAACCGACCGAGAAGCGGCATGTTATTCGTTGGCTGCGGGCTCTGGGCAATAAGGGGTGTGCGCTGGCGAAGCCTCCGGTTGGTGTGTTAAACTTAGGCGGATGTGTTCCCTGTAATTCCCGACCGGAGACCGCTGTTATGAAATCCTCACGGCTTTTTCCTGCCAGTGTCGTGGCGCTCATTATGTCAATTGGGGTAACGGCAGGGTCGCTGTACGTCACCGTGGATGCGGCTCTTCGACGAGCGGCGTCAGCCCCCGTTGAACGTCCAGCAATGGTGGCAGGTATTGTTGCTGAAGCGACCATGACTGAAGTTCCTCTTGCGGCCGGCGGAGTACTCAAAGCTCGGTTTTCTGCAATCTCGACACCCACCGGTGTCCTGTTGCCGAGTGCAGGCCTGGACGTGAAACTGATGGTGACAGATGGGCGTCTAATCCGAGGTACAACCGATGCAGACGGTATCTGCTTATTCAAAGACTTGAGTCCAGGTTTGTACACGATCAAGGCAAGCGGTGTGCAGGGTAGGATATCTTACGGTGTCCGACTGACTGCAGAAGAGGAACCACTCGCACACAAGAGTTCAGGGCAACAGTGGATGCCGGTATCAGCAGGGTTAGAGGTTGTTCTGGATTCCGCGTTGACGCCAGCTCGAGACAGCGGGGTGATTGACCAGATCATCGACAGCGTGACTGTCACCCCGATTGAGCCTTCACAGGCCATCGCTGTAGAACGAATAACGGAAACGATACCGGTTCAGTTTGATGGAGCCCAGTTCGATGACCCGTCCTTCACAGGTCATGAACCGGTTGAATTGAACAGTAATGGTTCTCTCGAGGGGCAGGTTTCGATGTTGAATCCTGTGACCGGCCAGTCTGCGCAGATCACCGATCTGAGTGTCAGTTTTGTGACGGACAACAGAATCGTGGCTGAGACCAGGGTGAATCCTGATGGAACGTTCACTCAGGCCAATCTGCTGCCCGGGGTTTATTCAATGGTAGTTGCCGGAAAAGATGGCATTGGATACATGGGGGTAGATGTTGTTGGAGGCCTTGCGGCTGTTGATACGCCTGATTCAGCCATTCCGGTGCGCATGACATCACGTGCCGGTTTGTCATTCGGAATCCTGCAGGGTGCCGGGGCAGCCGGAGCCGGGAGTGATTCGGAAAGCAACACTAATGGCTCAGAAGACACAGATGTTTCGGCAGACACTCCTGAGGCCCAAAGTGATCCTTCCGAAGAACTGTCTCGTCCGGGGCCCGCAGCGGGTGCACCTGCCGGACCTGCTTCTGGTGGATTTGCGATTGGAGGTGGTAGTCCAGCATCCGGCGACGGTCTGGGAGCTGCACTCGGGATTATTGGTGGAGCTGCGGCGGCAATCCTGGCGGCTGACGACGATGACGGACGTCCTGCCAGCCCGGCCAGGTAGAGTGATTTCCGTTCCGCTCGCTCATTTACTACCGGACCACTTCCGGAACAGCTCACAGAGCAGGCGTTCCAGTTTCGCTCCACCATCAGCTGCGACTGCCAGAATATTTTCAATATTGGCTGGTTCGAGGGCATCCGGCAGGCACATGTCGGTCACAATCGAAAATCCGAGCGTCCGCATTCCGGCATGGACACCGACGATGATCTCGGGAACGGTCGACATTCCGACGATGTCTGCACCAAAGTGCCGCAGCATTCTGTATTCAGCTCGTGTCTCCAGGTTCGGCCCTGCAACCGCCACTAGTACTCCTTTGTGAGCGTTGATAGACAACTCAAGTGCCGTTGCTGTGGCCTGTTCGAGTAGTTCGCGCGTGTACGGTTCACTCATGTCAGGAAACCGTGGCCCGAGCGAATCGTCGTTAATACCGCGGAGTGGATTGTCCGGCAGCATATTAATGTGATCTTCCAGGATGACGATATCCGCAAGGTCATATTGTGGATTCATCCCGCCGACAGCACTTGTCACGATCAACGTGTTTGCCCCAAGTGCCTTCATCACGCGGACGGGAAACGTCACCTGCTGCAGAGAATAACCTTCGTAATAGTGCTGGCGCCCTTCCATGGCCACGATCGGCAGACCATGCAGCAGGCCACACACGAGCTGGCCGGAATGGGATGGGGCCGTTGATTCCGGGAAATGAGGAATATCTGAGTACGGAATACGCACAGCGACATCGATTTGATCGGAGAGGCCACCCAGTCCGGTTCCCAGAATCAGGCCGAACTGCGGAGTCCCGTCGGGCCACAGCGTCCTGATTTGCTCCGCTGCTTCATTTGCCTTCTTTGCTTCTCCCTGCATCTTACGGTCCCTTCGTTGCGCAAAAAAACAGACGCCCTGTCAGGGAGGGCGTCTTCGCTATGGATGGCTGCTAACTGAGCTGATGACGGTTATCAGTGGGCGACTGACTTACAGGTCATCATCATCAAAGTCGTCGTCCAGATCATCGTCGAAGTCATCATCGTCGTCGTCATCATCGTAGTCGTCGTCAAGATCATCATCGAAGTCGTCATCTTCTTCATCGAACTCGTCGTCGTCGTCATCGAATTCATCATCGTCGTCGAAGTCATCCAGGTCATCATCATCGTCGTCGTACTCGTCGTCATCCTCGTCGGAAAACACGGGCACCGAAATCGGATCGGATGACGATGAATCGAAGGCCTGAAGAGAGTGCCCCGACAGGGAATCAGTGGGTGAATCTTGTGTCCATGCGAGCAACATGACTGTCCTCGTCCTGTACCTGACAACGTAATTGAAGAGTGATTATGCGAATGTGATATTCACAATCTGAGTGTGATAGTCAGACTGCAAAGCTCTTGTCAAGGCGTGCCAGCCGCAGCAGGCTGGAAAAAATGGGCGAACCGTTTAACTTCGCGAATCGCAGGCATTGACTTGTCTGTTGCGCAAGGTTCGTATTCCGCTGATGCTCGAGGATCGATACCTTTGCGCGGCACCGAACAACAGTCGGCCGAACGTCGCGACGTGGTTCCCGGGCATTCATTCGGCACATTCCTGACAAGTCTTCGCGAAAAACAGGTGGAATCAGTTGTGGCATTCAAAAATGGCGTCCCCGGGCAACGAGATCATCATTTCTGACAGTGTCTGGTGGATCTGCCGCCGGGGGCAGAGCTGGGGACCGTTCGAGTACCAGTGGAGTTCAGACCTGCGAGGTGTCGAATTCCTGTTCCGGGGAGAGAAATTCGGCGAGGTCTGCAGTCGGGAAGAGTTCTTCGCCGACCTCGCACCGTTCGGCCTGCCGATTTCAGTCTGCCGTGTTGCTGCGATTATCGCGGGATCCGTTGCAGCATCGCTGGCAGCGGTTGAGGAGACAGATGTACGTATCTCCAGACTGATTGAGGCTCTGGATGATTACGGGTTCGGAAGCTACGCCGTTCGTCGAGCCACTGAAACTCCCGATTCGGCTCACTAATGTGAGATGCTTTGGCGGATTTCTGCGGCCTTGCTGAGGAACTTCTGAACGTCGTCGTCTCTGGACTCTTCCAGAGCAGATGTAAGTTGGCCCAGCGAGCTCTTCGCTTGCTTTAGCGCATTCAATAGCTGTTCGCGATTGTCGGTGAGAATCTGCTGCCAGAGTCCAGGATCACCGGAAGCAACACGCGTGGTGTCTCGAAATCCTGTTCCAATATAGGGGTGGTCTCCGTCGCCAAGGCAGCCTGCTGCGACGGCGGCCAGCACGTGAGGAAGATGGCTGGTGATTGCCAGGGCACGGTCGTGCTCGGCTGGTGTCAGGATGGATACCGTGGCTCCCAGATCACTCCAGAACTGCTGGCATCGGGATTCAAACGCCGGCCCAGCCTTCGAGGTTGTGACGACGCACGGACGCCCTTCGAACAGGTTGGCTTCAGCATGTTCGAATCCGGCCTTCTCACTGCCAGCAATCGGGTGAGCGCCCACAAACCTCGAAACAGCAGTCTGTGATTTTGAGACCGCTGCCTGGATGGATTGTTTGACGCTTCCTGCGTCTGTGATCAGCACGCTGTCGGGTGTTGCGTCAGCCGTTTGAATGACTTCCGACGCGATATATTTCACGGGCAGGCAGTTGACAACGATCGCATTCGGATCAGTTTCAACATCCGAGACCGCCATCGCCCAGTCTGTCAACAGTCCAGCCTGCTGAGCCGATGCCAGTCGATTGCCGTTGCGACCGATTCCTGTCACTCGGCAATCCGGCCACAGTCGTCGGACCGTAGCAGCAACGGAACCACCGATGAGTCCAACGCCGTGAATAAGGATGTGGCTGTACGACTGATGATCTGTCATTGACTTGAGCAGTTGGTCTCATGTTGTGGTCGTTCCGGCTCGTGGGGATGCCTGTTTGAAGGCTCTTTCACGTCCGTCGTGGCCAAAAAGCAACCTAATACGCTGTCATGATAGATCGTGATCATTGTCCCCGCAAACTCGGCCAGCTTGTGTCTACGGGGCTATGTCTCCGCCAGCAGACTCTTAATCGGATCCGCGTCGGTGAAACGCATGGGGCGTCCGACAGATGTCATCACTTCTTCATCCCAGGCGATTCCCATCGACTTGAGGATGGTCGCGTAGAGCTGTGGAACGGTGACAGGGGCATCCGGTCGTGGCTTTGGTCCTTTTGGCTTGCGCTGCTCAGGAATCGCCCCGGGAGTCATCCCCATGACATGGCCGGCTCGAAAACCGCCTCCGGCAACCACACACGAAAACCAATGAGGCCAGTGATCGCGACCCGCTGCAGGATTGATCTGCGGAGTTCGACCGAACTCTCCGATGCAAAGCACGACCGTAGATTCCAGAAGGTCGCGATCTGCAAGATCCTGAAGCAGGGTGGCGAACGCAGGGTCGAGCATCTCCAGCTGGGTCCGATGTCCCTCCAGATTGTTCGCGTGTGTGTCAAATCCCGGAAGCGAAACCTCAATGGCTCGGACTCCGGTTTCCACGAGTCGACGTGCGACCAGACAGCCTCGGCCAAACCGAGAGTCTCCATACGCCGTTTTGATCTGTTGCGGCTCGTCATCAACTTCGAAAGCGCGAAGCTGGTCGGATGACATCATCCGCAGTGCATCCTGCATTGTCTTCTGATGCAGTGTGGTCCGTTGAGCGGTCGGTCGTCCGCGTTGAAAGCTGCGGTTCAGTACATCCAGTCCCTTGAGCCGCCTTGACTGGCGTTGGTCGTTCACGGGCGACTTCAGGTTTGCCTGGGAACGGCCTGGATCGAAGATTCGGAAGGCATCCCATTCGTTGCCGAGGTATCCGCCGCCCGGCCAGAATCGATCGGTGCCCAGACAAATGTGTTGAGGAATCTCGACCGCCGGATCTGGCAGCTGTGATGCAGCGATGGCTCCCAGAGCAGGATAGGTCAGAGTGGGATCAAGACGATATCCAGTCTTGACAAAGAATGTGCCTCGTTCGTGGTCGCCTTCTTCAGAAGTCATCGAACGAATCAATGTCGTACGATGCATCTGTTCTGCCATCTGAGGCAGAAGCTCTGATATTTGAAGTCCTGCTACTGACGTGTCAATAGCCTTGAGTACATCGCTGGATGGTGTGCCAGGATGAGGGTCCCAGGACTCAAGCTGACTCATACCTCCGTCCATCCACAACGTGATGATCGATTTCGGTCGTTCATCCCGACGACGGCTTGCGGCACGCGCTGACATCGCAGGCATCGACAGTGAAAGCCCAAGGGCGCTCATGGCGTGAAGAACGTGTCGGCGGCTTACGGTGTTTGATTGCTGGGTCATCGCGAATGCCTTGAGAGTAGATACTGACTGCTATTGAGTCCCGGAGGGACGTCCCTCAATTAGCACCGGGCGTCAGCCCGGTGACGGAAATTAACGATAATCGGAAGCCTCGGAGAGGCGACACTGCTACCACGAAACACATGACCAATGTCGCCCCTGCCGGGCTTCTCCTGTCGTCGCCTGTTTCACCGGGCTCACGCCCGGTGCTAATCTGGTTTCGTCCCTTCGGAACTCAGGCACCGGCTCCATGAACAGAACACTGAAAACCAAACACTGGATTAAGTTCCCTGCACCTCAATGATTCCATGAGAATTCCGGTGAGTTGAACAGTGTCCAGAACAGATCCTCAATCGCTCGTTGACGGGACTTTTCGTTGTTGGAACTGGCGGCGATTTCACCCAGGAACTCCTGCCGTTCCTCCAATGTCGGCAGTCGAGTCAGACACGCGAGAAAGCTGTTGTCGATGACGGCTTCATCCGTCTTTGAATAAGACAAGATCAGTCCGACGCTGCTCAGCAGGTCTGATTTCGTCAGATCACGCGTGAACTTGCCGTTCATTCGAAGCAGCGCCTGAGGAATCGTGCCAGTCTGTTGCAGGAGCTCGTCTTCCGGAATCTCGCCGTACCGTTTCAGAAAATCGTTTTCGTTGATCAGACGAGTGAACCGAGTGAACAAATGAGAGTTCTGGTCGATGGTCAGAATGTTCCCCGCCTGGACCATCGAACCGATGACCTGTTCGGGGCGGAGTCGGACAAGCGGGAAGATGGCCCAGTGTTCGTCCATTTGGTTGTAGAGTTCTTCTGTAGCATCCGGTTCGTCAGATCTCAGACGGAACGCTTTGGACTGAGCGATCGTTCGAATGAGAAACTGTAGACTGTCATGGTGCGCTGCAAATTCATCAGCGAGGATATCCAGGATGTCCTGTTCGTCAGAGGGATCCGGCAGGTCATCGACAGGTTCGCTCCACGCTCTACCAAACATCAGGCCCCAGATGCGGTTCGCCGCCGCTCGACGAAAACGCCTGTTTTCGGAATGCACGATCCAGGATGCCAGCTGACTTCGGTGGGTTCCTTCTGCGGCCTGCCATTCAGGATGAAACGGTACCTCCGGGTCGACCTGCCGACCTTCATCAGTACCTGGTTCTATGACTTCGTACACTACAGGCTGACCGTCTTCGGACTTTCGGTCAATGACGCCTCCCGGAGTCACGCGCGCCTGTCCGTAGAAGGCTGCCAGTCCTTCGAAGTCGGTTTGTTTCCAATCTGCGAAGAAGTGGTCGTGGCATTGCGCGCAGTCGATCCGCTGACCCAGAAACGCTCGAACGGTTTTTCCGGCCAGTTTGTTTTCGTCCAATCCCTCGTCATCAATTAATGCCGAGGTAATGAAGTTCGTATGTCCATCCTGAGTCCACAGGCCATCGCCAGCGATGAGGAGTGACACCGTTCCTGACCACGGACGATCGGCTCGCAGTTGAGCTGTCAGCCAGTCGTTCAGACGATCACGTCGGTAGACGAGGAACGCGCCTTCGTCATTTCCGACCAGCATTCGTGTGAGTCGTTCACCGAAGTAGTCTGCAAACCGTTGATCGTCCAGCATCTTGAGTAACCAGCGCTCAACTCGATCGTTCCCCGTGTCGCTCGCGAAGCTCCGAACTTCTTCCAGAGATGGAATTGTTCCATGCAGTGCCAGTGACAGGCGGCGGAA